>WNGL01003067.1_pt1 | contig 29974 bp, 33 predicted proteins | sample 5400591 | NCBI WGS metagenome assembly WNGL01 (sample SAMN13153377, study PRJNA577476) | soil metagenome | isolation source: 80 cm soil or saprolite under Garry oak tree replicate 1 | place: USA:California | collected 2016-06-15 | reverse complement strand
GGCTGTTCGACGCTGCCGTGGCGGCTCTCGGCAACGTCGACGTCTTGATCAACAACGCCACCGGATGGGTCGCGGACACCTTCAGCCCGGCCACGCTCGACCGGCACGGTCGCGGCCTGCGGCAGGTGAGTGCGGCCACCTGGTCCGCGCAGTTCGCCGTGGACGCGATGGCCCCGGCGCTGCTCATCGCCGAGTTCGCCCGCCGCCACGCGGCCCGCGGCGCGACCTGGGGCCGCATCATCGGGCTGACCTCCGGCGGCGACCTCGGCTTCCCGCAGGAGGTCTCCTACGGCGCCGCGAAGGCGGCGCAGACGAACTACACGATGTCCGCGGCGATCGAACTGGCCGACCACGGGATCACTGCCAACATGGTCCACCCGCCGGTCACCGACACCGGGTGGGTCACCGGTACGGTCGGGGACTTCGTCGCGGCCAGCAGCACGCACGTCCACGTCGCCACGCCGGCCCAGGTCGCCGAGGTCATCGCGTATCTCGCCTCGGACGCCGCCGCGCTCATCACCGGCAACGTGATCACGCTGCGCTGATCGCCGGGTCAGCTCGACCGCGGTCACGTTCCGCGCCGCTGTCCCGTCCTCCCCGCAGGACCGTGAGGAGGATCTGATGCCCCGAATCCCGTTGCTGACCGACCGCGCCTTCGACGAGCAGATCGAGCGCGCGGGTGTCAGCGCAGGCCCGGTACCCGGGTGAGCTTGGCCGGGTTGAGCTGGTTGAAGACGCCGGTGATCCGCCCGTCCGCGACCGCGAAGGCGCACACCACGCGCTGGTCGCTGCCGTCCGGTGCGGGCAGCTCCACGAGCATGCCGAGGTCGCCGTTGACGAGTACCGGCCCGGAGAGGACCCCGGCCCGCCGGGTCTGGCGGTACAGGTTGAGCAGGAACCGGGCGACCCGCAGCCCGCCGGTGATCGGCTCGCGGGCTGCCTGCCCGACCCCGCCGCCGTCGCCGATCACGATCACCTCGGGCGCCAGGACGGCGAGCAGCCCGTCGATGTCTCCGCGCTCGGCGGCGGCGAGGAAGGCGACCAGTACCCGCTGCTGCTCGGCCCGGTCGCGGTCGTGCCGCAGGGTGCCGCCGGCGACCGCCCGCCGGCCCCGGGAGGCCAGCTGCCGGGCGGCCGCCGCGGTGGTACCGAGTACCGCCGCGACCTCCGCGAACGGCACCGCGAACACGTCGTGCAGGACGAACGCGACGCGCTGTTTCCGGGGTGAGCCGGTCGAGGACGAGGAGCAGCGCCAGGCTCACCTCCTCGGTCCGGGCCACCCGGTCGGCCGGATCGGGCTCGTCGGCCGGCAGGCGGGACACGACGGGCTCGGGCAGCCACTGCCCGACGTAGCTCTCCCGGCGTACCCGCGCCGAGCGCAGCACGTCCAGGCAGATCCGCGCGGTGACCGTGGTGAGCCAGCCGCGCGGGTCGGCCAGCTCGTCCGGCCGGCCGGTGGCGTACCGCAGCCAGGCCTCCTGCACGGCGTCCTCGGCCTCGGCGCGGCTGCCCAGCATCCGGTACGCCACCCCGAGCAGGTGGTCGCGATGCGCCTCGAACTCGTCCGTCTCCGCCACGGTGCCTCCCGCCCGACCCTATCGGTCGACCGTGGACGACCAGGAACACCCGTTCGTGACCGGCGGCGGATGGCGGCGCGTCGTACAGTGAGCGCTGAATGAAAGGGGGGTACGCGGGGTGGCGCCCACGGCAGCGGTCGACCGGCTACGGCTGGGCGACCACGTGTGCTGGGGTTTCGACGACGACGGCGCGCGGCTCGACGCGGTGGCCCGGTTCGTCGCGGCCGGGGTGCGCGAGCACCACCGGATCCTCTACCTGACCGAGACGGAGCTGCCGGCCGCGCTGCGCGAGGCCCTGGCCGCGCGGGGGATCCCGGTCGACGAGTTGCTCGCCGTCGGCCAGCTCGACCCCGCGGCGCGGGTCGCCGCCCTGGCCGACTATGTCGCCGCCGCCGAGCGGACCGGGTACGCCGGCGTGCGGGTGGTGGCCGACATGACCGGTGCGGTCGGGCCGGCCGGGGAGGTCGAGCGGGTGGTCTGGTTCGAGGCGCACGTCAACCCGGTCTTCACCGGCGGCCGGGTGATGGCGATCTGCCTGTACGACTGCCGGGTGTTCTCCGCCGCGCAGCTGTCCCGGTTGGGGCCGGCGCACCCGGCCACGGCCCGGCCGCAGGACGCCGCCGCCACCTGGTCCCCGCTGCTGCGCGCGTACCGGATCCCCGGTGGTCCCGGACTACGGCTGGTCGGCGCGGCCGACGCGGCCAACCGGTCCGCCGTCGCGGCGCTGCTGGGCGAATCGTGAGTACGGCGACGGACACCTTCGTCCACGAGGGGCTCTTCTATCACGACGAGGAGGACTACCTCGCCGGTACCGTCCCGTTCCTGGAGGCTGCCCTGGCCGCCGGGCAGCCGCACGCGTTCATCGCCGAGCACCCCGGTACCCATCCGCACATCATCGGCGAGCCGATCTGGGCCGAGCGCACCGCCGAGGAGTACGCCGCCGCCGCGCAGCACGACGCGCTGATCAACGCCGCGTTCGCCGGCCGGGCCGCCACGATCCTGTGCCCGTACGACGCGAGCCGGCTCGGCTTCCGGGCGCTGATCGAGGCCGAACGTACGCACCCGATCCTGGTCCGGTCCGGCCACCGGTGGGCGAGCCCGGAGTACGCGCCGTTCGACATCGTGGCGGCGCACAACCGGCCGCTGCCGGCACCGGCCGGTCCGGTGGTGTCGCAGGCGTTCGACGACCCCGCAGCGCTTGCCGGCCTGCGCCGCCTTGCCGCCGAACAGGCGCACCTGGCCGGCTTCGCCGACAGCCGGATCGTCGACCTGGAGATCGCGGTGACCGAGCTGGCCACCAACAGCCTCGTCCACGCCGGCACCGGCGGGGTACTGCGCATCTGGCGGATCCCGGGCGGGCTGGCCTGCGAGGTGGAGGACTGCGGCCGGCTGACCGACCCGCTCGCCGGCCGGCTGCCGCCGCCCGACCACAAGCCGGGCGGCCGCGGCCTACTGATCGTCAACCACGTCGCCGACCTGGTGCGCATCCACGCCGGCGAGGACTCCAGCCGGGTCCGGCTCTACCTGTACCGGTAAGCGCCGGCCACCACTCCACCACTCCACCACTATCCACTGTGGACGAATGCTGCCGTGGGCCGGGCGGGTCCGCGGAAACGCCATGTTTCCCCTGGGGTGGCTGCGGTGGCCGTCGAAGATGTTGGTAATCTTCGATGGCTGAATGTCTATGCGGCGGAACTGAGTGGGGGAGTCCGATGGTCACACGGCGTCATCTCATCAGGGCGGGCACGGTCGGCGGTGCGGCGCTGCTCGTACCGGCCGCGTTCGTCGAGCGACGGCAGGCGTTCGCGGATCCGGTACCGGGCGGGACGCTGGACCCGAACCGCATACCGAAGTACGTGCTCCCGCTGTTCGTGTTGCCCGCGATGCCGGGCGGCCGGCCGGTCGGCGGGACGGACTTCCACGAGATCGCGGCGCGCCAGTTCAACCAGCGCATCCTGCCGCCCGGATTCCGGACCACGCCGGTGTTCGGGTACGGCAGCGTCAGCGGCCCGGCGACGTTCCACTACCCGGCGTTCACCATCGAGGCGCAGGTCGGTTGCACCACGCGGGTCCGGTGGGCCAACGAGCTGGTGACCTCGGCCGGGCGCTTCCGGCCGCACCTGCTGCCGGTCGACCCGACGCTGCACTGGGCCAACCCGCCCGGCGGCACCGCGGGGCGGGACATGCGACCGGAGTTCAAGACGACGCCCGGCCCGTACCGGGGACCGGTGCCCTTGGTCACCCACCTGCACGGCGCGCACGTCTTCGAGGAGTACGACGGCTATCCGGAGGCGTGGTACCTGCCCGCGGCCGGGGACGTCCCGAAAGGCTGGGCGAAGGTCGGCACGTTCCACGACCGGTTCAGGGCCGAGTCCGTCGGGCACACCGGCGTACCGTGGCCGGCCGGCAGCGCGGTGTTCGATTACCACAACGACCAGCGCGCCACCACCTTGTGGTACCACGACCACACGCTCGGCATGACGCGCACCAACATCTACGCCGGACTGACCGGCCTGTACCTGTTGCGCGGCGGGTCTTCCGACCTGCCGGCCGGGGTGCTGCCCGGCCCCGCGCCGATGCCCGGTGACCGTCCGAACAAGCGCTACTACGAGATTCCGCTCATCTTCCAGGACCGGTCATTCAACGCCGACGACACGCTGTTCTTCCCGAGCACCCGGGGCACTTTCGGGGACACCCCGCCGGACGGCCCGTTCATCCCGACGACCGACGTGTCACCGATCTGGAACCCGGAGTTCTTCGGCAACACCATGGTGGTCAACGGGAACACGTGGCCGGTGCTCGCCGTAGAGCGGCGCCGGTACCGGTTCCGGTTGCTCAACGCATGCAACGCCCGGACGCTGTTCCTGAAGGTGGCGACCGATCCGCTGGCGAAGCGGCCGGCTGTGGCCGCGCTGCCGATCTGGGCCATCGGCACCGACGGCGGCTTCCTGCCGGCACCGGTCGCGTTGGCGGCGGCGCGACTGGGCGTGGCCGAACGGATGGACGTCATCGTCGACTTCAGCGCGGTACCGGCCGGCACGACGCTGTACCTCATCAACGAAGGCCCCGACGAGCCGTTCGGCGGCGGTACCGTCGGTACCGACTTCGACCCGGCTGACCCCGGTACCACCGGACAGGTGTTGAAGTTCATGGTGGTGCCGGCCGTGTCCACGGACCGCAGCGTGCCCCCGGACCGCTTGCGGCTGCCCTCGATCGCGAAGCTCGGTGGCGCGAGCGTGACCCGCCAGCTGTCCCTCAACGAGCTGGATTCCGGCGCGTTCCCGGAGGCGCCGACCGAGGGGATGCTGGGCACCATCAACGCCGACGGCACGCCGGCACCGCTGCCGTGGATGGCGGCGGTCACCGAGAACCCGCGCCGGGGCGCGACGGAGATCTGGGAGTTCCGCAACTTCACCGAGGACGGGCACCCGATCCACGTGCACCAGGTGCAGTTCGAGGTGCTCGACCGGCGGCCGTTCGGCGGCGCGCAGGCGCCGGCGCAGGTTGGCGATCCCCGGCCGCCGGAGTCGTGGGAGACCGGCCTGAAGGACACGGTGCTCGCGCTACCGGGCGAGATCACCCGGATCAAGGCGCACTTCGACATCGCGGGGCGGTACGTGTGGCACTGCCACATCATCGACCACGAGGACAACGAGATGATGCGCCCGTACCAAGTCGGACCCTGAGGCTCCGTATAGATTCCTTGACATCGATGTCATCCAGACTCTTTTCCTGATGGCAAGCCTGCCGTAGGCTTCGGAATGCCCTTCCGCAGGCCCGAATGGGTCGGGCCGGGAGGGTCCTGGGGATTCAGGTTTGCTGATGACCGGTGCCTCGACAAGGCTGGCGGTACAGTCGCCGCGGCGCCTGGTACGCGACGCGCTCTGCGCGTACCTCGCCGGTTGGCCAGAGTTTGCTGTGGTCGGACAGACCGCAGAGCTGGATGCGCTGTACGCGCTGTGCGTGTTGCGGCAGCCCGACACCGTTCTCGTGGACGCCGACCGGCTCGCGGTGGAGATGGTGGCCGAGCTTCGCCGGTTGCGCACCGCTTTTCCGTCGCTACAGGTCGTCGTAATGTACAGCGAGTTCGGGCCGCATGCACTCGCGGCTGCCGTACAGGCCGACATCACCGCACTGGTACCGGGCAACCGTGGCCTGAGCGGCCTGCTGCGCGCGCTGCGCGTCGGTGCCGGTACGCCGCACCTGGCCGGCGCGGACGGGCTCGCGCTCAGCGAGCGGGAATTGGAGATCGTATCGCTACTCGGTGCCGGGCACACGGTTCCGGAGATCGCGACGCAGTTGGAGATAAGCCCGCACACGGTGGAGAACCACAAGCGCCGGATCTACGTGAAACTAGGCGTGGGGAACCAGATACACGCTGTTTCCAGGGCGACCTCTCTCGGCCTGCTCGAACCCGACCCGGCCAGCCAGCCGCCGCGCCGGCCGCGCATCGAGCCGGGGCGGCCGCCGCTGGTCACGGTCCGGGCTCCGGCCGGGACGTGCCTCGACGACGCGACCACGGTACTGGTCGAAGCCGGGCTGCCCTTCGTGTTCACGGCGACCGCGCAGCTCGACGACCGCGAGCACTGGTTCCTCTGGCACCGCGGCCCCCGGCCGGTGCTGCTCATCGATCCGCGGCCGGATGACTGGGTGTTCGCCGAGGCGCTCGACGGTCCGGCCGTCGTGGTCTGGTCGATCCAGCCCGACCTCGCCGACGTGGTCGACGCGCTGCTGCGCGGGGTACGCGGGCTGGTGCGCTCGGCCGATGTACCGACCGAGCTGGCACCGGTCATCTCGCTGGTGTCGCACGGCTACGTGGCGTTGCCCGCGATGCACTTCGACGAGCTGGCCCAGACCCTCGTCGGGCGGCTGGAGGAACGGCCCGGCGGGGTACCCGAGCTGACCGCGCGGGAACGCGACATCCTCGACTCCATCGCGTGCGGGCACACCGTGCGGCAGACCGCCCGTACGCTCGGTATTGCCGCCAAGACCGTGGAGAACACCCAGGCGCGGCTGTTCCGCAAGCTGGGCGCGCACAACCGCTCGGCGGCGCTGACGATCGCGTACCGGCTGGGCCTGGTGGCGCCGGGCGGCACGAACGGGGCGGCCGCCGCCCACTGATCCGCCCAGGTCTCCCCACCGGCCTCCGGCGACAACTGGTACCTGCCCGGTGCCTGGGTCGGCGGCGCGATGGACCTGCGTTCGCATGCCGAAACCATGTCGCTGTCCGGGCGCTGTGCCGGGCCCGGTCCGCTCGCGCCCGGCGAGGACGCCGTGTACCAGTGGCTGACCCTGGTCGCCCGGGCCTACCTGGACCCGGCGGCGGCCTTGTCGGCCGCGTGCGCGGCTCAGGCGACCGAGAATCCGCCGTCGACAAAGATGGTCTGACCGGTGATGTAGTCGGCCGCGGCGCTGGCGAGGAACACCGCCACGCCGGTGAAGTCGGTGACCTCGCTGTTGCGGCCGACCATCGTGCGCCTGGCGAGCCCCGCCCACCGCGGCGGGTCGTCGAAGAGCGCGCTCGTCATCGGGGTGCGGACGATGCCCGGTGCGATCGCGTTGACGCACACGCCGCGGGCCGACCACGCCTCGGCCTGCGACCGGGTCAGCCCGGCGAGACCGGCCTTGGCCGCGCCGTACGCGCCGCTGTTGCCGTACGCCCGGATCGCCTGCTGCGAGACGATGTTGATGATGCGGCCCCAGCCGCGCGCCGCCATCGCCGGGCCGAAGCGCTGACCGAGCAGGAACGGCGCGGTGAGGTTGACCGCCATCGTCCGGTCCCAGTCCGCCGTGCTCAGCTCGGGCAGCGGTGGCCGGATGTTGACCGCGGCGGCGTTGACCAGGATGTCCGGCTCGGGTACCGCTTCGGCCACCCGGGCCGCGTCGGCCCGGTCGCCGAGGTCGCCGCTGACCCACTCGGCCCGGCCGCCGGCCCGCCGGATGCCCTCGGCCACCTCCCGCAACTGCGCGTCCCGGCGGGCGACGAGGACGACGCGCGCGCCGGCTCGGGACAGTCCCTCGGCGATCTCGCGGCCGATGCCCGAACTGGCCCCGGTAACCAGGGCCGTCCGGCCGGCGAGTCCGAACAACTCGATCAGGAACTGGTGCACCGGACCACTGTGCCATTCACAGTTGATCGGTGTGGTGCGCGATGCGGTGGGTAGCCGTCTCCCTGAGGAACGTTCACCCCACCGACGGAGGTCATCGTGGACGAGGTCCAGACCGGGGCGCGCGCCCCGGACCAGCCCGGCCCGGTCCGGCAGACCGCCGGCCAGCCGCGCAGCTTGTCGGAGCGGCCACCGGTCGGCGCTCGTCTGCCCACCGAGGCGGCCGGCCAGGCGGCTCAGAACGTGGCGCAGACCGCGAAGGAGCAGACCCGGCAGGTCACCGGCGAGGTCGCGACCCAGGCGCGCAGCGTCGCCGCCGACGTCCGGGACAGCGTCACCAATCAGGCCCATGCGCAGAACGACCGGCTCGCCGAGGGTATCCGCCGGCTCGCCGACGAACTTGACGAGATGGCATACGACCGCAAGGACTCGCCGGCCCGTACCGTGGTGTCCCGGGTCGCCCAGACCAGCCGACAGCTCGCCGACTATCTGGCCGAGCGCGGACCGGAGGGCGTGCTGGAGGAGGTGCAGGACTTCGCCCGGCGCCGCCCGGGTACCTTCCTGGTCTCCGCGGCCGTCGCCGGGTTCGTGGTCGGGCGGGTCGGCAAGGGCGTGCTGAGCGCCACGAGCACCGCTAGCGGCCCGACACAGACCGCCCCGCTGCGGTCCGAGTACCCGCCGCCTCCGGCGTCGCAGGTCCCCGCGGCGACCGATTACCCGCAGACGTCGCAGCCGGCCGGCTATCCGCAGCCCGGCTACCCCGGCGGCGGTACGGTCGTCGGCTCGACCGAGTACGCGGCAACCGGTACCGGCATGCCCCAACCGGTGAGCGAGCCGCCCCCGGCCCCGAGCCCGTGGGAGCCGCCGCCCACCCCGCCTTCCGGGGTGAACCGATGACCACCGCGCAGCCGTCCCGCAACGGCACCGAGGAGACCTCGGTCGGCCAGCTCATCAGCGAGATCAGCGACGACCTGTCGCACCTGTTCCGGCAGGAGGTCGAGCTGGCCAAGGCCGAGGTGCGCCAGGAGGCGCGCAAGGCCGGCAAGGCCGCCGGGATGCTCGGCGGCGCCGGGTTCGCCGGGTACATGGTGGCGCTGCTGGTGACCCTCGCGGTCGTGGCAGCGCTGAGCAATGTCATGGACCCGGGCTGGGCCGCGCTCATCGTCGCGGTGGTGTGGGCAGTCGTCGGGATCGTGCTGTACGCGACCGGGCGCCAGCGGCTACGTACTGTCTCACCGGTACCCCGGCAGACCGTCGAGACGCTGAAGGAGGACGCGCAATGGCTGAAGAACCCGACCGGATAAGGGACGACATCGAGGCGACCAGGTCGGACCTGGCGCGCAATGTGGACCTGCTGGCCGACCGGACGGTACCCACCCGGGTCGCCCGGCGCCGGTGGGGCGCGATGAAAGTGAGGATGCGTGGCGTGAGCGACCGGGTGATGGGTAGCAGCTCGAACGTGTCGTCGAGCGTTGCGGACAAGGCGTCGGACGTCTCGTCGACGGTGGCGGACAAGGCGTCGGACGTCGCCGGCTCGGTGCGGCAGGCGCCGCGGGTGGTGGCGCGGCAGACCCAGGGCAACCCGATCGCGGTCGGCGTGATCGCCTTCGGGGCCGGGCTGCTGACCGCGTCGCTGATCCCGGCGACCGACCTGGAACGGCGCGCCGGCCAGCAGGTGAAGGAGAACGCCGGCGACCTGGTGGACAAGGTACGCGAGCCGTTGACCGAGTCCGCGCAGCAGGTACGCGAGGAGGTCACCGGGTCCGCGCGGGAAGCCGCGCAACAGGTCAAGGAGACCGCTCAGGACGCGGCGCAGACGACGAAGGAAGAAGCCAAGCTGCCGGCCCAGGACGCGGCCGACCAGACCAGGGCGGCCGCCGCCGGGGAGTGAGCCGCCACACGCGGGTACCCGCGGCCGACCGCATCGACCGCGGGTACCGCACTGTCCACAGTGGACAAGATACGGGAGCGCAGGGCAGGAGTGACCTGTTGCGAACCGGTCCTGGCAACAGCGGCAAGGACCGTGGCCCGGTGGGAGGCGGCGATGGTGGAGACCCGCCAGATCGCCGGGCCGGTCCTGCGCGAGGCCCTCCGCAGCGGACTCTCACCCGCGTAGGCGGCGCCAGCCAGCCAGGCGAACGGATCCCGCCCGGGAAGGACATAAGCTGCCCCGGTGAATCCCGCGTGGGGGTACGTCGACCAGCCGCCGCTGACCCCGATGCTGGCGAAGCTGAGCATCGCGGTGTTCGGCGACCACCTCTGGAGCATCCGGGTGGCGTCGATCCTCTGTGCGGTCGCCGCCCTCGTGCTCGTCGCAATGGCGGCGGGTCCGCGCGTTCGCCTGGGCGTACCCGGTCGTCCTACTACTCGTGCTGGCCACCGGTGGCCAGCCGTACTACCCCTTCGCGCTGCTGCTCACGCTGTACGCCGCCGGCTGCGTACCGGTGGCCCGCTGGGCTGCCGGGCACGCGCGCCGGATCGCGGTGCTCGTCGCCGCGCTCGCGGTCAGCGTCGCGGTCTCGATCCTCGCGTCCCTGCCGATGCTGCCGGTGCGGTCGGTGCCCGCCGCGATCACCGCGGTGAACTCGACCGACGGCGACTCGATCGGCTGGCCGGCCTACGTCGCTCAGGTCGCCCGGGCGTACCAGGCGCTGCCGGCCGCGGACCGGGCGGTGGCCGTGCTCGTCACCGGCAACTACGGCGAGGCGGGCGCGCTGGCGCGGTACGACCCGGGATACGGCCTGCCCGCTGTCTACAGTGGACACAACGAGCTGTACCGGTTCGGTCCGCCGCCGGATTCGGCGGGCGTGGCCGTCGTCGTGAGCATGCGCGACATCGGTACCTCGGGATGGTTCGCTGAGTGCGGGACGGTCGGCCGGCTGGACAACGGCGTCGGCTTGGACAACGAGGAGCAGGGCGACCCGATCTGCGTGTGCCGGAATCCGCGCCGGCCCTGGCACGAGCTCTGGCCCAGCTTCCAACACTACGACTAGCGTCGATGGCTTGACACTGCGTGGAAATCCCACCAAGGGCTTGACAAGCGTCTATGTCAATTTTGGCTGGTGCCGGCGGGGCGGACGGCGGCGTCCGGAGGGGCCCTCCACGACCTTCTCCGGAGGTGCCCCTTGCCCCGCAAGACAGCTGTCCCAGGCCCCGGTCGCGACCAACCACACCGGGTTCACCGGTACCGGGTTCGTCGACTACGCCTGGGGGACGGCCACGGTGACTGACGGTGCCTCTCAACGCCGGCATTGGCTCAGCCGGCGAAGTCCTGGGTCAGCCAGACCGTACCCTTGGCGTCCCGCACGACATCGATGCCGATCATCGTGAACCCGCTGCTGAGGAGGTTGCGGCGATGGCCGTCGTTCGGCGGCTTCTCGTTGTACATCGCCATCGTCAGCCCCTTGGCCGCAGCCAGGATGGCGGCCTCGGTGTTGGCGTTCGGGCCGGACTCGCCGATGTTCTCGCCGGCCGAGTGCCACCTGACGCCCTGCGCCGAGATCCGTGGACCGAGGTCCGCCTCGCCGGGGCACCGGTGGGACAGGCCGCACGTGGACGGCGGCATCATCGTCACGTTGTGCAGGTGCGCGCTGGCGATCAGGCCGTTCGACAACTTGTACGGCGGCAGCCCGTTCTGCGCCCGCAACTGGTTGACCTGAGCCAGCAACTGTTGCACGAGGCCGGATCCAGCGGGTGGGGTGGTCGGCTTCGGCGTGGCGTGCGGCTTGGTCGGCGTCGCGGCCGGAGTCGGGGTGGCCGAGGCGCTCGCCGCATCGGACGCGCTCGCCGAGGGACCGTCGGACGGTGCGGTCGAGGTGTCGTCGGCGGCTGGCTGGATCCAGTTGGGTACCCCGCCGGGGGTGGCGGTGGCACAGCCCGCGGTCACCGCAAGCGCCGCGCTGAGGACGAGCAGGGGGACGAGCCGTCGCATCGGGCTTTCCCATCCCGACCCCGGGGGGAGGCCGTGAAAGACAACGCTTGCCAGGCACGAACCCGGACACCCTATCGACCTACCGACATCAATGCGAACCTCGGGGGTACATCTCGCGGGCGGTGACGGTGCCGTGCCGCTCTGACATGATGGGCGGATGCAGCGGCCATCCTGGGCACCTGAAGGCATCGATCTGGACCGCCCCAACGCGGCCCGCATGTACGACTACGCGTTGGGCGGCTCGCACAACTTCGCGGTCGACCGGGAGATGGTGGAGAAGGTCGAGGCGATGATGCCGGGCAGCTCCCTGATCGCCCACGCGAACCGCGCGTTCCTGCGCCGCGCGGTCCGGTTCTGCCTGGACGCGGGCGTCCGGCAGTTCCTCGACATCGGCTCGGGCATCCCGACCGTCGGCAGCGTGCACGAGGTGGCGCAGGCGGTCGCCCCGCAGTCGCGGGTGGTCTACGTCGACATCGATCCGGTCGCGGTCGCGCACGGCCAGGCCATCCTGGGCGACGACCCCCTGGCGGCCGCGATCCCCGGCGACGTGCGCCGCCCGGCCGAGATCCTCGCCGACCCGCGCCTCGCGAAGCTGCTCGACTTCAGCGAGCCGGTGGCCGTCCTGCTGATCGCCGTCCTGCATTTCATCCCCGACGCCGACGATCCGGCCGGGATCGTCGCGCAGCTGCGCGAGCGGCTGGTCCCGGGCAGCTACCTGGTGATCTCGCACGGCACCCCGGAGGAGCGCCCGGACGACGCGGACACCGTCGGGCAGCTGTACAAGGCGACCTCGAACCCGTTGTCGCTGCGGTCGCGCGCCGACATCGAGCGGCTGTTCACCGGCATCGAGCTGGTCGGGCCCGGCCTGACCTGGGTGACCTCGTGGCGCCCGTCGCCCGGGGACGACGAGGCCGAGCGCCGCGAGATCCTAGTGGGAGTGGGTCGCCGGACCTGAGGCCGCCGATACCAGCAGCGTGACGCCGATCAGCTCGTCGGCCTCGTTGCGCAGCGGGATCGCGGACGTGTGTACCCGCTGGCGCTGCCCGTCCGGCAGGATGATCAGCACGTCCCGGTGGATCGGCTCGCTGTGCTCGCCGACCCGGGCGAACCCGGGCTCCAACCGGTACGGCAGCCCGTCGGCATCGGTCGGGGTCAGCACGTCGAACAGGTCCACCAGCGGGGTACCGGGGTGGATCGGCAGGCCGGTGACCTGCACCGCGCGGGGCGAGGCGCGGCGTACGGTCAGGTCCGGGCCGAGCAGGATCAGCCCGACCGGCAGCCGGTCGAAGGCGGCGTCGAGCACCTGGTTCGCCTCGATCAGCCGGGCGTGCATGCTCGCGTTGTCCAGCGCGATCGCGGCCTGTGCGCAGAGCACGTCGAGCAGGTCCAGGTGTTCGGCGCTGAACCAGGTGGACAGGTGGTGGTGCTCCAGGTACAGCACCGCCATGAGCCGGCCGTCGCGCAGCATCGGGGTACACAGCAGGGCGGCCGGCTGCTGCTCCCGCAGGTACCGGTCGCCGGACAGCCGGCCGGGCAGCTCGCCGGGACGCCCGCCGAGCGGCTGGCGGCGCCGGTGCACGTGCTCGACGACGGTTTCCGGCACCCGTTCGGCGGCGAGCTGGCGCGGGTCGGCGACCACGGTGATCCCGCCGCGGTCCGCGCGGGCGGTCGCGGCGATGCCCAGCCCGGATTCCCGGGGTAGCAGGAGCGCGCCCCGCTCGGCGTGCGTGTGCTCGATGAGCAGGGTCAACAGGGTCACCACGAGCCGGTCCACGCTCAGCTCGCCGGCGATCGCCTGGAACGCGCGGACGATGGCCAGCAGGTCGAGTTGGTCGAACGTACGGTGCGGCCGGGTCGGTACCGCAGTCAGGGTCCGGTCGACGTGTGCGACCAGGGCGGTCGCCCGCCAGCGGTGGTAGCAGTCGCGCGCCCGGCGCAGGTGGGCCACGGCTGCCGGAGTCTCGCCCCGGGCCAGCGCATGCCGCCCGCCCAGCTCCGCCGCGAGGGCCTCGACGGTACCGAGGGACTGCTTGCGGGCGCTCTCCACAGCGCGGGTGTACCGGGCGGCCGCCTCGTCGGCATCGCCGGCCAGGCGGGCACGTTCGGCGGCGAGCAGGGCCGCGTAGGCGTCGAACGCGGCCGGCCCGTGGTGCGCCCAGTCGTCGAGTACCGCCTGCCGCCGCGCCAGCTCGGCCAGGATCGCGTCCTGCCGGTCCGGGTTCGCCTCCGGGTACCCGGCCACGACCGCGAGCGCGTGGTAGAACGTCGCGACGGCGGACAGGAAGCTGCCGTCGTCCTCGCCCGGGCCGAGTTCGCGGGCCCGCGCGTGGTCACCGAGGAGTACCGCCGTCATCAGGGCGACCGGCCTCAGGTCGGCCGGTGCTTCGACCGGTTCGCCGGTCAGCCGGGCCAGCGCCCCGGCGAGCGCGGCGGCGGAGGCGGCGATCCGGTCCGGCGCCCCGTACCACTCGGCGAGGCGCCCGAGCGTCTCCACCTCGTCGGCGAGGGCGCCCAGCGGTGCGCCGAGAACGAAGCGGTGGACCACCGACAGCACGAGATTGTCCAGTGCCAGGACCGGTTCCCCGTCTTCGATCCCGCTGTGGTACCCGTGGTCGAGGTGCGCCACCGGCTCCACCTCCGGGTCGTACCACAGCGACCGGACCATCGCGACGACCGGCGCGACGCGGGCCGGGTACCCCGGCGCCGGGCAGCTGTCCACCAGCGCCAGCGCGACCCGCGCCGCGCAGGCCGCGCCCTCGCTTCCGGCCGCGTCCCGGTGGCCGGCGCGCCGGGCCAGCGCCGCGGCGTGCCCGGCGAACGCCAGCGCGGCGGCCGGGGTCGGGCCGAAGTCGAACGCCAGCCGCACGCCGCTCGCCGCCAGCAGCGCCGCCCAGTCGTCGTACGGGTCGTCGAGCGTCACCGCGTCCGCGATGACGTCCAGCGCCAGGACCGCGCGGGGATCGGTGGCGGTCAGCCCGCGGGCGAACTCGCCGACGTCCACGTCGGCCAGTCGCCGGGTCAGCGCCGCGGCGGCCGCGCGGGCCGCCGGTCCCCACCGGACCGGCTCGGCGGGCAGGTCCAGGCCGAGCAGGCTCAGCGCCTGCCGGGCGGCGGTACGGGCGGCGGCCGGCGGCCCGTCGAGCCGGTGCCATCGGGCGCGCAGTGCGAGCACTTCGGCCCGGGCCAGGTCGTCGGTGGCGTAGCCGGCGGCCAGGTCGAGCAGCTCGTCGGCGCGCCCGGCGTCGCCGGCTGCGCGCGCGGTCCGCGCCGCATGCAGGTGTACCGCATACGCCAGGGGCCCGCGCCGTGCCCAGCCGCTGGGCGGGAGCAGGCCCACCGCGACCCGCATCCGCTCCCAGGCGACCTCGACGGCCCCGATCTGGTACGCGTGCCGCCCGGCTGCCAGCGCCCGCGCGGCGAGCTGCGCCCGGTCCGGTACCGTACCGGCCGGCCCGGCCGTGCACAGCTCGACGACGAGGTGGGCATCGGCCGCGGGGGCGTCGGTCAGCAGGGTCCGCCCGAGCGCGGCGGAAAGCTCGGCGCGCTCGGTCTCGCGCAGCGTGGCCCGCACCGCGCGGCGTACCACCTCGTGCGGCCAGCGGAACCGGCCGCTGCCCGGCGCCGTGGCCAGCAGCCCTTCCCGGACCGCCGCGCGCAGCAGGTCGAGCACGCCGTCCGGCGTGGCCCCGGTGACCGTGCCGAGGACGCCGACGTCGACCAGGTCGCCCAGCACGGCGGCCACCTGAAGCATGCGCAGGAGCCGGGCGGGCAGCTGGGTGATGCGGTGTTGGATCGCCGGAAGCACGTCGTGCACCGGCTTCGCCTCGGTCAGGTCCATCCGGTCCCACTGCCAGACCCCGGCCTGCTCGTCGAACGTGAGCAGCCGCTGGTCGCGCAGGCCACGCAGGAACTCGCCGATCGCCAGCGGCCGGGAACCGGTCTTGTCGGCCACTACCCGGGCCAGTTCGGCGGCCTGCTGCTGCCGGGCGCGGAAGGCATCGGTGAGCAGCTCGGTCAGCGCGGTGTCCGGCAGCGGCCGCAGGCCCAGGGTACCGGTCGCCCGGCCCGACCCCTGCTCGCGCAGCAGAGCGGCGACCGGTTCGGGTACCTCCTTCGGCCGCAGTCCGGCCACCACCAGCAGGCCGGTGGTCTCCGGGTCGGACAGCACGTACCGCAGCAGCTCGACGCTCGCCGGATCGGCCCGGTGCAGGTCGTCCAGGACGAGCACGAGCGGCGCCTCGGTAGCGCAGACGGCGGAGAGCAGCCGCCGTACCCCGAGCCCCAGCAGTGCGTGCGCCCGGCGGCCGGACACCGGCGCGGTACCGACCCGCCCGGTGCCGCACAACCGGCCCAGCTCGGGCACGAACGCGGCGAGTACCCCGGCGGTGCCGCCCAGCTCGGCGGTCAGCCGCTCGCGCCACGGCTCGACCTGGCCACCGCACCGCATCACCAGGTGCTCGGCGAGGTCCACGAGCAACCGGGCCAGCGCCGCGTAGGGCGCGGCGTCGGCGACGCCGAACGCGGTGCGGGCGACCCAGCCGCCGTCGGTGACGACGCTGTCGGCGAATGCGCCGAGCAGCGCGGTCTTCCCGAGACCCGGGTCGGCGCTGACCGCCACCAGCTCCACGCCGCCGCCGCGGGCGACCCGCTCGCGCGCGGCGATGAGCTGGGTGAGCCGCCCGCGCCGGCCGTACAGCCGCCCGGTGAAGGTCAGCCGGTTCGGCACGTCCGCGGGGCCGATGTCAAAGGCTTCGACGGTACCGGTGGCCGCCAGCTCGTCCATGCACCGGCGCAGGTCGGCAAGGACGCCGTAGGCGCTCTGGTACCGGTCTTCGGGAAGCGTCGCGAGCAGCGTGCCGATGAGCCCCGCGACCCCGGGCGGCAGCGTGGTGACCGGCCCTGACGATGGCTGCCTTTCTGGTCCGGCCCAAGTGCCGGCCCACGATGCGCCGGACAGCTGGGCCCGGACCAGCCCGGCCGACCGGGCGGCGCCGAAGGGCAGCCTCCCAGTGGCGAGCTCGTACAGCACCACACCGAGCGCGTACAGGTCGGCACGCTCGTCGACGTCGCGGGAGAGCCGGCCGCTCTGCTCCGGTGCGGCGTAGGGCGCGCGGTCGGCCCGTGGCCGGTGCTCGTCGAGCAGGGTGACCTGCCCCTCGGCATCGACGAGTACCACGTCGGGGCACACACCACCGTGCACGCCAGCCCGGCGGTGCCGGCGGACCAGGGCGGCGGCCGTACCGTGGGCGAGCCGCAGCAGCGTCGCGACGGGTAACGGTGCGCCGAGCGAGCGCAGCGTCCCGACGTCAGCCGACGCCGGGGTGCTCGCACTCGTCTGCCCGTGCATCCATCGCCCCCTTGCCCTTGGTGGTCGGCCCTCTCGGTCGGCGCGGCCTGGCGGTCAGTAGTTACCGCGCGTCATGGCTGGGCTGCGGACAAGTATTTCAATGGGCCAGCGCGTGGGCAACGGGCCAAAAAGGCAGTATCGGACAGGTGTGGCGGCGCTACATGCATGGTGCAAGTAGCACCGCCACATCACCGCAAATCAGTCCAACGGACTCAGGGTGATTGCGGCCGGGGCCGCCCGGGTGACGGGGACTGGCGAGCGGCGCCGGGCACCTACGATGGCGGCATGAGCAAGCGTCTGTGGCGGTACCTGACGGTGGTCGGCGGGGCGGCGCTTGCCGGCGCTCTGGTCGAGAGCCCGGCCTGGGCCCAGGGGCTCATCGAGGCCCGGCGCAGTGTCGGGTTCAGCATCTTCCGGGGTCTCGGGCTGCTGTGCTGCGTGATCGTCCTCGGCCTCGTGGCGATCGGAGTGGTGATCGGGCTGATGGTCGGCCGCGGCCGCCGCCGGCGCGGACCCGGCGACTAGGCGTCTTAGTTAGTCGTCGTCGCTGGTCAGCGCGTCGATGACCAGGCCGAGGCCGAGCAGCCCGCCGGCGGCGATGCGGCCGGGCACGCGCCGGAGTTTTGCGGAAACAGACGGCGGAGCCCGGCGACGACGTCTCCGTCGACGGTGCGGTACAACTCGTCGGCATGACGGTGCCCGCCCCGCCCTGGCAGCGCACCCCCCGGTCGCGACCGGTCAAGCCGCCGCTGACCCGGGATGCGATCGTCGACGCCGCGCTGGCCGTCCTCGACGCCGAGGGGCTGCCGGCCATGAGCATGCGCCGGGTGGCCCAGGAGCTGAACACCGGAGCGGCGTCGCTGTACGCCCACGTCAGCAACCGCGACGAGCTGGAGGACCTGGTCTTCGACCGGATCATCGGCGAGGTACCTCTACCCGAACCCGACCCGGAGCGCTGGCAGGAGCAGCTCAAGCAGCTGATGCGCGATGCGCTCGCGACGTTCGCCCGGCATCCCGGCTCGGCCCGGCTGGCTCTGGCCCGGGTCCCGTTCACCCCCAACAGCCTGGTGTACCTGGAAGTGCTGCTCGTCCTGATGCGCCAGGGCGGGTTGTCCGACCGGACCGCGGCGTTCGCGGTCGACCTGCTGTCCCTGTACGTCACCGCGACCGCCTTCGAGGAGACCATCTACCTCCGGCAGGGCCTGACCGGGGAGGCCGTGGGGGAGCGCTTCGCGCAGATGCACGGGTACCTGGAGTCGCTGCCGGCCGACCTCTTCCCCAACGTGGTGTCCATGGTCGGCCCGCTGCTGTCCGGTGGCGGCGACGACCGGTTCGAGTTCGGGCTGGACATCCTCATCCAAGGTCTGGCCGCGTCGGATCGGTAACTGTCCGGAGTCGATCGGTGTGACGAGAGTCATCGACCCTGGTACACCGCCAGCCTTGTGGCCCATACCACCGCTCTCGATGTCGCCGCAGACTGGGAAGCGTGGCGGGCATCGATCTCCCCGGGTCGCCCGTGCTCGGTGGCGTTCGCCGGACCACGGCGCGCTGCTGGGGCTGGGTGGCGCGGCAGCGGCCGCTGAGCCTCCCCGGGATGGTCCTCGCCGTCGGGTTCATCGGCATGTCGCTGACCCCGTCGCTGCTGCCCCGGACCTGGCTGGTGCAGGGCCTGGTCAGCGGGTTCTCCGCGATCACCGGGTACAGCATCGGGGTGGTGGCCAGCTGGGCGGCGGGCAAGCTGGTGCGGGCCGGTCCGGGCCCGCGGCTACGGCGGGCCGCCTGGTGGGTACTGGCCGCGCTCGCTCTCCCGTCCGTGACGATCCTGCTGTACCAGGGCTCCCGGTGGCAGCGTGACCTGTACCGGCTGATGAGCGAGCGACCGCCGACCCGTCAGGGGTACCTGCGGGTGATCCTCGTGACCGCGGTGCTGTTCGCCGGCGTCGTCATCGTGGCCCGTACGCTGCGGGCGGCGGCCCGAGCGGTGGCCCGCCAGCTCGGCCGGTGGATCCCGGCCGGGGCGGCCCGCGCGATCGGCGGCGTCGCCGTCGCCCTGCTGTCGCTGGGCCTGCTGAACACCGCCGTGTACGACCCGCTGATGTCGACGGTCGTGTCCACCTCGGAGGCGGTCAACGACCGGATGAACCCCCACGTCGTGCAGCCGGCCAGCCCGAGCCGGTCCGGCAGCCCGCAGTCCGCGGTCAGCTGGGCCTCGCTCGGCCTGCAGGGGCGGGCGTTCGTCGGCGGCGGGCCGACGCTGGCGCAGTTGCGCGCGTTCAACGGCGCCGAGCCGAAGCCGCCGATCCGGGTGTACGCCGGCCAGCGCTCCGCACCCGACGCGGGGGCCGCCGCGGCGCTGGCCGTCCAGGAACTGGGGCGCACCGGTGCGTTTTCCCGCGCGGTGCTCTGCGTCATCACCACGACGGGTACCGGCTGGGTCGACCCGCGGGCGGCCGAGGCCCTCGAGTACCTCTACAACGGCGACACCGCCCTGGTCGCGATCCAGTACTCGGTCCTGCCGAGCTGGCTGTCGTTCGTGGTCGAGCGGAAGAAGGCGGAGCAGGCCGGCCGGGAGTTGTTCAACCAGGTGTACGCGCAGTGGGCGGCGCTGCCGCCGGACGCCCGGCCGAAGCTCGTGACATTCGGCGAGAGCCTCGGCACGGTCGGCGGCGAGGCCGCGTTCGACGGGTTGGCCGACATCCTGCGGCGGGTGGACGGCGCCGTCTGGGCCGGCCCGACCGAGGCGAACAGCCTGTGGTCGCAACTGGTGGCCGACCGGGACCGCGGCAGTACCCAGGTCCACCCGGTGTACGAGCAGGGCAGGGTGGTCCGGTTCGCGAGCACCGCGGCGGATCTGGTCAGCCCACCCGGTAGCGCGCCGCCGCACGTGGTCTACCTGAGCCACGCGTCCGACCCGATCATCTGGTGGTCGCCGGCGCTGCTCGTCCGGCGCCCGGACTGGCTGCACGAACCGCGCGGCTCCGATGTGCTGCCCGCCATGCGGTGGTACCCCTTCGTGACCTTCTGGCAGGTCACCGCGGACCTGTTGTTCGCCGACGACTCGCCGCTCGGGCACGGGCACCACTACGGCGGGGAGTTCGCCGGCGCCTGGGCGGCGATCCTGTGGCCGCCGGGCTGGACCGCCCGCGACACCGCCCGGCTCAGCGCAATGATCGACCGCGCCGGCTGAGCCCGCCGTGCGGCGCGTGCACCGGCATCGTAGGCTGTGCGGACGATGTCACCGACCACGCCGCCCGCCCCGCTCACCGTCAGGCCCCCCGCTTCGCGCAAGCTCGCCACTACCCGGAGGTTCGCCGGCAACGCGCGGTTCGCGGTGACCATCGCCGCCGTGCTGGCCGTCCTGGCCGCGGTCAATGTCCTGCTGAAGTTCGGGCCGCCGCGCCTCGGCCTGGTACTCGGGCCGGCCGTCGCGCTGGTACTGGTCATCCTGGCCCGCCGGCACGGGCTGAGCTGGGAACACCTGGGCATGTCGCGGCGGACGCTGCGCAGGGGGATCGGCTACGCGGCCGGCGCGGTGCTCGCCGTCGGGGCGGTGTACCTGCTCGGCGCACTCCTCCCGCTGACCCGGGCCGCGTTCCTCGACGTGCGGTACCACCTGCGGCCGGGCGCGGCGCTGCTGGCGGCCCTGGTCGTCGTGCCGTTCGGTACCGTCCTGCTCGAAGAGGTGGCCTTCCGGGGCGTCCTGCTCGGGCTGGTGCACCGGCACCGCGGCCCCGGCTGGGCGAAGCTGTCGTCATCCGGACTGTTCGGTTTGTGGCACGTCCTCCCGTCCCTGCGGCTCAACCGGGCCAACCAGGCCGTGGGCGTGGTCTTCGGCGCCGGCACCGGCGGGCAGTGGCTCGCGGTGCTCGGCGCGGTCGGCTTCACCGCCCTGGCCGGCCTGCTGCTGTGCGAGCTACGCCGGCGCAGCGGGAGCCTGCTCGCCGCGGCCGGACTGCACTGGGCGACCAACGCGCTGGGCGTGGTACTCGCCGCTGCCGTGTGGGCGGTTCAGCCGGCCTGACGCCGTACCCTCGGGTGGGAGTCACCCAACGGAGGTGGTCGCATGCACTGGAGAACGCCGCCTTGCTGGTCCGGCCCAAGTGCCGGCCCACGAGTCCTCGTCATCCTCCTGGCCGCCTTCACCCTTGCCGGGTGCTCCCTGGCCACACCGTCCACTACTCCCACGACGGCCGCGACGAGCACGGCGCCGGCGCTCGCCACCGTGCCCAACGTCGTCGGCCACAACGCGGACGTCGCGGTGGACGAGCTGAAGCGGGCCGGGTTCACCAACGTCGACCTCGGTACCGTCGACGGTCACAAGTTCGTCGCGTTGCCGCAGAACTGGACGGTCAAGACCCAGTCGGCGAAGCCGGGGGACCGGCTGCCCCGCGAGGCGAAGATCGTGCTGGGCTGCGCCCGCAACAGCTGACCGCGGCCCTGCGCGACTTCCTGGCGGACCCGTTCCCAAGTGGCATCCGACCAATAATCCGCTATTGCAAATCACCGGCAACAGCATACGATTGCGCGGTGACGAGGACCCCTGCCGCCAACCGCGCCCCGCTGACCCGCCGGGAGTGGGGCCGGCTGGGCGGGATGGCCGGCTTCATCGCGCTCCTGCACGTGGTCGGGTTCGGCATCCTGATCCTGTTCGTGGTGCCCGGCCACTACCGGGTCGGTACCGGCCTGTTCGGCCTGGGCACCGGGATCACCGCGTACACCCTCGGTGCCCGGCACGCCTTCGACGCCGACCACATCGCGGCGATCGACAACACCACCCGCAAGCTGATGGCCGAGGGCCGGCGGCCGCTGTCGGTCGGCTTCTGGTTCTCCCTGGGCCACTCGACGATCGTGTTCGCGCTGACCCTGCTGCTGGCGCTGGGCCTCAAGGCGGTCGGCAGCGAGCTGTCCGACGAGTCCTCTCCGCTGCACAACTACGGCGGCCTGGTCGGCACGCTGGTCTCCGGCGCCTTCCTGTACCTGCTGGGCATCATCAACCTGGTGATCCTGATCGGGATCGTCAAGGTCTTCCGGGACATGCGGCGGGGGCAGTTCGACGAGGCCGCGCTGGAGGAGCAGCTCAACAAGCGCGGGTTCATGAACCGGATCCTCGGCCCGGCGCTGCGCGCCATCCGCAAGCCGTGGCAGATCTACCCGGTCGGCGTGCTGTTCGGCCTCGGGTTCGACACCGTCACCGAGATCACCCTGCTGGTCCTCGCCGGCACCAGCGTGGCCGCCGGGCTGCCCTGGTACGCGATCATGAGCCTGCCGGTCCTCTTCGCCGCCGGCATGTCGCTGCTGGACACCATCGACGGGTCGTTCATGAACTTCGCCTACGGCTGGGCGTTCTCCAAGCCGGTCCGCAAGGTGTACTACAACATCACCATCACCGGGCTGTCGGTGGCCGTCGCGCTGCTCATCGGTACCGTCGAACTGCTCTCGATCCTCGCCGACAAGCTGGGCCTGACCGGGGGCTTCTGGGAGTGGATCGGCTCGCTGGACCTCAACACGCTCGGCTTCGCAATCGTGGGGATGTTCGTCGTCGTGTGGCTCGTGGCGCTCGCGGTCTGGCGGTTCGGGCGCATCGAGCAGCGGTGGAGCGCCGACCTGCGCACCACCGAGCCGGCCGCAGTCGAATGAGCCTATGCGGCCGGAGGTCCGGTCGGTTGCGGTGCCGGCTGTGGCGCCGGTACCGGACCGGGCGCACCCACGTCCTGGCCGCCCATGTCCAGCCGGAACGGCGGGTACCGGTCGGTCATCAGCGCCGCGTACGCCGCGACCCGGACCACCCACCGGTCCATGCCGAGGATGAAGTCGTACAGGGGCTGCGGGTACCGCCCGGTAATGGCGAGGATGATCACCGAGACCAGGGACAGGATCCCGATCAGGCCGGTGCCCGACCAGGTCAGGTTGGTGTTGTGCGTCTGCCAGGCCACGTATGTGCCGCCGCCGGCGAAGAACCCGACGATGATGTAGTGCGGGATGGCCAGCAGCCACCACTTGACCAGCACCAGGCCGCGGGAGAGCCGCTCGGGGTAGGCAACCTCCAGCCGGGCCGGGTAGTCCGGCACGTCGGCGAGCGTGAACGGCGGGTACCGGTCGGTCCCGAACGCGGCGAACGAGTAGTACGCCACCCGCCAGTGCCAGCGCATCACGCCGACGTTGAACTCGAAGATCCCGCGCGGGTACCGGCCAGTGAACAGGATGGCGAAGAACGCGACCACGGTCAGGATCCAGAACGCGAGCCACAGGAACGCCAGGATGATCGCGTGCGGGATCACCAGAAGCCACTTCACCAGCCAGAGCCACCGCGACAGGCCCGGGTCCAGCCGCGCCTCCAGACGCGCCGGGTAGGGATCGTTCGACACCATGGTGACCATCCCCTTCCATGGGTATTGGGGTGTCCCCACTCACGGTAGGCCGGAGCGGGCCCGCCGTGACGGGCCAAAGTTCCCTTGGCGCGCCGGTCGCGGCCTTCGACAGTGGGGATATGACGGTACTGGTGAGCGCCGCGTCCAAGCACGGATCGACGGCAGATATCGCGCAGGTGATCGCCCGGGTCATCGGCGAGCACGGACTGCTCGTGGATGTCCGGTCGGCGGAGGCCGTATCGACGGTCGAGGCTTACGACGCCGCCGTCCTCGGCAGCGCCGTGTACGCAGGGCACTGGCTGGAACCGGCCCGCAAGCTCGTCGAGACCCACGCGCCGGCCCTCGCGGCCCGGCCGGTGTGGCTGTTCTCCAGCGGCCCTGTCGGCGAGCCGCCCAAGCCCGCCGAGGATCCGGTGGACGTGGCCGCGCTCGTCGCGGCGACCGGGGCGCGCGAGCACCGGGTCTTCGCCGGGCGGCTGGACCGGCACCGGCTCGGCTTCGCCGAGCGGGCGGTCACGCTGGCACTGCGGGCGCCGGAAGGGGACTTCCGGGACTGGGCGGCCATCGAGGCATGGGCGGCCGAGATCGCGGAAACCCTCAAGAAGGAGAAGAACGAGGGGTGAGGTTGTTGGCCGACTTGCCGAGGCTGACCAGTACGCGACCCAGCCCGTAGGCGAGGCGGGCGGCGAGCACCGCCTTCTCGCAGCGGACCTCGACGAGCACGACCTCCGGCGCGGCGGCGCTCGCGTAGAGGTTGGCAAGGACGGTTCCGGCAGGATCGGCGAGGACCGGCTGCCCGCGGTGGGCGCCGCTGGTACCGGTGGCGGTGCACCCGGATTCGTCGCACCACGCCGGGTGCGGGCCGGTCATGCCCGCTGCCCGCGATGGACGGGCTGGCAGGTCGGGCAGCGCAGGATGTCGCCGCACAAGCACCACCGCCCGACCGGCCCGCGTACCGCCCAGCCGAGCGCCACGCCGAGCACCAGCTCGGCGACGGCCGCGATGCCGATGACCACCACGATCATGTCGATCACCCTCCCGGCCCGGCCGGAGCGGCGGACCTGACCAAAGGTGCTGCACCGCCCCGACCGGGTTGGTTGGGAGCCTGCCACGCACCGCAGCATTCCGCAAGTATGCGGAACATAGAAATGCAATGCACGTGCACGCGAAGCGCGAGCATGGCATAGACTCCGCAGCGTGACGCGACGAGCGAGTCCCACCGTCAAGCGGCGCCGGGTTGCCGCAACGCTCAAGCTGCTGCGCGAGCGCGCCGGGATGACGATCGGCGAGGCGGCACGGCAGGTCGACCACGACCAGTCGTGGCTGTCCCGGATCGAGAGCCTGGAGTCGGGGATCCACCCGAACGACGCCCGGGCGCTACTCAACGTGTTCGGCGTGACCGGCGAAGAGGCGGAGGCAGTCGTCAGTGTGGCCCGGCAGGCGCGGCAGCGCGGCTGGTGGGTCAACTACAGCGGTGTCACCGTCGAATCGTTCTCCAGCCTCGTTGGCATGGAGTCCGACGCGTCCGCCATCCGCACTTATCAATGCCAGACGGTGCCGGGCCTACTGCAGACGGAGGATTACGCCCGCGCCGTGATCGCGGCGAGTGCGGTGCGGCGCCGGCCGGAAGACATCGACCAGAATCTGGCGCTCCGCTTGGACCGGCAGGCGCTGCTCGCGAGCGACGACCGGCCGCAGTTTGTCGCGGTGCTGGATGAAGCGGTCGTACGGCGGGTGATCGGCGGCCGGGCGATCATGCGAGTCCAGATCGAGCGGCTGCTGGAGGTCGCGGAGCAGCAGCACATCCAGATCCAGGTGCTGCCGTTCGACGCGGGCGCCCATCCTGGCCTCAACGGCTCGTTCCTCATCCTGGACTTTCCGCCACCGCCGGGGCCGTTCCCGCATGCCGCCGACGACCGGGTGGTCTACACGGACAACTCATTCAGTTGCTTCTACATGGATCGGCCGGGCGAGGTCGCCGTCTACACGACGGCGTTCGAACAGATCCGAGCTGAGGCGCTCTCGCCTGATCAATCACGGGGACTGCTGCATAGCATTACGAAGGACCTGACCATGTGAGCACCGAAGGGAGGCGCGGGATGGACCTGATGACCCGCGCCCGATGGCGCAAGAGCACCCGCAGCGGCAACGTAAGTGAATGCCTCGAGGTGGCCGACAACCTGCCCGGCGTCGTGGCCGTCCGCGACTCGAAGGATCCGGACGGGCCGGTACTGCGGTTCGGCCGCGAGGAGTGGGCCGCGTTCGTCAGCGGTACCAAAGAAGGGGAGTTCGATCGGTAGCCCAAGGAGGCTCGCGATGACCGAGACGAAGCGTTGGCGGGTCGAGATCATGGTCGGTGAGGACGAGGGCCGCACCTACGCCGAGGCCCGGCTGCACACCGGGGTCGACGACCACCTGGTCGGGGTCGGCCGGGCGAAGCTGAACCCGAATGACGACGACGTACCGGAGATCGGTGACGAGATCGCGGTCGCCCGGGCACTCACCGACCTGGGCCACCGGTTGCTGATCACCGCCGCGATGGATCTGGAGAAGGTGACCAACAAACCGGTGCGGCTCAAGCACTGACCACAGTCATTCGTCGATGACGTCGGCGACCGGGCGGCGTGGGGTGGGAAAGCCGGGCCGGCCGTATCCGATGCGGAGCACCATCTGCGGTACGCCGAGGCGGCCGAGGCCCTTGCGTAGCCGCTCGCGCGCGGCCGGTACCTCGATGGGCTGGGAGAGCATCGACGCGGCCAGGCGGTGTTCGGTCGCGGTGAGCAGGACCCGTTGCAGGGCCTGCCCGGCGGCGAGCTGGTCGAGGATGGTGTCACCGGCGGTGCCGAGGACGGCGACCAGCGGGTCGGACTCGAAGTCGCGGCCGGGTGCCCGGGGTGCGCCGCCGAAGTCGCGCATGGCGAGCAGGTCCTGCGGTTCGGGCTCGGGCCGCCGGCTTCGGCGGGTACCCCGTCGGGTGCGCCGGTACGCCGGCTCCAGGTTTCCAGCTCGCGCCGGTACGCGGGGTCGCGGATCAGGCTCGTGTCGGCGGCCCGTCACCCGCCTGCCATGCGGTGCTTGACGATCTCGGTGAGCCGGTCCAAGGCCGGCGACGACGGGCCGAGCGACGTCGTGACCAGCTGGGCTATGGTCGGGTCCTGGAGCGCCGCCTCCGCGCCCTCGGGCCTGCCGGGCCGGTTGGCGAGCCACCGCTGGGTGCGGTCGGCCAGCTCGGGCAGGCGCGGGTCGTCCGGGGACCAGTCGAACGCCGCGTCGTACTCGAGGTAGATGGCACGGAATTCGGGATCGCCGATCGCGTCGCGCTTGTCGGCGATCCAGATGGCAGCCTGTTTCGGTGAGACCGACTGCAGCAGGATCCAGCCGTTCCGCTCCATCTGCAACGAGCGGTCACTGACGCCGAGCTCGTGTAGCTGGTCGAGGAATTCGGCGACCTCCGGGGAGACGAACAGCCGGTCGCCGGCGCGCAGCTGGGCGAGCCGCTCGCGGGTGCGCAGGAGTTCCGCGGCCCGTTCCTGCAGGTTGCGGTCGATCTCGGCGATCGCCGCGGCGAACCGGTCGGGGTCGGCGGCGAGCAGCTCCTTGATGCGGGCGAGTGGCACGCCGGCCTCGGCGAGCGTTTTGATCTTCACCAGGTCGATGGCGTGCTGGGCGCTGTAGCGCCGGTAGCCCGACGAGTCGCGCGGCGGCTCCGCCAGCATGCCGCGCTTGTGGTAATGGCGCACTGCCTTGATCGTCACGCCCGCATAGTCGGCGAGCTGGCCGATGGTGATCATGTGCTTCGGTCTCCCGCCGTTCATCATGTCACCGGGTACCGCGGCGGAACGCGGCCCGGGCCCACAGGTAGCCGGCCAGTGCGACCGCCGCGGACCAGGCCAGGGCCAGGTAGGCGGTGTTACCGAGCGGCGCGCCGGTCAGCAGCGCGCGCAGGGACTCCACCACCGGGGTGAACGGCTGGTGCGCGGTGAACCAGCGCACACCGGCGGGCATCGAGTCCGCGGGGACGAAGGCGCTGGACAGGAACGGCAGCAGGAACTGGATCGGCAGGCTCGCGCTGTTCGCCCCGGCGACGCTCTTGGCGACCAGGCCGAGGGCAACCGACAGCCAGGCCAGCGCGAAGGCGAACGCCGCGACGATGCCGGCGACGGCGAACCAGCCGGCGACCGAGGCATGCGGCCGGAAGCCGACCAGCAACGCCACCCCGGTGAGGACGGTGGTGGTGGCGAGCGTGCGCAGGACGCTGCCGCCGACATGCCCGGTCAGCACCGCGCCGCGGGTGACCGCCATCGTCCGGAACCGGTCGATGATGCCCCCGGTCATGTCGGTGTTCACGGTGATCGCCGTGGTCCCCGAGCCCGCCGCCACCGTCATCATCAGGATGCCGGGCACGAGGAAGTCGACGTACGGTGCGCCCCGCGCCGCGCCACCGAGCCCGTCGCCGATCGGCCCGCCGAGGATGTAGACGAACAACAGCAGGAACACGACCGGCCCCAGGATCGAGCCGATGAGCAACAAGGGGAACCGAAGGGTGTGCCTGAGCTCGCGCCCGATCATCGTGGTGGAGTCCTGGGCGGCGATGGTCAGCGTGGTCACTGGGTCTGCTCCTTCGAAGGATGGCCGGTCAGGGCGAAGAACACGTCGTCGAGGTCTGGCGTGTGGATGGACAGGTCGTCCACGGCGACGCCGTCGCCGAGGCGGGCGAGCACGTCGCGCAGCGACCGGACACCGCCCTCGTTCGGTACCCGCAGCGCCAGCTCCTCGTCGTCGCGGATACCCTCGCGCAGCGTTCGGGCGGCCGCGTCGAGCGAGGCGGCGTCGGCGAAGCGCAGCCGGATGTGCGCGCCGGGGATGCGCCGTTTGAGCTCCGCCGGCGTGCCCTCGGCGACGATGCGGCCCTGGTCCAGCACGGCGACGCGGTCGGCGAGCTGGTCGGCCTCCTCCAGGTACTGCGTGGTAAGCAGGATGGTGACGCGCTCGGCGACGAGGTCGCGGATGAGCTGCCAGGTGGTGTGGCGGCTGCGCGGGTCCAGGCCGGCGGTGGGCTCGTCGAGGAAGATCAGCCGTGGCCGCCCCATCAGGGTCATCGCGATGTCGAGGCGGCGCGTCATGCCGCCGGAGTAGGTGGCCGGGGTCCGCTTCGCCGCCTCAACGAGGTCGAAGCGCTCCAGTAGCCGGGCGGTCCGCACCCGCCGCTCGGCGGCCGGCACATGCAGCAGGCGGCCCATGAGGAGCAGGTTCTCCTCGCCGGTGAGCCAGTTGTCGACCGCGGAGAACTGCCCGGTGACCCCGATCACGGCACGTACCGCGCCGGCCTCGCCGCGCAGGTCGTGCCCCATGACGCTGACCGTGCCGGCATCCGCCGGGATCAGGGTGGACAGGATCTTGATGGTGGTGGTCTTGCCCGCGCCGTTCGGCCCGAGCAGTGCGAAGACCTCGCCCTCGCCGATGCTGAGGTCGACGCCGTCGAGGACGACTTTGTCCCCGTAGGTCTTGCGCAGGCCGTTCGCGGAAACCGCGGTGCGTGTCGTGGGCTTGGTCGGTGCGTTCATACACAAATGCTGGAACCCTGACCCGGGGTCAAGGTCAAGCCCTTTGTCTCGCACGCTGAAGGGACCCTCCGGTCCGGGCCGTTCGGCCCTGCGGGTACCCGCCCGGTCGGGATAGAAAGTCAGGGTGATCCGCGTCTTCCTGCTCGACGACCACGAGGTGGTCCGCCGGGTGAGCCGGTGGATCAGCCAGGGGTAGCCGTGGTAGGCGAAGATGACCGCCCGGTCGGTGGTGAAGATGGCGTCGAACTCGGCGTCGGGCAGCCGGTGCGGGTGTTCGCTGGGCGGCTGCAGGCGCATCAGGTCCACCACGTTGACCATCCGTACCGCCAGGTCGGGTAGGTGCCGGCGCAGCAGGTCGGTCGCCGCGAGAATCTCCATCGTCGGGATGTCGCCGGCGCAGGCGAGGACCAGGTCGGGCTCGCCGTCGTCGTTGCCGGCCCAGTCCCAGATGCCCAGGCCGCGAGCGCAGTTTAGCCCTCCAGCCAGCCCTGGCAGGTGTGCCCGGACAGGATCTCCATGACCCGCCCCTGCGGGCCGAGGTGAACGTCCACATCGGACACCGCGGCGTGCCACGCCTTGTCGGTGGCGGAAAGGACCGCGCCGCCTCGCCGGTGGGCAGCCAGTCCACCAGGGACGGTACCGGGGCGCCGGCGGAGTCGAACAGCTCCTGCGGGCGGTAGGACAGCATCCACTCGCGCAGGGCGGCCAGGTGCGCCGCGGGCCGCCGGCAGGGGTGCCTGATGGGCCCGCCAGGTACCCTCGACGGGCAGCCTGTCGACCTGTTTTGGGCCCGGTCCAGCCCTTCGGCGTCCGCAGCACGATCACCGGCCACCGGGCCGGGCGGTCGCGCCCTGCCCGCGGGCGGCGCGCTGGATGGCCGCGATCCGGTCGAACACCGTGTCCAGGGTGGCCGCGAACAGCTGGTGCACCGCGGCTCCGAATGAGCGTGTCCCAACTTCGTTTCCGCTGGTAGGCGATGGTTGACAGAACGACCGCCGCCACGCAACCCGAGGCCAGCAAGGTGATCAACTTTTGGGCGATGAGGACGATCTTCACTGACGGCTCGGATAACGGTTTGAT
>WNGL01001345.1_pt1 | contig 30014 bp, 37 predicted proteins | sample 5400591 | NCBI WGS metagenome assembly WNGL01 (sample SAMN13153377, study PRJNA577476) | soil metagenome | isolation source: 80 cm soil or saprolite under Garry oak tree replicate 1 | place: USA:California | collected 2016-06-15 | reverse complement strand
GACCGCCCCGGCCAATACCCGGCGCAACATCGCGCTGGCCGAGATCCTGGCGGCCGGCACCCTTTCGGTGCAGTCGACCGTGACCGCACTCGGCCAGACTGCCGCGGATTTCACCACGCCGAATGTGCAGCAGACCGCAATCTTCCGAACGCAGCCTGCTGCTGGCGTTCTGCTGGTCGCCTACGTCTCGGTCAACTCGAACTTCGTCCAGAACGGCTCCATCTCGATGAGCCTGTCTGACACGAACAACCTGACCTGGACCCCGCTGGTCGAGTCCAACGACGCATCGGGCGCCTACGCCGGCATCTGGGTGGCGCAGGTCCCCGCGGGCGCCAGCGGCGGCCACTACATCCTGAACGACGATTTCAACGGGGGCAGCTGGACCGACGTCAACGGCGTGGTCCACTCCGGCAGCAGCGGCGTGGCCGGCACGCTGCCCAGCTCCTCCATCTGGAACGTGCTCAGCGGGACCGGCGGCTCCAACTTCGGCGGCGGCCACATCGAGTGGTACGTCAATGACACCTCGGTCGTCTTCCAGGACGGCGCCTCCAACCTCGTCGTCAAGCTGGGCGTGCTGAACAGTCTCGGCGTGCCTTCCGGCGACTACCCGACGGCCCGCCTGGACACCTCCGCGAGCGGCGCCTCGGTCGGCGGCACGCCGAAGTACGCGGTGCAGGCCGGCCAGTCGTGTGAGATCAGGGCGAAGATCTTCCCGTTCCAGGGCGCCTGGCCAGCCCTGTGGTTCGCGGGCGTGAACAGCCAGTACACCGGGGGCACCTGGGCCGAGATCGACATGGAGGAGTCGGGCGACCCCAACATCAACCAGTCCTTCGTCACGATCTGGGGGACCAACGCCTCGGGCGGCACGCCGCTCGGCGAGTCCGGCGGCTTCAATGTCGGCGACGGGAACTACCACACCTGGCGGCTGGACCTCACCGAGGGCGAGATCCAGATCTTCATCGACGGGACGCTGTTCTACACGCTCACCCAGGCGGGCGCGAACGCGGCTGGCGGCGGCTGGGACTTCACCACCCAGGGCGGGATGTACGTCATCCTGGTCTGCCAGGTCGACCCGAGCGCCGGCTACGGCACGCCGAACGCGGCCAGCCTGCCGGCCGAGGTCTTCGCCGTCGACTACGTGCGGATCTGGTCCCCGGCCGGCCCGGACCCGAACACCGGGAACGTCTTCACGGCTACCGGGTCCGTAGCCGTACCCAAGCCTGCCCTGGCAGGCATCGCCTCGGTTACCGCCGCGGGCGCCTTCACCGCGACCGGCGGCCTTCAGGTGCCTAAGCCCGGCCTGGCCGGCATCGGCACGAACAGCAGCCTGTCCGGCAGCTCGGCCCTGGCCACGCTGATCGACGCCTTCGGCAGCAACGACCTGGCCACCTTGTGGGCGAACTCCTACGGCACGGTCGGCGTCGCGACGGGGAGATGCTCGATCCAGGCGGATACCGGCTACTCCTCGGCCCTGGAGTCCACCAGCACCTACAACCTGACCGGAAGCTCCATTTTCGCCCAGGTCAGCCCGTACCTCTACGCCGATGGCGAGACGGCGCTCCAGCTGTACCTCGACGGCAACAACGAGATCATCTTCGAGTACGCCGGCGGCAGCATGACCGCCAGCATCAAGCAGGCCGGCGTGGTCACGCAGGGCCCGTTCGTCACCTACAACGCGACGAATCATGCCTGGTGGCGGATCCGCGAGGCCGCCGGGACGATCTTTTTCGACACGGCACCGGACGCCAGCACCTGGACGAACTTCTGGTCGGTGACCTACACCATGGCAATCACCGCGCTGACGGCCGGGGCCTTCGCCGGGGTCTTCTCGCCGGGCACCGTCACCGGTACCGCCTTCATCACCAACATCAATACCAACCCGAACGCCCTGTCCATGCTGACGGACTCGTTCGACAGCAACAACCTGGCCACGCTGTGGTCGCACACCTTCGGCACGGTTGCGGTGGCGGCCAGCCAGTGCTCGATCCAGGCTGATACCGCCTATGACTCGGGCCTGGAAAGCTCGATCACCTACAACATCGTCAGCAGCTACGTCTTCGCCCAGGTCCTGCCGTACATCGCCCCGTCGGCTGAGACCGGGCTCCAGATCGTCGACGCTGCGGGCAACACGGCGACCATCATCTACGCCGGCGGCCAGCTGCTCGTGCGGACGGTGTACGGCGGCGTCACGGTCACCAGCGCGCCGATCACCTACAGCGCGACCGCGCACGCCTGGTGGCGGATCCGCGAGGCGCTGGGCACGCTGTACTTCGATGTCGCTCCGGACGGCCTGACCTGGACCAACATCTATTCGAGCGTCTACTCGATGACGGCCACGGCGGTCTCGGTGCTGGTCTACGCAGGCGACTTCGGCTCCGATGCCACCGGCACCAGCTTCGTCACCGACGTCAACGTGCCGCCGGTCATCACCTCGGGCTCGATCGCCGTCCCGAAGCCCGCCATCTCCGGCGTGGTCGGCTCCGGGACGAGCGCGGACACCACGTCGACCGGCTCCGCCGCCGTGCCGAAGCCGGGCCTGAGCGGCTCTGCCACGGTGCTCAGCCCGGTCACCTCCCTCGGTACCCCGACCATGGTCCGGAGCACCTCAGGCAGCGTCACGGGCTCGTGGGGGACCGGCCAGACCACCGCGGCAGGGGACCTGCTGGTGGCCGTCGTCTCGGCCGCGGCGGCCACCAGCGTCACGGCCATCGCGTGCAGCACCAGCGGCTGGGTCTTGCAGCAGTCCTCCCAGAACACCCCGACGTCGCCGCATGCTTACGTTGCCGTCTGGACCAAGACCGCCGTGGGCAGCGACGCCGCGCCGACCTTCACCACCACGCTGACCGGCACGGGCGCGATGACCGTGACCCTGCTGGAGCTGCCCGAGGGCAACCAGATCGCCCCGCTGGACATCGCGGGCACCTTCGCCTCCGGCGCCTCGACCGGGACGCTCTCGGCGATGTCCGCGGCCACCGCAGCCGCGAACGGCCTGGGCCAGTTCGCCATCGGGGCCTTCGTCCAGGAGGCCGCTGCGGCCACCAACACCTGGAACGAATCCGGCACCGGCTTCACCAACGTCACCAACGACGGCGCGACCTCATCGGTGGCGCACACCGCTGTCGATACCAACCCGGGCCCCGGAGCCGGGGCTACGATCACCGATGCCGGGCACTGGACCACGAATGCCACCGCTTTCGGAGCCGGCCTGGTCGTGGTGTTCCTGCCCATCCTGCCGCCCGGGATCCCGCTGTACGCGCTCGCCGACGGGTTCACCGTCAACGACCTGGCCACGCTGTGGGACAACAGCTTCGGCACGGTCACGGTCAGTGCTGATCAGGTCTCGATCAACACTGACCCCAGCTACGACTCGTCCCTGGTCTCGACCAGCGCCTACAGCGTCTACGGCTACGGCGTCTTCGGCAAGTTCGGCCCGTACACCGCCGATGGCACCGGGGTCCTGTCGCTGAAGCTGTACTCCGACGCCAACAATGCCATCGAGATCCTGTACTTCAACGGCAGCATGACCGCCCAGATCACCCAGGCGGGCGTGCTCACCTTCGGCTCGACAGTCGCCTATAACGCGACGAATCATGCCTGGTGGCAGATCCTGGAGTCCGGCGGCACGCTGTTCTTCCAGACCGCGCCGGACGGCGTGACCTGGACCACGCTATGGAGCACCACCTACAACCTGGACCTGTCGGCGATGTTCGTGCAGGTCCTGGCCGGGGATACCGCGGTCACGTCAGCGGGCTCCATCGCCGTGCCGAAGCCCGCCCTGGCTGGCACCGCTGACAACGGGATCCTGACCGAGACGGCAGGCGCGGCTTACGCGCACTCCAACACCAACGCAGTGACTTCGGGCAGCTACACGCCGACCGCGGGGGCTCTCCAGGTGGCGATTGTCAGCTGGGGCAACGGCAACGGCATCGGCCAGACGTCGCTGGCGATCACCGACACCAGCGGGTCCGGGTCGTGGACGCTGCTGAAAGCAGCATCCAGCGCCTCAGGCGGCCCCTACTGCGCGATCTGGTGCCGGGACGCCTGGTCCGGGGCTGCCACGGTGACCGCTACTGCCCTGCCGTCCACCGTCGTCGACTGCTCCATCATCGTCCGGCAGTTCGCGAATGCACTTCCGGCCGCCTCGCAGCCCGGCGTCACGGCGAGCGTCTTCAACACCTCGAACCAGAACCTGTCGATCACCCCGGGAACGGTAAACTCCCAGGTGGTAGGCGCCTTCGGCACCGGCAGCGGGGCGAAGGTCCTGACCGCCAACGGGACCACCTCGATCTACGGCCAGTACGACGGCGGTGTTGCAGGCGACACCGAGGCCGCCGTCGAGGCCGCGGCCTTGTCCGTCGCAGGCACGCCGATATCGGTCGGGTTCACTAACACCGCGGCGCTGAACTCCTTCGCCCTCGCAGAAATCCTCCCGGCATGACCAATATCAGTACCGTCGCCATGATCAACGTGCTGCCGATCTCGGCCACGGGATCGATCGCCGTGCCCAAGCCGTCCCTGGCCGGCCAGGTCAACCCGGGCACCCTGGGCAGCATGTCCGGCAGCGTCGCGGTGCCCAAGCCCGGCTTCATCGCCAGCGGCCAGGTGGTCAACCCGCCGCAGGTTTTCCCGCTGCAGCCGCTGGTCATCTTCGTCGAGCTGTTCGTCGGCGGCACCTGGATCGACATCACCGATTTCGTCTACCAGCGCGATGCCATCACCATCGGCCGCGGCCGGCCGAACGAGGCCTCGACGATCAGCCCCGGTGCCTTGGGCCTGACCATCAACAACCGCGACGGCCGCTTCAGCCCGCGGAATCCGGCCGGCCCGTACTTCGGCGACCTGGGCAGGAACAACCAGCTGCGGCTGTCGGCGCCTACCGACCCGCTGATGAGCACCCTGGACTACCGCTTCTGGGGCGAAGTGCCGGCCTGGCCGCCGCAGTGGGATACCACCGGCCAGGACGTCTTCACCCAGATCACCGTAGCCGGGATCATCCGGCGCCTGACCCAGTCCGGAGCGGCCACCCTGGGCACGGCCCTGACCCGGTACTACCAGAACCTGACCGGCGCCGCCGCGCCCGCGGGCTTCTGGCCGGCCGATGACGGGACCTCCGCAACCCGCCTGGCGTCCGCTGTCCAGGGCGTGCAGCCGATGACGATCTCCGGCGTGCCGACCCTGTCCAATGCCAGCCCGTTCCCGGGGTCGGCCGCCATCCCGGTGCTGAACGGCTCGTCGTGGAACGGCGTCATCGGGGCCGGCGCGCCCGCGGCCAAGCTCAATACCGTCATCTTCCCGTCCGGGTCAGGGTCCGGGGTCATCCCGCCGGGCGTGTTCAGCCTGACCGTCGAGGGCTGGAGCCCTGGCGGGCCCGGGGCCGGAGGCGTGGGCACCGCGGTGGAGAGCACGCCGCACCCGGGCGGCTTCGGCGGCGGCGGCGGCGGCTACGGCAAGACCGTCATCCCGGTGGAACCGGGCCTGCCGTACACCTGGCAGGTCGGCACGGGCGGTGTCGGCGGCACCTCGAACCACCTGGGCACGCTGGGCACCCAGACCAAGTTCACCTACAACGGGGTAACGAAGCTGCTGGTTACTCCCGGCGGGGTTCCTTCCCGGTCGGCCGGCGGGTCCGGCGGCGGCGGCAGCGGCTCGGTCGGCCAGGTGCTGCGCCTTGGCGGCAAGGGCGGGACGGACACCGGCTCCGGTGCGGCCAGCGGCGGAGGCTCGGCCGGCCCGTCATCGGCCGGCCCGGCGGGCCGGAACGCCGCGACGCCTGGCGGGTCGGTCGGGGCCACCCCGGTGGCCGGCGGGGGCAAGGGCGGAACCGGAGGCTCCACGGGCGGTCACGGGGGCAACGGGTCAGGTCCTGGCGGCGGCGGCGGTGGCGGCGGCGGCCTGGGCTTTAACGTCAATGGCGGAGGTACCGGCGGGAACGGGGCCGGCGGCAAGCTCCAGATGACCTACAGCGCCAGCTCGGTCGGCGTCGTGTCGGCGAACACGCTGCGGTTCCTGCTGGACGTCCCGGCGGCCGGGGACACCAACCTCGGCGTGCTCGCCAGGATGTTCACCACCGGCAGCATCTACCAGCTGGACGTCATCTACGGCACGGGCGGCACGCTGACTTTGACCGGCTATTCCGCCGCCGGAGCGGTCATCTTCACCTCGGGCGCCGAGCAGTTCCATGTCAACGGCGTCCCGCTGATCGTCACGGCCGAGCTTCAGCAGAACGGCACCAGCATCACCTGGGTCCTCGGCGTCGTCCCGCCCGGCCAGGACTCCACCGAGCTGCTGTTCAGCGGCTCGGTGGCCGGCGTGGGAGTTTCCACGGTCACCCAGGTCATCGTCAACCCCGGCGGCCTGCTCCGGACCACCTCGCTCGGCGCCCCGGCCGTGCAGTACATCACGACCGACATCAGCGAGATGGCCTTCGCTGCAGCAGCCTACGAGGGCGAGCAGGCTGCCGACCGGTTCCAGCGGCTCTGCTCCGAGGAAGGCGTGGACACCGAGGTCACCGGCAGCAACGAGGACACGGCGCTGATGGGCGCGCAGCAGCCGGGCACCCTGATGTCCCTGCTCCAGGAGTGCGAGAACGCCGACCTGGGCCAGCTGTACGAGCCGCGCAGGATGTTCGGCCTGGGCTACCGGACCCGGGTCGACATGTGCAATCAGACGCCGGTCTGCGCGCTGGACTACGCCCAGTCCCAGCTGGTCGCGCCGCTCGCGCCGACCGATGACGACCAGCTGCTGGCCAACAGCATCACGGTCACTCGTACCGGCGGCTCGTCGTTTACTGCATCCACCCAGACGGGCCGGCTGTCAGTAAACCCGCCGCCGGCCGGCGTCGGCCCGTACCCGAAGACCTACACGGTCAACGTGGCCTCCGACGAGCAGCTGCCTGGCGTGGCCGGCTGGCTGCGGTCGATCGGGTCGGTGGACCAGCCGCGGTTCCCCCAGATCAACGTCAACCTGGCCCGCAACGCCGAGATCGGCGCCGTCTTCGGCCCGATCACCTCGCTGGATGTCGGCGACTTGCTGACCATCTCCCACCCGCCGCCCTGGCTGCCGCCGGAGCTGATCCAGCAGCTGGCGGTCGGCTGGACCGAGACGCTGGGCATCTACACCTGGACGATCGGCTGGAATGCCGTCCCGGCGCTGCCGTACTTCACGGCCGTCTCCGACAACGGCGCCTACTACGGCAAGGCCGATACCGACGGCAGCCAGCTGGACGTGGGCATCGGCCCCAGCGACACCACGATGCAGGTGGCCACGACCGACCCCGGCTTCCCGCTGTGGACCGTGGCGGCCAGCGACTTCCCGTTCGACGTGATCATGAACGGCGAGCGGATCACCGTCCACGGCATCACCGGCCTCACCAGCCCGCAGACGTTCCAGATCACCAGGAGCATCAACGGTGTCGTCCTGTCGCACAATGCAGGTGAGGCCGTCAGCTTGTTCTACCCGGCCACCACAGGGATCTGAGGCAGATGACAACCCCTTACCAGTTCCCGACCTGGACGGCAGGCCAGGACATCACCGCTGGCCAGCTGTCCAGCATGGAGCCGATGTTCGTCATCACTCCGGCTGCCACTACCCGGCCCTCGGTGACCACCGAGACCGCCGACCCGTACCTGAGCTTCCCGGTGGTCGCGGGCGGCGTCTACGTCGTCGAGTTCGAGGTCGCCTTCTCCGGCCTGGCCGCCGCGGATATCTCCGTGGCGTGGATTGTCCCGACCGGCACCTCGGGCTTCCGCCAGTGCAGCGGCCCCGGGTCGACGTCCTCCGACGCGAGCGCCGACAACATCACGTCGCGCCATGGCGTGCACAGCTACGGCGCGGGCATCCCGTACGGCTGTGCCCGGAACTCAGTCACCCTGGTCCAGTGCTTCCGGGAGACCTCGGCTTTCACGGCCGGCAGCTCCGGCAGCGTCGCGCTGGCCTGGGCCCAGAACGTCTCCAACGCCACCGGAACCGTCGTGCAGCCGGGCTCCTGGGGCCGCTGCACCCAGCTTCAGTAGGCATGGCTGAGCGGCCAGGAGGCCGCACTCCTGGCCGCTCAGGTTGCTGCCTAGCGCCTGACCGAGGTCACGTACATGTGAGGCACCTGCTGATTCAGCGGCAGCGTCACCGTCCATGTCCACAGGTACCGCCAGCCGCCGGGGACCGCGGCAGTCAGGCTGTAGGGCAGCGTCTCGGGCTGGTGGCCGGCTCCCATGCCCTGCGGCTGCTGGACTCCGTTGAGCCATTCTGCGGGCTGCGACTCGAAGAACATGACCGTCGTACCGCGGGCTCCTGCGGTGACGACCCTGAAGCTCACCAGGCCGGCGGCCGTGACGCTCAGGTCGCACTGCCTGTCGTAGTGCCAGCTGCCGTCCGGGTTCTTTGAGTTCAGCGGGTCGACCGCCTTGTGGCACGTGTAGCTGGAGGTAACCTTCGGGGCAGGATGGGCGGATGCCTGAGCGGCCGGGGCCGCGGCGAGGCACAGGGCAGCAAGTGCACCTGCAAGTGCGACTGAGAGTCTCATGACCTCGTTGTCACTTCTGGCGCCGTTGCCGGCGCCGGCTTGAACTTGGCGGGCGGCGGCTGGACTTCGGCGCTGCCGCCGACACGGAACATGACCATGACATCCAGCGTGGCGATCTTCGCCGGGTCGATCGTCAGGACGTGGTCGTCGCTGGTGATCAGGCCGGCCTTGCCGTCCCTGCGGATCCGGGCCGCGACCTCGCCTGCGGTCTCCCCGCTCAGCGTGAAGGTCGTGGTCCCGTTGACGGTGCAGACGTAGTTCTTCACCCCTACAGGCTCCCCAGGATCTCGGCGCGCTTGGCGGCGAACTCGTCGTCGTCCAGGATGCCGCGCTGGTGCAGGTCGCGCAGCGTGCTCATGCGCTCGGCGACGCCATCGGCCGCGCTCGGCGCGAAGAACTCTGCGTCAGCGGCCTTCTCAGCAGCGGCGTGCTGCCGTCCTGCCGCCTGGATGGCGCTGCCGATCGTCTTCTGGAGGTACCAGGGCTTGCCGGCCAGGTCGGCCTGCCTGCGCGCCTCGGCGTTGTCCTCGTGCTCGTCCTTCAGCACCCGGGCCGCGGCCTTGTCCCGCTGCTTACTGGCCCTGCTGTGGATCAGTCCCATTTTCCTTCTCCTGCCTGGCGAGCCACTCTTGGATGGCCTCGTTGATCATCGATTTCATGGATCGCCCGGTCGCCACGTACAGCGCCCGCAGCTGGCGGTGCTGGCTCTCCGGTACCCGGATGCTCATTGCCCGCTCGGGGTCTTCCTGGTCCATGTCACCAAAGTACCAGACTACCAAAGTGCTTGTCAAATAAGATAGCAGAAGGCAGGCACGGTAACCGGGGGCTGACCAGGAGGAACTAACTCATTGTCCGTGGCCGGGCTCATACTGGAGACACCCGGTGAAGAGAGGAAAATTGATCCTGGCCGCTGCCGCCGAATCGTCTAGCGCCATAGCACTGACGATCACCGCGATCCTGGCTTCGGCTGTCGTCGTGCTGGGCGGCGTGGCGGCTCTGGTCCGGGCTATCTGGAAGACGGCGACCGTGCTGCGGGACAACACCCTGGCCACCAAGGACCTGACCGACCGGCTGGAAGAGTACAACAAAGCCGCTAACCGGGCGTACGAGGCCCTGGCCATCCGGGTGAACGAAACGGAAAGGGAACTGGACATGCGGCGCGGCAGGAGCACCCCCAGTGGACCCTAAGCCGGCGGACGAGCTGCCCAGGTCAGGGGCAACCCTGCTGTCTATCGTCGCTATCGTGCTCGCCGTCTTCTTGCTGCTCGGCGGGCTCTGGTACGTGTTCTTCATCAGCGCGTCCAACTCCAGCCGGATCGCTGCTAACCAGCGCGCCTCTGACCTGCGCTGGTGCGCAGTGATCAGGCTGATAACTGCCAGCCCGGTCCCGAAGCCGCCCAGGCCGGCGGCTAACCCCAGCCGGGAAGGCCAGTACGAGCTGTATGAGGACTTCCTGACGCTGAAACGGCAGTTCGGCTGCTAGCTGGAGCGAAAGGCAGGACCGGCCGTAACCAGTCCTGCCTCGCCTCACCTTGCGTTGCCAGGCCACGCTAAGCCTTGGCTGCCGCACCGGGCCTAGCCATGCTGTCGCCGCGGTACCCCGCCTAGACTGCCTTGCCTTGCTGCCCTAGCTCTGCACCGCTTTACCTGGACCGCCTCACCAGGCCAAGCCCATCCTTCGGCGCTACGCCTGGACTGGCTACTCTATCCAGGAACCTAGGGCACCCGGGTCAGGCCACTTTGGCCCAGGTGCCGGTCTTGGTGCTATAGGCGAACTGGTACGGCTTGCCGTCCAGGCCCTTGCCGGTGATCGTCGCCTCAGCCCAGGTCCACGCCTTCGGGTCGAGCCACTGGCCAGGCGGCACGGCCGGCTTCACGGCCGGCGCCTTCGGCCGCGGGTACTGGCCGAAGTCGGCCGTCATGGACAGGTCGTCATCGCAGCTGGCGCCGCCCACGGTCGTGGTCGCGCCCTGGCGGATGTTCGCCCGGGAGTCCCACTGGCCGCCGGACCAGGCCCGGGTCTGGCAGGCAAAGTGGGCCTTGCCTGCGTTCAGGCAGCGCTGGACCACGTAGTAGCCGCCGTAGATGCCGTTGCGCTCCACGCCGTGCACCGAGGCCGTGCCGTCCAGGTAGGCGTTGATCGCCGTCTGCTCGGCCGGGGTCGCGTCCCAGTCGGCTGCGTAGTAGAAGGGGATGCCGTCCAGGCCCAGGACCTTGGCCACCGCGACGGCGTGCTGGGCATCGGCGACCCCGGCCGCGTGGCCGCCCAGCATCCGCTGCGCGCCCTCCTCGACGAACAGCACGATCTCGATCCCGGCCGCGAGCAGATGGTTCTTCTCGGCTGGCAGCAGGTTCTTGCCGTTGCCGTCGTTCGCCAGGAGGGAGGAGATGTACCGGCCGACCCAGGTGGCGCCAGCTGCCTTGATTGCCGCCGGAGCCGGGTGGGGCTTGAACGCATAATCGAGACCCTTGCTCATGCTGCTCACGGTAACTCGCGGTGATGCTGCTGACCAGGGGGGCGGATGAACGGTGTTCTGATACCAGACCAGTGCTCATGAAGGTGAGGAGGTGAGGAGGTCCCCTACCTCCTCACCATGTTTCCGCTGGTGAGAGGAGGTGAGGAGGTGAGGAGGTATTTCGCTTCAGGGCAGGTCCCGCTGCTGGGGAAGAGCCGGTCTGCTTCCGTCCGGCAGGCGCCCCTCCTCCTCCCCACCCCGCCCTCCCCGCCGATCGTAATCAGTAAGACAAGCCAGGCGCAACCATAGTTGCAGAATTCTTTGGGATCTTGATCTTGAGGTCCCTGCTGTTTCCGGGCATGCTTGTGGGGCGGGCATTCTGTCCAGGGCCGCCCGCCCCACGTCGAATCGTGAGGTCTGATGGTAGCACGAGATGAAACAAATTCACTAAATTCATTGATAGACGGCCCGCTAGAGGCCGGAGTCGAAGAAGCGCTCGACGAATACCGCTGGTGGATGAACGAGTTCCGCCGCCGTGAGCTAACCGGCCCCTGCGAGTGCAAGGCTCACCAGGACTCGCATGGCTTCCTCCCCGCCGGGCACCATGTCGGCGAATGCTCCTGCTGGTGCGGCTGGTGCGGCCGGACCAGGTGCGGATGCCTGGAGTGCTACAGGCAGCGGGCCCTGAGATGGGAAGAAGCCAACGCCCGGTTCGGGGCGGAGCTAGCCGGGATCGAGGCCCGGCGCTGCCGGGAGCAGGGACGCCAGGCCATGACAGACGAGGCCTGGTATTGGTCTGATGAGCACCAGCGCGAACTGGACGAGCAGGCCGAGGGCAGCATGGCGGTCATGGCGGCGGCCTACGAGCTTCAAGAAGCCGAGCTGGACGTCGCGGTCATCTACAAGCCGACCTTGAACCGCGACGATATCGGCGGGCCAGGGTCGGTCGACGAGCACGTCCGGGCCATCCAGAAACTCGTCGAGATGCTGTCCGATCAGGGCACGCTGTTCGTCTACCAGCGGGCCCTGGCTGAGTACGATCCGGGCTTCGACCCGCCGGCCAGGAAGATCACTAAGCCCGCGGCGCTGAAGGAGCTAATCAGCCGGGCCATGTACGAGAACGACAAGCCGCTTTTGTGGAAGCTCGACTGGAGAGGCAACCTGGTCGCCGCCGCGGCCGAGGACATCCTGCCTGAGGCCTTCGTCCAGCTGACGGCTGCCGGACGCTGGCCAGGGCTGCCGCCTGCGCCTTTCGTCTCGCGCCAGCTCCCTGGTATGCCAGAGCAGCCTGCCCTGCCCCCTGGCCTGCCTGATCAGCTGGAGCAGCTGGCCGGGGAGCAGCTGGCCATGGGCACGCAGTGGCGCGGCAGCAAGCAGGATCTCGCTGCGGCGCTCGGCTGGGCTTCTGTCCAGCGGCTGAATGCCGAGCTGGTTCTGGTCGCGGCCGAGCTGGCGGTACGCGGCCTGTCCCTCCGCCTGACCGGCGACAGGACCGTGCCCCAGAAGAGGATCGAGTGGGAGCTGATTACCTCCTCACCTCCTCACCTCCTCACCATAGGGCCGTGACCTGTGAAGATGGCGGTGAGGAGCTGGTGAGGAGGTCCCCTGCCTCCTCACCTCCTCACCGCCTTTGCTCGTGGTGTCACCAGCTGCAACCGTGCGTGAACGGCCGCGGCTGGTGGGTCGGCTTGCGCTGGCAGGGTACGCGGGCTCAGCTGCTTGCCGTCTGCCCGTCCTGCCGGTCCTTCTAGGCAGCCATGGCCCTGTTCGGCGACAGGGCCGTCCGAGGGCGCCCGGGGACCTTATCCCCGCCCCGGGCGCCCGCCATAGCCTAGACCTCCTCGTGCTGCAGGCCGGCTACTGACTCATGCCAGGCTATCGACCACCGGCACGGCGCCCACCTGGACAGCGGCTGCCATTCCTTGGCGTAGACGCCCGTGCCCAGGTCCAGCCAGACCCGGGGCCGCCAGCCGGCCAGCGCCCGGTCAGTCGGCTCGGTGCCGAACAGCCACGCCACCGCGGCGATGTGCTCGGGCATCATGGCGCCGGCTTCCTGCTGTGGATCCGGCAAGCCCGGTTGATGAACTTCACCTCAAGGCGCCCCTGGTGCCAGGCCCACGAGCAGAGGTCGCAGGGCGGCTCGGTGATCCCGGTCCACGCGGTGCGGTACTCGGCCTGGATCACGCCGCCCCTGGCTGGCGTGGTGCCGCTCATGACCGGGCCCGGATCTCTGAGCTGTCCCGGAAGACGCACGGGTAGACGACCTCGCCCGCCTCCACCCTGGCCAGCCGCTCGTCTCCGACGACGATCTCCCACTCATCGGGGCCGCATTCCCTGGTGACCCAGCCTGCCAGCCAGGGCCACGCGTCGCGGTCGCCCTCCTCCTGCGCCTGGGTCAGCGGGAACTTGGTCATGACCTCTTGGTCTTCCTCGAACTCGTAGCTCATGACCGCCCCCGCTGCCGGTCGACCAGGGACAGGGATCTGGCTTCCTGTTCGGCTCTCTCGGCCGCGGCGCTCGCGCCGTAGCGCATGCTCATCGCGACGCCCGACCAGCCGCACAAGGTCGCCAGGTTGTCGACGCTGCCGCCGTTTAGTCGATAATGATGACAAAAAGTGTGCCTGAGCAGGTGCGGATGGATGTCCAGGCCAGCGCGGTCGCCGACCTTGCGGATGAGCCGGTCCAGGCCCTGGACGGACAGCCGTCCCCGTTCTCCCAGCCACAGGTCCGGCAGGCTCCCGTCGTACCGCTGAGAGCGCCACTGGAGGTATTTCCGGAGCGCCCTGGCGGTCGAGGCGCCGATCACCACGCCGCGGACTTTGCCGGCCTTGCCGCGGACGATGATGCGCCGGGCCGACAGGTCATCGACCAGCACATCGGTCACCGTCAGGCTGGCCAGTTCTGAGATCCTCAGGCCGGTGTCGAGACCGACGCTCAGGACGGCCAGCTCCCTGGGCGTCTGGCAGGCCTTCAGGAGCAGCCCCACCTGGCTGGCGTCCAGGTGCGTGATGCGGTCGCCTTCCTGCGGGCGCCCGACCGTGATGGCCTTGGCAATGTCCGGGACGTTCTCGTCCTCGCTGAGGTACCGGTACAACGCCCGGACCGCCCACCAGACCGTGGCCTGGGAGGAGGCGCTGGCGGGTCCTCCGCTCCGGCCGGGCAGCGAGGACAGGAAGGCGCGCAGCTCGGCCTTGGTCAGCTGGGCGAAGCTCGTGCGGCCGTTCATCCGGGCCCAGGCGGCGAGGCGCTGGGCTGCGGTCACGTACTGCTTGATGGTGCGGGGGCTCTTGTGCCGGCCGCTGTACGGCAGCCAGTCCCTGAAGGCCTCGGTCGATGCGTCGAAGTGATCCGCCATGGTCCTGCTCCCTGGGGTGGTGGGTGCGGTGGCGGTCACTGGCGTTCCGAGCGGACCCACTCTACGCGTCTTAGCCATCGGATTCTCTTGCCTCCCTGTTCCAGCAGGTCAGATGGCCTAGGGACGGACGTCTAAGACAACTTATATGCCAGGTTCGGCCAGCGATGCCTGCAGACTTATATAGATTCCTTGATATTGTCCCAGGCCAAGCATATCAAAGAACCTAGATAAGACGAGCTGGGGCTACGCAGAAATCTGCTGCTTACTCATCGAGTCACGCCGGGGGCTCCGCAACGTAGGTGCCTCTTCCGTGCATCGTGACGACCAGGCCGCGGTCGCGCAGGATCTCCATCGCGCTGCGCATGGTGTTATACGCCACGCCGTACTCGGCGGCCAGCTCGCGCTCGGGCGGCAGCTTCGCGCCCGGTGCCAGCTCGCCGGCCTCGATGCGCGCAGCGACATGCTCGGCGACCTGCTCGTACATCAGCCGCAGGTGCGTCGGCTCGAACGGCGGCACGGTCATGATCATGAGGGTAAGGCTCACATGACCAGCCTAAACGCTCCATAGCCTTTCGCGAGCTTGTGGAAGCTTATATCTTTAATCCTATGGTCCTCAGAGACGAGCCCGACTACACCGACCAGGTACCCCGGCGGCTGGCGTACGAGGCTGCGCACCCGGACGTGGAGATCCGCTTCTTCGGCCCGTACTGGCGGGCCGTCGTCCCCGAGGGCAGCGGCGAGACCGTCGTCGTGCGGTATGAGCTGCGGGAGCTGCTCGACAAGCTTGGCGCCCCGGTTGAGTAGTCCCGTACCCTGGCCCCGGGGATGCGCCAGCGGGGACCTTCAGCGCCTTTGCCCCCGCGCTGGGACGGTGAAGCCGAGGCGCGTCAGCTGCCCCGGCGCATCCCCGCCGCCAGCCTCCTGCCCCCGGGGCGCCTGCGCCCGGCTGCGGGTCGAGGTCCATTCCCTGTCTGGCCAGCTGGACCACGAACGACGACTACATGGAGGAACGAAATGACCGTTGATCTGAGTATTCCCAGGTGGACCGTGCCGGAGTCCGCTGAGGAGGTCGACCGGGCCGGGATGGTCATGCGCGATGGCAATGGCGTGGCTATCGGCGTGGTCTCGTGGGAAGACACCAGAGCCCAGTGGGAGGACCTGGTATCCCGAACGCGTGGCGAGAAGAAGTGGGCCGTGATGCGAGCCCACCACGAGGCAGGCTGCACGGCGCCTCCAGGCGTTAAGTGCAACTGGTGCGTCAGCGTGGAAACCGGCGTCATGCAATAGCGATCCGGCGTAAAGGGATGCCCCCGCCGAGGACCTGGGGCATCCCGGCGCCAAGGCGCTCCAGGACGGGTTCCTCGCCCCGGAGCGCCTTGCACCGCCAGCTTAACAACCTGCCGGGAAATGACCGCTGGAGCTTATCCTGAGGGTGTGAGCGCTCCTGACTGCACCTGCCCGCCGACCATCACGGCCACAGGTGGTTATTGTGCGACCTGCCCTCTTGGCTCAGAGGTCGAGGTGGCGGACGATCACAGGCAGCTGAACAATGCGGCTGAACGAGGCATCCCGCGGTACCGGCACCTGGATCTGATCCGCCACCTGGCTGCCGAGGACGTCACCAGGGCAGCGCTCGCGCGGGAGCATGGCGTGCACAGGAGCGCCATCACCCAGTTCGCCCAGCGGCACCGGGCCGAGATCGAGCAGATCAGGACGCAGCTCGACGACGAGTACGCCGGCATCTGGCTGGCGGACAAGCGCGCCCGGCTGGCTGCGCTCCAATCGGACTACGAGATGGCCGCGGAGCACAAGAACGCAGGTCACCACGAATGGATCAAGACCAGGGCCCAGCTGCTTCACCAGGCCTCGGAGGAGCTGGGCCAGCTGCCCGGCAGGGTAGGCGTCGTGGTGGTCCCGGTGACGCACATCCTGGTGGGCGTCGATGCCGAGGCGCTGACCTAGAGTGACAATCCCGCCTGATCCGGCCCCGATTCCCCGCCCCTGGCAAAATACGGATCCAATTTTGGCTACTAAGAGTAATAATCGTGACGTTCCGCTGAGCACGTCTGACGGCCTGTACTTTGCCGGGGCCAGGCGGGCCTGGGCGCGCCGCTGCCGGACCTGCCACGCCCCGCCTGGCCAGCGATGCGACCGTACGTTCTTCGGCTCCTGGATCGCCTACCCGCTGCCGCTGCCGCCGCCGTGGGCCTGGTGGTCAGATCCGGTCTGGGTGCATTTCCACGAAACGAGGACCGAGCTGTGAGCGAGCCGGAAGGAAGATAGATGGCTGTTACCCCGTCGATGGAGATTGACATCCACGCCAACATCGGCCTGGTCCGGCCTGGCGACAAGCTGGTAGTGGCGGTCGGCAGGCGCATGAGCCAGGCCGAGGTCGCCGAGGGCACAGAGCGGCTGGAAGCTCAGCTGCCCGGCGTCGAGATCGTCTTCACCGAAGGCGAGTCGCTGGCGGTGTACCGATCATGAGCAGCCTCGCCGAGCGGATCCGGATCCAGACCCTGGAGGGCCAGGCGCAGGTGGCCATGCACGCCGCCAACAGCGTCGGCAAGTCGATCCGGGCCTACATGGACGCCGACGCCGAGCCGCCGCCTGCCCTGGTGGCCAGCTTCCTGGAGAAGTACGGCGAGGCCGAGCGCCTGTACTTCGAGTTCCTGATGGCCAAGGAGACTGACGACATTATCAGCGCCATGAAGCCGCCGGGCCTCGGCGAAGTCGACGGCGCGCAGCACATGGACTCGGCCGATGTCAAGGCACTGGTGGGCGGCCTGCCGGACGGTGAGATCCAGCTCGGAGACGGTGACCCCAGGCCGCTGATGCAGGGGTTCGCCCGGTCACGAAGGGCCAGGTTTTCAGGCGGATCCATGCCCCGCGTTGCCGATGACCCCGATCTCGTCGAGGCAAAGCTGTCGGACGGCGAGGCGTGGATCGAGCAGGACCTCGATGACATGGAGCGGCCGTGACCAGGCACGACCAGAGCGAGCCCATTCCGCAGCTGCTCCCGGCTGACTGGGACGTCCCCGATGAGCCAGAGCCGGACCCGGAGGCTTCTGCCCGCTACATGCAGGAGCAGATCGAGATCCGGTTCCACGGCGAGCGCGACCCGCTGTACATCCCGGGCCGATGACCCAGCTGACGCCTGAGTCTCCCGGGCCGAGCCTGCAGCAGGTGACCGGCCGCGCGGGATACAAGCCGGGCTGGTCATTCACCCTGCGCAGCGGCTTCACTATGAGCACCGGGAGCTGCACCCGGCAGGAAGCGCCGTTCCCGACCAGCGGGACGACAGCGCATACGATCCTGCTGCCGCCCCTGTTCCTGGTGATCTGCGCGCGGGTCCGTGACAGCGGCTCAGGGAACGAGATCAGCCTTGAGCACCTGTTTCCCGTGCCGGACGAGCCGGCCGTGCCGTGGCAGCGGTGGCTGCTGGACCGGATCCTCGACGTCGAACGGCATGAGGCGTGCGAGTTCTTCGCACTTGGCGAGGAGCGCCCGTTCTATCCCGAGCACGGGCCGGACGCGCGCTTGTACGACATCATCGAGCGCGAGCCTGTCCGTGACCCAGCTGGCTCCTGAGGAGCAGAAGACCCACCGGTACCGGCCGGTGGGCAGCGCGCTGGAGCTGTTCAACTGCCGCCAGAGCGAGATCCTGCTCAGCGGCGCCGCGGGCACCGGCAAGAGCCGCGCCTGTCTCGAAAAGATGCACGCGATGGCGCTGGCCAACCCGGGCATGCGCGGCCTGATCGTCCGCAAGACCGCGGTCTCCCTGACCTCGACCGCGCTGGTTACCTTTCGCGAGATCGTCGCCAAGGAAGCGCTGGAGTCCGGCGAGGTCGTTTTCTACGGCGGCTCGCGCCAGGAGGCCGCAGGCTACCGCTACGGCAACGGCAGCTTCCTGACCATCGGCGGGATGGATAAATCCACTCGCATCATGTCATCAGAGTATGACTGTGTGTATGTGCAGGAAGCCACCGAGCTGGATGAGAACGACTGGGAGTCCCTGACCACCCGGCTCAGGAACGGTGTCGTGTCCTTCCAGCAGCTGATGGCTGACTGCAACCCGGGGCCGCCGCAGCACTGGCTGCACCAGCGGACCCAGCGCGGCCAGACGGTGATGGTGCCGTGCAAGCACGAGGATAACCCCAAGCTCTACGACAACGGCCAGTGGACCACTGAGGGCGCTGCGTACCTGGCTCTGCTCGAAGCGCTGACCGGCGTGCGCTATCAGCGCCTGCGGAAAGGCATCTGGGCAGCGGCCGAGGGCCTGGTTTATGAGACCTTCAATCCGAACGTGCATCTGCACAAGCCGATCGGGAACCCGCCGCGGGATTGGGTCCGCTACCTGGCCGTTGACTTCGGCTACCGCAACCCGTTCGTCTGCCAGTTCTGGGCCCAGGACCACGACGGCCGTCTCTATCTTTATAGAGAAATTTATATGACCGGACGTCTGGTCGAAGACCATGCCCGGCAGATCCTGGCAGTCGTTAAAAAAGGCGATGGCCACAACAGCGACGTGTGGCCGCCGCGCTTTGTCGTCTGTGACCACGACGCCGAGGACCGTGCCACCCTGGAGCGCTATCTCGGCCTGTCCACCTCGCCCGCGCACAAGGCCGTCTCCGAGGGCATCCAGGCCTTCCAGTCCCGGCTGAAGGTGGACAAGACCGGCAAGCCCGGCCTGTACATCTGCCGTGATGCCCTGGTCGAGCGCGACCCGGTCCTGGAGCAGGCGCATAAGCCGCTGTGCACCGCCGACGAGATCCTCGAATACTGCTGGGACATGTCCGCGGTGCGGGCCGGGTCAAAGCAGGGCGCCGGCGACACCCTCAAGGAAGCGCCGTTCAAAGAGGACGACCACGGAATGGACGCCTCCCGGTATCTGGTAGCCGAGATTGACCTGGTTGGCCGTCCGCGGGTGCGCTGGCTCTGAGCGCACAATGAAGACATGGCGATAGCCTCCGGCCGTGAGCCGGCTGGCAAGCTGACGGGCCCGCCGCGCGAGCAGATACCGCTCACCGTGCGGCGCACCGACGAGTGCGACCAGGGCGAGTGCCCGGCCGCCGTCCAGGTCGCCGTCCTGCTACCCCATGGCCAGCTCGGCTTCTGCGCCCATCACTGGCACGTCCTGGAGCCCATGGTGCTGCTGGCCTGCGGGCGCTACACCACTAGGCAGGTAGGGGACCTGAAGGTCTAGCCCGTCTGAGCTGGCCTGCCAGGTTGTGCATCTCGACCCGCAGCCGGGCGTTCTCGGCCCAGGCCTCCTGGGCGTTGGCGAACAGCCGCTCGGCGACCTCGCCCAGCTCGGCTGCGTTGTTGTCTTGCTCGTCTTCCAGAATCAGGGTCCACAGCGCGCGGGGATCGTGGTTCCAGGCCGTGTCGACTCGCGACATGACGGCCCTCCGCAGTTTGAAAATGTTGCTTCGAGCGTAAGCCGCCGCCGCTGCGGGGACCATAGGTCTAGACCCTTGGTCTAGACCAATGTGTTACCTTTAGCGTCATAGCAGGTGGGAGCTTTATGACGGCCATCCCGGTCATCCCGCCGCATGCGCACCAGCGCAATCCCCGGCTCCGGCCGGCTCTTGGCAAGGTGCGGGTCGCGGCTATGGTCGCCGTCTCGGTGACGGTGGCCTATCTGCTGACCCAGCACAAGGCCTCGATCAAGCGCCTGACGGAGATCCCGCTGACCGTCGCCGGCGCCGGGTGCACCGACTTCGCTGCCTTCCACGTCGGCCACGGCTGGGGCTGGCTGGTCACCGGCCTGTCGCTGGTCCTGATCGAGCACCTGATTGCGGACACCGAGTGAAGTCGGCCATCCGGCGCTTCCGGAACCAGATGTCAGGGCCGCCGGTCCCGATGTCCAGCTACGGCTACAAGCGCGGGCTGGTGTTCGACCTGGGCGCCAGCCGGCAGAGCCGCGAGCAGCAGCTGCGTGCCTACGGCCGGTCGGGCACCGTCTTCTCGATCGTCTCGCTGCTCCAGTCGGCCCCGGCCGGCGCGGACTGGCACCTGTACAAGAAGCAGCCGGTCGACGCCCGGCGCCGGTATGCCTCGACCGACCAGGGATCGGACCAGCGCACCGAGGTCATCACCCACGCCGCCCTCAGCCTGTGGAGCAAGCCGAACGACTTCCACACGGCCTTCGAGTTCCGCGAGGGGTCTAACCAGCACCTGGAGCTGACCGGCGAGACGTTCTGGGTGCTGAACAACGAGGGCACGAACTTCCCGACCAGCATGTGGTACGTCCGGCCTGACCGGATGGAGCCGGTGCCGGACCCCGACGACTTCCTGCTCGGCTGGATCTACAACGGCCCGAACGGCGAGCAGATCCCGCTCCAGAACGATGAAGTCATCATCGAGCGCCTGCCCGATCCGCTGGACTCGTTCCGCGGCATGGGCCCGGTCGCCTCGATCACGGCGAACATCGAGCAGCAGCAGTACGCCACCCAGTACCAGCGGAACCTGTTCTACAACGGCGCCGACCCCGGCGGCGTGATCACCATCGACAAGCGCCTGTCCGATCCCGAGTGGGACGAGTTCGTCGAGCGGTGGCGCGAGTCGCACCAGGGCGTGGCCCGCGCTGGCCGGGTCGGCATCCTGGAGAACGGCGCCACCTGGACGGGCAACTCCCACAGCAACAAGGACCTGGAGTACGGCGGCCTGCGGCTGGCCAACCGCGACGAGCTGCGCGAGGCCTGGCGGATCCACAAGGCCATGCTCGGCACCACCGATGACGTCAACCGGGCCAACGCCCAGACCGGCGAAGAGGTCTTCGTCAGCTGGCAGACGATCCCCCGGCTGGACCGCCGCAAGGACACGCTGAACGGCAAGCTGCTGCCGCTGTTCGGCAGCACCGGCCAGGGCGTCGAGTTCGACTACGACGACCCGAGCCCGGACAACCGCGAGGAGAACAACGCCGAGCTGGTCGCCAAGACCAACGCGTTCTCGGTGCTGGTCGGCGCCGGCGTAGACCCTGACGACGCGGCCGAGGTTGTCGGCCTGCCGTCGATGGCCATGGTCGGGAAGGCAGTGCAGGCTCCGGTCGCGCCTCCCGGCGGGGTGCCGGAACCGCCTGCGGCACCACCCGCTGGCCAGCCTGGAGCGCCCGGCCAGGCAGACGGGGACGAGCTGGCCGCGCTGCTGCGCCGGGTGCTGCACGACGGATATGTGCCAGTAGAGCTGGAAGGACGGCGCTTATGCACGGAGCCAGGCCGCTGCGGTCGACGCGGCGTCTTCAGAACCTTCAGGGCCTGCGCCCGAAGTGGTACGCGATCCTCGACAAGGCCGCCAGCGGCGCCACCCAGATCTCGATCTACGACGAGATCGGCTTCTACGGCGTCTCGGCCGGTGAGTTCATGGCTGACCTGTCGGCCATCAAGGGCGACATCGAGTGCCACATCAACAGCCCCGGCGGCGACATCTTCGACGGCATCGCCATCTACAACCAGCTGAAGGCCCGCCAGGGCAACGTCAAGATGGTCATCGACGGCCTGGCCGCCAGCGCCGCCTCGTTCATCGCGCAGGCCGCCTCCCCTGGCCAGCTCGAAGTCGCGCCGCACGCCACGATGATGATCCACGAGGGCTTTGCCATGTGCATCGGCAACGCCGCGGACCTGATCGAGACCGCCGCGCTGCTCGACAAGGCCTCGGACAACATCGCCGGCATCTACGCCGACCGCACCGGCAAGCCCGCGTCCTACTGGCGCGAGCAGATGCAGGCCGAGACCTGGTATACCGACGCCGAGTGCGTCGAGATCGGCCTGGCCGACAAGATCAGCGGCCAGGACAGCCCGAAGGACGCCTGGGACCTGTCGGTGTACGCGAAGGCTCCCGGCTCCGGCCCGCCCGCGACGATGACCATCATCAACGCCGACGGCACGCACGCCGCGATGACCGGGACGCATGAGCACGCCCATCCGGCCTACGGCGCCCAGGGCGGCGACGCCAGCCACTCCCACGAGCACAGCCACGACGGCGGTGCCGAGCACGCGCACGAGCACGCTCCGGCTAACCAGGCCCCGAAGGACACCCGGAACGCCGCCGGCAACAACGGCTGGCAGCAGCGGGACGGCAAGTGGGTGTTCGACCCGGATGGCGACGGCGACAACGACGCCACGGCCGCGGGCGACACTGACCATGACTACTGGTCGGCCGACGGCAAGCAGATCAAGGCGATCCCGCCCGACCCGGACGGCAAGCAGGGCAAGCCGCTGCCCCCGGGCAACGCGGCCAGCTTCCCCGTCCTGGACGCCGACTTCGACACCTCAGCGTGGGATGCGTCCAAGGCCTGGTCGGCTGGCGCCAAGTCCGATGACCCGGCCGCCTTCTACAGGGGGATCTGCGCGGGCCGCAAGGCCGGTGACCCGAAGACCCAGGACGCCTGGGCGCTGCCGTACAAGTACTCGCCGTCCAGCGCCCCGAACGCTGCGGGCGTCAAGGCCGCGCTGGCCCGGCTGCCCTCGACCAACGGCCTGACCAACGCCGACGAGGCCAAGTCCAAGCTCCAGAAGCTGATGAAGCAGATCAACCCGGACTACGAGCCGGACGGCAGGATCGACCCGGCCGCGCTGCGGTCGGCGTTCCGCCTGGATGACCCCCAGGTCGATGACAGCGTGTGGGACCCGGCGGTGGCCTGGGCGGCGGGAGCCCGGTCCTCGGATCCGGCCTGGTTCTACAGCCAGATCTGCGCCGGCCGGCGGGCCGGCGACCCGGGCACTCAGGAAGCCTGGGCGCTGCCGTACCGGTACGGCCCTGAGCTGGCCCCGAATGCCGCGGGCGTGCGCGATGCGCTGGCCCGGCTGCCGCGCACCAGGTCCCTGACGAACAAGAGCCAGGCCAGGGACGTGCTGGAAGCGGCCATGAAGAAGATTGACCCGTCCGGGTCACCGGACGATCACATCGACGCGGGGCTGCTGTCCGCAGCGTTCGCCAGCGGCCTGGAAGGAGCCGACCGATGACGAAGATCAAGGTTCCGACCGACTCAGACGGGCTGCGCGAGCTGCTCTCTGACCCGGTCAGGCTGAAGGCGCACTTCAGCCCCGAGGCGATTGCCGACGGCACGACCAAGGAGTTCCTGGACGCCTATTCGGCGGTCTACGCCAGGAAGAACCCGGACGTCCTCGACGACGTGCGCACCCAGGTGCAGTCGGTGCTGTTCGACATGGTGCGCGAGAACGGCGGCGGCCGGAAGCCCGCGGTCGACCTGGCCAACGCGGTCGCCTTCTCCGGCGGCAAGCCGCAGCTGCGGCTGTCCGGCGACGGCTCCCCGTCGGTGAGCAAGGGCCGCGGCGCGGTCTACAACAAGAGCGCGCCGGGCGCGCACTTCGAGAACGCCTACCGCGAGGAAGACCGGTTCGGCTCGATCGGCGAGTACTGCCAGGCGATCCGCGAAGAGCGCATGCCGTCCAGCATGAAGAACCGCAAGGAGCTGCTCCAGAAGCTGGAGAACGTGCGGTCCTTCCAGAACAGCTTCGGCTCCGAGGAGCCCGGCGCGGGCGGCTTCCTGATCCCCGAGATCATGCGCTCCGAGCTGCTCCAGCTGGCGCTGGAGGAGAGCATCGTCCGGCCGCGGGCGACCGTGATCCCGATGAGCACGCTCCGCGTGCCGATCCCCTCGGTCGACGACACCAGCCACGTCTCCTCGCTGTTCGGCGGGGTGCAGTTCTACTGGGCCGAGGAGTCCAGCTCCCTGGTCGAGTCGCAGGCCACCTTCAGCAAGGTGACGCTGGACGCCAAGAAGCTGACCGGCTTCTTCAAGGTGCCCAACGAGCTGCTCGCCGACGCCCCGGCCTTCTCGGGCTGGTTCGACACCCGGATCCCGGCCGGCCTGGCGTGGTCCGAGGACGTCGCGTTCATGACCGAGACCGGCGTGGGCACGCCGCTCGGGTTCATCAGCTGCCCGGCATCGGTTCAGGTGACCAAGGAGTCCGGCCAGGCCTCCGGCACCATTCTCTGGGAAAACATCGTCAACATGTACGCCCGGATGCTGCCGACCTCGCTGAAGAACGCGGTCTGGATCGCCGCGATCGACACCTTCCCGCAGCTGGCCACCATGGCGCTGTCGGTCGGTACCGGCGGCGGCCCGATCTGGATGGGCGGCCTGACCACGCCCGGCTCGGACACCCCGCCCATGACGATCCTCGGCAGGCCCGTGATCTTCACCGAGAAGGTCCCGGCCCTGGGCACGACCGGCGACCTCGATTTCGTTGACCTGGGCTACTACCTGATCGGTGACCGGCAGGCAGTCGCCGTGGCCGCGAGCGAGCACGCGTTCTTCCAGAACGACCAGACGGCCTACCGCATCATCGAGCGTGTCGACGGGCGCCCCTGGCTCCAGAGCGCGCTCACCCCGCACAACGGCTCGGCGAACACGCTGAGCCCGTTCGTCCAGATCCAGACCCGCTGAGGCAGCTAACCGCCGACGGCCAAGCTAATCGGAAAGGAAGAGCGTAACTGATGTCAGTAGCGCTGGAAGAGCTAGCGTTCTCAGAGGATCACGTCTGGGTGACAGTAGCTACCCGGTTTGCCACGCCGGACTTCGGCTCCGTGTTTGGTGCTCGGAAGATCGAGCTGCGTGATTACGGCGTTATGTTCACGTATGTCGATAGCAATAGCCAGAGCTGGCGAATACTGGCGCCCTGGTCAAATGTGGGATCGCTCCTTCAGAGTCTCAGCGACACCGTTCCTTTGGTAGGACTCACTGAGCTGGCGTTCTCTGAGTCTGCGGATACGTTCGTGTCGTATGCGCTGTCGTTTAACAGCTCTACTGGAGCGGTTACTGCATCGTCAGTTGTCCAGGCGCTCGCGCTGGATATACGTGATGACGGAGTTATGTTCACGGATAGTGCCGCGCTCCGGTTTGTTCCGTGGCAAAGCGTTCAGTTCGTGTATCAGCAAGGTTCGTAGCCCTCCGAACGGAGAGTGAGTTAGCAAGGACGGCAGTTGCGCCCCGTCCCCAAGACCTAGCTGTAGTAAAGGAGGCCAGAGATGGCTGGACAGGAAGGACTCGGGCGCGTTTTCAACGTCGTCCCGATCGCGTCGGGCGTCGGCATCAGCCTGGATGAGTGCTCGGCGATTTCGTTTGTGCTCACCGGGGCTACTGGTGTGGCTACGCTGACGATCGCCCAGACGTTCGCGGGCACCTACCGGGCGGGGTCGTTCTTCACCCCGGCCTGGGCTCCGATCACCCGGGTCTACGGGAGCACGGCGACTGACGGCACCGCCGCCTGGACCAAGGCGACGATCACCGCGGCGGCTACCTTCACCAACGGCACCACGGCGGGCCTGACCACCTCGATCAACTCGGTGTTCACCGTCTACGGGTCGCAGCTGCCGGACGGCTACGGCTACATCAAGTGCACCGCAACGGGCTCCGGCCTGTGCACCGCCATCCTGCACGACCTGACGGTGCAGCGCGCCCCGGCCAACCTGGCCAAGGTGGGGGCCTGACATGACCACCCTCATCAAGGCGGCGGACGTCCGCACGATCGCGCTCGGCATCAACGTCAGCCGGGCGGCTGCGGCCCTGCCCAGCTCGACGATCGGGAACATATTCACGGTCACGGGCGGGCGCATCCTGATCCGGCGTCTTTCCGGGCTCGTGATCACGCTCCTGAGCGGGACGAACTCGACCTCGGTCGGTATCACGCCCACGCTCTCGGGCGGGGCATCGGCTCCGACCATCCTCTCCACGGCCGGCATCATCCCGGTGGCGGTGGGATCTCCGATCGTCTCGAAGCTGGACGGCGGCGCGCTGATCGTCACGGTCAACGGCAGCCTGAACCCGGCGGCGGGCTATGAGACGGTTCCCGGCTCGATCACGATCACCACGGCCTCGACCGTCACCGGAACTGTCCAGTGGGACCTGACGTACGTCCCGCTCGACGCGGGCGCCCAGGTCGTCGCGGCCTAGCAAGCATCGGGGCCTGGCCGGCGAGTGACCGCCCAGGCCAGGCCCCGTACCAGAAGGAGGCTACACGTGTGGACTTGCGAGCAGTGCGGTTGCCAGGCAATCGCTGAGTCCGTCCTCGTGTGCCCGATGTGCGGGAAGGAGCGCGATATGCCGAAGGCCACAGTGAGTTCCGGGTCCAGCAACGCCTGGGCGGATAACGAGCCCGGGGCCCGGGTGCCAGAGGAGACGCCGGATCAGGGCGCGGCGCCGGAAGCCGTGGTGCCTGCCCCAGAGCAGCCGGCACCGCCTCCTGCGGATGAGACGGTGCCGGCTCCTGAGCCTGATCTGAGCCACGCCGAGGTCCGCGCCTGGGCGAAGGAAAACGGCATCGACGTCGCCGATGCCGGGCCGGTGCCCGCCGCGGTTATAGAGCAGTACACCGCGGCCACGGCTCATCCGGCTGACGAGGCGCAGGACATCGTGGCCAGCGGCGGCCTGACGCTGAAGAAGCCCGGGGTCTCGGGAGCGTGACCGGCGATGTCGTGGCAGCAGCTCGACAGCATCCTCAAGGAGCAGGCGGCCGAGGCGGAGTACTACCGGACCCAGCCCCCGGTGGCATGCCCGCGCGACGGCACGCCGCTGCTGGAGGGCCCGCCGGGCCAGCCGGGCATCCTGTACTGCCCGATGGGTGATTTTCAATATCCCAGGGACTGGGATCCGGACACTATGGCCGGGATGTAGGAGGGACGATGCCAGAGCTGGAGACGCCGGAGGAGTTCCGGGCCCGTATGCGCTCGATCGGCGTCATCAGGGGCGGCCGGACCAGGGCGCTGGAGAAGATCATCACCCGCCCGGAGGCCCGGGACCCGGCCTCTGGCGAGAACAAGATCGACGCGGGCCGCCGGGCCAAGGTGGTCCTCGACGAGGAGCGCTCCGTCGTCTACACGACATCGGACAACCGGCAGGACGCCAACATCATCGGCAAGGCTGCTGTCGCAGGCGCCGAAGGAGGGGCTGAGTAATGGCCGTTACGGCGCACGTTTTCCCCAATATTGTCGCCTCGGCTCTCAAGAGGGTGGCGAACGGGCCCGACCTGGACGGTGATACTTTTGCCGCGGGTCTGTGCACGGGCTCGTCTGCGACCTGGGGCGCGACCCAGCAGGCGTACGTCTTCGTCTCGGACTTCCTCGCCACCTACGTCGAGGTAGTGACCGGCGGCGGCTACACCTCCGGCTATGCCAACCGGCAGGCGCTGACCACGTTCACGGTCAGCAACGACTCGCCAGCCGGGACCTGCGTGTGGACCTGCACGGTCCCGGCCCCGATCAGCTTCGGCGCGACGACCACGATCACCGCCCGCACGATGTTCATCTACGACAAGACGGCGAACGCGGTCACTGCTGACACCAACTCCTGGGCGGTCACCATCATCGACTTCGGCGCCAGCGTCGTCTCGACGGCCGGGGCCTATACGTACACCGTCGACCCGACCAACGGCCTGGCCGTCTTCACGTCGAGCTAGTCCTTGCCTCCCTCCGGGAGGGAGGTGACCAGTGACCCTGGACGAGATCAGCGCGCTGGAGGCGTCCTGGCTGAACCGCGTGCAGGTCAGCGAGCGCGGGAAGTACTTCGACTGGCAGCCTGCCGACCCGGGCGTGTTCACCGAGCTGCTGTACCTGTGCCTGCCGCACGTCCCGCCGGGCAACCGCACGTTCCTCGACGCCGGCTGCGGCATCGGCACTAAGTGCCTGATCGCCGCTGACGCCGGCCTGGACGCCCGCGGCTTCGACCGGGTGCCCGAGTACGTGGCCGAGGCGCGGCGGCTTGGCGTCAGCGCGGAACCCGGGCTCGCGGAGGACTACCAGGAGTACGGCCGGTTCGGCCTGGTCTACGTCAACCACCCGATGGTGTGCGGGCCCGGCTGTGAGGACGAGGCCGTCCTGGAGCACTACATCCACGAGCAGATGGCGCCGGGCTCGGTGCTGATGTTCGCCAACTACGACCTGGCCCCGGGCTGCTCGGTGCACCCGCCGTCGCAGCCGTGCACCGATGCCTGCCCGCACGACGCTGCCGCCTGGCCGCAGATCGCCCGCCTCGGCGCCTGGAATGCCGCCTGGGTGAAGCCGTGACATATTCACTGGTTAACGCGAACACGGTAGCGACCATTACCAGTGGTACGACCGTTACGCCTACCTGTACCAGCACCGCGGCGGGTAACCTGCTGGTCCTTGGATTGTCCGGTGAGAGCGGTCTTACTATTACTTTCACTCCTCCTGCCGGGTGGCAGAAGGCTATCTCCTACCACCCTGCGTCTAGCAATGATTATGTAGACATCTGGTATTACCCGAATAACCCGGGCGGCATCACTTCGGTCGCTGTTACGACTGGTAATGCCGGGACTTCCATCAGCGCCCAGATCATGGAGTTCAGCGATTCAGCAGGGTCGAATACGTCTCCGCTGGACAAGACTGGTTCCAATCAGGTGACCAGCGGCACTACGGTTGCGGTTTCGACCAGCAGCACTATAGCGGCTGCTCACGAGCTGGCGGTTGCTGTTTTCGCCTGCCACTACACTTCTGCGACCAAGGTCACGCTGGCGGCAGGTACCGGGTTCACAGAGGCCGGGAATTACGGGAACGCGATCAAGCAGACTGACCATGCTGCATTTGACTATGAACTAGACACGGGAGCGTCCAGCGGTATCACGGTTACGGATACCGAGGCAGACGGCGGTGTCACCGTCACCGACTTCGCGGGCGCTATCGCCACATTCAAAATCAACACCGGCACCAGCCAGAACGTCACCGGGGTCGCGGCTGCGGTCACGGCCGCTGGCGGCGTCGGGACTCCCTCAGGTGCAGCCAATGTCACGGGCGTGGCCGCTCCGGTCGCTGCCGCGGGCGGGACCGGCACGGCCTTTGGCACCATCGGCGGGGTAGCCGCTCCGGTCGCAGCCGCCGGGGGAACCGGCACCCCGTCGGGTAGCGCCAAGGTCACCGGGGTAGCCGCCGCGATCACGGCTGCTGGCGGGGTGGGCACGCCGGGAGCCACCCAGCCCGTCACCGGAGTGGCTGCTGCTGTCACCGTGGCGGGCGGTGCCGGCACTCCAGCTGGATCGGCCAATGTCACTGGCGTGGCCGCTGCGGTCACAGTGGCTGGCGGTGCCGGAACTGTCTCTAGCGGCGAGAACCTGACCGGCGTTGCTGCCGCGATTACTGTGGCTGGCGGGATAGGCACTGTCTCAGCCAGCCAGCCTGTAGCGGGCGCGGCTGCGGCCGTCGTGGTTGCTGGCGGGGCCGGGACGCCCGCTGGCCGGGCGAATGTCACGGGTGTGGCCGCTGCTGTCACTGCGGCTGGCGGTATCGGCACGCCGAGCGGTTCAGCCAATGTGACAGGCGTTGCTGCTGCGGTCACAGCAGCAGGCGGCGCAGGCACGCCCAGCGGCTCAGCCACTGTGGCGGGAGTTGCTGCCCCGGTCACAGTGGCGGGTGGTATCGGCACGGCCGCCGGAGCAGGCTCTGGTGCCGCCAATGTCACGGGCGTAGCCGCCGCCGTCACCGCTGCAGGTGGTGCCGGAATCATCTCCGGCGGCCAGAACCTGATGGGCGTAGCCGCAGCTGTCACTGCGGCTGGCGGTGCCGGCACCCCGGGAGCCAGCCAGCCGGTCACCGGGCTGGCAGCGGCCGTCGTGGCGGCTGGCGGCGTGGGCACTCCGGCCGGATCGGCGAGCGTTTCCGGCGTTGCCGCCCAGGCCGCCGCAGCCGGGGGCGTGGGCACGCCTGGGGCCAG
>WNGL01009825.1_pt1 | contig 30016 bp, 22 predicted proteins | sample 5400591 | NCBI WGS metagenome assembly WNGL01 (sample SAMN13153377, study PRJNA577476) | soil metagenome | isolation source: 80 cm soil or saprolite under Garry oak tree replicate 1 | place: USA:California | collected 2016-06-15 | reverse complement strand
GTGCGGTAAGGCTCCGCCTTACCGGCATGTTAATAATTGTCCTTGAGGCTTTGCCTCCTGTTTGTCGCGGTGGAGGCATAGCCTCAATAGGAAGATGAGTTCGATCGGTAAGGCATAGCCTTACCGCACTGGTGCGGCGGCAGAGCCGCAAAGCAACACCGAAATAAGCACTTGTTTCTCAACCAGTTTAATGTTTCCGGTTTCAATGATGTCCTTTGAAGGATAGTTAATCATGTCTTCGACCATACTAATCACTTCACTTTACGTCTTTGCACTCGCCGCGTTTCTTGGCTATCAGGTTATCTCGCGTGTGCCGCCGCTGTTGCACACGCCGCTGATGTCGGCGACGAACGCCATCTCGGGCATCTCGCTGGTGGGATCGCTCGTGACTGCGGGAGCGCACTACAACACCGTCAGCACGATCCTCGGTTTCACGGCCGTCGTGTGCTCGACCACAAACGTCGTTGGCGGATTCGTGATCACAGATCGCATGCTGAGGATGTTCAAGCGCAAACCAGCGGCAACCACCGTTAAAGCCGGCGACAACGCGTCGACCGACGGCCATAGAAAATGAAGGAGGGCGGACACGCAGGTCCGCCCCTGCAAAGCAGCACCAAATACAATCGTGCAGACCTATTTCATCGAACTAAGTTACCTGCTGGCGTCGATCCTCTTCATTCTTGGTCTGAAGGGGTTGAGCCATCCGGAGACCGCGAAGCGCGGGATGCATCTGGCAGAGTTCGGCATGCTGATGGCGATCATCGGCACGCTGATGCACGCGGACATCATCAGCTACACCTGGATCATCACGGGGCTGGTGATTGGTTCGCTCGTTGGTTTGGCGATGGGCATCTGGGTGCCGATGACCGCGATGCCGCAACGGACGGCGCTCTCGCACGCGTTTGGGGCTTTCGCGGCGGCGCTCGTCGGCATTTCCGAATATTACCGGCACGCCGGGCACCTCGACAAAATCACGATGAGCGCGCTCGGTTTCGAAGTGATGCTCGGCTCGCTGACTACGACCGGCAGTCTGCTGGCCTTTGCGAAATTGCAGGGAATGGTGCGCGGCACACCGATGACGTACAAGGGGCAGAACATCTTTAATATGACCCTGCTGGCGACCACAGTGGGCATTTTCCTCTATTTGATCTTCGTTCCGGTATCGGTTCCGCTCTTCTTCACGATGGTGGGACTGGCCTTTGCGTTTGGCATTCTGCTCGTGATGCCTATCGGCGCGGCCGACATGCCGGTGGTGATGTCGCTTCTGAATTCGTATGCCGGACTCGCTTCGGCCGCCACGGGTTTTGTGTTGTCAAACAACGTGCTGATCATCGCGGGCACGCTCGATGGTTTTTCCGGCTTCATCCTTTCCGTGCTGATGTGCCGTGCGATGAACCGCTCGATCACTAATGTCTTGTTTGGCGCGTTTGGCTCGGCGGCCAGCGCGGCCAGCGCCAGTGACGGCCAACAAGGCGTGATGCGCGAGGTCAATCTCGAGGACGTGGCGGTGCAGATGGCTTACGCGAAGCAGGTCGTATTCGTGCCCGGTTACGGTATGGCGACGGCCCAGGCGCAACACGCCGTGCGCGAGTTGGCGGATGTGCTCGAAAAGCGCGGCGTCACGGTGAAGTACGGCATTCATCCGGTTGCCGGCCGCATGCCGGGTCACATGAATGTGCTGCTCGCCGAAGCGAATGTTCCGTACTCGTCCTTGTATGAACTCGAGCAGATCAATCCTGAGTTGCCCGCCACCGACGTAGCCATCGTCATTGGCGCGAATGACGTCGTCAATCCCGACGCTCGCGACAATCCAAAGAGTCCGATTGCCGGCATGCCCATCATCGAAGTCGATCGCGCGAAATCTGTGGTTGTACTGAAGCGTGGTCAGGGGAAAGGTTTTTCCGGACTCGAGAACCCGCTCTTCTTTAAGGAAGTGACCGGCATGCTGTATGGCGACGCGAAAGATTCGCTGACGAGATTGGTGCAGGCAGTGCAGCAGGCGTAAACTCTGGAGTCGAACTCGAAGCTTTTGTGCTGCATGGCCGTATTTCAGCCCCCGGCAATCCAGCCCAATTCATGCACAACCTGTAATCATTTTGGAGGACTCATGAAAAGACTCTTCATTGTATTTCTATTGATTGGCTCTTTGGCGCTGCCGTTGCCGTCGCTGTACGGGCAGCGCAGGCCAGCTAAAAATGCTGCGGTCACTACCGCCACTCTTGCGACGCAGAGAGGCGCGGACGTGATCACGGCGGCGCAGATGCGGGCCTTTCTCTATTTCATCGCTTCGGACGAGATGGAGGGACGCGACACTCCTTCGCGCGGGCTTGATACGACGGCGAAATTTATTGCGATGAACCTGGGCCGTTGGGGCTTCAAGCCGGCGGGCGATAATGGCACATGCTTTCAGCGCATTGCCTTGCGCCGTGATCGAGTTGACGCGGCACAAACGCGCGTCGAGCTCAACGGTCAGACGCTAACAGCGGGCGAAGATTACCTGCCGTCCGCAACGGCCAGTCACATCAGCGGTCAACTCGTCTTCGCCGGCAACGGTTGGTTTATCAAGGCCAAGGACATCGATGCTTACAAAGACATCGACGCGAAGGGAAAAATCGCGGTCGTCTTCAGTTCCCCGATGGGATTTCCACGTGGTTTGCGGCGTGCGGATCTCACCGGCAAGCAAGGTGAGGATTGGATGAACGCAGCAGAGTATGCACGCAAGCAAGGTGTCGTCGGCATCGTCTACGTTTCCGATTTTCAGTTTCTGGCGAATTGGGATCGCAACCGCCAGCGCATCATGGAGCGCGGCACGACGATACCTGAGAAGTTTCAGGCCCAGGGCCCGGGGCAACTGCCATCAATCACCGCCTCGCCAAAATTAGCCAACGCTCTTTTTCAAGGTGAAAAACAGAATGCGACTGCGCTCTTCGAAGCAGCATACGGTGGCGGCTCGATGCCGTCTCCATTCGCGCTTAATCCGGACAAGAAGTTGAGCCTTAACGTAGCGGCGAAAACCGAAACCATCGGCACACAGAACATCGTCGCCGTCTGGGAAGGCGGCGATCCGGTTTTGAAAGATGAATACGTCGCGCTGGGTGCGCATTACGATCACGTCGGCATCGGCAATCCCGTCAACGGCGATTCGATCTACAACGGCGCCGATGATGACGGCTCGGGCACGACGGCTTTGCTGGCCATGGCCGAAGCCTTATCGCACACCACGCCGCGGCCGAAGCGTTCGGTGTTATTCGTTTGGCATTGCGGCGAAGAGAAAGGCTTGTGGGGCTCGCGCTACTTCACCGACAACCCGACGATTCCGCTGGACCACATCGTGGCGCAGATAAATATCGACATGATCGGCCGCAGTAAAAAAGACGGCGACACCAACCCGCGGAACAAAGACTTGTCCGGACCAAACGAAGTCTATGTCATCGGTTCGACGATGATGAGCACCGAGCTCGGCGACCTCACCCTGGCCACGAACAAGTCTTTCCTCAACCTTAATTTCGATCTTCGTTACGACGATCCGAAAGATCCCAATCGTTTCTTTTTCCGCAGCGATCACTACAACTACGCGCGCAAAGGCATTCCGATCATTTTCTTCTTCGACGGCGTGCACGAAGACTATCATCAGCCCGGTGATTCGCCCGACAAGATCGATTACCAGAAGATGGAGAAGGTGACGCGCACGGTGTATATGACTCTGTGGGAGGTCGCCAACCGGTCAGTCAGACCAAAGCTTGATAAGCCTTTGCCGGCGCAGTTGGCAGGAAACTAGGTTGCCACAGAGGCACAGAGGCACAGAGAAAGATTGGAGACCAAAACACGTCATCGGCGTCTCTGTGTCTCTGAGTCTCTGTGGCTAACGCGTTCTGCAACTAACAATCGATACGCTTCGGCGCGCGAGATACCCAACGCGCGCGCCGCTTTTTTAAGCGCGGCGCGCTGGTCCAGACCTTCCTGCTCAAAAAGCGCGACTAGCGACGCGATGCTTGCAGCCGGTGTCTTCTCCGATCCTTCGTCGGCTATCACGGTGCGATCGATGATCAAGACGATCTCGCCGCGCGCGCTTTCGGAAGAACTGTAGCGTTCAACCAGTTCGCTTAATCGGTCGCGCGCGATCTCCTCGTGCAATTTGGTCAGCTCCCGAGCGACAACAGCTTCGCGTTCCCCGAGAATTGCGCGCGCGTCTCTTAACGTCGCGGCGATCCGGTGCGGCGCTTCGTAAAAGATCAGAGTGGCATTAACGGCGCGAAGCTCTGCGAGGCGCGCGCGTCGCGCACTGGTTCGCGCGGGAAGAAAACCGGCGAAGAGGAATTCATCAGTTGGCAGTCCGGAAGCCACCAACGCTGAAATCAGCGCCGTGGGACCGGGGATGGGCACGACGCGCACGCCGTTCTCGGCAGCCAGCCGCACCAAACGAAATCCCGGATCGCTAACCGCCGGAGTTCCGGCATCGGAAACAATCGCGACGTTCGCTCCATCTTGCAACCTGGCAAACAGCTCGGCGGCGCGTTCGCGTTCGTTGTGTTCGTGATAGCTAATCGTCTTCGTGTTGATACCGTAATGATTGAGGAGCTTCCGCGTATGGCGCGTATCTTCGCAGGCTACGAAATCAACTTCGCCGAGCACGCGCAGCGCGCGCTGGGTGATGTCTTCGAGATTGCCGATAGGTGTCGCGACGATGTCTGGCATCAAGCAGATCGAAAGGGAAAAGGAACAGGCGTGCTTGAATTTGCCAGTGGGGCGGACCTGCGTGTATCCGGTCTCGGCGCCAAGTCACAAGACGGAGGACAGGCAGGTCCACGCTTACACCGAACACGAAAAAGCCTCGCTCACTCTCCTAATTGAACGAGACTTTTTCATCGGTGCAGATCAACTGTAAGCCGACTCACGAAGCAAGCTACAGGTCTTCCACCTGGAACCTTACGAGCTTCCAGCGGCGGCCCATGTCGTCAGCGCCGATAAGTTAGTACCCCCGCACACTAAAACCGTATGCGTTGGCGATCGTTTGCAGATCTCGCCGCATGGCGAACCAGTCGGAGGTCAGCACGGAGTTGTCAATCCGTTGCATATCCCGATCAAGTCGCGCGCCTATCTGAAGAACGCGCCGCGCCTCGTTGTAACTGGCGCTGAGGTCTCGCCCGTCGAAACGATTGCTTAAATCTCTGACCGCGCGCCGAAACTCTGAAGCGTCGTATCTGATAAAGTTGTCGCGGCGAAAGCCGATTACACTCATCCAGTCGCGATTGAACTCCCTATAGACGTCGCTGTTCAATTGCGCGCTCGCATTGTCCAGCCGGTAAATGGTGTCACGCAGGTAACGACGGTCATAGCGATCGTACCTTCCCTGCGACGCCGCAGCCAACGGGATTGCCAGGACCAGTAGAACAGCACAGATGATTGATCTAATGATTGTTTTTCTTCTCATGATTCATTCCTCCTCGCAAAATTCTTCGAAGGCGGACTCGCCGATTACCATTTTCAGCGGCTGTCAACCTCCTTCAAATTCGTCTGGGGACGTCCCGAGCTGAAGCATCTCAAACGACAAAACTGAGGGCCCCACCAGCCGCTCCGTTTTATGGAGGCGGTGCCGGCCCCGATGTGTTTGTCATTGAGAGAGCCTACGCACGGGTTCGATTATGGGATGAATCTCCGGCGAAAAACGTGCGCGCGATATTGTAAAAAGCAGGCTTTGTAATCACGTCTCAAGAGTGAGGCAAGAAAGAGTTGAGAGAAAAAACACAGAGTTCGCTTGCCGTACAGTCAAGGTGACCGCGGCTTTGAGAGCTAGCCAAGAAGAATTGAAAGGTGTTCGCGAGCGCGACCTTCAAAGAAGAGCGATCTGGTTCCAGCATCGTCCAGAACAAACCATTGAGGCTCGTCGGGGGCACGACCGCACCAGTAGCATTTGCGCATTGTTGCGTGCCGGCCATGCAGCCATTCTGGCATCAACTCCGTAATAATGCGAAAGCCTCGTCCGTGGCAGACGAGGCTTTCATAGTCACTGCAAGACTGATCAATTTGGAAAGGGAATTCGGCGCCACCAGTCGTTATTGTTTCGGTTTCGACGCCGATAATCATCGTCGCGACGCCGCCTTTCACCTCTGTCCGATCCATAGACTCCATAGGCGTCGGAGATAGTTCGCAACTCGTCCCTAATCTGTGACCACTCAGAAGCAAGGCGGCCGTTGTAGAAGTGGTGACTTGTTACGTCTTCTACGTGGCTCGCTGAATCCAGAACTCTGTGCGCTTCATTCGCGCTACGATATGGATTGCGTTCATCGAAGGCATTCTTCAGATCGACTACCGCGCGACGGAATTCCCTGGTGTCGGCATTCAAATGGTCCTCGTGCCGGCTGCCGTTCTCGCGACTGTGATCGAGTTCGCGATCCAGGTCGTTCTGAAAATCTTTGCTCAAGCGATCCAGTCGCCGAATGGAATCGCGCAGATAACGGTTGTCATAGCGACCATCTTGGCCATAATCGTCGTAATCGCCATTTCGGTCACGCCGATAGTCATCGTTGCGCCGATAGTCGTCGTTGCGATCCCGGTCTCGCCGGTAATCAGGATTACGATCGCGACCCCAGGGATCGTAGGAACCTTGCGCGGCTGCCACGACGGGCAAACTTAACGCTAACAAGGCAGCCGAAATAATTGATAGATTCAGTGTGCGTCGGTTGATCATAAGTCTAGTCTCCTTGTTGAATTCCTTCCTGGCTAACCTTACATTCAGCCAGCCGGTTCTAACGTCTGCTCTGGGGATCACGATGCAGCAGCGTTACGCCGACACGGTACCCGGCAAGCACTGTGCCCCTAGCTTTAGAAGGCTACGGAGAGTTAGAAAACTAAGAGAAAACACAGGTACAGAGAGAGTTAAACCGCCGGTGAACGAGTTTTTGTCCGTGATGACGATTCCAAAAGGTGCACGGCTTATCGGAAATCGTCGGCGCGAGATCATTCATCAGCGATAGCTTTCGCTTAACAGCTTGGCGAGGTGTTTCTGAATTCCTGCTTCAAACAATTCGCGTCGCTGGAGGGTCTTTTCGATCACCACCCAGCGTGGAGAGTCTTTTTCGGATCGTACGAGGAGCAGCTCCTCATTACTCAAGGTCAGCAACCGGCCGACCATCGTCGCATTGCCGACCGGAAAACGATGCGCGTCCTGTTGCGAGATTTGAATGCTGGCGCCGGCACGGTTTGCCTTTCCGGCAAGCTTAGTGAAGGTAGTCAGCAGCCATTCGATGCTGGTTTGACGCAAGAGATCGTTCGAAGCGCGCAGCGCCAGGTATTCGGACAGGTCAGTGCGTCCGGCTGCTCGCGCCCTCTGTTGTGCTTCGGCCAGCGCCTGGGCCCACGCTTCGTCAAGTTCGCTCACGTTCACTCCAGAAGTTAAGAGTTCAAGCTGCCGCTTGTATCTCCAAAAAGGGCAACGCAAGGGCTGAACTCTGAACGGGTCCATTCGCCCGTCCGCCCATGGCGATGTTATCATGCGAACTCGAATTGTTTCGGTTTACTTTACTCTGGATGCGGTCGACAAATCTTTCGGTTTCTCCCCAGGTTATCAACGCTTTCAGGCGATCATTGTAGAGAGTTCATGAAATGAAGCTATTCACTTGTCAAAATTCGAGGCTGGTTCTAGTCCTCGCGCTGGCGTTTTCGCTTTCCCTTTCCGTAATCGTTACGCCGCTGGCGCAAACGCAGTCAAAACTGCCGGCGCGGACGGGCCATGTAAACGATCTGGCAGGAGTGGTTGACGAGGTGGCGAAACAGAAACTGGAAAACATCCTCGCCAATTTGCAGCAACGCACCGGCATTAATCTTACCGTGGTCGCAGTACGGACGACGGGCGGGCGGGACATCTTCGATTTTTCGCGCGAGTTGGCGAGCGATTGGAACATTGGCGCACGCGCGAGCGGCAAGAGTCTTCTGCTGGTGTTGTCGGTCGAGGAGAAGACTTTCTTTACCCAGTTTAGCAAGCTCGTTCAGACAGATCTTCCCGAGGGCGCACTGGGTGACATGAGCGAGCAGATGCGCCGGGCGATTAGTTCAGGTCACATTGCTGACGCGTTACCCATTGGCGTTCAGAAGTTCGTCGCGGCACTGGCGCAGAAGATCGGATTCGGCATGGAAGCCATGGACCAGCCAATTGCTGCCGGGCCGGCAGCCGTAACCACCCCTTCTGTTCCCTCAACCCAAGTCGCCGCACAGACGACTCCAATACCGAACGAAGCCACGACGCCAAAACCCAACGAAGAGACAACACCTAAACCAATTGAAGAGAAAAAGCCGGCCGCGGACGCGGTGGCTTCGACGAAGCCGCCGAAGAAAACCGGGGGTGCGGCGAAAAACGCCACGAAGAGTTCGTCCGCGGATTCCAACAAGGTTAATACGCCTGCCGACGACGCGGCTGAAGCTGAAGAAGTGGAGCTTACGCTGACGCTTCCCGTTGACGCTCGTATCGAGAAGCTGAAAGACTTTCTGGCGACTCATCCCGATTCGAAATCGAAGGTCCGCGCGACCGAGTTGCTCATCAGCGCTCGCGCCACCCTTGGCGATCAGAAACTCAAAGCAGGAGACAATGCTTCAGGCATCGACCAATTGCAGTTGGCGATCAGCGAAAGTTCGCCGGACATGTCTGATAAGCTCTTTTCCGGGGTGATTTCCCAGATACCTTCGAACCTTTATCTGCTCGGAGAGCGGGCTGAGGCATTCAAGGCGGCCCGCCTGATCGAAGCAAAGGTCGCGAGCGATCCGAAACGCTTGCTGGCGCTCGCCGCCTTCTATCTGGGAATCGAGCGAGGCGATGAAGCCGGGCGAATCGCGCAAGCAGCCGTCAGGCTCGCGCCCGACATGGCCGAAGCGCATAACGCTCTCGGGTTGGCGCGCCACATTTCGCTGCAGCTTGACGACGCGGCTGCGGAATACAAGCGTGCGCTTGAGCTCGATTCGAAATCACGAGGCACACGCCGTAGCCTGGCAGACTTGAATCGCGCCGCCGGAAAGTTTGAAGAGGCGCTCGCTCTCTATCGTGAGCAACTGACCGCCGAGCCAACCGATAAAGGCGCGCGCGCGGGACTGGTGATCACCCTTTTCGAGTTGGGCAAGATGGATGACGCTAAGCAGGAACTCGAAGCCGCGCTCAAAGACGACGAGCGCAATCTGGCGCTGCTGACGGGCACAGCCTATTGGCTCGTGGCGCACGGCAACAGTGAGGTTGGGCTCGAGTTAGCCCGGCGGGCCGTCGACGTCCAGCCGCATTACACATGGGCTCAGATCACACTGGCCCGCGCGCTGGTGGCTGAGAAGAAACCGCTTTACGCCGAGCGTTCGCTTCGCTTCGCGCACCAGTACGGAAGGTTTCCGACGCTCGACTACGAACTGGCCAGCACGTTGGCGTCTCTGGGGCTTTACGCAGAGGCCGCGGAAGTGTTGGTGCATTCGTTCACCGTGAAAGACGGCCTCATCGAAACTCAGCTAGCCAGCCGGGTACCGGCAAAAGCAGCGAGTTTCATCGAATTGCTTGCGCCCGAACGCCGCGCGAGTGTCTTTCAACCGGCTCCTGCTGACTCCGAAGACAACGCGCGCGTCTTGAAAGCTCTGCTTGTTTTTACCCAGGCCATAAACTCACTGGGCGAAGGCGCCAAAGTGGACGAATCAAACGTCGTCGCGGCGGCGCAGGAATTCGCCTCAGTCAAAGACGATATGCGCGCCTATCGCCAGCTTTATGCGGCGAGCCGTTTACTGCAACGCGGGATCGGGTTTCAGTCGGCGCAGGAACTTGCCGACGGCGCTCGAGACGGAGTCGATGCGGCAATCAATACTCCCGGCGTGACGGTCGCCGTGCAGGCAGATGAGTTGCGCGACCTTCGCGCGCGCGCGATCGCGATGGCTTCGCGCGCGCGCAATCGCGATGGGAGGAACACCCGATATTCCTGAAGCTCCCCGCAATGTGCTGGCAAACATCCTGCGCGGACGAATCGAAGATCTTTCGGGCTGGGCTTTGTTCAATCAAGACAAGGCGTCTGAGGCCACAGAACACTTGCGACGCGCGGTTAGCGTGCTTCCCGAACACACGCCCTCATGGCGAGTCGCCCTCTGGCATCTTGGCGCTGCTCTGCAGCAGAGCGGCAATAATGAAGAAGCGCTGAGCTATTACATCAAGGGCTATAACGCCGGAGATAACGATCCAGTTCGACGCGCGGCAATCGAGCAACTGTACAAGAAAATCAATGGGTCGCTCGGCGGGCTGGATGAGCGCATCGGGCCAGCTCCGGTAATCGGCAATGCGAATCCGCAATCAACGGGCACGCGGAACGCGAATCCGGCGACTGAGTTGAGCGCCGAAAAAACAAGCGCGCCCTCGCCCGCGGCGTCACCAACCCCTGGGCCAACACCGGCGCCGGCGCCGACAGCGAACCAAACACCGGAGGCCAGCGCTGCGCCAACGCCGAGCCCGGAGTCGTCGCCAACCCCGACGGCTCAGCCTACGCCATCGCCGGAATCAACTCCACAGCCAACACCGACTCCGACACCTGACGTATCTCCGGCGCCAACCGCGCCTGCTCGGACGGAGCCTGCGCCGTCCCCATCGCCGAGCCCGCTACCTGGAGGCACTCGGCCAAGAAGAGTCAAGCCGCCTGACGAGCTGTCAACGGCTCAGCATTTGATGATCGCGATAATGATCTTTGTTGGAATGGTGTAACCGTGATCTGTTCTCCGCGTCTCCGTGGTGAAGAAGCATTCCCCACCACGGAGTCACGAAGAACATTGAGGACTCACTAAGGCGCGACCGCGATTAGTTGCTGCCGGCGGAAGGCAACGGCTTGCCATCGGCGTCATAGACCTGGACAGTCCCGTATTTCGCCAGCACGTCGCGCGTCTTTGAGGCGTCACCGACTGCAACGATCTGCAGATGTTCCAGGTCGATGTATTTCTTTGCGACGCGCTGAATATCATCGGCGGTCAGCGCCGAGATCATCTGCGGATAGGTGTCCCAATAGTCAGCCGGCAGATTGTAGAGCTTCTGCGTGATGATGTTCTGCAAAAGCGCTTGCGGTTGCTCGAGCGAGAGCGCGAAGCCACCGATGATCGCGCGCTTTGCGTTATCGATTTCTTCCGTGGGCACCTTTTCGTCACGCAGGCGCTTGAGTTCATACATGAACTCGTGCATCGCGCCGTCGGTCACGTCAGTTCTAACTTCCGAACTCGACACCCACGTGCCGCGATACTTCGAACTGGCGAAACTGCTGTAAGCGCCGTAGGTGTAGCCCTTGTCTTCGCGCAGATTCAGAAACAGACGGGCTGCGGGGCCGCCGCCGAGAATCCTGTTGGCCAGCAAAACGGCGAAGTAATCCGGATCAGTGCGCTCAATGGCCAGACTGGCCAGTTGCAGGACTGTCTGCACCGAGCCGGGTCGGTCAATCAAGTAGATGCGGGCGCTCGACTGCGCCGGCACCGCGGGGATACTCATGGAGGGAATATCGGCCTTCTTCCAGTCGCCGAATGCGCCCTGAATCTTTGGCAGTAATTCCTTCATGGTGACGTCGCCGACGACGGCAAGGATTGCGTTGTTCGGGTGATAGTAAGTTGCGTGGAACTTCGCGAGGTCTTCCGTAGACATTCGCTTGATCGAGACGAGTGGCGGCACGACCAGCGCCGCTGGATGATCTCCGTAAATCGCGCGGTTGAGCTGCTCCTGCGCCAGGAACTGCGGGTTCGATCGCAGAGCCTGTTGCTGGGCTAAAATACGCGCTTTGTATTTCTCGACTTCGTCTTTGGGAAAAGCCGGATTGCGAGTCACGTCCGCGAAAATGTCCAGCGTCTGATCCATGGTTTCCACCAAACCCGAGGCGGTCACCGTACTGGTCAGCGAGGACAAACCCGAATTGGTGCCCAGAAGAGCGCCCAGGGTGTCGGTCTGCTCAGCGATATCTTTACTGGTTCGCTTTGCCGTTCCTTCGCGGAGCAGCGCCGCAGTGAAAGACGCGAGGCCACGATAGTCCGCAGCATCAGACAGGCCGCCACTTAGAATGACCATCTGCATTGTGAACGTGGGCACCTTGGTGCTGCGCAGGAGGATTACTCGCAAACCGTTTGGCAGCGTCGTCTCTTCGGCCTTCGGCAGTTTGACCTTGAGCAGCTCCTTACTTACCGGCGCGCGGCCTTTTATGACCGCGCCTTTCACACCCTGGCCCGCTGGACCAGACTGTGGTTGCATGCCACCCTGGGCCAGAGCCGTCGCAGAGACGAGAGCTAGAATGAGTGTCAGCACGAAAATCTTGATGCGGTTCATTGTTATTGTCTTCATCGTTTTGTCTCCTCTTCCTTACTGCCCCATGGTGCCGGTGGCCGGGCGGGCTTTGGCCTTGGGCATGGTGACGACTACGGTGCGGTTGGTATCGCGCAGGTATTTGTTGGCGACGCGCTGCACGTCTTCTTTGGTTACGGCCGCGACTTTATCGACGCGCGTATTGATCAAGTTCGGATCGTTGTAGAACACCGCGTATTGCGAGAGTGTAATGGCACGCGAAAGCGAACTCTCGAGGCCGCCAAAGAAATTGCGCCGGGTCGCGTTCTTCGCTTTCTGCAATTCCCAGTCGGCGATCGGCTCTTTCTTCAAGCGCTCGATCTCTTCATAGATCGCGGCTTCGGCATCAGCGGGTTTCATACCGGGCCTCAGAGTGGCAAACGTATAGAGAGCGCCAGGACCGCGCTTCTCGTCTACAAAACCACCGACATTCGTAACCAGCTCCTTTTCCTTCACGAGCTTTTGGTAAAGGCGCGAACTCTGGCCGGTTTGCAGCGCCGCGCTGAGCACCTGGAGCGCGTAAAAGTCCGCTGTGTTTCCGGAAATAGCCTTGAACGCAAGATCGACGCGGGCCAAACGAGCCAGACCATCATCAAGTGTAAGGCGGCGTTCGGCCGTTTGCTCGGGCTCAGTCATGTCCACGGCGGGAGGATTGGGCTGGCGCGGGATGGCCTCGAAGTTTTTGGCGATACGCGCCAGGGCATCTTTGGTGTTGAAGTCGCCCACGACCACCAGCACCGCATTGTTGGGCGCGTAGTACGTCTTGAAAAACTGCACCACATCGTCAACCGTCGCGGCATTCAGATCCTCCATCGAACCGATGACCGAATGCTTGTAGGCGAAGTTGTCATACAGCAACTCTTGTTGTTTCTCGCCGCTCAACCCATAAGGTTGGTTGTCAAGGCCCAACCGTCGCTCTTCCTGCACCGCGTTGCGCTGGTTATCGAGATTCTCTTTGGTGATATTGCTCGCTAAACTGCGCATGCGATCAGCTTCCAGGAACAGTCCAAGATCGAGTTGGTTTGACGGCAGCGCCTCGAAATAGACGGTTCGATCCTCACTGGTGGTTCCATTCATCGTGCCGCCGTTATTGAAGATCAAAAAGAAATGCTCGCCGGTGCCGACGTTCTCAGATCCCTTGAACATCATGTGCTCAAATAGGTGAGCAAATCCGGTGCGGCCACGCCGTTCGTCGCGCGAGCCGACACTGTAATTGACTGAGACGGCAATGACCGGCGCGTCATGATCTTCGACTGTGATGACTCGCAGACCGTTCTTCAGCGTCGTCTCTTTAAAGTCAACGTGGACCTTGCGCGCGGTCTGGGCCGAAACGCTCAGAACGATAAGCGCGCAGATAAATACAGGGGGCAAAAACTTCCAGCTACGTCTCATAAAGCTAACTCCTTTTTTCTATGCCTGAATTGGTTGCGCGTTCGGAGAACTCCGTCCCAATGCTAACCCAGTGGCCCGCGCGAAGAGCCTCAGATCGCGGCTTGACTGAGCAGGAAACGCCGCCTCAACACCTGGCGAAAAGGGATATCTTCGGAATCCTGAAAGTGTGGCGGCGGCGCGGTTCTTGGCGCTTTCCCACCGACGAAGTTTTTCAAAGCGTGAACGGACTTTATGCTCTGACTCCTAACACTGTCAAGTTCCTACGAAAAAGGTCGTCCAAATGTCCCGCAAACTTTTACTTTGTCGCTGGCTTCTTCCATTGCCTCTTCGGCCAGCCACGACAAACTAAAGTTTGTCGGACCTCCGTCCCAGCCAACCGGCCATGGGTTATGACCATCCAAAATCCGCAGCAGGTCCTCGCCGGCAGACAGCGGTTGTTGGGAGTTGTTGCCACCGTCATTAACGGAACTAATGAGATTGTTTTCTCTGCGTCGTCTTTGCGGCCTCGGCGCTTCTGCGGTGAGGCTTTCGCGGCCAGGAGTCACCGCTGAGCGCTTTGTCAATCGAATCGTTCGCTAAAAATATGAAGATCAGGTCCAACTTTCCCCGCCTGCTCGGGTTGATTGCCGTGCTGTTGGTTATTGCGCTTGCGGCCGCCGCGCAGCAGCCCGGGCCAACATCGCCGGCCAGCCGTTTTGACGTCACCAATTATCACATCGAAGCGCAGTTGATTCCGGATCAGCATCTGCTGCGGGCCGGCGCCGACGTGGCCTTCACACCGCTTGAGCCGACGCGTTCGGTAGTCTTCGAATTGAATGGCTCGCTGCACATTGAAAGCATCGAACGCGACGGCGTGGCGTTGACAAACTTTGTGCAGGATGCAGTCGGCGTGGGATCGCTGGGACCAAGTGTGCGCGTCGATCTGGGCGCGGTTGTGCCCGCGGGCCAGGCCATAGTCCTGCGCTTTCGCTGGAGTGGCGCGCTGCAGTCGCCTGAAGGCGGGCCGCTGCCGACCAAGCGACTCGCTTACGTGGGACCCGAAGGCTCGTACCTGATGTACGCGTCGCGTTGGTTCCCGTTTCACGAGTACGCCGCGGATCGCGCTACCACCGACATCACCATCATCGTACCGATAGGAATGCAGGTCGCCGGCACCAGCGATGAACCCGTCGTACCGCAGCAGTCAGTCAAGGACGGCACCAGCCGATATCGTTTCGTCAACCATCAACCAGTGTTGCCCGGAAACTTTGCGGCTGGTCAGTACATCACCAAGAGTCTGCGCTTCGGCGGATACGAAATTCAGTTCAACACCAAGCCCGGCAGCGAGAATCGCGTCGCCGCTTTCGCCGAACCGATGGGACGCGTTCTGGAGTTTTACGCGCAGCAGTATGGCCCGGCGGCTTGCGGCTCGCGGCTGGTCGTGGCCCAGACCGATGACGAAACGCTTGATTCTTATTCGGGCAACGGCATCGTGTTTCTGTCTTCAAAGTTTTTCGACACGTCGCGGCCGTTGCCCGAAGAGAAGCTGCAACGCGAAGTCGCCTATCAGTGGTGGGGCCAGACCGTCGGCTTGAAATCTTTTGATGATGCCTGGCTTTCGCAGGGGCTGGCGGAGTGGAGTGCGTTCGCATTTCGCGAGAACACTCTGACGGCGGGCACTCTGGATGCCGCCCAGCGCGAAGAGCAGGAGCGCGCGCTGACTTTCGAGCAGACGGCGTCAATCGCGCGGGCGCCGAACGCGCTCGATGACCAGTCCGCCGCCTATCAGTCGATCGTCTTCTTCAAAGGCGCCATGGTGTTTCGCATGCTGCGCGAAACGCTGGGCAAAGACAAATTCAATGCGCTCCTGCGCGCCTACCTGGAAAAGTTTCGCGGCAAGAACGCTTCGATCGATGACTTCGAGCGTCTGACAGCGCAGGTTGCCGGCGAGAACATGCGCTACTTCTTTGCGCAGTGGATCGAAGGAACCGGCGTTCCCGAGTTCATGGTTGACTACCAGATCATTCGCACACGCGCGGGCAAGTTTCGCACCCGCGGCACCGTCAGGCAAAACTTCGAATCTCTTCACATGCCCGTCGAGTTGATGTTGCGCGCTGAAGGTGACAATCAAACCACCACGATCAGACTGGAAAGCAAGAGCGAAGATTTCGACTTTGAATCGAACGGAGCGCCGCTGGAAGTCGTCGTCGATCCGAACAACAAGATTCTGCGTATGTCGGACGACTTGCGCGTGACCATCGTCGCGCGGCGCGGCATCGAGCAACTGAAAGAAGGCAATTACGCCGAGGCGCAACAGCAGCTCGAGGCGGCGCTGAAACTGGACCGCTCAAATTCGTGGATCTACTACAACCTGGGCGTGCTCTATTTTGAACAGCGCAACTGGCAACAGGCGCTGGATAATTTCCAGGCGGCGATTGACGGCAATTTGAAGCCCTCGTGGATTGAGGTCTGGGCGCATATCAAACGCGGCAACGCTTACGATGCGAAAGGCATGCGCGAACAGGCTGTCAGTGAATACAAGAAGGCAGTGCAATCGGGAATCGACTACGATCACGCGCAGGCGGCCGCCAAGAAGTTTCTGGCAACACCCTTCGATCCGAAAGCGGGGCAATCGGCGGAACTAACGACTCCAGGGTTCTGAGCGCTCCTCTGTGCGCGTCCAGCAAGCACTCAATCTCAAACGAAGATGCAGACAGGATGTCTGCGCTCCCAGCGGATGTCCGCGCTCCCAGCATTAGACGGCGACGATCGCGACCTTGTTTTCGTTCGCGAGTTGGATCATCTCGTCGCGATCGAACATCAGGGTCTTGCCGGCTGTGACACAGAGGCAGGTGGCGTCGGCGGCGAGCATGGCTTCGATGGTTGGCGTCCCAACTACGGGGACGTCGAAGCGCATGTCTTGATCGGGCTTGGCGATTTTAACGACAGTCAGCCTCCCCTTTGCGAGTTCACCGGCGCGGCGGATCGTCTCGTCCGTGCCCTCCATCGCTTCAATCGCGACGCAGGCCCTGGCGCGAATCACTAGTGTCTGCCCCAGATTGAGCTGGGCAATCTCGCGCGCTATCTCGAGACCGTATTCAATGTCTTGGCGCTCGCGCTCGTCAGGTTCGCGGCGCGTCAGTGGTCCTGCTTTGGGAAGATAGTCCTGAAGAAAGAAAGTTGAGTCAATCAGCTCGATGCCTTCGCTGGCGAGTTCGGCGGCAACTCCGCCGATCAGCGACTCGGTGTTGCGTCTGGGCAGCTTGAGTAGCATCTTCAGCATGCGCGCATCGGGAATGGCGCGGCTGAAGATCTGCACGTGCCTGACCTGGCCCGCCATGATCGCGCGCTCGACGCGTTCGCTCTTGAAAAACCGGATCATCTTGCCGAGTTGGCCGATGCCCACCCAGACAACATTATCGGCGACCCGCTCAATCCCGGGATCGGTCTCTTCACGAATCGCGGCCACGGAAAGCGCGACGCCGGCGCGCTTCGCACCTTCGATCACAAGAAACGGAAATCGTCCGTTGCCGGCAATAAGACCATACTTCATAGGGTGTAGGGGGTTGGGTGTAGGGTGTACGATGCAGGAAGTAGGGAGTTGGGTGTGGGGTGTAGAGATTGGCCATCCTTTAAAAGGAGAGTCGAACATGCTTCAAAGTTACAGAGACTTGCTCGTTTGGCAGAAAGCACTCGAATTAGCAGTTCGGATATACCGGGTAAGCGAAAGGTTCCCGAAAAGCGAAATATATGGTTTGACATCGCAGCTTCGGCGCGCGGCGGTTTCAGTCCCGTCAAACATCGCCGAAGGTTATGGTCGTGGTAGTCGAAAGGAGTACTTGCAGTTTCTGTCGGTAGCACAAGGTTCTTTGAAGGAACTTGAAACTCAGATAATTCTCGCCCAGCGACTATCTTACACAAGTGAGATAGAAGCCGAAGGGACCCTATCTGAATCAGGAACCGTAGGTAAGATGCTTGGCGGCTTGATGCGTTCATTACGAACCAAAGTCACTTAGCGTTGTTCTCGAAACCGTCTCGTTAACAGTTTTCAACCTCAACAAATAGCTCGTCAATCTCCGAAACCTACACCCAACACCCTCTCCCCAATACCCTTCTATTTGATCACGCCTCGCTTGGACGTCTCGATGAAGCGGACAAGCTCGTCGACTTCATTAAAGCCGGTTAGTTCTTCCCTGATTCGCTCGATGGCCTGCGACGTGTTCAACTTCGCGGACAGCAGCAGGTGAAACGCATGGTGCAGAGCATCGATCACCGCGCGCGAATAGTCGCGACGCTTCATTCCCGTGACGTTCAACCCGTAACAGCGCGCATGATTGCCGACGGTCAAGGCGTAAGGCAACGCATCTTTGACCACCACCGAATAGCCGCCGACGTAGGCTTCGCGCCCGATGCGGCAATACTGGTGCACGCCGGAATAGGCGCCGATGTTCGCTTGTTCTTCTACTCGAACATGGCCGGCAAGCGTGGCTCCGTTGGCCATGATCACGCCGTCGCCGATCACACAATCATGGGCGATGTGCGCCTGGGCCATGATCAAACAATCATCGCCAGTTTGCGTCAGCATGCCGCCGCCTTTCGTCCCACGATGAATGGTAACGAACTCGCGAATGCGATTTCGCTTGCCAATGCGCGTCTGCGAAGGCTCACCTGTGTATTTCAGATCCTGGGAGGCGAGTCCGATTGAGACAAACGGAAAGACGTGCGTGGCTTCACCAATGCTCGTGCGCCCGTCTATCACGCAATGCGCTTCCAGTCGAACGCCGTCGCCCAACTCAACTTCGTCACCGACAATTGAGTAAGGACCAATGTAGCAGTCGTGTCCGATGCGCGCGCGCGGGCTGACGACTGCGGAAGGATGAATAGTGGCTGGCTTATCTATGTCGGTCGCTGATTGCATGGGCGTACGATCGGATCAAGTTTCTTTCATTTTCCATTTATCATTTGAGGTGGATTCAAGTTGGAAGTGCAACGCCTTTTGCTTAAAGATGTCGTCGATTTGTACGTAGTTCTCGTCTCCCTCTCCCGTTGGGAGAGGGCTGGGGAGAGGGCCTGACGTCCGCTAGACCCTTCCCCTTAGTCCCCTTCACAAAGAGAAGGGGAAAAGAAAACTAAATGCCTTCGCACGAAATGGTGAACTCGAAATCCCACTATGCTGCTCAACAATTCGGTTGCACTTCTAACTTGAATCCACCAATGATAAGCGTCAAATGACAAATGGAAAATGATCTTGCACCGCCACACTTGATGGCCTTTTTTAGATGGCACCGCCCCGGTCCGCGACGATGCTCATGATGTCGGCATCGGCGGCGAGCTGGCCGTCAACTTTGGCCTCGCCGCGCATGCGTTGGACGCGCGAACCGATGCGTATGGCCGTAACCTCGAGCATCAGAGTGTCGCCGGGAACGACGGGACGGCGAAAGCGCGCCTCCTTGATTCCCGTAAACAGAACCAGCTTATTGTCGCGATCCTCGATCTCCCGCAGAGCCAACACGGCGCCGACCTGGGCCAGCGCCTCCACGACGAGGACGCCGGGCATCACCGGCGCGCCGGGAAAGTGCCCTTGAAAGAATGGCTCGTTGATGCTCACCTGCTTGATGCCGACGATACGCACCCGCGGGACCAACTCGACGATGCGGTCGACCAGCAGAAATGGATAACGATGTGGGAGCAACTTCTGGATTGCCTGGGAGTCGAGAACGGTTTCCATGGCTTAAGAATAAAGCGACGCGGGGAAGCGGTCAATTACCGCAACTCCGCGTCTGAAATGTGCTGGGGCCCGAACCGCGACTACTTTGGCGGGGGTACGACCGAGGCGGTCGCCGGATTCTTGCTGTTGAAATCGTTGATGAACGCGCGCGTGATATCCAGGGCATCTGATGCGATGAGAATTGCCGCCCCCATCTTGGCGGTGTCGAGCAACAACGTGATGCCTCGCGCTTTCCCAAACGCGTCAAGCGACTTGGAGATGTCCAGATAGATTGGCGCCAGAGCTTCCTGCATCCGTTTGGGATACGCGGCCTCGGCATCTTCCTGTTTGCGCTTAGCATCCGTCTTCAACTGCTCGAGCTGATCCGACTTTGCCTGGATCTGCCTTGGATCAACTCCTGCCCCCGGCGGCGCCTGCTGCAGTTTGGTGATTTCATCCTGTAGCTGCTGCATCCGCTGTTGCAGCTGCTGAAGATCCTTCCTGGTTGGCTCAAACGCAGTATCCGCTTTTTTTGCGGCCGCGATCAGGCGTGCGATGCCTTGCTTCTCATCAAGGAATTCATCGGTGTTAATCAAAGCGATCTTGCTTCCAGGCAGGGTCGCGCTGGTTGGCGGCGCGGTTGGTTGCGCAGCCGGCTTGGGCTGCGCGAAAACTGGCGAGACGGCAACAGCCGCGAGAAACGCGAGTGCAATTATCAAGCGATTAATCTTTCTCATCACTTCCTTTTCTTGCTCCCTCAGCAAGCGCGCTGATGCACAACAGGTAAAACTGCACCATGCGCCGCGCGATTACTTAGTCCTTTGGCGTTGCCACTGACGCAGTCGCCGGATTCTTGCTGTTGAATTCGTTGATGAATGGACGCGTGATATCGAGGCTGTCGGCAGCATAGACCAGCGGCACCTGACTGGCGTCTATGATTACCGTGATACCGTGGGCCTTGGCATAAACTTCCAGAGCCTTTCCGATGTCGTCCTGTAGCGGCTGAAAGATCTCGCCCCGGCGTTTGTTGTAGGCAGCTTGAGCGTCCTCGCCCTTGCGCTGGTAGTCCTTCTTGAGCTGATCCAACTGATCCATCTTTTGTTGGATGGTCTTGGGATCAGCTACGGCGCGGGTCTTTTCGATGTCTTCCTGAAGTTGCGTGATTCTCTGCTGCAACTGAGTAATCTCAGTCTGACGCGGCTGAAATTCGCGATTCAGGGTGGTCATCAGCGCATTGAAGCGAGCGATGCCTGTCTTTTGATCGAGAAAGGCATCCGAGTAGATCAACGCGATCTTGCTGTCAGGTACGGGCGCGGCGGTTTGCGACGCTGCCGGTTGCTGAGCAGGCGGACCCGCTGGCCTGGTTTGCGCGAAGACAGGGGAAACGGCGACGGCCGCGAGAAAGGCAAAAGCGGCTAGCAAACGATATATCTTCATAACCTTCTTGTATTGCTCCTTAACGATGAAAGGCGGTACCAGAAATTAGTTGTCTACGCCGCCTGTATGGTTGGTTTCAAATAATCAAAACGTCCGTCCTACGCTGAAGCGAATCACTGTCTTTCTCTCAAATAGCCCAAAGCGGAACGGAAACCCGTCAATTATCTGATCCTTCCTGGCATTGGGATTATACGCAAAGATCAGACGAAAGGGTACGTTGATGACGGGTACCTGAACCCGGACCTCGAGACCCATGCTGGCGCGGTAGTCGCCCAGCTTGGCGAAAAGGCTCTGCGACAGGCGCACGGCCGTGTTGGTTTGCGCCTGCCCGCGCAGATAAACCGGCTGGAAGCCAAAAGGCAGAAGCGTGAAGGGATCGAGTGGGCAATTGGGGCAGAGCCCATTTGAAAGCTCGTCCGTTGTGACCAACCGATTATCGCGCATGACCAAGCCGTTATTGGCGGTCAGCGCAAGCAGCTGGTTGCCGTTGCAACCGGCAAGCGTTGACAGACTCGCCAACCTGAAGCTGCCTCGGCAAGGGATAAAACCTACGGTTGATAGAAACGGCTGGTCATCGAGGAAGTTGCTCGAGAAGAACTGGTCCTTCTTTGAACGGAGGTTGAAAGACGAACCAATGTCAGTAAACAGCGCCGCGCCGACGGTGTTGCCGATTAGCGGGATGCGGTATTCAAGGTTTGCGAGAACCTGTGTATCACCGCCCACAGACGTGAACGAGCGCGGAAGCTGGGCGACGTTGCTGCCGCTTACTCCGGTAAAGACGCCGATGTTGGCAAGCGTCGCCGCCACTCCCGGCACCGGAACGGGCGTTCCGCTCGCGTTCGAGGCAATCACCACGTTGCGCGACGTGACAAACGTATCGAGGGGCACGGTCGGAGTGATCGAGCGCGTGTTGTAGCCGCGAATCGTGAATTCGTCGCCGAGGAAGAAGCGTTCGAAAATCGGTATGCCGTCAACAAACGCGAGTGAATTCGAGTTCCTGATCTTGCTGGAGATTGCAAAGCTTCCGGTCGTCGCGGCTATGAGTCGAAAGCCGAACACCTCCGGGTGATCTGTTTTCTTTCGGCGCATCGGAATGAACTGTGTGTAAGAGACCGTAGGCGAATAAGTACGCACGTCGCCGGCCAGTCCCGCGACCGCCAAAGCAACCGAGAACTCTTTACCCTGCGTTGGATCGATGCTGGCGTTGCGGGAGTCGAACGTGAACGTTCCGGTAATCCGGCTGGTGATGATCTTCGGCTGGCTGTAAATGACCGGTATGAACTGGGCGGAGCTTCCCGTCTGGTTAACTTTTGGATCCGTCACGCTCGACTGCGAAAACTGATAGGAGGCGCCGATCCGCGAAAACTGTGTAAACCGTCTTTTGCGATAGAACTCCGAAAGTGGAGAGCTCGCGAAAATAGAAGCCCCGTATGACGTGCGTGTGAACAGGTTCTCCTCACTCACGTTGAAGAAATCCAGTATGTTGCCCGATGCTCCCTGGATTGCGTTCGCGTTTTGCGAAAGGAACGTACCTTCGCCGAAAAACTTCTGCGTAAATGCGAAGATTGAGAACCCAGCCGTGATCGGGCGATTCCTGATGTACGGTTCGGTAAACGAGAATTGAAACGACTTCTGCCGGTTGCCGGCGGCGAGCTGAAATGAAAGGATCTCGCCACGACCCAACAGGTTATTGGTTGAGTATTCAAGTCCGAAAAACGAGCCGCCAATGCCTGAGACGCCACCGTTGAAGGAGATCTGCTGGCGACCCTTCTCGGACACTTTCAAATCGATCCTGACGGTTGCCTGTTCTTCGTCTGTCTTGAAGTCTGCGTCCTTGTCCTTATCGATCGGGTTAAAGTACCCGAGCTGGTTCAGCTTGATGACTGAATACTCCCAACTGTTCTGGTTGTAGATGTCGCCTTCGTTGATCAGCACTTCGCGGCGCAGCACGTTATCGCGCGTAAACGTGTTGCCGATAAACTCCAGGCGACTCAGCGTAAACTGTTTGCCTTCCTCAATCGTGATCGTAAAATCGACGATACCCTCGTTCGGGTTCTGTGGATTGTCTTTGAAAGTTGGGTTTAGTTCGGCAGTGTATTCAATAAAGCCCTGCGCCCCGTAAGCCTTCTTGAGATTTTCGAACAGGGATTTTGAGATCTTCTCGCCGTTGGCAACGTCTCCTTTGTTGAGCCCTATGGCGCCGCGAATAACTGCCTCGGAATAGATCGAGTTGCCTTCAATCTTCATCTCGCCGATTCGATAAAGCTTGCCCTCGGTAATGGGAACGGTCACCCGGAGCCCTTCATCGGTCGACGAGATAATCGGCAGCGGCAGGATCGGAAATCCGGTGCGGCGTTTGCCCACTCCCTCAACTCGCGGTTCACCGTGTCGCGCCTGCAGGTAACCCTTCGAGCGCATGTAGTTGTCGACATAGTGCAGGTCTGCTTCGAGTTTCTGGCGATCGAGAATGTCCTGACCGCGAAAGCGCGTGATCAATCCGGCTTCCTTCACGTATTTCATCGAGTTGCGCAGTTTGCGATCGCCGAAGATCTTGTTGCCTTCAAATTGCACCTCGACGACGCGCACGCGCTCGCCTTCGTGAATCACAAAGGTTACGGCAATCGATGTTTGAGAAACGGGATCTTCGCGTCGTTCGACAGTGGCATTCGGGTGGCCTTTCGCAGCGAGCAACTCTTTGATAACGCGGATGGCATTACGAACTTTGACCGGATCATAGATGCTCTCTTTCGAAACACCGACTCGCTTTTCGCGAAACGCTTTTAGCAGGTCCGACTCCTGGACACTGTGCAGACCTTCAAACTGCAGATCGCGAATGATGGGGAGTTCGCTGACTTCAAATATGACCACCACACCGCCGCGCGGACCATCCTCGGTATAGACCCGGGACTTCACTTTATCGAAGAACCCGAGCGCGAGGATGGATTGCAGGTCGCGCTGAATCTGCTGTTCGTTGAAAGGATCGCCCTTACGGGTCTGCACCCAGTAAAGAACGTCTTCTGAGCGAAGTCTTCGGTTTCCGGTGATTGTTACGTCCTCGACTACGCGTGGTTGAGTCGGCTGTTGAGCAAGAGCGCGTGCGGGCGCGAAGCAGAGCGTGGCAAGGCCGATTAATCCGCTCAAGAAGATGAGCAAAAACCCGCGATAAGAGTGCATAAGCGCCAATTCCCTCAGTGGTTCTTGCCGGACTTCAGAAACTTCGGGGAGCGAATCGCTGACAAATAAATCTTTCGTTAGAAATTAAAGGCGAAAATAAACAACCGCAAACGCCGCACCACCCAAAAAACCGAGGAACCACTTGGATTCAGGGTGCTACACTCCAGTTGCCAAGCTCGAGCCCGCAAAGTGGCGCATTATACCGAACCAACAAGGCAAAAGTAAAAAGGCAAAGAGCAGAAGGCCCCGGCGGAAAGGCCTTCGTTTCTGCTCTTTTGCCTTTTCGTTCTTGACCGAATTCGTGAATCTTAGTGGATTAACAGCACGTCGGCCGGGGCTTCCATACCGGCGGGACGGTAATTCAACTCATCACCATCGACGAACACTTCAATTATCGAAGCGCCTTCGAGATGACCTTGAATCAGGGCTTCCGAGAGGGGATCCTCGACGTGTTTTTGCAGGGCGCGGCGAAGCGGGCGGGCGCCATATGATCGGTCGGCACAGGTTTTATCCACGATCCAGCGTTTGGCCGTATCGGTCATCCGGACTTCCAGCGCGTGCCGGCCCATCGTCTTATTGATCTGATCGAGCTGGAGCTGCACCACTTCGAGCAATTCATCGTCACCCAGTTCGTCGAAGATGATGATTTCGTCCAGACGATTGATAAACTCAGGATTGAAGGTCTGGCGCACCGATGACATCACCATCTCTTCCATCTTGGTGCGCGAAACGTCGGTCGAACCCTGAAAACCCATCGTGCCTCTCTTTTGAATGAAGCGCGCGCCGATGTTGGAAGTCATGATGATAATAGCGTTTTTGAAATCGACTGTGTTGCCAAGGGCATCCGTTAAGATGCCGTCTTCGAAAACCTGCAGCAGGATGTTGAAAATGTCGGGATGCGCTTTTTCGATCTCGTCGAAAAGCAAAACAGAATACGGCGCTCGCCTGACGCGCTCGGTCAGTTGACCGCCTTCTTCGTGTCCAACGTAGCCCGGCGGCGAACCGATCAGTTTCGAGACCGAATGCTTCTCCATGAACTCTGACATGTCAAAGCGAATCAGCGCGCGCTCCGTGCCGAAGAGAAACTGGGCCAGCGAGCGGGCCACTTCAGTCTTGCCGACGCCGGTCGGACCAAGAAAGAGAAACGACCCGACCGGTCGCAATGGGTTTTTCAGCCCGGCGCGCGAGCGGCGAATGGCTCGCGCCAGCGCCGAGATCGCGGGTCGCTGCGAAACGACGCGCGTGTGCAGTCCTGCTCTTCTTCTTTAAGCGACGTCACCGGAATGCCGGTCCAGCGCGCGATCACTTCTTCGACGTCGTCTTTCGTCACTTGCGCGGACACGATCGTATCCTCTGTATCACGAACGCCGCTTTCGTCATAAGATGAGCGCGACCATTCATTCAACTGGATATCCCAATCATCGAGATTGCCCTGCTCCCGACGCACCCGAAGCTTGACGCGGGCGCCGGCTTCGTCAATAACATCGATGGCTTTGTCGGGCAGGAAGCGGTCGGGAATGTAACGATGCGACTGGTAAACGGCAGCTTCGAGCGCATCCTCGGTGTAATGGACCTGGTGAAAACTCTCGTAGCGTTCGCGCACACCGGCCAGAATCTCCACGGCCTCTTCTTCGGAAGGTGGCGGCACCTTGACCGCCTGGAAGCGCCGCTCGAGCGAGCGATCCTTTTCGATCGATTTGCGGAATTCGGCGGGCGTCGTCGCGCCGATGCACTGAATCTCGCCCCGAGACAGAGCCGGCTTCAAAATGTTGGCCGCGTCAAGAGAGCCTTCGGCTGAGCCCGCGCCGACCAGTGTGTGCAACTCGTCGATGAACACTATGTAATGCGGATTATCAATCAGCTCGCGCATGATCTGTTTCAAACGCTCTTCAAACTGTCCGCGATATTTCGTGCCCGCCACAATCAGCGAAAGGTCGAGTGAAAGGATCCGCTTGTTTTCAAGAAACGAAGGAACTTCGCCGCGAACGATTCGCTGGGCCAGTCCCTCGACGATGGCCGTCTTGCCGACACCGGGCTCGCCTATAAGCACCGGATTATTTTTCGTTCGTCGGCACAGAATCTGAACCACGCGTTCGATCTCGGCTTCGCGTCCGATCAGCGGATCCAGTTTGTCGTTGGTGGCGTCTTCGGTCAGGTCACGGGAAAACTCAATCAGGTGGGGCGTGTCCTTCTTTTGTGAGTTGCGCGAGTCGGCGCCGGATTGGCGGGCAATTTCATCGCGCACGGCGTTCAAACGCAGACCGCGTTCGTAGAGGATCTCCGCCGCCATGGAACGCTCTTCTCGCAACAGTCCAAGCAAAAGGTGCTCGGTGCCGATGTGCCTGTGCTGCAGGCGGTCGCTCTCTTCATGAGAGAAGGCGAGGACTCGCTTGGTCTCGGGCGCCAGCGGGAGTTCTACCGAGGTGGAAATCTTTTCTCGCAGCAGCGTGCGGCCTTCGATCTCTTTGCGAATCGACTCGATCGAGATTTGCGCGCGCGGAAAAAAGCGCCCGGTCAATGTCTTGTCTTCGCGCATCAACCCCAACAACAGATGCTCGGGCTCGATAGCCGGGGCGCCGAACTGGGACGCTTCATAACGCGCGAAGAAAATGACGCGGCGCGCTTTCTCGGTGTAGCGTTCGAACATTAGGTCGTACCGTCTTGAAAGCCTTTTATGATTACCATGCCGGGCGAAAATACCAGCCGCCCGGCAACTTGCGGCATTATAACCCATCAGGGTAAAGGCACGAAGTCTTTGTCTGGACGGTATTAGTAAAACTCTCAACCGGCCGAGAATTTCAGCTACCGGGTCCTACGCCTTTATGGACTTGGCCATCTTTCAGCAGCAAAACACGGTCGCAGGCGCGTGCCAGTCCTTCATTGTGCGTTGCGATGACAACCACCGCGCGTTGCTCCCGACAATAATCGACGAGCGCGGCCCCTATTTCATTGCCGATTCCTGCATCAACGTTTCCCGTCGGCTCGTCCGCCAGGACGAGTTTTGGTCTGTTGATCAGGGCCCGGGCGACTGCCACTCGTTGCTGCTCGCCGCCGGAAAGACGACCGACTCGGTGCTCCAGACGCTCACCGAGTCCGATTTTCTCCAGGGCTTCAGTTGCTCGACCTATGCTTTCGCGGCGATCGAGGCGAGCCATCATCAGCGGCATTGCCACATTCTCAACCGCATTGAAGTCTGGGAGCAGATAGTGAAACTGGAAGACGAAACCGACCTGATCGGTTCGGAAACGCGCTAGGAGCGACAGCCGAGCGCCGGTGATATCGAGCTGGCCCAGTTGAACCGTGCCACTGTCGGCCGCCTCGAGACCGCCGAGCAAATGAAGCAGCGTTGATTTGCCCGCGCCCGACGCGCCCGTGATTGCCACGATCTCGCCGGCAGAGACGGATAACGAAACGCCGCGCAGCACTTCAACGCGCGCGCCGTTCGGAGAACAAAATGTTTTTCGCAGATCGGCGACGATTAATTGTTCCAGCGCCATTGGGCTAGTTCTCGCGAAGTATCTCGACCGGACGCACGCGCGCCGCAGCACGCGCGGGATAGATTGTGGCCAGCAGACTCAGGAGAAAGGCAACGAGCGCAGCGACCAGCACATCGCGAAGATGCGAATTGAATGGAACGTTGCCGATCGAATAGACGTCCGCCGGAAGACGGACCAGCTGGTAACGATTGCCGACGAAACAAGCGGCCGTTCCCACAACCAGACCGATTGCCGCGCCGATTGTGCCGATAACCGCCCCTTCGATCAGAAAGATGCTCATGATGCTTCTGGCCGTGGCGCCCATCGCGCGAAGGATTGCAATATCTGATTGCCGCTCGACGACCACGAGGACGAGCGTTGTTGTAATGTTGAGCGCGGCAATCAGGATGATCAGCGAGATGATGAAGAAACCCATGCGCCGTTCGAGCGCCAGGGCGGTGAAGAGTTGTCGATTAGCTTCCTGCCAGTCGATTGTCGTGTAGCCGTTGCCAAGAGCGGCGCGCAGGTTTGCAGCAATGCGTTTGACGTCATAAATGTCGCGAACTTCGACGCCAATCACGGTGGCCGCGCGGGTGGTTCCGGCAAAGGCCGCCGCCGTCTCGAGCGGCAGGTAGATCCACGTCGAGTCGTATTCAAACAACCCTGACCGAAAAATTCCCGCCACCTGGACGTGCCGGTAGACTGGCGTGAGTTTAGCCAGACTCGCGTTAGCCGGAACGATCTCTGCGACCTCTCCTACATGCAGACCGGCGCGCTTTGCCAGGTCTGCGCCGATAATCACGCCGGGCAGTTTTGTCTTCCTCGATTCTCTGACAGCCGATTCGAAGAACGATTCGATCGATCCTTCGATCAAGGTTCGCTGCAGCTCGACACGAGCGGGGCCGGATTTATCATCGATGCCGCGCAGCACTGCATACGCTGATCCGCCGGGACCACTCAGGACCGCGCCGTCGTAAGTGGTTGCGTACGCGCCGGTGACTTCGTTTACGTTTCGGATGCGTTCAGTAACTGTCGCGTAATCGGGCATAGGCTGACCATCCGCGCGCGTGACGTTGATGTGCGCGGTGCCGCGCAGTATCTTGTCGCGCATCTCGTCGCGAAAGCCGTTGGCCAGTGCGAGTGCGACAATCAGAGCGGCAACACCGAACGCGATCCCGACCACCGCGGCGAGCGCCGTCGCGCGCCCCAGCGGTCGCCGGCGTCGCGAGCTGAAATAACGAAGCGCAAGGAAGAATTCGTAGGACATAAAGCGAGTAATAGAAGACGACCGGTGCGTTCACGGCCACGCGACGCCGTGAACAAGGGGTTGCCGCCTTGACTCCGTCGGCCTACTCAAACTAAAAGTTATGGACTTAAAGCCTGGGCCTGGTAACAAATAAGGTCGCGCGCCGCCTATTTCTATCTTAAGCGTGCTATCTTGAAGGCACATCATCGTATTCGATATGGAAGTATTCGACCAACATAATTCTGCCTGTTTATCCGTGGTCATTCCGGCGTACAACGAGGAAAAGACGCTGACGACCATAGTGCGAAAAGTTCTAACGATCCCGCAATTGCTCGAAATCGTCATCGTCGACGACTGCTCGACCGATCACACGCCGGAGATTGCGGCCGAGCTTGCGGCAAAGAATAAGCAAGTCCGCCTGATCCGCCAGCCGAAGAACGCGGGAAAGACGGAAGCGCTCAAAGCCGGCTTCGCCGCCACGCGCGGCGAGATAGTGCTTGTGCAGGACGCCGACCTGGAATACGACCCGGCCGAGATCCCGGACGTAATCCAACCGATTCTGGACGGACACGCCGACGTCGTTTATGGCTCTCGGTTTCTGGTCAGAAAGGCCGCGCGCGTGCTGTATTTCTACCACTACATCGCGAACAAGTTTCTGACGTTTACCTCCAACACGCTGACAAATCTTAACATGTCGGATGTCGAGACCGGCTACAAGGCATTTCGCGGCGAGATCATTCGCAACATGATCATCGTCTCGCACGGATTCGGATTCGAGATCGAAGTGACGGCGAAAGTGGCAAAGCTGCGCTGCTCTGTCTATGAAATTCCCATCAGCTATTACGGCCGCACCTATGAAGAAGGAAAAAAGATCGGCTTCATGGACGGAATCGTGGCCTTCTGGTTTATTATCCGCTTCAATTTGTTCTGCGGCATGGGCGCGTCGTTTCGTGAGGTGCCAAAGCTCGACACAATGTCAAACCACCAACCGTCGTCGAATGTTCTGGACGCCTGATGCCGGACGGGAAAACAATCGCTGCCATGTCCTTGCCCATACCGGAAAACCTTACGCAGTATGCAGGCAGGGACCTCGAGGGAATGTGCTTTGCCGAAAACTACCATCGCTGGATTCTCAGAATCTTCGAACCGTTTCTGGGGACCCAGCTGGTGGAGGTGGGCGCGGGCACGGGCTCTTTCTCGGAGCTGGTGTTAAAGGGCCGGATTGAATCCCTTTCGCTCGTAGAGCCTTCGGAGGAGATGTACAAAATCCTCCACAGTCGCATCAATCGCGGGCA
>WNGL01001853.1_pt1 | contig 30037 bp, 38 predicted proteins | sample 5400591 | NCBI WGS metagenome assembly WNGL01 (sample SAMN13153377, study PRJNA577476) | soil metagenome | isolation source: 80 cm soil or saprolite under Garry oak tree replicate 1 | place: USA:California | collected 2016-06-15 | reverse complement strand
GGGCCGGCGGCCTCACCCACCGAGCGCTGCCAGGCGTCGAGCGCCTCGCGCAGGCCGGCCAGGTGCGCGGCGTTGGCATCGAACCGCCCGTCTTCGCCGGCGAGGGCCTCCAGCCATGCCTCGATCGCCAGGTCGGCGGCCGCTGCCCGACGGCCGCGCCGCGGCGGCAGGGACGGCCAGGTCGCCGGGACCCCGGGCCTGGCGCCGACAGTGGCGGCCACGCCGCCAAGAGCGCGCCTGGCAGCCGCGTCGGCCAGGGCGTCAAGGGCGCCACCCAGCAGCGCCGCCGAGCGCCGGCCCTCGAGGGCCGTGCCGGTCTGCTCGGCACGGCAGGCAGGAGGCATCGCCGCGGCGAGCGCTCGCAGCCGCTCGGCGTCGTGGCCGGTCACCACCGGGCGCCAGCGGGCGGCCAGGCGCTCGCCCTCGTCGGCCAGGCCTGGCAGGACCCGGCCCCGGCCGACCAGATCGAGCACGAACCAGGCCAGCTCACCCAGGAAGCGCAGGGACGCCCCGGGCGGCACCCCGCCCGGGGCCATCGCCCCGGCCGCGGGAAGGTGAAGGAGCAGCTCCAGGGCGCTGCGGGCGTCGAACCGGAGCGCCGGCACCCGCCACGGCGCGAGCGCCGGGTCCTGCCCGCTCGCCTCGGAACCGGTCTCGGCCAGAGCTTCCGCCGGGTCGTGCACCAGCTCCGGTGAGGCCAGTGGTCCCGACACGAACGACGGCAGCAACAGCGCCAACTCGCCCGCCTCCGCCTTGCCGACGAGCCCCTCGACCAGCGGGGTGGCCGCCGCCACCATCGCGAGCTCGCGCAGACGGTCGGACGGGCAGGCGAACGGGTGCGGCCGGGCCCGCGGCTTGCGTGGCGGCCGGCCGCGCCGTCGCGCCGCGGTGGCCTCCAGCGCCGAGTCCTCAGCCCAGACGCACAGCTCCCCGGACGCCGACCAGACGCCGTGCAGGACGTTCACGCCGCAGCTTCCCCGAGGTCCTCGCCCAGCGCCTCCAGCGCCCGCTCAACCTCGCCGCCGTGGAGCTCCCGACCGGAGTCCACCTGCGCCTGCCCTGCCATCGCACTCCTCTGTTCAACCGTGTCCCGCCAAGCGAAAGGAGAAGCATGCATTCCGTGGTTCTCCCCCGCAAGCGACACGTCCTCTCCCATGGCTGGCCGGCCGCCGGACGCGTTCGGCGACTGGGGAATGGCGACCCGGGCCACGCCAAGGTCGTCGACCAGCCGGTCGTTGTGGACGCAGCGGGCCAGCAGCAGCTTCTTCCTGCCGGATTGGCGAGTGATCGGGCTGGTGGCGGCGTCGTTCTTGCGGGATCTGGCATCGGCGTAGCGGCTGGGGTCATCGCCGAACTCGGCAAGCACCCGGGCGGCGAGGATCTGGCCAAGGCCGGGCTGGCTGCGGTAGCTCGCAGCGTCCGGGTGCCCGCCAAAATGCGCCTCGACCTGCTCCTGCATGCGGGTGATCTCGGCATTGAGGTGGCAAGGATCGCCACCCGCGCTCGCACGGTGGCCGCATAGGCGGTCACCACCGCGGTCGGCTGGGTCAGGTGCCCGACGCGCAGCGCCGCCCGGATCGCCTGGGTCTTGTCGGCTGCGTGGTGGCGGCGGGCACGCTTGAGCGCCGCGGTGATCTGCGCGCTGGTCAGCCGGGCCGCCGAGACGGGATCGGGCGCCCTGCCCAGCCGCTCCAACGCCTCGGCGGCCGAAAGCTCGGCGAAGGCCTCCACGGCGGCCGGGAAGCACTCCCGCAACGCCACCCGCAGCCGCAGGGTGTGCCGGGTCCGCTCCCAGATCAGCGTCTTGTGGGCGCCTCGGCGTTGGCATCCAGGTGCTCGGCAAGCAGCTCGTGCAGCCGGGCGATCCCGGCGACCCCCTCGGCGAGCTTGGCCTTGCCCAGCCGCCGTCCCGCCTCATCCTGGACCTCCACGTCGTGGTGGTCCTCGGCCCAGTCGTCCCCGACAAACAGCACCCCATCCTCCTGTTCCCACAACGATCGCGAGCCTGCGGGAGAACCACCAGCGGCCTAATGGTCAAGTGCTCACGCCAGCACGGGCGGGCACGACATTCCATCAGCGGTCAACTCTCCCGACCACCGGCAAGGGCACGATCTGTCAACAGGACTCCACGGTGTCCTGGCTCCAAGAGTGCTCACCCACCGGCGGCTACCGAGCCCGAGTCTGACCCAAAGGCTGACCCGGTCGCCCCCATTAGGCTTCGGAGCTGCTCGCGGAGCTCGACGAGCGCGGTCACCAGCAGCGCCCGTATGGCGTTGATGGCCTGGGTGCGGGCGGCGCCCTCGGCGTCAAGGGGATCGGACTTGCCGTTGCGACGCCGCGCGATGCGGTCGGGTCGGTTGACCTCCACGACGACTTGGCCGCCTGCGACCAGGAAGCGGGCCAGCCCGGCGCCGTAGCAGCCGGTGCCTTCGATCCCGAACGCCTCGACCTGGCCGAGCCCGGTGGCCCATTCCAGCAGGTGTTGGTAGCCGGCTGGGGTGGTCGGGATCTGCACGGTGGCAAGCCGCCGGCCGAGCTGGTCGGTATGGCATGGACGCCAGTCTGGAGGCGGGTGTCGCCAGCGGTTGGCTGCAGCCGCTCATGGTCCTCCCGCGGTCGGCAGGCTTGGCAGTGTGCTGTCCTGAAACCGCGGTTGCGCTTCGAGGAGTGCCAGGCTGAGAATGCAACCATGGTTGCTGGCTCTATCTCCAGGTGGGTGCTGCTGGCCTACCGGCTGCCCAGGGAGCCGTCCACGCCACGGATCGCGCTGTGGCGCAAGCTGCGCCGGCTCGGCGCGGCCCAGCTCCAAGACGGGCTGGTCGCGCTGCCCTTGGACGCCCGCACCCGCGAGCAGCTCGAGTGGCTGGCCGAAGAGGTCAGCGAGGCGGGCGGCGAGGCCGCGGTCTGGCTGGCGGAGCCGGCCACCGCCGCCCAAGAGCGCGCCCTGGCGACACGGATGGCAGCGTTGGTCGCCAAGGAGTACCGGGTGGTGCTGGCCGCGGTCGAGGCGGCCCGGTTGCAGCCGGAGGGGCCGCGGCGGCGGACGGTGGCGCGGCTACGGCGGGAGCTGCGCCGGATCGGGCAGCGGGACTACTTCCCGCCGTCCGAGCGCGAGCAGGCCCGTGCGGCGGTCGCCGAGCTCGCCAGCCAACTCGAAGCTCGCGCGGAGCGGGCGGGGCGGGCCGCGCGGTGAGGTGGGCGACCCGGTCAGGGGTGCACATCGATCGGGCGGCGTGCGCCTGGCTGATCCGCCGCTTCCTCGACCCGCAGGCGGAGTTCGTGTTCGTCGCAGACCCTGACGAGGTGCCCGTGGATGCGACCGCGTTCGACATGCGCGGGGTCGAGCTGTCCCACCATGGCGGGGACTGCACCTTCGAGACGATGCTGCGCCGCTTCGGGTTGGACGACCCGGTGCTGTGGGACCTGGCCCGGATAGTGCACGAGGCTGACCTGGCGGATGAGCGCTATGACGCGCCCGAGGCACCGGGGCTGGACGTGCTGCTGCGGGGCCTGTCGATGATCTGCGCTGATCAGGAGGTCGTGACGATCGGCGGGCGGCTGTTCGACGGGCTGTATGAGCACCGCCGCCGGGCGCTGCTGCTGGGCCGGGAGCCCTCGTGACGGAGCCCTCGTGACGATGACCGGCGGGCTCGCGCGCGGCGACGGCGACATCCGTGTGATCCTGGCCGCGCAGGCGCTGCGAGCGGCCGCCTACGGGTTCGCCGCGGTGCTGCTGGGGGTGGGCGCCGCCAGCCGCGGCTGGTCGCCACGCCAGGTGGGGGTGCTGCTGGCCGCGGTGGTGGCGGGCACCGCGCTCGCCTCGGTGCTGGTCGGGGTGTTCGCCGAGCGGCTGGGCCGGCGGCGCTGCTACAGGCTGCTGTACCTCGGGCTGGCCGCCACCGGCCTCGCCTTCGGGCTGACCGATCGGCTCTGGCTGCTCGGCCTGGTCGCGCTGCTGGGGGTGCTGTCGACCGAGGTGGTCGAGTCCGGCCCGTTCACCTCGCTGGAGCAGGCCATGCTCGCCGAGGCGGCCCCGCAGCCTGCGGCGCCGCGGGTGTTCGCCCGCTACAACGCCGTCGCGACCCTGGCCGGCTCGCTCGGCGCGCTGGGCGCCGGTCTGGCCGCCGCCGGGCCCGGGCCCGGCCTGCTCCGACTGCGTGGCACCGCCACCGCGACCGCCATGGTCGACTGGCGCTGGTTCGTGCTACTGGTCCCGGTCGGGGTGGCCGGCGCCGCGCTTGCCGGACGGCTCTCGGGCCGGGTCGAGGCGCCGGCGCCCCCAGCGGACTGGTCTGTGCCAGATGGGCGGCATCGTCGGCGGCCGCTGGAGCGCTCGCGCCGCGTCGTGCTGGCGCTGTCAGGGTTGTTCGCGGTCGACGCGCTCGGCGGCGGGTTCGTGGTGCAGAGCTTCCTCGCCTTCTGGCTGCGTGAGCGGTTTGGCCTGTCGGTGGGCGCGCTGGGGCTGTTGTTCTTTGCGGTTGGGCTGCTGCAGGCCGCATCCTTCCTGGCCGCCGGGCGCCTGGCCGCGAGGGTCGGCCTGCTGCCCACCATGGTCTTCACCCACCTGCCGTCCAACCTGCTGCTGGCCGCGGTCGCCTTCGCGCCCAACGCCGCCGTGGCGGTCGCGTTGCTGCTGGGCCGGTTTGCGCTCAGCCAGATGGACGTCCCCACCCGGCAGGCCTACGTGATGGCCCTGGTCGACCCGGCCGAGCGCCCAGCGGCAGCCGCGGCCACCAACACCGCCCGCTACCTGGCCCGCCCCGCAGGGCCGCTGCTGGCCGGCACCGCCGCCACCCTCGCCGGGCTGGGCGCGCCGCTGCTGCTTGCCGGGGTGGTCAAGGCCGGCTACGACCTGGCGTTGTGGGGCTGGTTCCGCCGCGTCCCCCTGCCGCACCAGCGTGGCGCCGACCCCCGTGCATCACCCACCACCACGACCAAGGCCGCGGAGGCGCGATGATCGTCTGGCTGCGCACCGTTGCGGTCCCCGCAGCCGAGCGGCCACCCTACCTGGCCTGGATCGCCCAGGGCCGCGCCGTCCGCGAAGCCCACGGCATCCTCGCCGAGCTCGTGCTGGAGCCACCCTCCGGCAAGGGCGGCACCGTCGGGGAGACCGTGGCGGTCACGATCTGGCCAAGCCACGAGGTGTTGGACGCCTGGATCGCCACGCCTGAGCGGGCGGCGCTGACCGCCTCGGCGGCGCCTCGTGCGGTCGACTGCCACCCGCTGACCCGCTACGACGTCGCCGGCGGCTACCTCGACCTGCCTGGCCTGGCCACTCACCAACCCCACCCCCAGCCGCATGACCTCGACGAGGAGGGCAAGCCGTGAAGTGGGTCACCCGCGAGCGTCCCAAGACCGACCGGATCGCCTGCCCCTGGCTGATCCGCCGGTTCATCGACCCCCAGGCCGAGATCCGCTACGTCCCCGCCGACCAGGTCCTCGCCGTCGCCAAAATCGAACAGGCCCGCTCGTTCGACGCCTCCGGTGCGGAGTTCACCCACCGTGGGGACCAGTGCACCTTCGAGGTCCTGATCGACGCCTTCAAGCTCGGCGGCGACCCTGCCCTGGGCCGGCTGGCCCGGATCGTGCACGCCGCCGACATCGCCCACGATCTGGACAGCGACCCGCTGGGCCCGGGGCTGCTGGCGATCGGCGAGGGCGGCCTTGCGGTGGAGGCCGACGACCAGCGGCTGCTCGACAAAGGCTCGTTCGTCTGCGACGCGTTGTACGCCTGGTGCCAGACCCACCCAGACCCAACCTAACCACCCCAAGTCCAACCACCCGATCGTGATATTGACACCGATGCTGATCGGAGCTGCCGTGTTCGCCGTCCGCGACATCGTCATCTTCGCCGTCCTCGCCGGCGCCGCCGCGGCCTTGGTCCTGGCCGGGCTGCCCTGGACGCGCCCCTGGTCACGCCAACGAGGGCGGTGGCTACTCGGCGGGCTGGCCACCACAGCCGGGTTCGTCGCCTGGAACCTCACCCTGAACGCCACCCACGCGGCCGGGTTCAACACCGACGCGCCCGGCATCGCGCTGAGCTGGGCGGACGCTGGCAGCGGCGTGCTCGCCTTCGTCGTGGCCGCCGCCACGCTCGCACTGACCGCCCGGCGGGAGCCCGCCGGCCAGGTCGTCGGCGCCGCCGCCACCGCCGGGCTGGTTGCCGCGATCATCGACATCTTCGTCCTCTAGATCCAGGTCCAGGAATCCCATGCGCGACCAGACCCCACCCCCGGACCCGGACCCGACCGGCGCCGACGACGCCCGCGACCACGCGCCCCCGCCGCCGCCCGCTGCCAGCCGGCCTGGCCTGCGGGCGGTGCTGGGCTACTTCCTCGGGCTTGGCACCTGGGGCTTCGGCGGGCCGATCGCCACCGTCGGCTACATGCAACGCGACCTGGTCGAGCGGCACGGCTGGCTGGACCGCGAGGACTTCCTCAACGGCGTCGCGCTCGGCCAGACCATGCCCGGCCCGCTCGCCGCCCAGGTCGCCATGTGGGTCGGCTACCTTGAGCGCGGCCCCCTCGGCGCGTTCCTCGTCGCCATCCCCTTCATTCTTCCGTCGTTCGTGCTGGTGGTCGCCGTCGCCGCGGTCTACGTCCGCTACCAGGGCCTCGCGGTGGTGCAGTCGCTGTTCTACGGCATCGCCCCCGGCGTCATGGCGATCATCGCGATCGCCGCGGTCAAGCTCGCCCGGCTCACCAACCGACGCGACCCCCGCCTGTGGGCGATCTCGCTGGTGGTAGGGACAGTCACCGCCATCACCGGCGCCGAGATCGCGGTGCTGTTCCTCGCCGCCGGGCTCGTGATGATCGTGCTCGACGCCCCACCCAAGTCGATGTCCGTGCGGAGGAGCCTGGCGCGGGTGCTACGCCTGGCCCGTGGGCGTGGCCGCTCGGCCCCGATGGTGGTGGCCCCGCTGCCGCTGCCGCTGCTCGCCTCGACCTCAACCTCCACCTGGACGGCGACCACTATCCTCGGCGTCGCCACCGCCGGCACGCTGGTGGCGCTGGGGCTGTTCTTCCTCAAGGCGGGGGCGTTCATCTTCGGCTCGGGCCTGGCGATCGTGCCGTTCCTGCGCGAAGGGGTCGTCCACCAGCACCACTGGCTCAACTCCCGGCAGTTCCTCGACGCGGTCGCCATGGGCCTGATCACCCGCGGCCCGGTGGTGATCACGGCGGCGTTCATCGGCTACCTCGTCGGCGGCCTGCCCGGCTCCCTGGTCGCCACCGTGGCGATCTTCACCCCGATCTACCTCGGTGTGGTCGTGCCGGGCCGCTGGTTCCTGCGCCACAAGGACAACCCGCAGGTCAAGGCCTTCGTCCGCGGCGCCACCGCCGCCGCGGCCGGCGCGATCGCCCTGGTGAGCCTTGGGCTGCTGTGGCGGTTGAAGGTCAAGGAGCCGCTGATCGTGCTCGGCGGCGCGATCGCCGGCCTATTGTTGCATTGAGCGGATCGGCGACGGCACCGCCACAGCCCGCAGCGCAGCCAGGGTCCTCACGGGTGGGTTGTCGCCCGCGGTCACCCGCGACCACGGCGCGGCTTGGGTTCGTGACCGTGTGGACCCGAATCAGACAACGGACAGAGGATCAGAGGAGGAAGGAGCCATGCATCCCCGACCCATCCTGCGCGTCGCGTTGCCGTTGCTGGGGACGGCACTCGCCATCACCATTCCGGTGGCCGCGTGCTCGACCACCCGCCCGGCGGGCCCGCCCAGCACCCCCACCCTGCCCGCCCCCCCGTCCGATGGCGGTGACGGCCTCCACCCGTTGGGACGCGCCCGCTGACGCCGCCGCAGCCGCACAGGCTGGGCTGCCGATGCTCGGCCAAGAGATGCTCGCGGTGCACTACCACGCCCACCTGGACGTCCGCATCGCTGGAACGCCCATCCTGGTGCCCGCCGGGCTTGGCATCGACGTCGCACGCCAGCAGATCTCCCCGCTGCACACCCACGACGCCACGGGCGTGGTTCACATCGAGTCCCAGGCCGACATCCCCTACGCCCTCGGCCAGCTGTTCATCGAGTGGGGTCAGCCCCTGACCGCCGGCCAGGTCGGCCCGCACCGCCCTGCCCCGGGAGAGGTCCTGCGGGTGTTCCGCAACGGCCACCCAGTCACCAGCGACCCCGCTGCGCTGCGCTTCGCCCAGCCACCACCCACCCCACGGTCCCCTCGACCTACCCCTTCCCCCAGGGTCTGTAGACGGTCGGCTGTCAGCCACCAGGACAAGACCTCTCAGGCCAAGCAATACCGAGACGGGTGCCTGACGGTGTGACGGTGTAGGAGTGTCTTGTTACCCATGCTTGCGGCGTCCCCAGCAAACACAGCGGGCAACTGACCGACCTGCGCGTTGCTGCTGGTAGCGGCCTTGCCGATCAGGGATGTCGCGAAGCCGACCGGGATCACGGTGCGCGTTTGTGCTGGTCACAGGGTTTACCCCATCGTGGTCACCCCCGGTACGACCAAAGCATGGGTAACCCCGCGACCAGCAGCAACGCCCCGTCAACTGGTCATCCAGGGCGGCTTTGTGGTCGACGACGGCCACGTCCGACGGCTGGAGCAGCACGCCCGCCATCTCGGGTTCGACGGTCTGCGCAGCTACCTGCAGACCCGTTGCGACGGCGGCCACAGCGTGCCTGGGCTCGCCCGAGAACTCGGCGAGTCCGAGTGAACCATCACCCAGGTGCTCACCGCGCTGGGCGTCGTGCTGCCACCGAGGCCGCAGCGGCTGGCGCTGCAGCGACGTCGCTACGCCCAGGAGCGGATCGCCCGGCGGGTGGCCGAGCTTGGGTTTGCCGAGGTCCGGGCGTACCTGGAGGATCGGCTGGTCGAGCGGGAGTGGCTGCTGGTCGATGTCGCCGCCGAGCTTGCCGCGGATCGGCGCACGGTGCGGCGGCTGATGGAACAGACAGGGGATGCAGCGAGTGCGGCGGACCGCCAAGCAACTGGCCGGTGGCGAGCGGGGCCGGCAGGTGCAGTCGGTCTCTTGGCAGTCGAGGCGGGCGGCGCGGCTGCAGAGTTGGGCTTCGCCGGCCTATCCGGCTATCTGCAGGTCCGGTATGTGGAGCAGCGGTGGCCGATCAAACGAATGCGGGCCGAGCTTCGGGTCGGCCGCAACTGGCTGGTGGCAGACATGGCACGACTCGGGTTGCGGTGACGGCTGCCAACTTGCTCGGCCGGCTGCCAGGGCACGCACCTGCAGCGGAGATGGTCAGGTCCCAACACAGCAGCAGCAGCACGCTGTGTCCACGATCCCGCAGTCGCCAGCCAAGGGCACGGCAGGGGCACCAGAGGGGCGCGACAGGGGCGGCGACCGACGGCACCTCGATCGGTGGCGCACGTGATGTTGCACGCGGAGCGGTCGCCTATTTAGGGGCGGTGATAGTCACCGAGGCGCCGTAGGCGGTGTAGTCGCGGTCCATGAAGTGGCCGGGAGCGTCCATGCGCTCGTGCAGGATGCGGTTGGCGTGGTCGACCCACAGGCGATGGTAGGCGACGTTGGCATCGACGAAGGCGAGCACTTCAACCGGGACACCGTGCCAGCTGGCCGGGCCAAGATCGACGACGTTGCCCTCCTGGTCGCTCCAGTTGCGGGCCGGGAAGCGGATCTCCAAGCCAGGGGTGTGCTCGTGCTTCCATGGGCCGGCGCCATCTCGGATCCAGCGGTCGTTGGCGATCCAGACGACGTCGCCGCTGCTGGCCGGGCTTGCGGTATGGGAGCGGAACCGGCTGGGCGCAGCCAGGACGTAGTCGGTGCGGTAGACGGTGCCGAGCCCGCCGTCGAGGACCTCGTGGATGCGGAATGACCGGGAGGCGGCCAGCGCCCGGTCGGCGGCGCGCAGCCGCCCAGGTGCCGGGCGGGCAAGCGGCCACGGCAGGGCGAAGCGGGCCGTGCCCTTGTTGGGCAACACCGCCTCCACCGCCAGTGACCCGCCGGCAGGGGTGGTGAGGAAGGCCTCGGCGCAGCCGTCCCCGCAGGGCTGGACCAGCGCGGCCAGCGGGTGGCCGTCCGGGCCGCGGACCCGCAGGGGCCGGGGTGCGACCGCCGGTGGGATGCCGAGCCCGCCGCGCACGCGCACCACCAGCACACTGCCGGCGGCCATCGCGGTCAGGCCGACCAGGGCGCTGCCGGCGCGGCCGCCGAGCACGAGGGCGTCGGGCGGGTCGGGTGGTGGGGTGCCGCTGGTGGCGGGGGCGGCGGCGATGGCAAACCTGGCGGCCAGGCCTGGTGCGGCGCCGGGCACGGCGACCCCGACCCGCCAGCCGCCCGGCAGCGCGAACGCATCGGTGGCCGCCCGGTAGGTGGCTGGAGCGACCCGGGTGGCGCGGACGCTGGCGGGCGCGGCGCGGCCGGCCTGGTCGGCGATGGTCAGGTCGATGCGGGCCAGGCCGTCGACTAGCCGCCCGCTGGGGTCGGTGACCTGGACCTGGAGCAGGTTGCGCCCGACCGTGCCAGGCTCCAGGCCGACCTGCAGGCGCAGCGGCCCGGCCTCAAGCTGCTGGGCCTGCACACCGCCGCGCACGCGGGCGGCGCTGGCAGCGGCCAGGACCTCGCCGGCCGGGACGGTGTTGGCCAGCAGCGCCGCCACCAGCACGACCACCGCGCCGCCGGTGGCCTCGATGGCCAGCAGGCGGCGCAGCCCGCCGGGTGTCTCGCCGGCCACCGCGTCGGCGCTGGCGCGGGGCAGCAGGCGGAAGCGGGCCACGGCCGCCAGGCTCAGGACCGCCAGAAACCCCGCGGCCTTGACGGCCAGGACGCGGCCGTAGTCGGTGCCGGTGAGCGCGGCGCGGCTGGACACCTGGGCCAGGCCCTGCCAGATGCCGGTGACCGCGACCACCAGCACGGCGCGCAGGGCCAGGACCGAGAAGCGGCGCACCGCCTCCAGCTTGGCTCGGCGGGCGGTGAGCGCCAGCACGACCAGCCCCCCGATCCAGGCGCCGACCGCCAGCAGGTGCACGACCTCCAGGGGAAGGAACAGCCAGCGCGGGGCGAGGCCGGTGTCGTGCGCCCCGAGCGCCAGCGTGACGACCGCGCCGGCCGCCAGGGCGAGCGCGCCAAGGCCAGGACGGCGGCCATTCCGAACGCGCCACCAGACGAGTGCGGCCGTGGCGCCAAGCAGCACCAACTCGACCAGCAGGCGGCGGCCGGTGGCGGGCGAGGCGGACAGAAACGCGCCCACCGCGCCGGGACCGAGCCCGCCGACGGTGGCCGCGCCGGCAGCCACCTGCCAGGCCAGCCCGACGGCGCCGACCGCGGCGGCCGCCACCGTCAAGGCCCACCAGCGGGGCTCGTCGGGCCCGATCGGCTCTGGCCGGTGCCAGATGGCCAGGGCGGCGACGACGACCCCGACCAGCCCTAGCACCCCTGCCGTCTCCAGCCAGCGGCCAGCCACTTGCCAGGGGGTCGGGAGCTGCGACGGGGCGGGGCTGGTGACCGGGCCGGAGCCGGTCCCGACGGCAAACGCGAAGGAGCCGGCCTCGAGGTGGCCGTCGTCGGCGGAGACGATCCGCCAGCCGGCCAGGTAGGACCCGTCGCCGAGGGTCGGGAGGGTGGCGGCCAGCACCTCGGGGCGCCCGTCGGGATGGCGGACCGGGCCGAGACGGACCTGGCCGCCACTCGGGCCCTGCAGGGTCAGCCCTGGCCCGAGCGGCCGCACCGCCTCGGAGAAGGCCACGCGCAGCTCGGCCGGGGCGCGGGCGATCCGCGCGCCGGCCTGGGGGTTGCTGCCGACCACCAGGGCGTGCGCAGCTGCCGGGGCGGCGGCCAGCAGCCAGGAGCCCACAAGGAGCGCCACCGCGGCGGGCACGATCCTGCCTCGACGTCGCACCGGCACGCTCCCCGCTTGCATTGTTTCTGCCACTCCACGATTCTCTTACAGAACGTAAGAGAATGCCTGTCGGTTCCCGTGGCCACGCCCATCTACGATGGCGTGTAGGAGCCCATTGACGCGAGCCGCTGGTGACGACGCTCACGACTGGACGGGAGACGCACATGATCGTGCTGGACGCGCTCGGCCACGCGCTCAGCCTGGCCGCTGCCATGAGCTGGGAGATCCTCTGGGCGCTGATCCTGGGCTTTGCGATCTCCGGCGCGGTCCAGGCGGTGGTGTCCAAGGCCGAGATGGGCCGACTGCTGCCCGACGACTCCCCCCGCTCCCTGACAATCGCCTGCGGGCTCGGCGCCGCCTCCTCCTCCTGCTCGTATGCGGCGGTGGCGATGGCACGCTCGGTGTTCCGCAAGGGCGCCGACTTCACCAGCGCGATGGCGTTCCAGTTTGCCTCCACCAACCTGGTCGTGGAGCTTGGCATCATCCTGGCGGTGCTGCTCGGCTGGCAGTTCACCGCCGCCGAGTTCGTCGGCGGGCCGCTGATGATCGTGCTGCTGGCCCTGCTGTTCCGCGCCCTGCTGCGGCCACAGATGGTGCGGGAGGCCCGCGAGCAGGCCGACAGGGGCCTGGTCGGGGTGATGGAGGGCCACGCCGCCATGGACATGTCGGTCACCGGGGGCTCGCTGTGGTCGCGCATCCGCTCACCCAAGGGCTTCGCCGCGATCAGCCACTACTTCGTGATGGACTGGGTCTCGGTCGGGAAGGACATCGCCGCTGGGCTGCTGATCGCCGGCGCGCTCGGCGCCTGGGTGCCGGCCAGCTTCTGGCAGGGCTTCTTCCTGGTCGATCACCCGCTGCTGGCCAGGCTGTGGGGGCCGCTGGTCGGCCCGCTGGTCGCGATGCTGTCGTTTGTCTGCTCGATCGGGAACGTGCCGTTGGCGGCGGTGCTGTGGAACGGCGGGATCAGCTTCGGTGGCGTGATCGCGTTCATCTTCGCCGACCTGATCGTGCTGCCGATCCTCAACATCTACCGCAAGTACTACGGCCGCCGGATGAGCCTGTTCCTGCTGGGCACCTTCTACCTGACCATGGCGGCCGCGGGCCTGGCGGTGGACCTGGTCTTCGAGGCGCTCGGCCTGGTCCCGCAGACCCGCAACGCCAAGGTGGTGGAGGCCAGCTTCACGCTCAACTACACCACCGTGCTGAACCTGCTGTTCCTGCTCCTGGCGGCGGTCCTGGTGGTGCGCTTCCTGCGCACCAAGGGCCTGGAGATGCTGCGCATGATGAACGCCCCCTCCACTCCCGGGTAACTGCGCAGGCCCGGCCGGAATTGGCTAACGCCCTGCCGGCGGGCGGTCAGACCGTGCCGACGATCTCGGCCATATGCTCGGCGATCAGGAAATGGCCCACGCCGGGCACCACGGTCGTGTCGCAGACGGGAAACCGGCGGGGCCGCTCCAACCACACGCGCGCCGGGACCAGCTCGTCGTGCTCGCCGAGCCACAAGCGCACGGGGCTCCCGACCTGTTCGGGCGCGAACCCCACGGCAGCGGCATCGGGCGTTCGTCGTCCACGACGTCGTGGCTGCCCGCGCCAGCCAGGTCGGCGCCGAACCGGCCGGCCCACTCCGGCCAGCTGAATAGCCGCCGGTCGGGTTCGCTCATGCCGCTCAGCAGGACGCGCTCCGCGCGCCGCGGGTCCCGCCCGGCCAGTGCCACAAGCCCTGCAAACACAGTGCGGAGCGCCCACGGCGCCCGCCGCGCAAGCGGGTAGTACCAGCCGGGCACGCCGAGCTGCCGCAACGCTCCCGGCGCATCCAGCGGCGGCATCGGCGCCACCAGCGCCGTGCCGCTGACTCGCATGCCGAGCTTGTAGGCACACGCGGCGGCATGCGGCCCGCCGTTGGAGAACCCCACGACCGCGAACCGCTCCAGCTCCAGGGCGTCCGCGAGCTGCCGCACGTCGTTGGACCAGTCCAGCAGCCGCCGACGCGGCTGCTGCGTGGATAGCCCACGCCGGGCCGGTCGGGCGCGATGAGTCGCACACGGCCCGCTTGGAACAATGGAATGGAAACTGGCGGTAGCGTGGGGTTCGCCGAGGCCAGAGCGCAGCGCCGCCGCCGAGGACCAGGACGTCGGGCCGCATGGGGCCCCCTTGCTCGGGAGGGGAGGGCGTCGCGGGTCCGGTCCGGGGCGCTGGGCTGCTCAGGCCCCTGCGGCGTCGCCGGGTGTGCCGGGTCGGTCGGAGCCGGTGAAGCCGCGGAGCAGGGCGGCGATGGCATGCGCGAACAGCTCATCAGGCGCGGCGGTGGGGTCGGCGAGGGATTCGATGGCGAACCCGTTGGCCAGGGCGATCAGGGCCGTGGCGACCTGGTCCCGCGGGCGGGCGAGCTCGACGCCCTGGTCGCGGGCGATCCCCTCGACGATGCGGCCGATGAGGGCTCGGAGGCGGTCGTGGCGCTCGGCGAACCTGACCGCGGCCGCCTGGTCGCGGACGGCCTGGTTCCAGAAGTCGACCAGCAGCAGGACGGCATCCCGCTCCTGCTGGAGCATCGCCACGAACCGGCGGGCGGCCTCCAGCGGCTCGCTGCCCTGGCTGAGCGCGGCGTCGGCGGCCTGGTAGACGCGGGCCAGGCGCGCGTCGATGCGCTCCTCCACCAGCATCAGGAACAGGTCTTCTTTGCCGTCGAAGTTGGAGTAGATGGCGCCGTGGGAGTAGCCGGCCTCGGCGGCGATCGCCGCGACCGAGGCGCCGCGCAGGCCCTCGCGGGCGAAGACCCGCTCGGCGGCGTCCAGCAGCTGCGCGCGGGTCTGATGGCGCTGCTCGTCGCGGCGCAGCCGGCGGGGGCGGGGAGGTTTCGGCTCGGCCATTCCGGGTGATGATATCACTCAAGTTACGTCGTAATCAGCTGCACGCGGCCGCAGGCGGCTGGGACCGGGAGGGACGGCCATGGGCAGCCCATGGAGCGGATGCCGGCCGCCAGGATGCTCCGCTGGTGCTCAGCTCCGACTACCCTTGCGGCCCGCTGGACCCGCTGCACAACCTGCGCGCGGCCGTGGACCGGCGGCTGCCCGACGGCCGGACCCTGCAGCCCGACCAGGCGCTCACCCCCCAGGAGGCCGTCCGCGCGGCCACCGTGGACGCCGCCGCCTCCCTCGGCCTCGGCACGCCCGCCCGCGCTGGCCTTGTCCCCGGCGAGCCCGCCGACCTGGTCGTCTGCGACGGCGACCCGTTCACGCCAGCCACCCGGGTGACCCAGACCTGGGTCGCCGGCACCCTGGCCTGGCCCACCCCCGACCCTCCCGACACCGACACCGCCGCCCATCGGCCCACCACCCGGCCTGACCTGCCAGCACCCGCCACGCCAAGCTGCAACCCGCAACGTCGATGCGACACAACAACCCAAGGAGGACAGCCACCATGATGACCGGGATGCTCGGGGCGGCCATGTGGCTCATGATGGGCCTCATGCTGCTCGGCCTCGCCGCGGGCGGCATCGCCTGGATGCGGCGGCGCCTGCACCCGCAGGGCCGCTCCGACCCTCCCCACGGGGACCTGAACGAGGACCTGAATGGGGACGTGACCGCCGAGGAGGCCCTGCGGCGTCGCTACGCCGCCGGCGAGATCAACCGCGCCGAGTACCTGCGGCGCCAGCGTGACCTCACCGAAACCGACCACTGACCCTGATGGTGAGACCCGCCCGGCACCGCGGCAGGCACCCCGAGGCACTATCCCCGACCCGAACTGCGATGGCCCCTGGGTCCATCCGCCGACAAGCGGCGGACGCAGGTACCCGTCGCCCAGCGCCCGCTGCCCCTTCTACCTGCCCGGACGGCCACCCTCGCTGCCATGCATGTCCGCGGACTGCGAAACTCAGATGGATCGTCACCCCGGTTCGTTCCAAGGCCTGGCGCAGCCGCTCGTACCCTGGCGCCACAGGCCTTCGGCCACGCCGGACTGCCGCCGACCATGGGGTATCCGTCAATCTTGAGGAGACGCCGCATGTTGGATGTCGTCATCGTCGGCGGCGGCCCCGCCGGGCTGAGCGCCGCACTCCTGCTGGGTCGCGCCCGCCGCACCGTGCTGCTGTGTGACAGCGGCCAGCCACGCAACGCCGGCGTGCACGCCATGCACGGCTTCCTGTCCCGCGACGGCATGGACCCCGCGGCGCTGCGGCAGGCCGGCCGCGACCAACTCCGGCCCTACCCCACCGTGCAGGTGCGTGCGACCCAGGTCCGGGCGGTCACCCGCGACGCCGACCAGTTCACGGTCACCCTGGGCGACGGCACCACCGAGCAGGCACGCCGGCTGCTGCTGGCCACCGGGGTCGTGGACGAACTTCTCCCGATCCCCGGCCTGGCGGAGCTGTGGAGACGCGGGGTGTTCAACTGCCCCTACTGCGACGGCTGGGAGGTCCGCAACCAGCCCCTGGCGGTGCTGGCCAGCGACCCCCGCAACCTCCAGCTCGCGCTGCAGCTGACCCGCTGGAGCCCCGACGTGCTGCTGTGCAGCAACGGCACCGCCGGGCCGGACGACGACGCCCGCCGCCTGCTGGACGCCCACAAGGTCGGGCTCCGCGAGGAGCCCATCGCCCGGCTTGACGGCCAGGACGGCACGCTGGAGCGCATCGTGTTCACCGAGGGCGAGCCGGTCGCCCGCACCGCAGCCTTCCTGCACGCCCCCACCCGCCAGCGCAGCGACCTGCCCCGCCAGCTTGGCTGCACGCTGCTGGAGGACAGCTCGGTGATGGTCGACGACCTGGGACAGACCAGCGTGCCAGGGGTGCTGGCCATTGGGGACATGGCGCGCCGGCCCAGCATGCCGGTGCCCGGCGCGCAGGTCGTGATCGCCGCGGCCGAGGGCGCGATCGCCGCCGTCGCCATCGACCAGACGCTGTTGCTGCAACAGGTCGCCACCTGACGGCCGGCGTGGCCGTCCGCTAATCGTCCGACAGTGCGCAGATCAAGCCGCGCAGCACCAGGGCCACGCCGGTGATCTCGGAGAGGACGTGGTGGCGGTCGAACGGCAGCGACACCAGCCCGGTCGTGGCGCCAATGTAGCCGTAGGCGAACAGCACGACGCCAAGGGCGATCAGCGGCCAGGCGACCCGGCGACGCCAGCGCCGCCGCTTGTGATGGGGCGTGGAAGTCATGGTTCAGGTCCGGGTTGACTGGCGTCGCCGGTCGAGCTCGCGGCGGAGCTTTCGTTCGGATAGCCGCCCGTGGGAGAACGGCTCGCCGTCCAGGAAGAGCCCGGGCGGGAACAGGATTCCGCCGTCGGCGGCCAGAGCGCGGCCCTCAGCAGTAGCCAGGTCGACGACGGTGATCCGCAGCGGGTGCTCGGTGGCGAGCCGGTCCAGGACGTGCTTGGCGTGCTCGCACAGGGAGCAGTGTTCCTGGGTGAGCAACAGCACCTCGACGGTGGCCACCTGGCGGGTCATCGCGGCTGCCCGGCGAGGCCGGCGCGAAGGTCGGCGAGCAGGCTGGGGCTGGGCACGTACATGGTGTAGTTGGGGGCGCCGCCGTAGTCGGCGCGCAGCGGATCCGGCCGTCGGGGGCCGACCAGGATGAAGCTGTGCCCGTCGCGGCTTTGGCCCATCATGCCGTACTGGTTGGCGTGGTAGGCGCGGGAGACGGTCAGGTCGGGGTCGGCGGCGACGGGGATGGTGATGTGCTGGTCGGTGACCTTCTGGCGGATGGCGTCCAGCGGGTCGGTGGTGATGCTGAGGACCCGGGTGATGCCCAGCGCCTTGTACTTGTCGAGGTTGGCTTGGATGTCGGTGAGCTGGTCCCAGCAGGGTTGGCAGCCGAGGCTTTCCTGGAAGTACAGCAGGGTGGTCTGCCCCGGGGGCGCGGCGAGGTCAAAGACCTTGCCATCGGTGGCCTCGAGCTTGATGGGCGGGGCGGTGGCGCCGGGGCCGGGGTCGCCGATTTGGTACGCGTAGCGGCCCGTGCCCTGCTGGGCCCTCCTCCGCGGTTGGTGACAAGGAAGATGGCCAGCAGGGCGATGACCGCCGAGCCGGCGAAGGCGGCGACCTTCACCCCGCCGGGCAGCCGACGGCGGGGTCCGCCCCTTGGTCGTCGAGGTCGTCCGGCGGCCGGTCGCCCTTCAGGTCCGCCCGTCTCGTGCGGCCGTGCTCGGCCGGACGGCTTGGGGGTCCTGATGCTCATCGCTGTCCTCCCGGAAGTCGATCCCATCGATTTCGCTAGAGCTGGCACCCCGCCAGCCGACCTGCCCGAGGGCCCGCCAGGCCAGCAGCCCCGCCGCCGGCGGCCAGCAGCACGGCCGCCGCCCAGCCGGGCAGCCACGCCAACGCCCGCACCACGACCGTGCCGCCGTGTCCCAGCCAGGCGGACAGGCGGGCCTGCCAGCCACCCGGCGGGGCCATGGGACTGCCGGCGAGCGCGATCCAGACCGTGGCCCCACCCATGACCAGCAGCAGCAGGCCGCTGGCAAGCCCGGTGCCTGAGACCGTCCGCCGCACCCGGCCGATCCGCCAGGTGATCGAGCGCAGGTGGAGCAGGCGGCTGGTCTGCCAGTCGTGGCGCTCCCACCACAACGCCAGCAGGAACAGGGGCGCGACCATGCCGAACACGTAGGCGTCGCCCGGCCCGACCGCGCGGCCAAAGGATGCCGCCAGCCCGGAGAGGGCCACCACGCCGGCGAGCCCCGGCGCGCAGCAGGCGCTGGCCACCCCCGAGAACACCCCCAGCGACCAGACCGCCAGCGGGCCGGCCCGCCGCCCGGGCTTGGCAGGGCGGCCCGGCATCGGCAGGCGCAGCTGCCCGCCCGCCAGGGTGTAGCCGCCAAGCCCCAGCAGCAGCACGCCGCCCGCCGACCAGATCAGGGTGTGCTGGCCGACCAGCAGCCGCTGCACCACCGCCCCGCGCCGAGCGCGATCGGCAGGACCACGCTGGCCACCCCGGCGGCGAACAGGAAGGTCATCGCCACCAGCACCCGCTAGTTGTGGAAGGAGCTGACGAAGTAGGCGGGCAGCATCACCGAGATGCAGCACGGCGCGAACAGGGCGACCGCCCCGGCCACCACGGCGGCCAGCACCGAACCCCCGTAGACCACCCCGCCGCCGGTCACCCGGGGTCTCCCGCCCGCTCGCGGCCCGGGCGGATATGGGCTCAGCCGCTGCTTGGGCATGGGATCCCCGCTTCCGGGCCGCGCTGGCGGAACCGGTCGATGAAGCGGCGCAGCTTGCCCACGTCGGCGCGATCCAGCCGCATCAGCTTGGTCCAAGCGGTCGCGGCGACCGGGGTGGGCAGGCTCGGGTAGGGCGCCACAATCACATGCGAGCTGTACGAGCGGCCCAGCGCCTGCAGAGCGGTCACCTGGGCTGAGTCGAGGCCGGGGCGGTATTGGACCATGACCACGCCGTGCTCCAGGTCGTGGACCTGAACGGTGTTGGCGATCGGCTGGCTGGAGATTCCGCAGGGCCCCGGGGAGGGGTCGTGCGGGCCGGAGGTCGGTGGGGTGGAGTTGTAGGCGGTGTAGTCCTGGCCTGGTTGCAGGTGCTCCTGTCCCTGATTGGCGAGGGTCTGCACGCCCAGGGCGCGGATTGCGCGGTCGTTGGCCTGGTTGCGCTGGACCACCAGCCCGATCGCGCCGCCAATCAGCAGCACCGCGGCGGTGACCCAGGCGATGATCCGTAGCCGCCGGCGGCGGGCGGCGGTTGCTCGCTCGGCCGCCGAGGGCCGGCGGCGCTTGCCGGAGGGGTGAGGTCGTCTTGACTTGGCTGCGGTCACGATGTCGCTGGCTCCTGAGTCTGGTGGGATGTCACCGGGAATGCGGTCATGGGACGCTGACCCCCAGGTAGCGGCTGATGTTGGCGCGTAGCTCGCCTGGGGTCAGGGCGCCGACATGGCGGCCGCGCAGGGTGCCGTCGGCGCCGATGAACACCGTGGTCGGCAGGGCCGCAACGCCCAGCTTGGCGGCGGCCAGCCCCTGCGGGTCGGCGGCCAGCCGGTAGGTGACACTGGTCTGGGCGGCGAACCGGCGGGCGGCGTCGACCACGTCGCGGCTGTCCAGGCCGAGGAAGCCGATCTTGTCCTTGGCGTTGAGGTAGACCTGCTGGAAGCCGGGCATCTCCTTGCGGCACGGGCCGCACCAGGACGCCCACACGTTGAGCACCAGCGGCCGCCCGCTAAGGTCCTCGGGCAGGCGGAACCCTGGCCCGCCCGCGAACCCGGCCATCTGGAGGCGGATGGCGTCGGTGGCGACCCCGGCCGGGGTCGCGGCTCGGCTCTGGCCGCCGGCCGGCTTGGCGCTGGATGGCGCGCAGGCGGCCAGCAGCGCCGCGGCGGCCAGCAGGAGGGCGATGGCCCAGCCGGGTCGGTGATCGAGGATGCGCATGGGCAACTCCGGTCCTCCATCGGTCTTCTAGATTGGTGGCCAGCCGGAGCGGGCGAACCAGCGGAGCAGCGGGCCGAACATCTGGGTCCACCAGCCGGCGGCCATGGCCAGCCCCATGGCGGCCAGCAGCGTCCCGCCCACCCGGGCGAGCAGCCGCTGGTGGCGGCCGAGCAGCCCGGCGGCTCCGCTGCCACGGCTGCGTCCGCGGGCGACGGCCCAGGCCAGCAGGAGGAACGGCACCGCCAGGCCGGCGGTGTAGACCGCCAGCAGCCCGGCACCGACAGCCACAGTGCTGGTGGCGGCCGCGGCGGCCAGCAGCCCGGCGAGCACCGGGCCGATGCACGGGGTCCAGCCGAGCGCGAACGCCGCGCCCAGCGGCGCGGCGAACAGCGGCCCGCGGGGGACACGGTGCAGCGCAAGCAGCCGCCGCTCCCGGGCAAGCATCCCAGGCTCGGCGCCGGCAACGGTCAAGACGCCGACCGCCACGACCAGCACGCCAGCGGCGTGGACCAGCCCGGGACGGCTGCCCAGCAGGGCCGCGCCCAGCCAGAAGGCGCTGGCGCCAAGCGCGGTGAAGGTGACGCCGAACCCGACCACAAACAGCGCCGCCGCGCGCATCGTCCGCCCGGTGTGTGAGGGTGCGTCGGCGTCGCCGCTGACGTAGGCGGCGTAGCCGGGCAGCAGCGGCAGGCAACACGGCGACGAGAAGCTCAGCACCCCGGCCAGGAACGCCGCAGCGACCAGGAACGGGAGGCCCACTATGACCACCGCCCGCCACGCGCCAGCAGCCCGTCCAGCCGGGAGCGCAGGATCGGCACGGTGGTCTTGCCGGTGAGCTGGTAGGCGATCACCCCGTCACGGTCCAGGATGAAGGTGGTCGGCAGCGCGACCGCGGGTAGCCTGGCGGCGACCTGCGCGGAGCGGTCGAACAGCGACTGGTAGGGCACCTGGAACTCGCGTACATAGGCCAGTGCGGCGGCGCGGGTGTCCTGGACGTTGACGCCGATTACCATGACGCCGCGGTCACGGTACTGGTGGGCGACCGCCGACAGGGCGGGCTGCTCGGCCCGGCACGGCCCACACCACGACGCCCAGAAGTTGGCCACCAGGACGCGCCCGCTCGCCGATGCCGACGACCATGGCCGGTCGTCGGCGAGCAGCCGGCCCTGGAAGCTGACCTGCCGGTGCGGGACGCCACGGTCCACCGCAGCCTGGTCGGCCACCACCAACCCACCACCAGCAGCGCTGCCGGTGCCGACCCGCTGCGCGACCGCGCGGACCCCGGCGGCCGCCACGATCACCAGCAGCGCCGCCAGGACCAGCCCCAGCACGAGCCGGCCCGAGCGGCGGCCGCCGGCATCGGACGTGGGCGCCGAAGCGTCCTCACCGGGATCGTCTCGCGCGTGCCGGATGACGGGCGGCTCTGTCTCTGACATTGTGTAGGAGTTATACTACGACGCAACGTAAGAGGCACGGCCTGTCGACGAAAGTATGCGCATGAGCCGGTTCCTGCTGTACCTGCCCGCGCTGGCCTGCCCGCTGCTGATGCTGGTCTGCATGGCGGGCATGCGCCGCATGGGCGGCACACCCGCGCAGACCGAGGAGCCGCCGCCGGCCAGCACCACCGACCGGATCGCCCACCTGGAACGCGAGCTGGCCACCCTCCGCGCCGAGCAGCAGGGCACCCCCGCCGACCCCGCCCCGATCCCGCCCGCGCCAGCCCAGGCCCGCTCCCATGCCGACCCGCCACCCGCCCAGCGGGTATCGTGACCGTGCCGGCCATGACCGGCCGGTAGGCGCCCACGACGAGGGAGCGGACGCGCAGGTGGCACGAGCCGGATTCGGTGAGCTGGAGCAGGCGATCATGGAGGTCGTCTGGTCCACCGAGGGTCCCGTGACCGGCCGCGAGGTCGTCGACGAGCTGGCCCGGTCCCGACCGGTGGTCTACACCACGGTGCTGACGGTGATGGACCGGCTGGCCCGCAAGGGCATCCTCGAAAAGCACCCCACCGGCAAGGCCCACACCTACCGGGCGGTGCAGTCCCGCGAGGCCTACACGGCCCAGCGGATGGCCAGCCTGCTCGGCTCCGGCGGGGACCCCACCGCGGTGCTGCTGCGGTTCGTCGAGCAGCTCCCCCCCGAACAGGCCGCCAAGCTGCACGCCGCGCTGCAACGCGGCCCCACTTCACCATCGGAGCAGTGATGACCCCGCTGGTGGTCGTGCTGGCGGCCGGTGGCATCCTCGGCGTGGCCGCCCCCTTGGTCCTTGGCCGGCTCGAACGGCTCGACCGCGCCCCGCAGACGGCCGCCTACCTGTGGATCATGGCGACGGTCGGCGCGCTGTCGGCAGTCGTCCTGGCGGGGCTGCTGCTGCTCGTGGGGTCCAGCCGGCTGCTGGGCGACCTGGCGGTGCTGCTGTCGACCTGCACGATGGCGCTGCGGGCCGCGCTGGACGCCCCCACCGGCACCCCCGGCCCTCTGCTCGGCCTGGCGCTGTTTGCCCTGGTGGCGGGCGGGCTGTTAGGCGGCGGCCTCATCGCCGGCACCCGCGCGTGGCGCGCCGCCCGCGGGCAGCGCGAGCTGCTCACGCTGGCCGGCCGCACCCAGCCCGGCCTGCCAGGCGTCACCGTCCTTGACCATCCGGTCCCACTGGCCTACTGCCTGCCCGGCCGGGTGGGGCGTCGACCGGGCCCGGTGGTGATCACCACGGCCACGCTGGAGCAGCTCGAGCCAGCGCAGCTCCAGGCCGTGCTCGCCCACGAGCGTGCGCACCAGGCCCGCCGCCACCACGCGCTGCTGCTGGTCGCCCAGGCCCTGGGGATCGGGTTCCCCTGGCTGCCGGCGGCCAGGGCCGCCCACACCGCCGTGGCCCGCCTGGTCGAGCTGGCCGCCGACGACGCCGCCGTCGACCGCCACGCGCCGGCCGACGTCGCCATCGCGCTCGCCAAGCTCGCCGTTACCCCCGCGCCGACTCTGGGGCTTGGTGCCAGCGGCCCGACCACCATCGAGCGCGTCCGCCGGCTCACCACCCCACCCAGCAGCGGCCCCGGTGGAGCGCTGTGGTTTGCCGGCCTGCTCGTCGTCGTGCCGCTCGTCGCCGAGTTGGTGGCGATGGCCACTCCTCTGCTGCGCGTGGCTGGCACGCCGGTCTGCCCGATCACCTGACCGGCCAAGGGGCTTGACCAAACCTTGAGGATCCCCCGGCCGCAGCCTTGAGATGGCGGCCGTACCGTCGCTCCCAGAGGAAACCAGCAACCAAGGAGGGACCGACGATGATGTGGGGCTGGCAAGCCTGGAGCTGGTGGGGATGGCTGGCGATGTCAGTGGGAATGATCGCGTTCTGGGGACTGGTCATCTGGGCCATCGCGGCGATCTTCCGCGGCTCCGACTGGACCTGGCGGCGCCCGGAGCGTCCCACGCCAGAGCAGATCCTGGCCGAGCGGTTCGCGGCCGGCGAGATCGACGAGGACGAGTACCAGCGGCGCCTGGAGACCCTACGCTCCGCGGGCCAACACACCCGGGAGCGGCAACGCTGACCTCGGGGAACGCACGACGGAGGAGGTGATCGGCAATGCCCGCCACGGCCAGCGACACCACCGCGCGGCTGCGCCGCTACTGGGACAAGCACGCCCCCCGCTACGACCGGCAGATGCAATTCTTCGACCGCAAGCTGTTCGGCAACAGCCGAGCCTGGATCTGCCGGCAGGCCAGCGGTCAGGTCCTGGAGGTCGCGATCGGCACCGGCCTGAACCTGGACTTCTATCCCGACGACATCCGGCTGACCGGCGTCGACCTCAGCCCCGCCATGCTGGAGCGCGCCCGCGACCGGGCCGGCACGCTGGGCCGCGACGTGGACCTGCAGGAGGGCGACGCGCAGGCGCTGGCCTTCCCCGACAACTCCTTCGACACGGTGGTCTGCACCTTCTCGCTGTGCGCCATCCCCGACGACCGCCAAGCCGTCGCCGAGATGCGCCGGGTGCTGCGCCCCGGCGGGCGGCTGCTGCTAGCCGACCACATCGCCGGGTCGGCCTGGCCGACCCGGGCCGTCCAGTGGCTGCTGGAGCTGGTCACCATCCCGCTGGGCGGCGAGCACTTCCGCCGCCGCCCACTGGAACACGTGCGTGCGCTAGGGTTCCAGGTCGAGCGGCAGGAGCGGTTCAAGCTCGGGATCGTCGAGCGGCTGGCGGTCCGCAAGCCAGCCACCACCCCGACTGGGTGAGGCCGGTGGGCGCTCAGGCTGAGACGGTGGGCCAGGAGACGCCAGCACCGGTCCGCGCGCTGGTGGTCGACGACGAGCCGCCGCTGGTCCGCCTGGTCACCAGCTACCTGGAGCGCGACGGCTTCCAGGTCCAGTCGGCCGGCGACGGCGAGCAGGCGGTCGAGCTGGCCGTGGCCGGGCCGGTGCGCCGCCTCGGCGACCTCGTGGTTGACCCGGCCGCCCGCGAGGTCCGCCTCGCAGGCCGGCCGGTCGAGCTGACCCGCCTGGAGTTCGACCTGCTGGAGGCCCTCTCGGAGCGCCCCCGGGTCGTGCTCAGCCGCCGTCAACTCCTGGAGCGCGTCTGGGGCCCCGACTGGTACGGCGACGACCACCTGGTCGACGTGCACATCGCCAACCTGCGCCGCAAGCTCGGCGACGACCCCCGTGCACCACGCCACATCCTCACCGTCCGCGGGGTCGGCTACCGCATGGGACAGGCCACATGAGCACGCTGGCCGGGTGGCTGCGGCGCAGCCTGGGCGCCAAGCTGCTGCTCGCGCAGATGCTGGTGGTCGTCGCCGGGGCCCTGACCCTCGGGGTGGTCGCCCTGGCGGTTGCCCCAGGGGTGTTCCACACCCACGTCCGCATGGCGCTTGGCACCATCCCACCCGAGGTCGGCCACCATCTCGACGAGGGCCTGGCCAGGGCGATGCTGGTCGCGCTGGGGACCGGCACGGGCGTCGCGGTGGCGACCGCGCTGGGCGTGAGCCTCATCCTGGCCCGGCGCATCACCAGCCCGGTCCGCGCGCTCGCCCGAGCTGCCGGGCAGGTCGCCCGCGGCAGCTATACCGCCCGCGTCCCCCAGCCCGCCGGCGGCGACGAGTTGACCACCCTCGCTGGGGCGTTCAACGATATGGCCGAGGCGCTGCACACCTCCGAGCAACGCCGCCAGGAGCTGCTGGCCGACCTGGCCCACGAACTGCGCACCCCGCTGGCCACCATCGACGGGTACCTGGAAGGCGTCAGCGACGGGGTCATGCCCAGTGACCAGCAGACCCTCCAGGTGCTCCAGACCGAGACGGCCCGCTTGCGCCGGCTGGTCGACGACCTCAACGCCGTCTCCCGTGCCGAGGAACGCCAGCTGGACCTTCACCCGACCCGCTGCCAGCCCGACAAGCTGCTCACCGCCGCGGTCCAGGCCGCCCGAGCCGCCTACACCGCCAAAGGGGTGGCCCTAGAGGCGCGGATCGACCGGCATCTCCCCCAGATCACCGCCGATCCCGACCGCATCGGTGAGGTGCTGGCCAACCTGCTCAGCAACGCCCTGCGCCACACCCCACCCGGCGGAGGAGTCGAGGTCACCGCGAGCTGCTGGAGCGCATCTTCGAGCGCTTCTACCGCGTCGACCCTGCCCGCACCCACACCTCCAACACCGGCGGCAGCGGCATCGGGCTGACCATCACCCGCGCGATCGTCCACGCCCACGGCGGCCAGATCCACGCCCACAGCCAAGGACCGGGCCACGGCGCCCGCTTCGTCATCACCCTCCCCAGCGCACGCGGTCACTGACCGTTCGCGGTCACGGCAACCGGGGTCCTATCGAGGGTGCAAAGGAGCTTCGATGGCCGCGGGGCCGTCGAAGTCGTCGTAGCGCTGGTCCATGAAGTGGCCGGCGGCGCGCATCTCAGCCCTTCGGACCAGACCGGCGGGATCCACCCACAGGCGGAACCAGATGGGGGCCGAGCCGCTCGGCCCGAAGAAGGTCAGGATCTTCGTTGCGACCCCGTCCACCCGCGCGGTCCCGACGATTCTTGGGTCGAGGAGCTGGGTCGGCAGGTAGTCCCACACAAACGACGGCACGGTGTAGGGGGTGACTCCCGGCTGTGCGATCCACCCTGCCCCGGGATGGGCCTGGCGGTACATGGTCGCGCCGATCCACACGCTCTGCGACCCCGCGCTGGTCTGGACCTGCAGCCGGTCGGGAGCCTGCTGCTGGTAGGAGGAGCGGAGCGAGCCGGCGTCAAGCCCCGAGGTGAGCACCTCGCGGTAGCGGAGCGTGGTCAGGTGGTGCATCCGAGCCTGCATGCGCACCAGCAGCGTGCTGCCGTCGGGTGCTGGCAGGAGCGGGAGGCGGAACGCGACGACGCCGGCGCGTGGCTGGGCCAGGCCGATCTGGACCCGGGCGCCTGGGGCGAGGTTGGCGGCGCTCCGGCGGCAGGCCGGGCCGCACCGATCGACCTGCACCGGACGCCCGTCCACGGAGACGGCCACCGGGATCGTGGCCGCGACGAGCTCTCCGTCCGCGGGGAGCAGGTAGATCAGCAGGTCGTTGCGTCCCGGACTGCCGGGGCGGATGGTCAGGCCGATCAGCACGGGGCCGACGTGGCTGGCCAGCGTGAGATCCCCGGGCCGTGGCATGGCGGGGTTGGGGGTCGGGCGGTCGGCTTCAGCCTCGGCGCGGGCCAGGCGCGCCGGCGGCAACGGATAGGCTGCCAGGAGCGCGGCCATCGTCACCGCTGTCAGGCCCAGCGCGGTCTCCAGACGGAAGGCGGGCCGGCGCCGCCAGGCTCGGACCGACAGGGGCACCATGGCCGCCACGGCCAACAGCTTGATCCCCAGGACCCGCCCGTAGGAGGAGCTCAGCAGGGATGGGACCGACCCGACCTGCTGGAACGCTTGCACCAACCCGAACCCGGCTGCGACCAGGAAGGCGGCCAGGGCGACCGGGGAGAACCTCGCCAGCAGGGCCCTGCCCTGCGGTCCCGTCCATCCCTGCCGCGGACGCATGGTCGCCAGCGCCATGATCCCGCCGGCCCACAGACCCGCGGCCAGCAGATGGGCGGCATCGGCCGTGATCCCCCACCAGGGTGGGGACGCTCCCGCAGCATGCCCGGAGGCCGCCAGCGCCACGACGGCAAGCGCGACAGCAGGCCAGACCCACCGACGCAGACTCCGCCAGACGGACGAGCAGGACCACAACGCCAGGGCAAGCGCCTCCAGCGTCACTCGCCAGAGCCTGGCCCAACCTGCAACACCGGTGGTCAGATAGGCGACCATGCCCCGCACCGAGAGTCCGTGCACGGCCGAGGCCGAGGCGGCCACCGCATCCGCGACGACCACCCCAAGGCCTGCCATGAGCGCAACCGCCAAGGCCAGGCGAACCCTTGGGCGTCGCTGGGGCAGTCGCGGGTCCCGTCCGGCGAGGCCGACCAGCAGCAGCATGCCCATAGCCACCAGCAGCGCCGCGTCCTCCGCCGCCCGGACCGCGGCGATGAGGACATCATCCAGCCGCGGGCCAGCAGCGGTGCGGCCTTCGCGCTGCCCGCTGCGCTGGCCAGCGACCGGCGCTCGCACTCCGAAGGCGAACCCGCCGTGCAGCGTATGGCCATCGACCACGCTCACGGTCGCCCACGCCACCCGATAGACGCCCGGCGCTTCCGTCAGCAGCCGCACCCGAAGCTCCCCAGGCCCCGACGCGCCTCCTTGGAACCGCTGCCCGTCCGGGCCGATCACCGTCCCGAGACAACCGGTCGTTCAGCGGCTCGGTGAACCGCAGCACCACCAGGGCCGGAGTGGTGGCAAGCCGCTGGGCTGCCGCGGGGTCGGAGGAGACCAGCGCGGCATGCGCCCCGGCAGGTTCCCCGGACAATCCCACGAGCGCGGCAATAAGGCCGAGCACGACGATCGACCGCATGCTCACGGCCATCGACCGCATCGCAACGCCACCGTTCGCCACCCCGGTGCCTCAAGACGAATATGCTACGACGCAATGTAAGAGCGCTCGGAGCCACCCGGTCCGCTCGAACGCGGATGGGCGAGCTCGCCCCTCTCCCTCCGAAATCAGGTATTGCCTCCTACGGGTCGTCGGAGCAGGATGCCAGGTGTTGGCCGACGATGGACGGCAAGCCCGGTTGTCCACGGTGAGCCGCGAGGGGAAGGACGCCGATGACGATCCGGCGTCGCCAGGCGCTTCGCCGGCTCCGCTCGTCCTGGGTGGACATCGCCTGGGTGATCTTCGTCGGGCTCAACCTCGCCGCCATGCGGTTCCTGCCCGCGTGGCAGACCGTCCCGTTCCTGATCATCTGGGTCAGCCTGACGGTGATCTATGGCTTCCGGATGTGGCGGCTGCAGCCCACCATCATGACGCTGGCCGCGGTGACCCTGGCCACCGGTGGCGTGATCGGCGTGCAGGTCCTCCAAGGCCAGGAGGAGGGCGAGTACCTGGTCGAGGTCCCCCTGATCGCGATGATGTTCCTGGTGATGGTCTGGCACGGCCGCCGGCGGCTGGCGACCATGGACGAGAACCTTCGGCTGCTGGAGCAGCAGCGCCGCTTCATCCAGGACGCCTCCCACGAGCTGGGCACCCCCATCACCGTGGCGCTTGGCCACACCCAACTCATTGAGCAGGCCGCCACCGACCCGGTCATCGCCGAGGACGTCCGGGTGGTCGCCGACGAGCTGCTGCGGCTGCGGCGGCTGGCCGCCCGGCTGCTGCTGCTGGCCTCGGCCGGCAGCCCGGACTTCCTGGACCTGGCGCCGGTCGAGGGCGAGCCGTTGATGGTCTCTGCGCTCAACCGGTGGACCCAGACGCCGCGGCGGTGGTCGCACCGGCTGGGGGCCGAGGCGACCGTGCTGGGCGATCGCGACCGCTTGGCGCTGGCATTGGACGCGCTGATCGAAAACGCTGTGGCGCACACCGACGTCGACGGCCGCATCGAGCTGAGCACCCGCCTGGAAGGCGGGGCGGTCGTGCTTGGCGTGGCGGACTCAGGCTGCGGCATCCCAGCCGCGGAACTCGACCGGATCTTCGACCAGTTCGCCCGCGTCGACCCGCATCGAAACCGGAAGGCCGGCGGGGTCGGCCTCGGCCTGGCGATCGTCAAGGCCATCGCCGAGGCCCACCACGGCTCGGTCCGGGCACACAGCACCGTTGGCGAGGGCTCGCTGTTCGAGGTGGTCCTGCCACAGTCCACGACTCGGCGGCCCGCGCCGGGTCCAAGGCGGCGGCAGGCCGGCACTCCGCCAGCCCACCGCGAGTCGGAGCCCACCCAACCGGCTACCACTCCGAGCACCCAGCCGTAGGCGGGCAGCACAACCCCATCCCGCCGCGGCGGGTCGAGCCGTGGGCGAGCCACCACCACGCGGCGCCGTTGCCACCGCGTCGTTGAGAGGTTGGTTAGAAGGTTCATTCCATTCTGCTGCCCGGTCGTCGACGCGTTTGATGAACTCCGACGTCAAGTAGGAGAGGGCAGAACATGCTGCCTGACACAACGTTCCTCGGCGGCGCCCAGCAATCGCGCCGGGACCTGCTGCGCTGGGCCCTGCGTTCCGCAGTCAGTTGATGGCGGGGTCTAGAGACACGCGCGGGTGAACCTGCAGGTCAACGCCTCCGGGAGTCCGGAGGATTGTCCGAACGCCTAGAGAAACGCATCGGCCGATTGTGACGTGCTGCGCTGGGTTGATGCTGGTATCGTCTAGAGACATGTACGTGAAGACGACCACGCGCCGAAATAAGGACGGCACCCCCGTGCGCTACCTGCACCTGGCCCACAACCAGTGGGACCAGGCGGCAGGCCGGTCCGTCCCCAAGATCCTCTACGGGCTCGGCCGCGAAGACCAGCTCGACCGTGCGGCGATCAAGCGCCTGGTCG
>WNGL01001338.1_pt1 | contig 30040 bp, 21 predicted proteins | sample 5400591 | NCBI WGS metagenome assembly WNGL01 (sample SAMN13153377, study PRJNA577476) | soil metagenome | isolation source: 80 cm soil or saprolite under Garry oak tree replicate 1 | place: USA:California | collected 2016-06-15 | reverse complement strand
CGAGCGTACCTTCGCGTGGCTCGGCAACTTCCGCCATCTGGTGGTTCGCTACGACCGCTCGCTCACGATTTACAGCGCATTCTTTCATATCGCCTGTTCCATGATCGTCTTACGGAGGGTTTTGAAATAGCTTCTAGATTGGCAGGGATGAAGAGTACGTTACAACGTCCAAATTGGGGCCCGAAGGAGCGAGGGGAAGTTATAGCAAGGTCCGGCGAGGGGCTCAGAGGCAGGCCATGGAATGAGCCGTCCGGACGGCTGTCTGTTTAGTGAGCTGGAACGCGAACAATCCGATTCGAAAAAATTTCCGCGGCGCTTACGCTATCGCCTGTCGCGGTAAGCTTTCCGGTGGACGTCTCCCGGCTAAACGTTATGATTTGCCCTTGCGGAAATGCTGCGCCATTGACAACGTACACGCGATCGCCCGCTGAATTGACCTCCATTCCCATCGGTCCGGGCAAAGTAGGAATGGGCGACCCGGCCAGCGCCGTCAAACTACCGGGCGTCGTGGAAATTTCGTAAATGCCGCCGTTATCCTGATCGCTGGCGTAAACACTCTGGCCCGAGGGATCGAGGACCACCTCCTCCAGATTCGCATTCTGCGCCACTTGTATTTCCGTGATCCCCGAGACCGTTCCATCCGTCGCGCTAACATCGCCGGCATACAGCCAACCATCGAACGTACTCGCGGCAATCTTGTTACCTTGCGCGCTCAAACGAATCCGGACGAGGTCCCCGCCTAATTGCCCCGAGGCAAGCGGCGGGTTGACGTTTTGGATCAACTGCAACGACAAATCGGAGGCCACAGAGAATACGGAAATCGTGCTGCCCGCGTTCAGCGCATACAGAACCTTGCCGTCTGGCCGAAAAGCAAGATCTTCGGGACTTGCACTCGTTTGCTGCGCCGGGCCAGCCACCAAAGTATTGTTTTGCGTCGTGAAAAATCGAATCGAAACTCCGTCCGAAACTGCGATAGCTCCTTGCGCCGAAATGGCCAGTCCAATGGGATTGGCCACCGTTGCGCTCAATGGCGTAAGCGAAATCGTTCCTCCTGACGCGATGTTCGCGATTTCCAGCGCTGTTGTTCCCGCTTGAGGATTGACCAGAATGCATGCAACAGACTTGCCTGTAGGCGCGACCTCGATGGTGGCGAAAGATACCGAAGTACTTGAAGAGAAGTTCAGGGATGATCCGGGAATCGGCTCAAGCTTCCCGGAGGCCGCGCTGAAGCCGTTGACTTGTCCCGTGAAGCTGCTGACAAAAAACCATTCTGATGCGGCCCCTGGAGGCGGATTGATTCCTGACCCTCCGCCTGCGCACGCCGTCGCCAGGACCGAAAGAAGAATAGAGAACAGCATTTGGAGTTCTGACCCGAGAAAACGCTTTTGTGCAAATCTCAAGCCTCCTTCTTGCTTGGGCCCCACTTCGTTGAGTCCGCACCGCATAACCACCTCTCCTTTGCGCCTTAACCCTCTCCGTTCCCTGTTTCCGGCTGTTTGCTGGAAGCTTTCGCTAACTAACCGCTGTGCGCGATTCGGCGCCCGCTCGATATCGTGCAAACACCCAGCCGCCCACGACGTACCCCAACGTCCCTGTAATCATCCCTCCCAGCACGTCCGCTAGGTAGTGGTTTCGCACGTACACCGTCGAGACGCTCATGCATGCTACAAAAGGGAGAAAAATCCAGAAGAGCCAGCGGCGGTGGCGCCACGCACCCAATAACGCGGCCGTTGCGCCTGCGACATGCTGCGAAGGGAAAGCAGCTCCATGCACGCGCCCGTATTTCTCAATCAGATTGATCAGCGCCGTGAACGGGCCGCCTGTGAGTTCGCCGTGCCACTGGCCTGCCAATGTGAACCATGGGCTCTGCACCGGGAAAAGCGTGGCTATCACGTAACCGAACACATAGCCGACGGCGGAATAGGTCATCACCGCCCAATAACTGGCGAAATCACGCCTGTAATAAAGAATGCCGCCGAGAATCAGTAAGTAAGTGAAATAGGTGAAGTACGCGAACTGCATGAATTCGGTGAGCGCAGGATGCGTGAACTGTTCGAGCCACAGGGAAAGATTCACACGCGTGAGCCAACGATCGAGGGCGATGAGTTTGGCGTCCTCCCAACCGGGATTAACAAGGTGCACGAGCCGGCCCATTTCTTCGAAGCAGAACAGAAAAAATAGGTGCGGATACCAGTGGCGCCAGAAATGCCAGAACCGGTAAGAAAACGATTCATACAGCCGATGCGTTCGCTCGGCGGCCCCCGCTTCCACACGGCACAGAATCAAGATCAGCGTGGCTACGCCCGCCTGCGTTACGATGAGCCTTACAGGATGCGCGAGGTTTTCCGCGAATATCGTAATCAACACACTGGACAACCCAAGGTATCCGAGCGCGATCCACTCGAACGCGCCAGACGCGCCCCACATTTCGGCAAATTCTTTGGCGATTGACGCGGTGAATCCCAACCGCTCTGCAGGAGCCGTCCACACAATCGCGCCTTCGCCGGTCTGGTAATCCCGTCTATGAAGTTCGCTCATGCGCATCGCTCTGCCTGCGGTAGTGGCTCGCTTATTTGCTGCACACGATTTGCCGTTCGCAAGATGGGCCAGCCTTGCTTCCACGCAATTCGTGCAAGCTTCGGCGTCGGATTTACCGCCGCTGGATTTCCCACAGATTCAAGCATCCAGCGATCTTGTGCGCTGTCGCCGTACGCCCAGCTCTGCGACAAGGCCAGACTCATTTCCTCAGCCAGCGCAAAAATAGCGCGCGCCTTTGCTTCTCCGAATATCGCTTCGCCCAAAATTCGCCCGGTCCACCTGCCGTGGCTTTCTTCCAGCTTCGTTGCGAATACTTGGATTCCTGCGGCAATTCCTCGAGCCTTCAGTTCCATTTCCAAGGTTCGCGCTGCCGCGTTGGCTAACGGCTCAAGCGTTCCGCTCACAATCACGATGGCGTGTCCTTGCATGGCATGCCAAACGACTCGCTCTACGCCTTCTTGAAAGAAGTGAGGGACAGGCCATCGCGGGTTGCAATTCGGAGGCAGCGATACCTGTCCCTCGCCCTGGCTTGCCTTACGTCGCCAAGAATGACCGTGCTCGTAAGAATCGGTGCGATTCTCAACGCCCCGCTGATCGAAGCTGTGCACGCCACGGAGATACATCTTGTTCGCGTGCATCACGCAGCCGATTCCACGCGGAACCAATTTCAGCGCTTCGCGCAGCCACAGGAAATAGTTCTTCATCGGAATTTCTCGGTGATAGCGCAGCACTCGAAAGAGCTTCCTTTCGACTGACGGCAACGGCAGCAGTGTTCCATCCAAATCGAAAAAGGCAGCTACTCGCGCGCTCATGCTGCTTCCTGAGCTGCGGCTTTCACGCCGCGGCTCCGCCGTACGCCGTTTGCGAAGTATTTCCAACCTTCCAGAAGCACGGGCAAGCCGCGCACCAGACAAAATACGGCGGTCGCCGTGGTGAGCACTTGCGCTCCCATTCGAATGGTTGCGCTCATGTCTCCGCCGAGTCCACTCACGAGCGCCACAGGCCCGCGCGTCAGCGCTAGTTCCAGGCCGAGGTAGCAGAAGCACAAGCACTTCATCGCGGCATAGAGACCCCTGCTCCACCGCGAAGCCACCAGCGCGCGCCCCCACCACGTTTGCACCAAGGCGTTCGCTCCCCAGCCGGAGTGGCCCGCCTTCATCGCCAAGCCGCGCAGAAAATCCGTCGCCGCGCCGCGGGCGAAAAACAAGATCGGCAGCCAGAGCGAAACCATGCCGACCACGGCGAAATAGGTGAAATAGACGTTTTCGATCATGCGGTCGCCGAGAATGTCCAGTTGTGCGCCAACAGGCGTGGCCATCTTTTTTTTGCGTGCAATGTGGCCGTCCAGCGCATCGAGAGCAATCGAGGTAACGGTCAATACCACCGCGAGCAAATTGGCCCAGGCGCCGCGCCCAAACAGGCTGACGGCCGCGAATCCCACCACCACGCGCAGCAGCGTCACCTTGTTGGGCGTCCATTCGAATGCCACGGTAAGCGCCCCTCCACGAGCGTTCGCCGACTTGAAAGGCAACTCGGATGCCAGTTACGCATCACGCAATCCCTTTGAAATCAGGCCATTACAGGAATGCTGTGAAGCGGCGCTCCAACACCACGCCAGCCAAACGCCTCATCTGTCGCCCGTTCGCTTGAGACCGGATGGATGTTGCCTTTTCCTCGCGTACACCGTCTAATTCCCAGAGCCTCCTCACCCTTGGAAGCTCGCGAGAATGAGCAACATGGGAATATTCCTGGGGATTACACGATTCCATCCATTGCAGGTATGATGCGAAGTTGAAGGCGTAACACAAACATGACTCCAACCGATGTCTCTCTCGCAGGGGCGTTTCTGGCAGGGCTGGTCTCGTTTCTTTCGCCCTGCGTGCTGCCGTTGGTGCCGGGCTATATTTCCATGCTCTCCGGCATTGGCATGGAGCAGCTTCGCCAAGGCGAGGTTCCGCGTTCGGGACTATTCTCCTCGGCGGTTGCTTTTGTTGCGGGCTTCTCTGTTGTGTTCATCGCGTTTGGCGTTTCCGCCAGCGCGGTGGGAGCTTTCCTCAAGCAAAATCGCAATCTGCTCGCACCTGTCGCTGGCGCATTGATTCTTCTCTTTGGCTTGCACCTCATCGGTGCGCTCATCAAGCTCAAGTTGCGCATCGGAGTGATCCTTGGAGTTATTCTCGCCGCCATGGGAGTTGCAGCGCTGCTGCGGCAGGGCCCACTTTTTGCGGGGCTCAAGGCGATGCACTTCTTTTCGCTCTCTCTCATTGGATTTTTCGGTCCTGCCTTGGCGCGCTGGCTCAACCGCGATGTACACCTTCGCAACAACATCACCCAGCCGGGAATCTGGAGCGGCTTCCTGCTGGGTTTTGCGTTCGCCTTCGGGTGGACTCCCTGCATCGGGCCTATTCTTACCGCGGTTCTCGCGCTCGCCGCAGCCAGCGATACCATCGCGCGAGGCATTCTCCTGCTTACCGTGTATTCCGCGGGCCTGGCCATCCCCTTTTTGCTGACAGCTTTGGGGATCAGCCAATTCATGACGTTTTATAAGAATTTTCGAAAGTATCTCCATGCTGTGGAGGTTTTCAGCGGGGCCCTGCTTTTGTTTGTGGGCGGCCTGGTTTTCTTCAATAAGCTGACCTGGCTCGCGACCAAACTCACGTTTCTGAATCGGTTTACACTATAGAGGAGGGCGCTTAAGCGTCTTGAGAAACTAAAAATGAAGAAAGTTCTCCTAATCATCGGTACCGTAGTGGTTCTCATCGGCCTGACTATTTATGCGGACCGGGCAACGCGTGTCAAAGCGAAAGTCTCTGACGGCCATGACATAGCGAAGGCCGACCCGGTTACGGGCACTCTGGCACCTGAAGTGACCTTCAAGGATCTGGATGGCAAAGACGTGCCCCTCAACCAGTACAAAGGCAAAGTGGTGTTGGTGAATTTCTGGGCCACGTGGTGCGAACCCTGTCAGATTGAAATTCCCTGGCTCATTGAAATGCAGCAGAAGTATTCGTCGAAAGGCTTTACGATTCTTGGCGTGGATGTGGACGACGAAGGCAACAATGTGGTCTCCGCGTATACCGCCAAGGAGCGCTTCAACGTGAACGGTGAGAAACTCCCGATGAACTATCCCATCCTGCGAGGCAATGACGCGGTGGCTGATAAGTTTGGCGGCCTGCTCGGGTATCCCACCAGCTTCCTCATCTCGCGCGATGGCAAGATTGTGAAAAAAGTGCAAGGCCTCGTCGACTACGAGGAGATCAAAAACGCCATCGAGGGCCAGTTGTAAGAGCGAAAGTTGCCCGCGGCGAAGTTCAACGTGTGTGTTTGACCATCGTAAAAACGACCTGCGACGGATATTGCTTCGAATGATGCACGGAATTGTGCGCGACAGCCCCTTTATCCTCGTCGTAGTTGTTCCCGCCGGTATTCAGGTTGCGGTCGAAACGCGGAAAATTGCTGCTCGACACCTCAATGCGTAGCTGATGACCCGCCTCAAAGTAGTTACTGGTGTTCAAGGGCTGCAAGGTGACTTTGTAAATTTTCCCCGGCTCTATCCATGCGAGTGGTTTGTCGTAACCGTCGCGGTAGCGCAGGCGCTGGATCGATTCGTCGAGGTTGTAAGCGCGCCCATCAGGATAAACATCGAGCACTTTCACGGTAAAGTCCGTGTCTTTTCCGTCCGATGAGACGTACAGCGTGGGCACGATCGGGCCGCTCAGTTCCGTTGCTTCTTTGAAAGGCTCGGACGTGTAGACCAGCACATCCTCTCGCGCTTCCATTTTTCGCTGGTCAAAGGCCCCCGGCTGAACCGCGGTCCCTGTGCAACAAACGTTCCCGCCATAAGAAAGAACCGGATTCATTGGGTCGTAGGTAAACGAGTCCGGTTTATCCGTTTCAGGCGGGGCAGTTCTCAGCGTGCCATCCCCAGCCAACGAGTTTGCCCGGCCCGCGCTGGACAAAAACATCGTCATCGGCTGCGCTCCCGCGGGTGGCCAGGTATCCGAAGTCTGCCATTTGTTCATCCCCATCGTGAAATAGGTAACCTTGGGCAGCGAATCCAACCGCGCGTTCTTCTCTCCTTTCAGGAAGCGATCGAAGAAGCTGTACACAATTTCCTGATAATCAAGCCGCGCATCGCCCATGCTGCGCTCGCCGACGACGGTGTCTTCCGTAGCGCGCGTGTAGGCGCAATGTGTCACCGGCGCAATCACGGCCCACTGCTCGTCGGCAATTTCCGGCTTCTCCGCTTTGCGAACGTGATTGTAGAGCGCGAGGTTCGGCCCGATCGAAACGTCGTACCAGGACATGAACCACAGCCCCGGAACGTTAAGCGGCATATTGTCGTGATACAGCCCGCCTTTGTACCAGGCAGGGTCGTTGGGAGTGCGCTGAATCATCCTTCCGCCGGTGTCCACGGGCATAGCGTCGGCGTAGATGCCCCGTGGCGCGTCCACCGCTTTCAGAATGTCCCGCGCGGGCAGATGCCAGAGCGCTTTAGACCAATCGACCGGGGGAAGCTGCTGCGCAAGGTCGAAAGCCTTCGAGGCGCGGATAAGATCTTCCCGCGAAGTGTTTGGCAGAAACATCGGGCGGACCGGGTTTTGCTCGCCATAGAGCCAGGCAATGAATAGCATTTGGACCGCTCCGCCGCGGTACCAGTTGCCCTGCTCATAGTAAGGCGCGACGCGACCCACGCCAGCGCCGAATCCCTGAACGTTCATCGCAGCGTATGCAGGATGACCCATTGCGGCGATCCCCATTTGATATTCCGCGGTCGAGGAGCATCCCGTCGTTCCCACTTTGCCGTTCGCCCAAGGTTGCGAAGAAAGCCAAGCCAGCGCATCGACTCCATCGGTGCGGGGAGCGCCTAGAATGTCGTAATTCCCCTCGGAAAAGAAGTGGCCGCGTTCGTTCTGGATCACGTAGGCATAGCCGCGCTGAACGGCAGTCAGCGCGTTCTTCATATCCGCGGGAACTCCGTTACGGACATCCCAAAAATTGAAATTGTAGGGCGTCCGCACCCAAATGATTGGCACCTTGCCGCTGGCGTTTCTCGGCCGATAGATGTCCGTAGCCAGACGAACGCCGTCGCGCATGGGAATCATGACTTTGCGCTCGATAATGGCAATGGATTCCAGTTCTTTTTCCGTCTGCCAGCGCTGATCGCGCTGCTCTTGAGTAAGGGCTGTGCCCTGTTGTGCCTGCATTCCGGCAATTGGAAGCGCACAAGCAACCGCAGCCACCAAAAGCGTTCGAGCAATGGAGTTTTTCATCGAAGGCTCCCCGAGAGGCTAACTATCCAGGATGTGCTCATTTGGCGCTGAGATTCTACAAGATTCCGCGCACACAGGAGTACTGGGGCAGGCTATGGAAACCTCTCTGTTTCGAGAGGATGAGGAGGGTACGGAATTTACGCGAGCTGCTTGTTTCGCGTCTGGGACGCGAGAGCAATTTCGTAGGATCTACGCAGAAGTCGGACCGCGCGCTCTACATCAGCCGGATTTCGAAGAAAGACGCTCACCCATCCTGATTTTGGAAGGACATGGTGCGGTTCGGCCATTCCGATTTCGACCAATTCATTGCGCACACTCAGCGGGAACGGTATGTCTACGAGGTGGTCGCCGTGGATGTGGCCAACTTCACGGCGACCGACGCGGTACTCTGTGCCGCCAAAACGATGTGCCGCGTTTTCGACTTCTTCCCAGCGTGTAAGCTCGGCATGGATTTGCTGCCCAGCGCCCTTCACCGGCATAGTTCGCTCCCGCCCCCCAACAACTTTGTCCGCAGTCGTACCATTGGATGCGCGGGAGTCTGATCAAGCTACTTGTGACTCTTCTAGAGGACGTGCATTGCCCGGATCGTTACTTCGTGTTCAGGAATCGAAGGATCTCGCGCATTACGCGCTCACTCTGATCCGTTTGGAAGAGGTACTGCGCATGGGCTGACCCTTCAAGGATAATCAGTTGTTTCGGTTCCGGAGCTTTCTCATAATCCGCGCGAATCCTGGGGAGCCGTGGCCCATCGCCGCTGGTATCGTCGCGCGCTACAATGAACAGCGAAGGGCACTTGAGTTTTTCGGCCGGACTGTTCGGGTGGGCCCCCAGCAGTACCACGCGATCGATCTCACCGGGCCGGGAAGAAATGCATGCGTCTGCGGCAGCTTCTCCTCCCATGCTGCCGCCAACGATAGAAACCGTCTTTGCGCCGTTTGTTCGCAGATAGCGGACAGCAGCAAGTACATCCAAATGAAGTGGCGCATCCATGGGCTGCGAGTCCCCCGGGCCCTTCGACTTGCCGTATCCGCGAAAGTCCAGCGCGAGCACGCGAAAGCCAGCCCCTGCCAGCGTCTGAGCTTGCTTTGCCCAACTCTCTTTGTTGAAGGGGCCGCCGTGGGCCAGCACCACAGTTCGGTCGCCTTCTCCGTAAACGTCAGCGAAGATGACACCATTGTCCTCGGTAGGAAAGGAAACGGTTTTTTGCGCAACGGCAGCGGTCGCAAGAAATAGTCCCAGGATGGCGGCGCAGAGTGTACGCACGCTTCAAATGTATCATCCCGTTTGCGAGGATGGTCTAAATTTATAGTGTCAAGCGGATACGATGGAAACCAAGCGCAGCACCGGAAGAGCGAGAGCGGCATCGCCAGTAATTTTGCATTGGGACTTTGCGGTTGCGGGATCGATGCCTTTGGTGAAAATCCGCCAGGCAATTTCCTGCGGGATGATGGTTTCGGCGGCAGGCTGAGCCTGTTCGCGGTCCGTGAGCGCCCAGCCGGTATCCCCGCGGACCAGATTCCATCTGCCCCCGCATTCGCCGGAGACAGTTACGAAAACCGCGGTTCCCACCACAGCAGAGGCGTTACGATACGTAAACGGCAGGGCGCGCATAAAACAATCGAGGACGGGATAGTAAAGTTCGCGTGTGAGGATGCCCGGTCCCGGACGTTCGACGGCCAGGCGAATCTGCTGCTGATGGTGCCATCGCTCGGTGTATTCACGAGCCGTGTCAAACCAGTTTGCGGATTTTTCTTCGCCGGCCCAGCTCACGCCATAAGGCGCTTGCGCGAAAGGATCGCGCTGCGCGTGGTACTCCGAAAGCTGCTGACAGGCCATTCCCATTAACGAAATCAGAACTTCGGGGCTCAAGCGACGATAGACCCTGGTGCCTTCATCGTTCAGACGATTGATGTAAGCCCCCAAGGCGGCCGGCGAATCGAGCTTAGTCGCTGGCGGCACGTAGCCGTCACGCGCGATAGAGACTCCTCGGAGGGCTGTATCCAGAAGATGCGCGGCGACGTCTTTAACCTTCCACTTCGGCGAGACCGTTTGCTTCTCCCAGTCCTCCGGCGAGAGCGAGCGCAGCAATTCCAGCAGCATCCCGTCCACCTCATTAAAAAGATGGGAGGTGAAGATGGGCTTTAGCGGAGAGATTCGGTCCGTTGCCGGGCGCATGGTCATGTAAGGAATCTACTCATGGAGAGAGCCCAATTGCAATCGGTTGGGTCGTCAAGTCCACGCAACCTTTGTGCTTAGGTGGGGTTTAGTCACGTGAAGGCCCTCTCTAACCGAATGAGTAGTCAAGGATTTAAGAACTTCGGGAGAAAGCGAGTCGGCAGAATGGACCAGGAACATGCGATATCTAAGATTCGCAGCTTTATTAGGCATTTGCCTCTTTTGCGCTTCTTTTGCGAGCGCACAGAGAGTGATTGTGGGTGTTGGAGCGGGGCCAGCTTACTACGGACCGGCTTATGTTGGTCCGCCGCCGGTTTGCTCCTACGGCTACTATGATTATTACCCCTACGCGTGTGCGCCATACGGCTTTTACGGGCCGGATTGGTTTGTGGACGGCGTGTTCATCGGCGCCGGCCCCTGGTACCACGGATATTGGGGCCGCGGCAATTGGGGTCGTGGTTACTACGGCCGTGGGCACTATGGCCGAGGCTTCGGCGGGCGCGGCTGGGACCGTGATGATTGGCGTGGACGTGGATTTCGCCGAGACTGGGATCGCGACGGCTGGCGCGGCCGCGAGTTCCATGGCGATCGCGGGTTTCGCGGTGAACATGGATTTCGCGACGGCCATGAGTTCCACGGCGATCGAGGGTTCCACGGGGATGGCGGTTTCCACGGAGATCGAGGGGGCTTCCATGGCGGCCATGGCGGGCGCCACTAACTCTTCTGCATTCCAAATCTCGAGCTCCGGAAACGGCTGGCGAGCAAGATTGCCAGCCGTTCTTCTTGAATGAGAACCCAACCCCGAGCTTAAGGTAGGAGCAGACGACTTCGTCGGCAGGCTAAGGAAAGTGCTGCGCCAGACCGCTGGCATTCTTGTTTCCTGAAGGATCGTTCGTTGTGATTACAGAACCGCTCGCCGCGTCTGCATAGGTCTCACCTCGACTGCAAATTGGGGCCAGCGGTCGGCATGCCTCTGATGATTGCCGTCTGCCCGCACGTCGGAATTTGCTGGAACTAAGTGCAGGAGCCCAAATCTGTAGTCGATGTGGATTTGCGCAAAACGTTCATCCTTCGTCAAGCAAAAGTGCAAGCCAGCTTCCTCGCCTCGGGACCATATTTTGCGAAATTGGCGGAAAGAGATGGGATAGCCTTTGTGGAAGACATGATTCTCGCCCTTCAGAAATTGGTCGGCGTGTTCCAGCTTCTGGCGTGCATCCGGGGTGAGCCGGACAATCAGTTGAAACTGCCGGTCGCTGGGTAGCGATTGGTTCTCGCCTTGGATATCGATCAAGTCCTCTATCAATTCAAGTGCGTTGCCCAACTTCCTCCCATCCCTGCTATCGATGAGCTGGGTGTGCGAAAGGGCGTGGGTTATGGGCACAAACGTGGCGCGTTGCGAGGCGTTCCATCTTCCAAAAACCGACGCCGCAAGAGAGGATCGAGGACCTGTAAAGCCGCAACGAATGACAACCCCGCGAATGATGGCCCGCTGCTTAAGCGCTAGATCCTCAAAGAACAACCAATTGATGAGAGAAGATTCGAACAATTTGCGGTCCTCCGGGAGTTTTAGGCGCTCTGCCGTCGACAATTCTTCCTCTTGAATAGGTAGCTGCCGGTCCCCAGTCGGTTCGTCAAGGATTCCCGCCTCCGGCAGGTGAGTGCTTAACTCCTCCAGTTGAGGCGCGTTGGCTGCTTGCCTAACGGAGTCACACAGTGGTTCACCGACGACGGTGCGTGGCTCTTCATTCGCTTCGCGCTCCGCCGGCTCCGCCAAACTTGCAGTGGCCAGCAGAGCAAATAAACACAGTACAAAGGCAAACATCGGCGCACTCCCTGCGAAGACGGATTGTCTCTGTCTTCGAATTCCCTGGAAATTGTCCTAGGATTCGGAGTCCGCAGATGGCAAAGGCATGTGGTTGGCCAACAGTTCGCCTTGGCGAAAAGACTGTGACGCCAAGCACTTACGCGCGTGACCCTCTGCATGAAACTCGTTCGGAGTGCGTGCGCGAGGCGACGAGTGATGTGGTGAAACGACACTGCGCGCCGCTGCCGCAGCTTGGAGCGAGTCTTAGTCTGATGGAAGGTCTAGAAATTGAAGCGATAGCCCAGAATCATCTTGGCGATCAGATGATCCGTGGAATGCGTCATGCCGACGCCCAGTCCAAAATTCACTTCCCATTTCGGAGAGAGGTTCAAATCGATGGCAGGAAAGATTTGCTGTTGCTGCTGTCCGATGGGAAGAAAATCCGTGGCGGGACCGACCGCGCCATAGTATTCGAACCCGGCGGTGATTTTTTTCGTGAAGTCGTAGCTAACTTTAAGATTCGGCGAAAAAACGAAGCCCTGGTGAACGCTGTCGCCATGAAATGACCTGTCAAAGCTCGGATTAAACGACCAATACCACGGCCCTGACTGCTTGTCGATGATGGGACGCATCTCCCAGGTCCACGTGTCGGTGGAATACCTGCGCCGCTGATAGCCAATCTCGTTGGAAAGGCTAAGTCCAACGGGCCAATTCCATTTCCTCGGAATGCGAACGCGCGGACGGATGTGGTCGCCAACCCAGTCCCATCCCTGGCCATTTTGCGCGGAAGTGAAAATATAAAAGCCGGTCTCGAACCAGTCATTGAAGCCGTGCGTAATTTCGATGGTCTCGTGCAACTGGTGATTCGTGGGAAGCAGGCCATCCTGGAAGGTCTTTGAGCCTTGAAACGTGAAATTGCTGTGTAGTTCGACCATGGTGTGATGGGGTTCCACGGTCTCATAGCCATAGACCTGAATTTCGTAGTTATCCTGCGCGCGCATGGGAGAAGAGAAACTCGCGCTTAGAAGCAAAGGAAAAACACAAACAATGGCAACACGCACGCTCATGCTCCAACCTTTGGGCTACTTAGGGTAACTCAGGACCGTTTGCTGACAAAGAAGCGGAGGAGGTGCGCGGATTACGCGTGCGGGTGCGCCTTGTCGTAGACCTCCATCAATTGGCGAATGGAAGCGTGCGTATACCGCTGAGTCGTGGAGAGCGATTGGTGCCCCAGCAGTTCTTGAATCGCGCGAAGGTCGGCCCCGTCGGCAAGCAAATGTGTGGCAAAAGCGTGACGAAGCGAGTGCGGGTGCAGGTCCCAGTTGACGTTGACCAGGCGGACGTATTTCTTGACGATGCGGCCTACGGAGCGCTGCGTTAGCCGCCGGCCCGCATAGTTGAGAAAGACGGCAGGGGCGTCCAGGTCTGCGTTGTAACTGGAACCGTTGGTTTGCTTCAAAAGCTGTTCGCGGACGGGCCAGTATTTCTCGAGCGCTTCCTGCGCCTTTGCTCCGTATGGAACGATGCGCTCTTTGTTTCCCTTGCCGCGGACGCGCAGAATGCGCTCTTTTTGCTCGACGTCGAGCAGGTTCAGGCCCGTAAGTTCGCTGACGCGCAAACCAGCAGCGTAAAGCAGTTCAAGCAGAGCGCGGTCGCGCCGCAGAAGCAGGCCTTCCTCTGCGTGCGCTGGGCCGCCGGATTTTTTTACTGGCCGCAGTTCTCTCTTAGGAATGAGCTTTTTAGAACCCATGGCGCCATGGACCGGACCTTGAACCATCCCCGCAATATGGTTCAGAAAACCGTTCATCTCTTCGGCGGAAACTACTGAAGGGATACGCTTCGGAAGCTTTGGCGTGGGCACCAGGCGTGCCGGGCTTTCCTTTAAATGTCCTTCGCGCACACAGTACTTGAAAAACGAGCGCAAAGCCGCGAGCTTTCGCGCAATGGAGCTCTTCTCAAGCCCGTGGTCGTGCAAGTGCGCGACAAACTCGCGGATCATGCCGTGGTTCACCGCGCGCAGAACAGGCGGCGTAGCCCGCGGCGGTGAAAGAAATACGAGGAATTGACGAAGGTCCTTTCCATAGTTGGAAACTGTATGAGGAGAGGAATTCCTGACCGTTCGAAGGTATTCGAGGTACTTGGCAATCGCTTGATCCATTCCCACCTGCAAACTACGCGAGAGCTCCAGAAACAGTATAGGCGTCCGTTCAAGCACAGAAACTGAAAATGAAACGGTGTTTCGTTAGATGCAGGTGGGTCAGGACTTCGCTGCCACGGGCACAGGAGCTTCTTCCGTCGCGGCCGGGGCCGGCGCCGGTGTTTCCACCAGCTTTTCCCAATCGCAGCCCTCCTTCAAGCAGGCGTGCACCGTGCCGATTTTAGACCGCTTCTCCACAATAAACGGCGCGCCGCACTTCGGACAAGGCTCCGCAATCGGCATGTGCGGCGTGGTGAAATCGCAATCCGGATAGCGCGAGCAGCCGTAGAAAACTCGCGGGCGCCCGCGTCCGCCTTTCCCCGCGCTGCCACGGCGTACGAACTCTCCTTCATTGCACTTCGGGCATTTGATCCCCATGGTGATCGGCCGCGTGTACTTGCATTTCGGGTAGCCAGAGCAACCGATGAATTCGCCGAAGCGTCCGTGCTTTTTCACCAGCCCGTTGCCGCACGTCGGGCACTTTTCATCGAGCGGCTCATCCGGCTGGTGCGCGATGCGCGTGCCCTGAACCAGTCGCCGCGTGGTCTTGCAATCCGGGTAACCAGTGCACGCCAAGAAAGTGCCGAAGCGCCCGCGCTTGATGGCCATTTCTTTGCCACAATTGTCGCAATACTCGACTTTGTTGGGATCCCCTGCGTCCTGTTCCACGGGAGAAAGATCTTCGATAAAATCGCAATCCGGATAGCGCGAGCAGCCTAGGAAAAAACCATGCCGGCTGATCCGTTCCAGCAATTCGCCCTGGCCGCACTTCTCGCATTTTTTCCCCGTGGGAATGCCGGCTTTGTACGAAAGCATTTCTTCATCGGCCTTGTCGAGGTCAAGGACGAACTTCTCCCAGAACTCCTTCACCGACTCGCGCCACGGCAGCTTGCCTTCTTCGATTTCGTCGAGCTCATCCTCCATCCGCGCCGTAAACTTGAGGTCAAAAATGTCCTCGAAGCTTTTTACGAGCAACTTGCACACGCGCTCGCCAAGCATGGTCGGCGAAAACCGGCCTTGATTCTTGGTAACGTACTCTCTCTCAACGAGCGTCGAGATAATCGCAGCGTAAGTGGATGGGCGGCCAATTCCGTCCTCTTCGAGTTCCTTCACCAAGGTCGCATCGTTGTACCGCGGCGGCGGCTCGGTGAAGTGCTGCTCAGGATGAATCTTATCCAACTGCAGCAACTGGCCCTCAGATACCTCTGGCAGGGCTCGGCCCTCGCCCTCATCGTCTTTTTCGTCGTCTTCGCGGTCCGCGGTGGATGTCGGCAACTGGTAAACGCGCAGGTAACCGTCAAACTTCTGCACCGATCCACTCGCGCGGAACGTGTATTCGCCGGCGTGAATGTCAATCGTCGTCTGGTCAAAGATCGCAGGCAACATTTGTGACGCCACGAATCTCTGCCAAATTAACTGGTACAGCTTAAAGAGATCGTCATCCAAATATTTCCGCACGTCTTCCGGCGTGCGCGAAACGTCAGTTGGCCGCACGGCTTCGTGCGCTTCCTGGGCATCCTTCTTCGACTTATAGAAGTTCGGCTTCTCCGGAAGATAATTGGGCCCAAACTTCGCGGGAATGAATTCGCGAACCTGCGCCAGCGCATCGTTAGAGACGTGCACCGAGTCCGTGCGCATGTAAGTAATCAGCGCCACCGAGCCTTCCGAACCAAGCTCCACGCCCTCATAGAGCTTCTGCGCCAGCGACATGGTGCGCTTTGCGGTAAACCGCAGCCGGTTATATGCCGCCTGCTGCAGTTTCGAAGTGGTGAAGGGCGGCGGCGCGTTGCGCTTCTTTTCCTTTTGCGCCACCGAAGCGACTTGCCATTTTGCCTTGCTGACCGCGGCGACGATCTTGTCCGCGGCTTCCTGATTCTTGACTTCGATGTCCGCGTCTTTGTGCTTGATGAGCCTGGCTTCAAACAGCGGCGGCTTGCCCGCATCCAGCATCGCATGGATCGTCCAATATTCCTGCGGGACAAACGCGCGAATAGCTTCCTCGCGCTCGACGATCAGCCGTAGCGCCACGGTCTGCACGCGGCCCGCGGACAGGCCCCGGCGGACCTTGTTCCACAGGAGCGGTGAAATTTTATAACCCACCAGACGGTCGAGTACCCGGCGCGCTTGCTGGGCATCGACAAGATTAGTGTCTACCGCCCTGGGGTGATCAAACGCCGCTCGGATCGCTTTGGGCGTAATTTCATTAAAGGTCACCCGGAAGATTTTCTTCGGGTCCGCCGGAGGGATGTCATCCTCCAGGTCGCCGTTGCTCTTGCTCTTCTTTCCTGCCTTGGCCTCTTCCGCTTCTTTCGTTTCGGCAGACTTGCCGTTTTGCTTACCCGGCGGCTCGGCTTCCACGAAACGGCTGGGCTTCGATAGCACCATCGCCAGGTGCGCGGATATGGCCTCGCCTTCGCGGTCCGGGTCAGGGGCAAGATAGACTGCTTCCGCGTTGTGAGCCGCCTTTCTCAGATCATGGATCACTTTGCCTTTGCCATTTATGATTTGCAGGGTTGGCTCGAAAATCTTTTCGTCATTGATGCTGATCTTAGGGGTCTTTGCGTCAACTTTGGCGCTCTTCTTTTGGCCTTTTTTCTTCTTCGACTTCTTCTTGCCCGAGGGGTCATCGCCAGGCAAACGAATCCCGATGATCTTCGTCGGCAGGTCCATCACGTGCCCAATGGACGCCTTGACGGTATAGTTCCGTCCTAAATACTTATTGATCGTCTTCGCCTTGGCGGGCGATTCGACAATGACAAGCGAACGAGCCATGTAACTCTTGTAACTCCGGTCTGTATTTAGGATAAGGACGGACCGTGGGGCGTGTGTCCTTCTCGCTACCTTTGGGGCATCTCCCTGAGATGGGTCCGGCCTATCATGAGATGCATCGGTCAGCCCTGCCGGTTCCTTTATCTTAGATGACGTTCCGCCCGCTGAGGGACGTCTCGGTTGCTATCCCTCTTTATAACAACACTTTGCAGAACTGCTTCCCCGGCAACTGCCGGACGATCCCTTTCATCTCGAGCGTAAACAGGGTAGCCAGAACCTCGGAAGAGTTCAAGCCGGACCGTTCCACAAGCTCGTCAATAGGAACTGGCTCTTCTACGCTGAGAAGCTCGTACAACTTTTTTTCCGAGCCATTCAGTCCGTCTGTCGCCAGAAGGTTCCGTTGCTCGGATTCCGGTTTCTCGGCTTGCACAAGCGCCGCGCGAACCGGCGTAGGCAGTTCTTCAATGACGTCTTCCGCGCAAGTGACCAGCTTTGCGCCCTGCTTGATCAACAGATTAGGTGCGAAACTCACCGGTTGCGTTACGTTTCCGGGAACGCCAAATACCTCCCGGCCGAACTCCATGGCCAGCCGGGCGGTAATCAGCGATCCGCTGTATTGCGCACCCTCGACGATCACCACCCCGAGAGGCAGGCCGGCAACGATGCGATTGCGAACCGGAAAGTTCTCAGGCGCAGGATGCGTGCGCAGCGGGAACTCGCTGATGATCGCCCCGCGTTCCAGCACTTTCTCGTACAACTTCTTGTTTTCTTTGGGGTAGCAAACATCGATACCAGTCCCAAGCACTCCGATGGCTCGCCCATGAGCGTCCATCGCTCCTTGGTGCCCGATGGCATCAATGCCCCGCGCGAGCCCGCTGACAATGACCAAGCCGCGCGCCGCCAGTTCTCGCCCCAGCCGCTGCGCCATTTGCGTACCGTAAACCGTCGGACGCCTGGTCCCCACAATGCTTAGACTGGGCAGGTTCAGCACCTGAGCGTCGCCGCGGACGTACAGCATGACTGGCGGGTCGTAGATTTGCAGCAGCGTTTGCGGGTACTCAGGTTCCGTCCAGTTCACCAGCGAGCAGCCATCGATCTTTCCTACCGCTGCCAGCTCTTTCTCGGCGCGAGGGAACGCCTTCCTCTTTAGGACAGCTTCTGCCGCCTCCGACGGCAGGTGGCAGGCTTCCAGGTCCCTCTTCGAGGCTCGGAATACTCCCTCTGGCGAGCCAAACTGCCGCAACACGCGCGCAGACAGACGTGAAGCCAGGCCGGGAGTCAGCCCAAGTGCGAGCCAGGAGAGGGAGGTGTCCAGCTGCATCGGGACGCAAGCCTATTGGCAGAGTAACGTACTTGTCAAGTCCCCAGGTATAAACGCTTTGCGCCGTAGGCTTGAATCAGAGGAATTCTGACTCGTCGACCAGTGCTATTTTCGGCCCACAAAACGTACGCGCAATGTTGTGGCGCGGCCCTGTCCCCCCGCAAAAGCGCCGAAGCATCCGGTTCGAACGGCATTGTTGCACGCAGGAGCGTCAATATTATTCACCACCGAATCAGGATTCTGTCGGCCAAGAATGTTGACCCCTTCGACTCGCACCGCCCAGAGATACCCGCGCAATTCGAATTTCCTCTCCAGCCCCAGGTTCAAGCTGGCAAAGGCAGGGAAGCGCGAAGAATTGGGCGGACCGACCAGTTGCTGCTGAAGATTTACAACGCTGAACGGATACCCAGTTCGGTACTCGAAAAAACCGCTCAATTGCGTACTCCAAATGTGCGTGGGCACCCAGCCCCACAGTACCAGGCGGTTGGATGTGTCCCAGGCTACAGGCCCCGGCTGCTGAGCCGCATAAAATATTGAGCCTAACGCCGGATTGAGAACTTCGTTCGAATGCGCTCGCGAACGCGTATACGCGCCATAAATCTCCGTGTTTTCTGAGAAGACGTGGCGTATCGAAAATGTGGCCGAACGATACCGGTCCTGGCGGTGATCTTGAAGCAGAAAAATGCCACCGGGCTGCGAGGGCTGCTGGTCCACAAAGGCAAAACCGTGAGAGCCGTTGCGCGCAAGAAGGTCCAGGCTGACCAGTGTGCTCCGGCCGAACTTCTCCTGCCAGCCGGCGCTGGTGGTTGCAAAGCGCGGCTGCTGCAAGCCACCCGCGGGCACCACAAACTGATTGACGATGGGACCGGGAGGAACCACGGCGCCAGTAGGGTCGTAGAAGGTGTCAACTTGTTGCTGGTCTAGAACCTGCCCGATGAGTGCGAGGTTGAGAGGCGCGTTGTAAATGCCCCAGCCGATCGAAAACTTGGCGCGATCGTCTCCGAAGGGCAGCACATTAGCCGATACCCGGGGCTCGGCCATGGCGCTTTGCGTAAACCGATCCCAGTCCGCACGCAATCCCACTTGAAAAACAAAATGCCTGCCCATAGACCATGTATCTTGGGCAAATCCTCCAGCCTGCGTGTTCGAAAGCTGGGGTGTGGCGCTTCCCGTAAACGTGGATCGGCGCCGAAGGCAGCCTTGCACATTCACGTCCGCCGCGGTGCAAGCTGAAGTTGTCCCATTGGTGGTGAACGTCGGGTTGAGGACGTCAATTTCACCTCGCCGCGCGGACTCATGCAAAAGCAGGCCCGCGGCATTCGCTCCCACGGAAAGCTGATGCGTGCCGTGCCAATGCCGCGAAGCTGCCGTCACGTTCATTACCGCCTGCAACCGGCGGCCGCGCTGCTGCAAGTGCTGAAAATAGTTGCCGCCCGTTCCGTTGATCAGTAGAACGTAAGGCAACGGGCCTTGCGGCGTATAGTCGAGCACACCGTCATCGGCAGCGACACCCAATTCCAATAGCGTTTCATGCCACCACAGCTGATCCTTCAGCGAAACGAATCCACGTCGCTGGTCGGCGGTGACGGTGGTCGACTGCGGGTCCAGCGCGTCGAGCCCAAGATTCGAATCGTTCGCGCGGTTGTAAAGAAAGCTCGCGTGCAGGATATGTTTTGGCGAGAAGTTGTATTGCAGCCGCAAGAGATTGTCTCCGGCCCACTCCTCGAAAGTGTTGGCATTCGAAGGAAGCTGCTTCACAACCCCAAACGTGTGTTGCACGCTGATCGAATCAGAAAACCAGAAACGATCGCGCTCAATGGGCCCTGAAAAAGTGAATCGCGGATACCAGTCTCCCAGGTGCACGCCTTCCTGCATGTTGATGCCGGGGCCCGGATTGGTGGTCCCGAAGCGCCAACGGTCATCCCCATCTGGAGTTACCAGGCTCAGAATATTTGCGCCAGAGTGGGGATTGGATGCATCAATCCTTCCGGTCTGGACTTCCGCGGCCCGCGTGGCGTCGATATTGAATCTCGAGGTCAGCGCCCCGCTCACGGGGTCACCAATCTCAAATCCGTCCAGCAGGTATTGCGTCTCGCCTGAGCGCGCGCCTGCCACATGCAGGTTAGCCCGGTTGTCTTGCACAATCTCCGGCAATGCCACCAGGCTTTGCTGAAGGACGTGGCTGTTGGGCACGGGAATATCCCGGATTTCCTGCGCGGAGAGTGTCGATCGCTGCGTCGTGTCCTGCGTATCAATCTGGTTGGAAGGCGCGGTGACCTGTACCTTCTCCCGAACTTCTTGCTCATGGTTCAAGACCAGCGAGACTTCGTTGGCCCCCACGTGCAGGCTGACGGTCTGTCCCGAAAGTACGAAAAAACCCTTCTTCCGGACTTCCGCCTTATAGTCGCCGGAAGACAAATTGTGAATGGCAAAGCGCCCGGCCAGATCGGTTTCCGTTCGGTAGGCATGACCGTCGGAATCTTCAAGGCTGACCTGTGCGGCGACGACGGGCACGCCATTCTCGTCCAGAACGATGCCTCTGCAATCCGCGGAGTCCGCCGCGCGCGTTTGCCCGGCGGCAAAGAAGCCATGAAAGATCAGTATCCCTGCCAGCAGCCTAGCAAACTGCATGCAACACCTTCCCCAAGGGCCTCACGGTGATTAAACTACATTTTGTGGATTCCGGGTGTGGAATGAACCATCCCAAAGAGACTTGCTTTCGAATGGAGTTCTGCTGGCTGTCAGCCCTATGTCTTGCGATTGCTGGGTGCAGCAGCGGGAGCAATTCTGGTGGACCCGGAACTCTGAGCCTCTCGCTTTCCACCTCCATGGCGCTCGCGCCACAGGACGGAACGCCCGCCAAAATCACCGCCATGGCTAGAGGTAACTCCGGCACAGTGACTTTTGGTGTCGGCGGATTACCGTCGGGCACGGTTTCGAACGTCGCACAACAAAGCGGCAGCTCGACTGGCGTCATTACTTTGACTAGCAGCGCGAACACTCCAGCTGGAACTTACTCGCTCAAGGTCACGGCAACCGATGGTTCGGGGTCCTCAACCAGCCAGAACCTTACCCTTGTCGTCGCCATTGCTGGAATGGTTGGCGCCACGGTGGACCAAACGCAAGGCGTCAACGGCAAGCTCCAGCAATTTATGTCGACGTCGTTTCAGCCCGCCCAGTGGGACTATCAGTATTTCCTCAACCATCCGGACGTCACGCCCCTCACTGCGCTAAGTCCGCAGCACATCCGGATTCAGGGCCTCGCCCAAGCCATCCCCATGAAGGCGAATTCCAGTCCGCAGCAAGCGAGCGACTGGGATTTCACCATGCTCGATGATGTGGTTCAGCCGATTCTCAGTGCTGCGGACCACAGCCCTGAGTTCCAAATCGCCGTTGCACCCGCCTTCATGAATGCAAACGGTGTCTTCGACATCGCGAACCATCTGACCGATTTCGCAAACTACTGCGCGAACCTGGTGCGTTACTACAACACTGGAGGATTCACCTGGGCCGGTCAGGTATTCAAGTCACCAAGCTCCAACAAAATCACCTGGTGGGGCATCTTCAACGAATACAACATCAATGGTCTGACGCCGGGGCAGTACGTTCAGATGTACAACGCGGTTGTGCCGGCCATGCTCGCGGCAGATCCCAATATCAAATTCTCCGCGCTCGAGTTGTCGGACTTCGATTTTCAGGAAGGCGACCCGCGCAACAATTTGCCGACTTTCGTTCAGCCCGCAAACGCCGGCGGCGTCAGGGCCAAAGTGGACATCGTCTCGACGCACTTCTATTCGTCTTGCAATCAAAAAGACACGGACGTGACAGTTTTTGCGACGATTCCGGGCTTTGTGAACGACGTTAAATATTTTTATCAGGAACTCAAACTCCGCTCAGATTTGGCCAGCGTCCCCGTCTGGGTGACAGAAAACAACGTCAATGCCGATTTTGCGAATTCCAGCGGCAACAGCACCTGCAATCCCAGTCAGAAATTTGTGCTCGATTTGCGCGGCACGAGCGCATTCTTTGCCGCATGGCGCCCTTACGTTTTCTCGCAACTCGGAAAGGCAGGTAACCAGGCACTTTATCACTGGGACTATGACGCCGACGCGCAATTCGGAGAGGTTGACTTCACAACCGGCAACAAACACCTGAGCTACTGGGTGGACTATTGGCTGGCGCAGATGTATCCGCAGACTCCCGCGCCGCCCGTCATCTTAAGCCTCACCGTCACAGAAACCGAGACGGTCGAAACCCTGGCGACCAAGAATAGTGACGCCTCTGTGCTTCTCATGGTGGCAGATCGTGCTGTGCTTTCTCCTTCCGACAATAACGGTACGGGTGACGCCCGCACCGTGATCCTCGATATTTCTGCGCTCGGAAACTTCACTTCCGCATCGCAGCTTAATATCGGAGCAACCAGTGACCTGACCAACGGCCCACAACCGAGTTCGAGTACGCTGGCTCCCAAACTGACCCTAACTCTTCCCGGCTATGGAGTGAGCTTCCTTCTGCTGAAACCTTGAGTTTTGCACGTCAACTAAACCTGAATTCTGTCAGCCCGACCGCAAGAGGTCGCGGTCTTCCGCGGCCTCTGGCGGAGGGATCTGCTTTTCACCTTTGGAATCTTTGCTGAAAACATGTGCGGGTAGGTTTCAACGCTGCGGTTGTGCAGCGTCTTCTTGCAGAATTTCATCCAGGGTCTTTACGGACAGGTCTGTGTCTTTTTCTGTGAACATCAGTGGCGGACGCAACTTGATCACATTGTGATGCGGCCCGTCCGTTCCTGTAAGAATCCCCCATTCGCGCAACCGGTTCACGACATAAGACGCTTGCAGCGGCGCGGGTTCTCGCGTGTTTCGATCGAGCACCAGGTCCACACCCAGGAACAATCCCGATCCACGTACATCGCCGATCACCACGTGGCGCTGTTGCAACTCTTGCAATCTGTTCTTGAGGTGAGTCCCAACGCGCAGCGCGTTTTCCTGCAGTTTTTCTTCTTCCAGCACGTCCAACACTGCCAGGCCGGCGGCGCAAGCTACCGGATTGCCTCCAAAGGTACTGAAGAACTCCATTCCATTCGCGAAGGCGGCGGCAATCTCCTTTGTCGTGACGACCGCCGCAAGCGGAAACGCGTTCCCGATCGGTTTCCCCAGAACCACAATATCCGGCACGACGCCTTGCGTTTCGAAGCCCCAGAAATGTGTCCCCAGCCGTCCGAAGCCGACCTGCACTTCGTCCGCGATGCATACGGCACCCGCAGCGCGCAAGTGCTTGTAGACTTCTTTCAGGTATCCCGGCGGAAAAACAATCTGCCCGCCGACACTCGGCAAAGTCTCCGCGATGTACGCTGCAACCCCGCGACCCTCGTCTCTGGTGCATTGCAAAATCTCCGCGACGTGGCGCGCATATTTTGCGCCAGCTTCCTTGTCCTCACGCCGGTACATTCCGCGATAATCATCCGCCAGCGGCGCGACGTGCACCCACGGCTTCTTCCCCCTGCCGCCCGGCCCGCTAAATTTATACGGGCTGATGTCAATCAGCGTATTCGTGTGCCCGTGATAGGCATGCCCCAACACGATCACGTCTTCCCGGCCCGTGTGCGTCCGCGCCAGCCGCAACGCCAGTTCGTTGGCTTCGCTGCCCGAATTCACGAAAAAGCACACGCGCAGCGGCTCGGGCAGCTTCTGTGTCAGGCGCTCAGAATAGCGATTCACGCTGTCGTGCAAATAGCGCGTATTGGTGTTGAGCAGCGCGAGCTGTTCCTGCGCCGCCCGCACCACCCGCGGATGGCTGTGCCCCACCAGCGGCACGTTGTTGTACACATCGAGATAGGCGCGTCCCGTGTCGTCGTAGAGATACTGCATCCACCCGCGCACGATTTTCAGCGGCCGCTCGTAGGAGACACTGAGATTTTTTCCTAACAACGCGCGCCGCTTTCCCAGCGTTTCCTGAAAATCCATCTCTTGTGAAGGGAACCGATCCGCAGGAATTCCCAGCAGGAGATTCGGGTCGGGCGAAAGACTCGTCCACGCGGCTCGCTGCGAGGCATAGGCTACGCCAGGAAAACCCGCGCCCAGATCCAGCAAATCGAGAATGATCTGAACATGCACGTGCGGCGCCCAACCCCCGTTTTCCCCGGACGTCCCCACGCGTGCAAACGCCTGCCCGCGCGCTACCCGCTGCCCAACTTTTAAGCCGCTGAGCGTGTCCGTCGTCAAATGCCCGTACAGCGTGAAGAATTCTTCGCCCTCGCCGGTCTCGTGCCGCAAAATCACCAATGGGCCATAATCCTGCGGATTCGCGTTGTTCGCAAGAATGTGCACCACGCCATCGAGAGGCGCGCGCAACGCTGTCCCCGGCTCGACAAAGAGATCCACGCCTAAGTGAATCGTTCGGCGCTCGCTCACCGGATTGTCCACGCTTCCAAACAACCGAGAACTGTACAGCGGTCGCGCTTCGTTGTACCGCCCGACTCCCACCCGTACGCCGGCTTTCTTCATTTTGCCGAAGATGGTTTCGGTCAGCGCAGGCGTTTCCGATGTGCTCGGATTAGCCCCAAGAAGCAAGCTTCCAACCCCAAGATCAAAAACAAGACTTGGCGCCGTCCGCACATCCACGTCCAGCATCGACGCCGCCGATTTTCCGTTCGCCCTCAACCAGCTGCCGACCCTCTCAGCTTTGGGCACCGGCGTCATTCCGCAACCTGCGCGCAATGCATAATGCGCAAAGCGCGGATGAACTTTCGCGAGTCGCTCGAGCGCGTTCCACGCCGGCTCTTCGCTGACGGTCACGTATGCATCGTCCGGCTTCATCTTCTTCCGGTGAGCAGAATTCACAACGCTCACAGCCAACCTTGCCGCCATCAACGCGAAAATTACGGCAACTTCTTCCTCCTGAAGAGGAAACGCGCCGTGATAGCCCGCAACCACCTCCGCCGCCGCCTTCAACAGATCCGTTTTCCCCAGAATCGCGTAAGCCGCGGCAATGGCCGCTTCCGAAACCGTCAGCCCGTGATGCATGTCGCCAAAATCAATCACCCCGGCGACTCTGCGCGGCTGCGGCCAAGGATCGCTCACCAGCACGTTGTAGTCGTTCGCATCGCCGTAAATCACGCTGCGCCGCAAACTTGGCTGCCGCGGCGCCACTTCCGCTTCATAAAGCCCAAGAAACTTTTCCACCAGCGCGCGCCGTTCCGCGCCTTCGATTTCCGCGATGTATTCTTTGATCCAGGTCGCTCGCGAGGAATCCCACTTCAATTCTCGATGCGCCGCGGGATGTTCGAACGATTGCAACGCCGCATCCATTTGGCCCAGAAACAGCCCCAAATCCCGCAGCAATTCCGGCGCGTGCGGCTGTACCTCCGCAAGAACCGTTCCTTTCAAAAAGCCCAGCAGCCACACCAACCGCTTTGAGCCATCCACGGCAGTAATTTCAGAGAGGAGTTCGCCGCTGCGGTTAGGCAACACGCGCGGCAAAGACAGTTGCGGCGCGCGCTCAGCCAGATGCACCAGCGCCTTGCATTGCAAATCAAGGAAGGAAGGCTCCCGCGCGGGATGCATCACCTTGAGAACAAACCCGCGGCCATCCGCGGCGGTTAAATGAAAATTGTCGTCGTACTCGCCCGGAAGCGCCCGCGCTGCGGCTTCCAGCCCATAAACTTCCCGGGCCAGGCGCGCGGCTTCCGTTTCCGTTACATGATGGGCGACGCGTGCTTCCAGCAGCATGCGTCAAAGTTTATCTGCAACAGCGCGTTGTCGTCCACGTCACCGCGACAAATCGAACGCGCAAAACCTTGTGCCACCGCGGATCGCGCAAAATCCGCCTTCAGTCGCGGCCATCCTCCACTGACACCGGCCCATTCACGGTGGACAAATGCACCACCGCCGGCGACGACCCGTATTCGATGCGGCGGTGCTCGTCATCCCAGGTCTTGCGCGCGCTGCCGCAAATGCTCGCGTGACAGCTCATCGGCGCGTGATTGGTCGATTCCACAACAAAACTCGACTGAAATCCGCTCGGCACGTGCAACGTCACCGGGCCATTTTGCGCGTCCGCCGTCAGCCCCTGGCCGTTCCAGCTTGTCTCACTCAAGTTTACGGAAATCGGTCCGTTCTGCGTTTTGATGCGAATGTTTCCTCGGCTGCCTTCCATGCTGATCGGGCCGTTCTGCGCGGTGACGTCCGCATCTCCCGAGAAATTATGCAAACTGATCGGGCCGTTGTTCGCGTGCGCCGTCAGTTTGCCGTCCACGTCGTACAAGGAAATCGGCCCGTTCATCGTTTCCAGTTCCATCGCCGCCGCTTTCGGGGCGCGAATCAGCAAATACACCGTCCAATCCCCGCCTTCACCCGATGGACCGTGCGTCGATACGGTACCTTTCTCGATCGTCATGGTGATTTGCGAGAGCATGCGCTCGGCGTCGTTTCCCGGCGCCACCGCTTTGCAAGCCGTCACGGAATAATTCGCATTGTCCCAGCCCACCACCTGCGTGCCGCCGTTGGCATGGGGACGCACTTTCAAGACCGGAGCTTGTGCCTTGGTCAGGGTGTGCTCCTCGGAACGCACCACAGCGTCGCGGTCGTCAAAGCGAATTCGAAGATCGGAGCAATCGTTTGCGGGCTGCCGGTGCCCGCCGGAAATGTTCAGCGAATGACGCCAATGGTCATCACTGTTACTTACGGAATGATGCCGCGGAGAAGCTGGCGCGGCCGATAGGCCAACGACAATCAAGATCGAGCCGAAGATCAAGCGAAGATCGGTATGTGGACGCATTGGGCCCTCCTCGCAACTATAGACGACGTACCAGCCCGTTTGTCACGTTAACATACGGCGAAATCAGTTTGGCCAATCCCAGTCCCAATCCTCATCCGCCCCAATCGGTGGTCCATCCGGCGGGTCCGCGGGCGAGGTAAGGTCAATCTTCTTCGGATCCTTATCAAATTGCTCTATTTGCCGCACGGCGAACGCAATATGGGCCTGGTCGGAAATCGCCGGGCGCCCGTCGGGAGGGGCATTGAGCCAGTCATGCAGCTTATGCAACTCCTGGTTCGCGATGGCTCGCACCTCGTCGCTTGCGTGGTCGTTGGCGCCAAGGCTCATGAGGTCGTACAGCACGGCGTTGTCCACTACGTTGTCGATTTGCCCTAAATATCTGTCGGCGTGGAGCGACCTCCACGAGGAGGCCAGGACGGCATCCAGGACTTCTCCAAGCCCTGGATTCTCCTTGTCACGCGCATGAAACTCCACCAGCCGTGCCGCGCGCTCCGGATTGAACAAGAATTGCAGCGTGTGCTGCGCCGCCGCCTCCGCGGGAGCCAAAGCGTCAAATGCCGGCGAAGTGCGAATCTTGAAATGTTCCCGCCCGCGCTCGTATTCCGGCGGACGCGGCGGAATCATTCTCAGAAGCGGCTCCGGCAGCGCCAGCACTTCCGGCTTCAGCGTCGCCAGTACCGCCGCCAGCGCGCGTCGCTGTTCGGCAGGCGCGACAATCTGCGTTGGCGTCTCCCCATCGCCCCGGAGCGCGAACGTGTAATCCATCCCGCCCACCAACTTGCTCGCCGCTTCCACTTGATACCGATGCAGCATGTACAGCGGCACCAGCACGTCTTCCAACGTAGCCAGCGGCGCGCCTTCGCGGATGTTGTTCTCGCCAAACCGTTTCAGCGCCGCCGCTCGCACCTGCATCAGCCGGTTCAATTCATCCACGGCGTTCGTGCCGGAATCCCACAAATGCGCCAGGCTGCTCGAAGACCCCGCCGGCCGCGCATCCTGGTCCGTCAAGAACCGCAGCCCGCGCGCAAACGCATCATGCAGAATCTTGTTCAGCGCTGCATGCTCGTCCACGCCAGGCGGAAAGTCCTGATACCCATACGTAATCGACACTTTGTCCCACTCGCCGATTCCCGTGGCATACGCATCGGATAAATCCGGCACGCCGTCCGCCCCCAGTTTGATGTACGGCGGCGGATAATCCATCACCGACGAGCGATTCACCGTGCTCGCCGTGTAGTTGTGTTCGAGCCCCAGCGTGTGCCCCACTTCATGCGCTGCCAATTGTCGCAGCCGTGCCAGCGCCATCTGCTGCACCTTTGGCGAAACCGGCTTGCCCTTTTCGTACGGCGCCAGCAGCGCCTCCGCAATCAAATAATCCTGCCGCACGCGCAGCGACCCCAGCGTGACGTGTCCCTTGATAATCTCCCCCGTCCGCGGATCAATCACCCCTGCTCCATACGACCACCCCCGCGTCGCCCGATGCACCCACTGGATCACGTTGTACCGCAGGTCCATCAGGTCCGCGCCTTCCGGCAACATCTCCACGCGAAACGCATTCTTGTACCCCGCCGCTTCAAACGCCTGGTTCCACCAGCGCGCTCCTTCCAGCAGCGCCGAGCGAATCGGCTCCGGCGCGCCGCGGTCCAGGTAGTACGTGATGGGCTGGACTGGCTCGCTCATTGCCGCCTTGGGGTCTTTTTTCTCCAGCCGATGCCGCGCCATGAACCGTTTCACAATGGGTTCGCTGATCGGGGTCGCGTAATCCATGTACTGAATGCCGAAGAAGCTCGCGCGGGGATCATAAGGGCGCGGCTTATACCCCGGCGGCGGCAGTTGCACGAAGGAATGATGCTCGCGCACGGTAATCGCTTCCGGCGAAGGCGTCACCTGCCGCACCCACAGCCCCGGTTCCGTGCCCGTAAACGTGAGCGTCGCTTCCACTTCCGTATTCAGCGGAAAATTCTTCGTATTCGGCAGGTAAATGGCGCAGCGTGTTCCCTCCAGGTGAAACGCCCCCTGCTTCGCCCTTTGCAGCGCTTCCGGAACATGATGCGCATCGCGCAGAAAAAAATCCGTCGCATCCACCAGCACGCGGCCCTTTTCCTCCGTCTTTTCTTCCGCCGCCACGGTAAATCCCCACAACGCCGATTCCGCAAACGAATCGTGCACCGCGCGCCGCTCGTCCGGATCATTGCTCACCGCGCGGTATTCGAGATTCTCCTGCATCAGCAACACTTTCGGCCCACTGCGGTCAAACCGCACGATGCGCGTCGCCCCCAGTTGCCCGCGGTCCAGCCCGATGTCGTTCGATCCAATCCCTGCCGGCAGCCCGCTCTGGTACAAAAACTCCGTTCCCCACTTGTCAATTTCCAGCCACAGCTTCCCCTGCTTCGCATCCCAGTACAGGTTGAAGTACCCGGCCCACTTCTGCATCCCCGCCGTCTTCTCCCCAATCGTCGGTGTTTGCGCCGGCGCCTGCGCCGCCTTATCCGCGCTCGCCGGTCCCTGCGCCTCACAAGCGAGGCTGCTTGCAGCCAGGATAGCGAGAACTCCAAAAACTCTTTTCAACATGTTCTGCTCCCATTCGTGCCGAATCGTTGTACACCAGAAGTCGCCTGATGCGTAAGCCCTTTGGTAGCACAGACTTCAGTCTTTGCTCTTCTCCGTGGTTATGCATCGGCGGCACACTATTCACAAGGCACGAACGGCAGGCGGTTTTTCTGAAGTGCGGCCGCCGCAGACAAGCTTGGGCCGGTTCATCCAACTCCTAACCTCCAGAATTGAAACGACCTATATCTGCCTTGACTACTTTTTGACTGTGGTATACTGATTTCGCTTGAACGGCACAATACTGTGCCTTGGTAACCATGACGCACCGCGCGGCCTTTCTTGTTCCTCCCGCGCATCACTCTACCCTCTGCAAAAACGTCGCTAAGTCCTGTATTTGCCACACATCCGCAAATCGGCCTGTAAGTCCTTTCTTTGCCACACTTCCAAAAACGGCTCCTGCAAGTCCTTTGTTTGCCACACTTGCGACACCCCCCGGGGCCCGGAGTCTGTGTGGCAACTGAAGCCGTGGCGGCGGGAGCAGGGGAACTTCATGGTTCATTTGCTTACCTTCCGGGTCGTAGGCCTTTGGAGTTTGGCTTTGCTCCGTGCCGAGCGTTCTCAGCGTGGCGTCAGTTGCC
>WNGL01003125.1_pt1 | contig 30092 bp, 26 predicted proteins | sample 5400591 | NCBI WGS metagenome assembly WNGL01 (sample SAMN13153377, study PRJNA577476) | soil metagenome | isolation source: 80 cm soil or saprolite under Garry oak tree replicate 1 | place: USA:California | collected 2016-06-15 | reverse complement strand
GTTCCACTGTGTTGGCAATGGCTCCCGGCAGATCGGAGAACAGTTGCTGCATTTCTTGCGGAGACTTCAAGTAGCGTTCGGAATTGCGTGACAGCAAACGTCCAGCAGTGGCTAGTGTGCGGTGATGGCGAATGGCAGTAAGTGCGTCACATAGATCGCGTTCTTTGGCGGTGGCATAGCTGACTCCGTTGCTGGCGAGCAGAGGAAGTCTGAGCATGCGCGCGATCTGAATAGCGGCGCGATTTCGAGTTTCTTCCTCACGTTGGAAATGGCGTTGCAGCTCGATGTAGACATTCTGTTGGCCGAATATTCCTACTAAATGCTCGACTTGTCCGAGGGCTTTTTCCATGCCGCCTTGGCGCAATGCGGTCGCAAGTGGCCCTTCGGCGCCTCCGGTGAGGCAGACCAGACCATGTGCGTGATCTTCCAGTTCTTCTTTTTGGACCGCGCCTTCGCCTTTTTTAGCGCGCAACTTCATCTTGGTAATCAGCCGGCAGAGATTTTGATAGCCAGTGCGGGAGGCAACGAGGAGAGGAAGGCGGAAGGGGTTGTCATTCCGAGCGCAGCCAGGAATCCCTATCCCGGTCACATTGTTTTGAGAATAGGGATCCTTCGACTCATCCTCGTCACGCAAGCGTGTCTCGAAATCGCTCAGGATGACATTGTCGAGTATTTTGCACGTGACCTCTGCGCCTATATAAGCTTTTAGTCTGGCCTTTTTGGCCGCTAGATGGAAGCGCGGGACGCCATATACACCATCGGAATCAAGCAATGCCATGGCCGGCATGTCAAGGTGGGCGCAAGTTGTAATTAGGCTTTCGGGCAGAGAAGCGCCTTCGAGAAAACTAAAAGCAGAACGGGCATGAAGTTCGATGTAAGACATCAGCTTCAGTTAAAACCTTCATCACAGAGGCACTGCAGAGGAAAAAATTAAAGATTAAAGATTAAAGATTAAAGATAAAGATCAAAAGCTTTTCAACGTTTTCTCTGTGCCTCTGTGCCTTGTGGTGAAATGCTTTTTAAACTTTTTCAGTCATACGTTCCCTCTATAAACCAGGCTCCACCCAGCAGATCGTGTACTAGCCGATAGAGGGCCACTCCATTTTCGTTTTGCAGGGCGATGTCCCACTCCTCACGCGCCCAGGCTTCGCGTTCCCACCAATCGCCGGAGATGCGCCACGGTCCGGCCTTCCAAAGCACGTCCCCTTGTACATCTTTTTTCTTCGCACAAACTACAAATGCAGGCTGACTGTCATGCAGGGTTACAGTCGCGTGTAGCGGGGGACGGAACAGGCGCAAGGCGGTGATTGCGGATTTTGTTTCAGCCGTGTCGGTCAACCAGGGAGAGTTCAGTTTTTGATCGGCATCGTGTTTCTGGCCGGTAGCGGATTTCTTCTGCTCTGCCTCGGCTACAAAACGACGCATGCGAAAGCCTTCGGGACGATATGTATCCAGCAACTCAAGCGAGCCGACTTTGTTTTCCCCGACAATGCCAGCAATACGCGCCAGAGTAAGCTCCAGCTTTTCCGGCTCCGGCGAAGGAGGACGGAACAGGCCGCCCTGGGCGGAGCGTGGGCGCGAGGGCTCTGCGGCCAGATGAATTTTTACAATGGGGGCGCCCGGCGGATGCGCGTTCAAATCCAATTGCAACAACTTGAGAAAAAGTTTGGCGTCGAGCATCGGCAGTGGAAGGCGGAGGGTGCGGCAGAAACGGTTTTGCCGGGTGGAAGAAAAGTGCTGATTATTATGCGGTGGGTTTTGGGCGAAGCCAGATTTTTCTTCCTGATGCGGCGCATCGCTTTCGCGGGGAATTCCTCGGTTCTCGATTGAATCGTCGGATTCATCACTCGCTCCAGCTCGGTAATCGAGTTCCAAGGTGAGCCGCAGTTCTTGTGCGGCCAAAGCACGTACTGCTAAGCGGTTGCAAAGTTGTTCAAGTAGTCGATTCAACAAGAATGCTAGCGGCTCCAGCAGAACGATGGGATGTTCTAACTCCATCGCTTCCTCAAATACTAACGCGGGTTCCAGCGGAACCAGCGTGTGGGAGGCCGTTCCCCGAGCTCGTTGCTGCAAGCGCAAGCCTGCTTGCCCCAGACGTTCGCTTAGGGCGACATCGGGTAGTGCAGCCAGGGCTCGCAAATTGCGCGCCCCCCAGCGATCCAGGGTGGCCAGCAGTTGCTCGGATTTTTCTTTTTGTGTAGCGGTGAGTCCATCCGCGAACATCACTTCTACCGGCAGAGGGCCTAATGGCTCCGCCTCTTTTCCCAGGGGAATTACGGTCACTCCGGGAAGGCCTCGAGCGGCAAGCCAGGCAGCATCGGCACTGGCAGCTACAGCAACATTCACGACGAGGCCGAGATCTGCGGCACGGCGAAACATGCGGTGCGCGATAGTCGGCAGCGGCCCAAAAAGAGATTCCAGACCGGCAAGATCGAGCAGCGCGGTGTCGCAGGCAGAATCTTCCACGCGGGGCGAAAACGACTGTGCACAGTCGAGCAGGGCGGCATGCGCGCTGGACTCTTGTAAGGCAGACCGCGGACGCAATGCCAACTCCGAGCATAGCTGTGCTTGAGCTTTGGTCATGCCCGGTGCAATCCCGATGCGGCCAGCCTTCTCATTTACTGCCCAAACTTTTTCTAGGGGTGGTTTGCCTTCTAGCACGGCTACTGCTTGGGTACGTAGCTCTGGTTCTGCGCGCAACAGAGCCGCCACAGGAAAATTGGGCACGTAAATACAAGCGAAAGGCATACCGAATTCAATTTCTTTATCTTTAATCTTTTATCCGGCTTTTACATCTGCCCAAGCTGTTCTGCTGGCAAAAGCCACGGCAGCGGAGCCCACTGGTTTACGCTCCAGCCGGGAGCGGATCAATTCTGCTTTAATCTCGATCTCGTCCAGCAATTGCGCGTGTGACGGCACATGAGATATCTCGGTTATCGGTATACGGCCGGGGGAAAAAGCGAGTGGCGATTTGGATAAATAGCAACCGCTGTCCGCTTGTAGCTTCATCACCAAGGATGAGCAACTGCCAGCAATGGGCTGTGGCTCCAATGTGAGCAGCACTGTAGAGGTAGGTTCCACGGCGCGGCGGAAACGAAACCATGTGGCCAGCGGAATACGGCGCGCTGCTTGTGGCGGTAGATCGGCGAGGTCCAGGGCTACCACTCCAAAGCCACCACTTTCGAGCAGCAAGTCGGTGACGCGCAGAACTTGCTCCAAACGATTTTCCGCATTTCGCCCTTCCTTTCTTGTTGAGTCGGATTTGATGCGGGGCCGCCTATCTCGGTTAAGCACCCGCGCGGTAGTCCTCCGGTAAGCTCATCGATCGCGGCGATTCCGCTGGGAACCATTTCTGGCGCCGGACGCACACTCAGCCGCGAAGCCGGGGTCACGCCCGACATTGAAAATGGTCGCGGTTCCGGAACTGCTTCTGCATCAAAAACAAAATGGCGGCCAAGGGCCGCCGAAGTGGAAACCACTGCGGTAGACATAAATATCTCAACGATTTCAGGGAACGCCGGGGTAGGACTCCGGAGGCGTACTTTCGTGTTTTGTTCGCCTAAGGAGATTCTGCTCCTACCGGGGACTCGGTGTCAAGCGGGGGTAGTATGGGGGTATTTTAAACCTGCCCTTCTAACGATATTTGTTCCAGCGGCTTACCAGCATAACTTCCATCCGTCTAAGCGAGCATCGTGCTGCGTGGGGGAGTTCGGGCTACCCCCTGCTTGGCCAAACCCTCGAGAAATCCCAATTAAAGGAGTCTTTCATGCAAAAAGTGCGTAGGCTTTTGCCCCCAGGGCTGCTGTTGTTTGCCGGTATTTGCCAGGCCCAGTCGGCGGTGCTCGACCTGCCCCGGCAGAGCCAACATGCCGTGCTTACCCAGCGCATTGGCCTTACTGACATCACCATTAACTATCACCGTCCCCTTGTAAACGATCGCAAGATTTGGGGCTCCATGATTCCCTATGGGCAAGTGTGGCGCGCGGGAGCCAACGAAAACACCACCATCACGTTCAGTGATCCAGTCACGGTTGAAGGTAAACCTTTGGACAAGGGAACCTACGGCCTGCACATGATTCCCGCCGAAGATCAATGGACAGTCATCTTCTCGAAAAATTCCACTTCCTGGGGAAGTTTTACTTACCAGCCTGAAGAAGATGCCTTGCGGATCAACGTAAAACCCCAGGCAACTGATTTTCACAATGCGCTGACCTACGATTTCGATCAGCTCAAGCCGGACTCCGCGGTGGCGACCATGCGATGGGAGAAAGTCGCAGTGCCCTTCCAGGTGTCAGTGAAAGTGAATGACGTGGTGGAAGCCAGTTTGCAAAAACAATTGCGTGGACTGGCGCAATATACCTGGGACGGCTGGGATGATGCCGCTAACTATTTGCTGGCCAGCAAAGTTTATCTGGACGAGGCGCTCAAAGATGAAGACCAGTCCATCCAGGTGGAAGAGCGCTATGACAATCTGCTGACCAAGTCGAAGATCCTCGAAGCGCTGGGCAAAAAAGATGAGGCCAAGGCGGTTCTCAACAAAGCTTTGGATAAGGCCAGTCCGTTGCAAATGCATCTTTATGCGCGACAGTTGCAAGGCGAAAAGCGGCAGGACGAAGCCTTCGTCATCTTCCGCTCCAACGCCAAGAAATATCCCAATGAATGGTTTGTGCACTCAGGGCTGGGACGCATCTACAGCTCGCAGGGCGATTTCGACAACGCAGCCAAAGAGATGAAAATTGCGCTCGCGTCTGCTCCAGATTCGTTTAAGCCGGGGATTCAGGGATTGATCAAGCGCTTGGAGTCGAAAGACGACATCAACAAGTAGATTCGCTTCTGCAGACCAGAACTAAAACAAGAGGGCCAGCCGAAACTGGCCCTCTTGGTGTTTTGCAGTCTTGCCTAAGTGTGACTTCCTCACCACACACGGCAGGCATTCGCTCTTACCATGCGTTGTCCCGCTTTGCAGCCAAAGGCTTGCTGGAACTCCGCCATGTTCGAGACCACATTGTCGATACGGAATACGGGCAAGGAATGTGGGTTACTGGTGACGATGAGTCGCGCAACCTCGGGCCGCACGTTGGTACACCACGAGTAAGCGTTCGAAAGGAAGAATCGCTGACGGTAAGTCCAGCCGTCGTCGCCTTTGTCGTCCAGCGACTTGCCCTGCTGCTTGAGTGAGGCTTCGAGAGCGTTCAGCGTGAGACGAATCCCGCCGTTGTCGGCTGTATCTTCACCCTGAGTCAGCAGGCCATTCTGTTTCACTCCAGGGCCTGCCTCGGGCACTTCCTGCGTGTATTCGTCGGAGATGCATTTGCCGCGCTCGTCATACTGCTTGGCATCTTCCGCAGTCCACCAGTCCCGGAGGTTACCATGAGCGTCGAACTTGCGTCCCTGATCGTCGAAGCCATGAATAATCTCGTGTCCAATGACCATACCGATGGCGCCGTAATTCACGGAGTCGTCTTTCCCCTGCTCAAAGAAGGGCGGCTGCAAAATGCCAGCAGGGAAGTTGATGGTGTTCAACTGTGGATCGTAATAGGCGTTGATTGTGGGCGGAGTCATCGTCCACTCGCTGCGGTCCACCGGTTTGCCGACTTTGGCCACCCAGCGCTCGAACTCAAACGACGACGCTTGTCCCACGTTAGCGAGATAGCTGTCGCGCGCGATCTTCACGCTCGAATAATCCCGCCAGTGTGACGGGTAACCGATTTTGTCTTCGATACCCTTGAGCTTCGTGATGGCCTGTTCCTTGGTGGCTTGAGACATCCAGGAAACACTCTCAATGTCCTGGCTCAGCGCCTGCTCGATAGCGTGCACCATTTGCAAGGTGCGGGCTTTATTTTCAGGGGGGAAGGCACGATCAACATAAGCTTGGCCCAAGGCCTCTCCCAGGTCGCGATCGGCGGCGCGTACGCAACGTCTCCAGCGAGGCTGCTGCTGTTCGGCGCCGGCAAGGGTGTGCGCGAAGAAATCAAAGTTCTCGTCCACCAAGGCTTTATTCAGCTCAGGAGCTGCGCGGTGAATCGCGTGCCAGCGCAGATAAACCTTCCAATGCTCCAGCGGATGCTCCTGCAGGAGTTTTTCCTCAGCCCGGAAGAAGTCTGGCGAAGTGACGATGTAGTGCTCGCTGGCCGGGGCCTTTACCGCCTTCAGGTAAACCTCCCAGTCGATCGAAGCCGTGAGTTGGCGTACCTGCGCCAGGCTCATCCGGTTGTTGATGTTCTTGGGGTCGCGCCGCTTGATGTTATCCATCTGCGCTTTGGCCAGAGCGGTTTCAATTTCGATAACCGTGGCGGCATCGGAACTAGCTTGCGCTTCGGGCTCACCTGCCAGGGCGAACATCTTCTGCAAATGCTGGCGATATTTGCTTAGAGTTTCGACTGACTTTGCATCGCTGTTCAGATAATAGTCGCGATTGGGAAGACTCAATCCGCCCTGGTCAATTTGCGCCACGACTTTCGAGGCGTCGTCGTAATCCTGTTGGCCGGTGAAGCCAAATAACGGCGAATTAGTCTGATTGTCGCTCTGCTCCCACGCGCCCGGAAACACATGGTGGAGGTGAGCAATTTCGAGCGTGATTTCTTTCTTGGACTTCAAGGCAGCAATTCGGTCCAACTCAGGCTTCAACGGCTTCAGGCCTGCAGCTTCGATGCCGCTTTCGTCCATGCACGCGGCCCAATAGTCTCCAATCTTCTGCTGTACCGGCCCACGCTTCGCATCGTTGGCACTCGCGGCTTCCAAGGTCTCGCGCAGCAAATTCTCGTTCCACAACTGCAGGCTGCTCCCCGTTCCCCAGAACACTTGGTCGGGCGGGATCGGATTCGCCGACAACCATTTGCCACATGTGTACTTGTAGAAGTCATCGCAGGGATCAAGGCTCTTATCGATGGAGTTCGGATCGAAGTGCTCAAGCTTCGGAGCCTTGTCTTGAGTGTCTGCGGCAGAACCCGTGTTATTGCGAACGGCGCCGGTTAGGTGGGCAGCCTGCCCCAGCATCACCACAGGCAGGACTAGAGTCAGTGCGAATATTGTACTTCTCGAAACAGACATTTTGCCTCTTGGGAAATGCACAATTGCAGGATAGAACAGCATTGGCCGATTGCAGGTACGCATAAGGAGAGGATCGAGTTCCACGCGGGCGATGAGATCAAACGGCACACCCTGACCTTGTCCCCGACCGACTAACATACTACAGACGAACAGCCCAGCGGTTAGTTAGCGTGCAGGTCGGACCCGGGGCGGGTGGACGGATTTTCTCCTCCTAGCCGGTGTTGTGCAAACCTGAAGCGATACCGTTGATGGTCGCTCCCAGCGCGTAGTCGAGATCAGCATTGGACTGACCCTCCCGCTTGCGCCGCAAGAGTTCTACTTGAATCAGGCTCATGGGATCCACATACGGGTTGCGCAGCCTAATCGATCGCGCCAGAACCCGGTTGCCAGCAAGCAGTTCGCGCTGTTTTGCGATGCGCAGAAGCATGCGCCGGGTTCGCAGGAATTCGGCTTCGAGCATGGTGAAAACTCGCTTGCGCAGAGCCGCATTGGTCACCAATTCGGAATAGACACGGGAGATATTCAAGTCTGCCTTCGCCATTCCCAGCTCAACGTTGCGCAACAAATCTGAGAACAAACGAAAATTCCGCATCATTTCCCGTAACAACTCCTCGTGGCCGGCTCCCTTCTTCGCGAAGCCTTCGAGCGCGTAGCCGACGCCGAACCATGCCGGCACGGCATGCCGGCTCTGCATCCAGCCGAAGACCCAGGGAATCGCACGCAGGTCCTCCAAACGCCTTCCCTCAGGCCTTCGTGACGGCCGGGACCCGATACGGGCGGTATCCAGTTCGTTCACCGGCGTGGCCTGCTCGAAATATTCCATCACTTCAGGATCTTCCGCGATGCACCGGCGGTAGAACTTGTAGGCTTCTTCTGACATCTCTTCCATTGCGGCTTCCCAGCGTGGATCGTCGCCCGCGGCCTGGCCGCGTTTCCGCGTGAGCGCTTCGAGACTGGCCGCAATCATCAATTCGAGGTTCCACTCAGCCAAGACCGGTTCGGCATACTTCCAGTTGAGGACTTCTCCCTGCTCCGTAATGCGGATGCGACCAGAGAAGCAACCTTCCGGCTGCGCCAAAATTGCAGAGTGGGTGGGGCCACCGCCGCGTCCCACGGTGCCTCCGCGGCCATGAAACAACTGTAATTTCACTCCGCATTCGTCAGCTACGCGCTGGAGTTCGCGATGAGTCTGGTACAGTTCCCAAATGCTGGTCAGCATTCCTCCGTCCTTGTTGGAGTCTGAGTAGCCCAGCATGACCTCTTGCCAGCGACCCCACGAGTCGAGGAGCGATTGATATTCGGGCCTGGCCCAGAGTGCGCGCACGATCGATCCAGCCCGGCGCAGCGACTCGATGGACTCGAACAAAGGTACCGGCATCAGGCCAGGGTCGTGTGCAGATCCGGAGGCAACCACCCCGCACGCTTCGGCCAGGTGGAGGACGTTCAGAATATCGTCCTCAGATTCCGCTCCGCTGATGATGTAGTTACAAATTGATTGATGGGGATAATTCTTCTTAATCTGAGCGATGGTTATGAAGGTCTCGAGCACGTCACGGCTTGATGGGGATGCAGTCTCGCGAACCTGCTGCAATCCTTGATTGCCGGACAGCGCAGGCGCCAGTTCGGCCCATGCTTGCGCGTGAGCACGGGCATGTTGACGGATGTCGAGAGTGTGCAGATGAAAGCCAAAAGTCCATACCTTCCGAAGAAGAGGATCAACCAGACTCTTGGCTAGCCTCTGACCGTGATTCGCCCGTAGGCTATCTCTCATCAGCACTAGGTCTTGTGCAAACTCGGTAGCGCTGCTATAGGAATCTGAATCGCTCGCCCGCCCGTTGCTGTGCTGCAGCCGGTGCAACACGAAAGAAAGGAATCGGCGATAGCTTTCACTCCGGTTGTGTTCTCCCCACAGTAGATGAACGCCGGGTGTCGTGCGCCCATAATCGTCCAGGCGTGACAGCATCTCTTCTGACGCGCTTACCTGTCGTAGTGACGAGCTCAGCCCGTCACTCAACTCCCGAACATCGCGAGCGTACTCTGCCAGTATCAGCGACCGCGCAAGTCCAAGGGCATTGCAGATAGATTCTGGCTTGACCAAAGGATTGCCATCACGATCGCCGCCGATCCACGACCCGAAGCGCACGATGTTGGGCACTTCGGCCTCGTCCAGGCGGATACGAAAAACGTCTCGGAAAGAGTCGCCTATTTCGCCGTAAATTCCAGGAAGGGCTTCGAATAAAGCGAGCTTGAAGTAACGCAACCCCATGCGGATTTCATCGTCGACAGTTGGCTTTGTCAATCGAACTTCATCGGTCTGCCACAGCGCGGTAATTTCTGTGCGGATCGCGTCTTCGCAGGCGAGTGCCTCGCCAGCGCTAAGCGGAACATGATCAAGACGCTCCAATTGCTCGGCGATCCGGCGGCGCTTGAGCAGCACAGTTTGACGCGCTACCTCCGTAGGATGGGCAGTGAATACTGGCATGATCGACAGAGGTGCGAGTGCCGCAAGCGCTTGCTCGCCAGATATGCCGGCCTCCTTCATGCGCAGCAACGTACCGTGGAATGATCCGGCTGGTGGCTGGTGCTGCCCGCCTAACTTGCCAGCCCTCCGCCTGCGTTTGCGATGGTTAGTCTCGGCCAGGTTGGTCAATTCGAAATAAATAGCGAATGCCTTCGTGACTTGATAGGCCTTGTCCAGGTCCATCTGCGAAACCACCGTTCGTGCTTCGCTCAGGAGCTTTCCCGAGGGATCACCGGTAGCCTGAGTTCGCGTCCGATTCCGAATCAGCAACTGCCGGAGTTGTTCCACCAGGGCAAACAGATCCTCCCCCGCCTGATCAACGAGTACTGTTCCCAGTAGTGTTCCCAGCGAGCGCACATCTTGTCGCAGAGGATTGTCCTTGGAGGCATCGTCTGACCCGGCCTTTAACTCGGCGAGGCGGACTTCCTGGTCCTCAACTCTCCATAATGGTTTGCGCCGATTCATGCGAATGCACGGTTCATGGGTAGTACGACAGGATAAATCAGTTTTCGGATAACACTGATGCGTGCGGCCATCTTTCAATCTATAGCGCAGCGCCTGCTGCCCGAAGAGCAGAGACTGGAGGAAGCGACAGCGAAGGAGAGCGCAGGCCGCTGGGTCCAAGCACTAGCTGGACGCCCGTTTCTTTGGCAGATGCCGCAGACTGTGGCCTTCGATCAGGCTGTAGAGTTCCTCAGCAAGGTTGGTGGTGTGATCGCCGGCGCGCTCCAGGGCTTGGGCCATTAGAAGTATTTCAAAACTGGTCGTATCGTTTTGTGGCACATTGGCAGCGAGGTGCTTTTGGAACAAAGTGTGGCAAACGTTGTCTATCTCTTTGTCCATCTGTAGGACCGAACGGGCACAATCCAGGTCGAGGCTGACGAACCCCCGATGGATGAGATCGAGCATGTCTCGCAAGGTGACGGACATCCCCACCAGTTGGCGCGTATCGGAAGCCGGCCACTTCGCGCTCCGAGATTGCACCCGCAGTGCCACACTCATCACCAGATCGCCAATGCGCTCGAGGTCGGTGATGCACTTCAAGCTGGCCAATAACTGACGCGCGCGCGCCTCATTAACTTTTGTGATAGCTGCGGGCAAGCGCTCATCGATCTGGCGCTCAATCAGGTCTAACTCTTTCTCGCAATCCTTGATCGCCAGGAAAGCCATGCGCGAAGAGTTGGTCAGCAGATCGCGCACGTTGAAGGCGGCATCGCGGGCGATTAGACAAGCTTTCATCGCCAGACGCGCAAGGTCGTCGAGGGAACCGGCGTTTTTTGCCGCCCCCTTGCTTTTCACGGCGGTCCGCGTCTTCTGAGTTCTGGCTGCCGAACTGCTGCTGTTCTCAGTAATCTCGTCCGCTTCTGCTGACGTTCGGGCTGAGACTTTGCCGGGCATGTTGATGGCGAGGAATGCAGATCGCCGACGAAGATAGTATGCCTCACCGGCGCTCAGGGCAGTGTAATCCAGAATTGTGAAAGAATGATTAAAAGCATAACGGGCGACCGGCAATCCTGCGTGAACTTTTCAGCGTTCGTGTGCGAGATACCAGGCTTGTGATGGGACTACTCGATCTTCTGCGACGTCAGTTTGCCTACGATGATTGGGCGAACCGTGAGGTGCTTGCCGGCCTACGTGCCTGCGGAATCACGACCGGACGGCCGGTGCAGCTGATGGCCCATATTTTTTCCGCCGAGCGACTCTGGCTGGAGCGGTTGAAACATCAACCGCAGAGTCTTCCCGTTTGGCCCGAATTTAGCCTCGACCAATGCCAGGCGGAAGCCGCAGAGTTGGACTGTCTTTGGCGACCCTACCTAAATCAGACTTCACCCTCATTGCTTTCCGAAGAGATCGCATATCAGAACAGCAAAGGGGAAGCTTGGACCAGCACGGTCGAAGACATTCTTACTCACGTGGTCATGCACTCGGCGTATCATCGCGGCCAGATCGCAAGCGACATGCGCGCCCATGGCCATACTCCCGCTTACACGGACTTCATTCATGCTCTGCGACAGGGACTGGTTGAGTAGGCTGCACGAAGTGGCCAGTGATGAGCTAGCTCTATGGAAGGCCGAAGCGTATACGTGTTTACCGCCCTGCAAGTGGTTGCGGCCGCGACTCTTTTGTGGTTTCTGATCAGTTGGGCGGCGCCGTGGAATATAGAACGCTGGGTTGGATCGGTGCTGGTCGTAGTGGGCGTAGCCTTTGTCGGAATGGCCCGCTGCCAGCTCGGGAAATCATTTTCCATCAGGCCGGAGGCCAGAGAACTTGTCGCTCATGGGCTCTACTCGAAAATCCGCAACCCCATTTACGTCTTCGGCTCAATGATCATTCTCGGCTTGATCCTCGTGCTGCAGAAGCCGGTTTTATGGGTTGGTCTCGCTGCCGTAGTTGCTATCCAGACTATCCGCGCCCGGCGTGAAGCGCGTGTACTGGAAGAAGCCTTCGGGGACTCCTACCGGGAGTACCGTCGCAAGACTTGGTTTTGAAGGCGTGATTTTGAGTAACGATGCCCGCACCCCGGCCTTTGCCCTCGCTGCCGTGAACACGTAATATCTCACCAATGAAAAAATTCTTTGGCTTTTTAATGCTGTTGCTCGGTGCGGCAGGTGTACTAGGTGCGAATGAACCCAAGCTTCCGTCGATGCCCGCCGCCGTGTCCAGCAATGCCGTCGCCAGTTTGAAGAATGGGCTCGAACTTTTCTCGCTGATGGGGGTCGGTCCCAAAAAAGCTTGGGATGACATCACGAATCAGGTTTACATCATGCACTTGGCCTCCGGGAAATGGAGCGAAGGCCGCCCCGTGCCGGGAGTCGCCGGTCGGCTTGGTGCGTCTGCTGCCGGGGCGAAGGGAGTGATCATTCTCCTGGGAGGATACGTGGTTGACGGTCAGGGTGGCGAGATGACGGTCGCCGATGTGAACCTGTATTCGCCTTTCGACCGCCGCTGGTACAGCGGCAAAGAAATTCCTATCCCAGTCGACAGCGCGGTCGTCGGTGTTTTTCGCGATCGCTATGTCTACCTCATCGGAGGCAGGTCGAATAGGCTCTTGGTGAACAACGTGCAGGTCTACGACGCGGAGAAAGATTCTTGGAGTCAGGCCACAGCGTTGCCGGGAACGGCGGTCTTCGGCCACGCTGGCGGGCTGGCGGACGATACCATTGTTTACCTGGATGGTGCTATGAGGAGTACCACCTCGGGAGCACCTTATGTCGCTTCCGCAGAGTGCTGGCTGGGCAAGATTGACCACAAGGATCCGACCAAGATCGAGTGGAGCAAGCTGCCTGCCCATCCTGGCCCGGCGCATTTTGGCATTGCCGCAGGTGAGAAAGAACATAAAGTTCTGTTCTCCGGCGGTACCGCGAGTCCGCACAACTTCAAAGGCATTGGTTATGACGGCCAGCCGGCTGAGGCTTCCACCGTGACTTTTGCCTACGATTTGCGCGCAGGCCGATGGGAAACGATCAGCGAAAACACACCCGATCCCCGTATGGATAGCCGTCGAATCCTTTCCACGCCGTTGGGCGCTGTCATAATGGGGGGGATGGCTAAGAATCAGGCAGTAACGGCGCGCGTCACCTTGCTGCCGAAAAAATAGACGGTACCGGATTGATCGGAGAGCCACCTTGGTGCCGGTTGACGAGCCACAGGATTCCGTACTAATGTGGGTTTACACCGGAAAGGAGGTGGTCGAATGACAAGTTCTGAATGTGGTAGTAGTTGTGGGAGTCTAAGACCAGGTGAGGTGGCTGAGACTTAGAGCTGGTTGCTCTAAGCGGGGCTCCGGGCGCATGCGCCTGCGAGCTACAGCCCGCACACTAGCCGGTGAGTACAGATGGAGGCATCGCGTTGGTCGCGCGAAGGTCGTCATCCTGGGACTTCGGTCTTGTGCTTTGGTCCCTGACCCGGGAGTTGCCGTGAGAGGCCACGTAGAGTGACCACCTCTTGGTCAATCCCAAACGGTCCACCGGACGGGGCTTGAGTCTTCAACGACTTGAGCCCCGTTTGTTGTTTGTTATCACTGGGTTCCCGAGATTCGGTTTTCACGACCATTGAATTTACCAACAACGTTGGAAGAACGGATACCCCCGCGACCATGCCATTTTGTGACCAAAATTGTGACCAAGTTTGGTCGCATGGATGGCGTGCGTCCGCACCGTGGCGCAATCTGAAGTTCCATCCCCAGCACAACCAAGAATATTTGTAACGGCAGAGTCGAGGCTGAGGTCGTCAACAAGCTCGGCCCACGCCGCGTCAGGTCGTGCCAGAATTTCAATCTGGCTTCAGGTCCTTTGCCATAAGAACCTCATCGTAGTAGCGACCATCTTGCTTTAGAGCCTTCTTTTCGATTCCATATTCCAAGAAACCCAGACGCTCATATAGCCGCCGTGCTGGCTCGTTGTCGCTAACCACGGACAGTTGGATCAGTTCGACCCGGTGGCGTGCAAATTCGACTATGGTCTCGACCAGTTGCCGCCCAACCCCAGCTTTTCTTGCGCTAGCTCGAACGAACATACCCACGAGCAGGCCCTTATGAGCCTCTTTTCGTCCCTGTCGGATCAACAATCCAGCCATGCCGACGAGTTCCGAGTCATGGAAAGCGCCAAACGCTGCCGAACCGCCAAGCCATTCCGAGAAAAAAGTCAAAGGTTCAGCAGTCTCAGCTTCGAATGCGCTGCCGAATGCTTCCGGGTTGAATTGAAGCCCTTCCAGTCGAATGTCTCGATACACGGCGGCATCGGCTGGCGTTAAGCGTCGTATCTGAATCTGAGCGGCATCCACATTCCATTGGTAATGGGAAGTTCAAATTAGGACAATACCCGGCTGGCGAACTCGCAGGTCTCCGACTGTCCCGCCGCCGAAGAACCTCCTCGCTCGGCGTCCAAGGTCTCCAGTTCCAAAACAAGGAACCCTAGTTGCGGCTGACACTGGCAACGTTCATGCTCCGACCATGACACTCAAAAACGCGGCGTTGCTGGCTCGGATCGGGACGATTCTGATGACGGCTCTCTTAGTGTGGACGTTTGTCCTCACCTTCCTTAATGTTCTGCGGGACTTGGTTCCAGCGATGACGCTGTTCCCGTCATTCATCTATGCGTTTGGCGCATTCAGTGTGATGGTGTTCTTTTACGTGTTCCGCCGGGGGCAGTAGTAGTCGTGATTTTGGCGGGAGCATGGCGGGCTCCAGATATGCAAACGGCGAGACTCTAGTCAGTCTTGTCTTCGGTATGGTGGTCTTCAATCTGGAACCTCAGAAATTCGTGGACCGCCTTCAGAGCATCGCGATCTTCCGTCTTAATCCGTACCCTGCCACCGTCCGGCGACTCTTCGAAGCTGTAGGAAATCGTACTGCGTTTTTCTTTCATCACTGGAACGCCGGGCGGAACTTGGCTATGGACGAACATCGGTAGAGAGAAGTCGCCGTTCGAGAACATCGTGACAATGTGCGTCAGGTGCGACCGGATCGCCTGAACGTTCTGGGTGTCCTTGCCGTCATTCACGACTACTTCAATGGCCCCGCCGTCCGAGAGGAGACGGAAGTGATGCGACGTGGCATCATGGGGAAATCCCATCGCCTCATCACCGTGTTTCTCGACATCTGCCTGATGCTGTTCCTTCAAATGCTCCCTGTGCATGGGGCAGGACTGCATGGTCTGTGCTGCCACTTGCAGCCCACAGAATAGAAACAAAGTAATTAAAGCTTTCACGTTTTCCTCCTCCGAAATTGATTTGCCTTTCGATTGGAACCACTGATATCCCCGGTAAGGGAGTGCAGCAGATTCGATTTCTGTCCGGGAGCCGTTCCCAGCATCCGATGTTCCCAGTCGGACAAAACCTGCTTGAGATATTGTTCGGTGCGCTTCGTGGCCACGATGTCTGCGCTGATTCCCTTGAGTTTTTCTTTTGCAAGGTTGTACACCCGCTGACATGGAGCACCGCCAGCATCACGGGCTTTCAAGACCTCTGCCAGTTCTGCCAAGGTGAACCCCATACGAAGTGCTCGTTGCACGACAAAAACGCGCTCCACCGCACTCTTCGGATACAACCTGTAGCCAGACTCAGATCGCAAAGCTCTCGGAAGAACGCCGATCTTTTCATAGTGCCGGATTGTGTCTGGACTCACGCCCGTTGCTTTCGCTAGGGAGCCGGAATGAAGAGTCTTGGTGATATTGTTGCCTCCTGAGAAGTATCAACCCTCGAACGCATTCCAGAGTCAAGCGACTTTGTGCAAAAAGCTAGCCAATCATCGGGAGGACATGCATCGCAGGACTTCGATTTGCAGGGAATTTGGTGCCGGGAGGGGTTTGGGTCGGCTCAGGCGTTCCAGAGGTCATCGCAGCCTTTGTGGCCATGCTGGCAGGCATAGATAAGGAGCAGATGCCTCTTACTCAAAAGTGCCGCTAACGTAATCCCTGAGTTTTTCGAGGAACGCCGGGGCACACTCGGCGCACTGTTACTGAAGTGTACGCAGCCGGATTGCATCGCGACCAAAGGCGGCGGGAATGGGCCGACCGCGTGGGATTGGGGTTTGGCCGTGTCGAGCAGCCGCTCGTCCCGCCCGGTTTATTGCCGGAACCGAACTGGTACCGAAAACTCTCCGGGTCGGTTGTCGCTTGCAAACCAAAGCTCCCCACTACCGGCAGCGCATTTGTTGTCTGGAAACCTGAAATGCAATTCGTAGTCTTCTTTGTCGTTCCCTCTCAAGCTAATTCGGTCTGATCTGTCTTTGGTATTGGATTTCGGGTGGAAGGAAATGCTTTGAACAGGCCATTCCTCGCCTGCCATGAGGAGCCGGAGCGGGGTGATCTTCATAGGCATCTGAGTGCGATTCACGACGGTCACAAGCCCCCATAAATACATGAACGGCCCTTGCAACGAATGTTGACTTCCGGTGACCAATATCGGGCCGGGAGTTCCATCGAAGTTGAAAAACAGCGGGGCAGCCTGTTCCTTCAGTCGTTGCTCGGCTTCCCGCTCCTCGTCGTTGCGTTTTTGTTCAACTATGTCCTTGGCACGTGCCGCTCGTTGTTCGTTACGCCACTTAAGTTGAAGCAGGTTGAAGAGAATGCTGACAAGAAATGCTAGACCAGTGATGACTAACCCAATAGTAGCCATGTCGCTCTCATAACGCCGTATAGACGCACAGCCGCCTATGGGCTATGCAGGTCTAAGCAGCCTTGCTCTGCCCCGCCCTCATCTTGGCCCACCTCGCCCGCTGAGCGGCGGCGATTTTCCTCCGGGCTGCTGCTGACGGCCGAGAATCCCGGAGGGATTCCGTTGTACACCACACCCATTCCACCACCGCCTCCGAGCTTCTCGACGATGCGGTAGTGAGATGGTCTGGCCGATCATTCGCAGGAATGCTATGGCGGGGGGCGAGGCATGTCAATGAGTTCGGAAGCGGCTACTTCAGCTCCGCGTACTCCGCCCTTGCTTGACTTCAGGATGGGGATGTCGGGGTCGGCGTCTTTCCAGAAATGGTCAGTTTGCGCGGAACAGGAGCGGCGTTCAGATGTCACTGACCTCGCTCCGCCAAGAATTTCTTCTGGCAGCTGATAGCGGCGGAGCGAACCTCGCCAAATTCTGGTTTGCGCCGAATGCTCGCGAAGAGCGGATCGGAGTCTATTGACACTGCGTAGGTATAGGTCATACCCCTGCTCATTTTTTGGTCGCACAGCAGTGTCCGTCGTAAATGCGCTTGACCCGAGCACCGGAGAAAGCCCCCTCGTGCTCTGGCTGCGATTTGTTCCTGCATTGCAATCATGTTCTGAGCAGGAACATTCAGCGTGTCTCGCCACAACAGCCGGTTGTTTTCCACCTCGACGGGCTTCCAGCGTAATTTGCAGTTGCTCTCCTGCCTTTAAGAAATGGCCTGTCACAATGCTGGCCACGCGCATCTCCTGCCCTGCTCTTTGCAGGTCGAGGTTCGGCTCAATGTACTTGCTTGTGGTCGCAAACGGACGAATGGACAGAGAGCGCGTGTAGCTCGGTATGGTCGCGATTTCGTCTGGCAGGGCGAGCCGTAGATTGTCGATGCTCTTGTCAGAACCAACGTTCTGAAAGGGCAGAACGGCCACTGTACTCACAGTCCGGCTAGGCGACAATGGAGTCAGCGGCTTGCTCTGATGCGAACGATAGTAAAGCCCACCTGCAATCAGCGCGGCGACCGGCAGGAGGGCGCTGGGAACAGCGATCTTCCAGGGCTTCTTCCGCACAGCTAAAGGACCTTCGGCAACCTTCGCTGAAGCCGATGATGCTGGTTTGGGTATTGCCGCACTGGAAGCAGGCATTGGCTCCTGCGTAACCTGAGAGCCCGTTTCCGGCGTGACCGCGACAGCACCGGAACTGGCTGCTCCTACCCGCCCGGTGTCTGAATCCCGCTTGAGCCGCAGCAACTCGGCCCGCATCTCCTTTGCGCTCTGATACCGCAGTTCTCGGTCTTTCTCCAGCGTCCGGTTAATGATGTCTTCCAGCTTGGGCGGCAGGTCGAGATTCAGCCGCACAAGAGCTACAGGAGCACGGTTCAGGATTCCCTCAGAAATCACTAATGAGGTCTCACCGCGAAACGGTAGAGTTCCGGTTGCCATCTCGTATAGCACTGCGCCAAACGAGAACAAGTCGGTGCGTGCGTCCAGTTCCTTTCCTCGCACCTGCTCGGGGGACATGTAGGCGACTGTCCCCAACGCCGTCCCCGGACTGGTCAAGTGTTGTTCGTTCATTGAGCCGGTCTGTGTGCCAGCCGCTGCGATTTGGCTGGCAGAACTCGTTGGAGTCACGACTTTCGCCAGACCGAAATCCAGAACCTTGGCGTGCCCACGCTTGGTGACAAAGATGTTGGCAGGCTTGATGTCCCGATGGACTATGCCTTCGGCGTGGGCTGCGTCGAGCGCGTAGGCAATTTCGATGGCCAGCGACAACACTGTTTCGGTCTCCAGCGGTCGCCCAGCGATGCGATGTTTCAGCGTCATTCCGTCCAGATACTCCATGGCAATGAACGGATGGTCGCCTTGCTTGCCGATTTCGTAGATCGTGCAGATGTTAGGGTGGTTGAGAGAGGATGCAGCGCGAGCTTCACGGCGGAATCTTTCAAGCGCCTGCGGGTCTTCCGCTATGTCCTCGGGCAGGAATTTGAGAGCGACAAACCGACCGAGTTCGGTGTCCTCAGCTTTATAAACCACGCCCATCCCACCGCCTCCCAACTTCTCGATGATGCGGTAGTGCGAGATAGTTTGGCCGATCATGGTGGCGTGGAAACTCAGGCTGCCATGTTAGGGATGGAAGGAAGGCAAAGTCAACGAAAACGGCACGCCGATGGACGCAGGAAAGGGAAAATCCCGCGATTTCAGGCTTTCCCAAGCCCTTGCCTTCCCGGCGGTTCGGAAGGGGTGCGCCGGAAGAGTCTCAACTCATTATTAACGTCGATCTTTTAAGTTTTCGGCTGGTCAGGGGAAATCTTCGGCGAGGACGATTGCTAATTTTTTTGTACAATGTCCAAGCCGCATCGGAGGTTCTCATGCTACCGCGTGTAATTGCGTTGATCGCCGCTCTTGGCTTTCTGAACTCAGCCACCGCCCCTGCGCAATCGAAGGAGCACAATCCGGACGATCTACTAGCTCGACTTTCGTACAACAGTACCTATGTCTGGCATGTGAGCGAACAGCGTTCGCCGCAGATTTGTTTTGCTTTGTACCGCGACGGGTACTACCGATTATCAAGGAAGTCGAGGAGGACGCAGGACGGCGTTGAAACTCTTCAAGGAACACTATCCCCGGATCAGCTTACTCGCCTCCGAACTCTGCTAAAGAGTCTACCTTTTCAGACTGGTGAAGTTGGAGCGATCCGCAAAGCCTCAGAGTCGCTCACGGCGGAGATTGTGCGTGACGGCAAGACAGTCCACTTCGTATGGATTGATCCTGACCATGAGCGTCCGTTTCCGGATTCAGCGATTCGTGTGGTCAACTGGTTACAGGATTTTGAGGCTCAAGGTTCCTCGCCTCTCACTCTACGCGAGTTGAGCGATCAGCCCATCTGTCCATCAGCATCCGAAAAGCCATTGCATCCGGTTATCGCCAGTGTGCACCGTATGTCGGAGGGTGCCAGTTGCGAGAGGCAGCGGGCCGCGACTGCTCCTGCGGCTGCAATTGGTTCCGCACCCGGAAACTAAAAAACGGCTTACCTGTTGTGGGGGGCACCGGGCAACGGCAAGACCGCGACCCTCCGCGTGATGGCCGCGCATCCGCACATCCAGCCCTACGCGCTGGACTTGAGCGACATGGAAGAAAAGAGCGCCGATGTTCTCCACCTGTTTGAAAAAGCTGGCGCCAATACCCCCGCGCCGGTGATCCTCGAAGACCTCGACCGCGCATTCCCAACCGAGGGAAAGCGGACACAGGAACGGAGGGTGAGCTTTCAGAACATTGCTCAACTGCCTCGACGGCGTTGGAACGCAAGACGGCGTGATCGTGGTCGCCACAGCCAACGACCCCACCTGCTTGGACCCGGCGATCCTGAAGCGACCGGGACGGTTCGACCGCGTGGTTCAGTTCCGAAATCCGGACGCCCACCTGCGCCGCGAGTATTACAGGCGGCTCAGTCCGATTCTCACGGGAGAGCAGTTTGAGATCGCCATCACGCAGACAGAAGGATTCTCGTTCGCACAACTCCGCGAAACGTATGTTCTCGGGGCTCAGTCCGCATTCGAGCGCGGGCGAGAGGTAATGCGATGTTATTGAGGCTATCGAGCTTCAGGCCGCAGGAACCTGCGATTTGAAAACCTCGGTCGCCGCCTCGGGGTTTGTGCGCCATCCTGAGCGTCAGGCCCGCCGCTGAGGCTGGCCCTCGGAACCGTGGGCATACCTACATGCGGACAGTCTGAAACCGTTAAGGATAGGAACTACGCATCGACGCTCGCGAATAAAACGGAGATCATTTCGAAGACGCTGAAGGGGATGCCCCTATTTCTACAGGGGTTGGCCCCTAGTGGCACTCAGTTCGTGCTGTTGGGCTCGCACCGTTGCGCAGAAGAATCGTTTGCTCTTAATCCACAACCCGTCCGCAGGTTTCGCAACGAACCGACCACGTAGAAACCGACATCGCAGCCCTTGAACGGCGTGAACTACTGATCATCACCGTTGAGTGAAACAGCCAGTGCATTGGTAGCTCCGCTGGTCGAACTGCCCCACAGCGCGTTGCTCCCCCAGAGCGCATCGAACCCTGCGGTCGCACTACTTCCCCAAAGAGCATTGCTGCCCCAAAGTGCGTTGCTCCCCCAGAGAGCATTTGTGCCACTCAGGTTGGACTGGCCGCTTACAAACTCATTTCCCCACACCTCCGTGCTACCCCACAGGGCATTGCTGCCCCAGATAGCAGATGTATCCTTAACCAAGAAAAAGTTGCCCGAGACCGGATCGTAAGCAGCAGCAGGAGACTTCGCGCTCAGAGTCGGAAGCGATATATCGGCTAAAGCTGCCTGAATATCCAGATAGCCTGCCCCCACTGTGAAGATGTCTGCCTGACCGCAGTAGGTTAGACCCGTAACGGGATCGGTGACGCTGCTGTAAGGAACTAGATTCTTATACGCCGATTGCATCAGCAGGGCTTTGACCTGATCAGGGGTGAGGGTAGGATTCTTCTGCAATAACAGAGCCGCAGCGCCGCTTACCACCGGTGCCGCCATGCTCGTACCACTGAGCGAGTAATAGGTAGAGGAAGCGGTGCTCTTTCCATTCGTCTTATAGAGAGACTCTGGAATCTCATTCCCGGGGTAGAGGCGATTGAGATTCAACGAGGCCGTGTACAGCGAAATGATGTGGTTGCCCGGCGCTACCAGATCGGGTTTGACGATGTGGTCGAACAGAGTCGGTCCCTTTGAACTATAGCTTGCATTCTGATCGTCAGAGCGGCTTGGCGTTCCCACGGTGTTCATCGCGCCTACAGTGATTACGTAGGGATCGTTGCCCGGAGCGCTGATGGTTCCGTAACCGTTTGTCCCGGCGTTGTTGTTGCGGCCATCGTTTCCCGCAGCCACTACGACCACGATGCCTGCCTTCCAAGCTTGTTCCACAGCTTGGCATAGCGGGTCGAGCGTGTAGCTTTCATAGACGGGCCTGCCCAGAGATAGATTTATGACGCGGATGTTGTACTTGCTCTTCAGTTGGATAGCAGTCTGAATGGCGGCGATTACCTGACTATCCGTTCCCGCTCCGTTTTGATCGAGCACCCGGGGTCAATCAGTTGGACGTTATTGGAAATTCCCCTAAACGTGTAGAAGTACTTTGACCCTTGGGAGTTCTTGCCCGTTCCCGCGATGATACCCGCCACATGACTGCCGTGGCCGTACTGATCAGTTGCACCCTTTGAAGCGCTGCTTGCAAAGTTCTGACTCGCCACGACCAGATTATTCTGGCCGTGCAAATCGGGAATGTCGATGATGCCGCTGTCGATAACTGCTACGCCGATCCCTGTTCCATTTAAGCCCGCGTCCCATGCCGCCGAAGCATTGACAGTCTCGGTGTGATAGTCGAGGACGGCAGTTGGAGAACCGTTACTCGTGCTGAAAAGCGGGCGTTCGGGTGAGATGTAAGCCACTTCGGGGTCGGCTGCCAACCTCACAAGCGCAGAAGCAGGGATGGAATAAGCGCCCGCCTTTACAAGGCCGAGTTCTCTATTTAGAGTTCCGCCTTTGCTAAAGACCTTTTGATGGTGCCTCGCAGTTGGAGTTTTCGTGAACTGTACAATCACATTCACCCGATCTAAGGTGGCTTTTCCTCGCAAATCCATTGCGATCTTGGGCGACACGGCGAAAAGGCGGCTTGCGCATAGCATTACGATGCCCACCGTCATGAGCACTCTTTGCCAGTTCACACTTTCACAGTGTCCGCATTCCATCATTTGCTCCCGTTTTTCCATAAGCCTTTCGCGAATATCCCAGCATTTGATGCAGCACGTGTCGCGCCAGAGGAGGTTTTGCAAGTAGTTGATTATGCAGGCAGCAAGCGCTTCACTGATTCGGGTTCAGGACAAATTGTCCTCAGACTCGCGCCCATTGAGACAGATCGTCTCAGGGCGTTTAAGCCCCTTTGGTATGGCCCTGAAGTGGGCGTTTGGGCGCTGTGCCGACTGAGTGCCCTTGCCCCGCAATGCTTGAGTGGTGAGAGGTCCTGTTTACCGTAGTGACGCCTTGTGCATAGTTTCTTCCAGTCGGTCAGCGCCACTAATTCGTCCAGAATTTCCTGCAATCTTTGAAGCCGACGTTGGTGATCCCCCGCTGCGCCCTGTGGCTTCTTTTTGCCGCCATGCGAGTCGATTCGCTTCACTGATTTGCGCTATTTCCTCTCGCAATTTCACGATGCGTTCTTTGATTGGATTCTGCATAACAATACGCTAGCAGAGCATGCCGAGCGGATCACAGTTGCACCGGGCAGCGGCATTTCTCTCCGTGGCCGTAGTCGGTTCTGTGTTCAACTCCACCCTGTTGTTCGTTGTTCCTTATGGCTAGTATTTTGATGGGAGAGTTTGAGCGCTCAGGCATGGGGCTGAAGAGGGGTGTAGCTTGGGCAATCGGAGATGTTGTTACCGCTGCCAATTTTGAAATTGCCGTGATAGCCGCGCTCATCGGTTATGTCCTTTTTGAATTTCTTCGAAAAAGATTCTAGGTAAACGTGGCTTTGATTTTTGGCTGCAAAAGAGACAGCAATAGTGCCCCCGCGATGATGACGCCAATTCCGCCGTGCAGCAAGTCGCCTCTGACGCAGTTAACGACATCCCCGAGAACCTGTGTGGCGATGATTACAACCGCGAGTCTCCATCCCCAAAGGCGGCGTTTGAACCACCCGATTCCTGCCGTGGTGAGGGCCGCGACAAGCAGCAGGAAGAGAATCCCAACCGTCCTGCCCAAAGGCGCCACTTTTGTCTTACGTGAGCGATGATTTCTTTGTCCCTACGCGGGATGGAATGTCACAAGACCACCAAATCAAATTTCTCGTTCTCCGCTTCGCAGGGCGACCGCTAAACGAAAGCAGGGGTATTCTCGTTTCGGGACGATTTTCCGAGCGCTAGGTATGCCGAGGAAAATTGTCCCCCAAATCGGCGATTTTGAAACTTGGTTCACTCAATCCCCGCGTCCAAGGCGTGGTCTAGCGCCGCCAGCTTTGTCGCTCACGTCGATGGGCGTGCGCGGACGATCTACGTGGGTCCGGAGTGAACCGGGGAATGCGGTACTGTTACGGAATGCGATTGCAGGGGCGGTGTGCCGTAATCCAGACGTACCGCGCTCCACACATGAGAAACTCTCTCGCGGAGCGCAGTGTTCATTGCAGCCTCGGTATTCCGCCTTGGCTTGCTTCAGGATGGGGATGTCGGGTCGGCGTCTTTCCAGAGGGTGAGGAAGCTCAGTAAACGTGAACCACCCCTCACGATCAATGGTTTGTAAACCGTGCCAATCGCCAAATAAGTCCGGCTACTGCGTGTAGGGGCCTTTGTAGTTCGTCCCGTCCACGCATCCGGTACCCAGAGAAGTAGTGTAGCCGGGTCCGTTGGGGCTGGTGCCATCTGCCGCCTCGTTAGACCAGTTACCTTGAATCTTCCACTTCGGATAGGTACTGCTGTTGAACAGAACGTAAGGGCCGCCGAACGTCCATGCGCACTCGTCGCCGTTTTCCTCGCCATTCGCGGCATACCAAGCATCGCCGTGCGGATCGGAACGAGTTTCCGAGAGTTCGTGCCCGCTAACATTGGCGAGAGCCGCCAAGCCTTGCGATTCACCGGAGACGGTGCTCTTCGGATCGCATCCGGCGTCGCCATCGAGCTTCCAGAAGAAAGCGAACTGTACTTCCACGCCGCCGCAGGCGCCCCAACTGTGGTACGCACAGTAGTTCCCCTTGCGCGGGTGGTCGATGTAGACCGGATAATAGCCGTTGGTCTGCGGGTTCGAGATTCTCCTACAGACTTCCCCGAGAATCGACGATGTACTCGGATGGTTCGGCGAGGACGTCGTGTCCGTGATGTAGCCGAGGTACGTCAATGAGGAACTGACCTGATGACCCGTGCTGTCGGTGTACTCGTCTACGGTCGCCGCGTACGGAATGCCAGCCTCGCCCTCGTACCACGCATTCATACCAGTGATTTTGTCGCCGGGATTGGTGCCCCAGTTTGATCCCCAAAAGATCGCCTTCACCGAGGCGCTGGGCAGGATGGGTCCGCCGTGATAGAGCAGGTCATTGCTGTTCGTTGTGGCAGGTTTTGGCACACCGCGAGCCCGATGCGGGCCGAGAATCGGAGGCTCACTTTTGTTGGGGTTTTTATTGGGACTTTGGGCATTCAGAAGTGTTGAAACCAAGATCAACAGGGCAAGGGCAAAACGGTTCATCGCTACTCTCCTCACTCGGACAGTGAGACGGAGCATACCATGCCCCTGTTTTGAGGGCAGCAGTCTTTAGGACATGACCGCCGAGCGTCAATCCGAATCGTAGAGTTCTTGAGCACGTTCTTGTACCACTGCGTTTCCGAAACCAACCGACGTAACCGCTCTGGTCAATTTGGCGATAATCGTGGGCTATCGGGCTAGGCTTTAGGTGTGTCGTTCTCGAAGAGGATCGTTGGATTGTGGCCGTATGCGGTGATAGTCATTTCGCTGATCGGGCTAGCGTACAGGCTTCGGACTGGCTCCCAGTAAAAGGCCCTACCGGGCTGCGGTAATGCCCTGTATTGACCGTGGATTGACAGTGACCGAAAATGCAGCAGTCTAGTCTGGGAGCCGAAGGATGAGATGGTACTGCTTTGAAGACCAGCTTTATGCTGGTGACTGGCGCGTTGAGGGTAATGACAACGAAGGCCGCGTGTACGTCGCTATTTTCTCCGGCCCCGACGCTCACGAACGCGCCCAAGAGTACGCAGACTGGAAAACCTCGATGGAACAGCACCGCCCGATTCGTAAGGCAAGCTAAAGTGCGTTCGTGCTCTGCCAAGTCGTCTTGTCTAAGACTCAGGTGCCCAAGAACGGAAAAGAAACACCGTGACCATTGGACAGGTTGATTGTTACAGCGAGACAGACCATTTGCTGTCTTCCATGATATAAATTCGTCCCCGTGAAACATTCAGAAATCCGCTGGAACCCGGAGCTTGAGGAGTGGTTTTGTGTGAGGTGCGGACGAACCTCTGACCATGTTGTGCGAGTGCGGTCCCGAGCACGGAAGTACCCAAACAGCTTGGATGAAAATTCAAAGGCAAAGCACCAGCCCTTGTAATTTCGCTCGAACCCGCACGCACCATCGGGAGTATTCGGAATGGAACGGTTAATGACTGCCAAAATATCGCGTGCCACACAAGTCCTTCAAGGTCTCAGGCCCCCGGAAGGATCGCAGACTATGTGGACTTGCCAGATGTGCAGGCCATTGCTTTTTGCCCCTACTGTGGAGCGCCTAATAATGGCACCACACGGCCCAAAGCGTGACCTTCATCGCGAGCCAAAACGTCCAGACGTGAGGAGTTTTCATAGGGTATATGCTCATGAACCCCTAACGGGAGGCCCCAAAGAACTTGTAAGCCAGCCCTGACAACGAAACCACAATCAGGACGTAGGGCCACAATCGACCAATCTGCTTCAAGAAGAATGACACTTCTGAACCCCCGCGCAACACTGTCCGATACACTCACTGAGTTGAGCCAAGCGGTTGCGTTCGTTAGTTGCCGAAAAGAATTCAGCGAGCCTACAGAATGTCCTGTATCGAAGAATCACTGTATCGAAGAATCACTTGACTTGGGGGACACTACAAGCACTCTGGCCCGCTTCGTCCATGCTCAGGCGATTGGATGGCCGGATTCAGGCCCTGTGCGCTAAAGTTGTGCAGAGTCAAGACCCGCCGAACTAAACAATATTCTCTGCCAACTCAGAGCCGACCTCCGTGAGCACATCGAACGCCTCCGGCGCTTGGCCGTTAACTCTCCAAACTCTCAGCGGCGTGCTGGTTAGTTCCTAGGATTCGCGACGAAGAGGACTTATTTGTTCGGAAATTACGAGGTTCACGGCGCTCACTTGATTACCGCTCACTGTGACAAATTTCTCCCACGTCGCTGGTAAGAAAGCGTAACTTGGTGAACAAATCAACTGCCAGCCGAACTAGAAAAGCTCTGACTGCATCCAAGCTAGCCATATGATTGTCGGAGAAAGGAAAGCGAGCGGGCTTGTGCTGCTGCTGATTGTCACGCTCTTGGTGGGAGGCTTTATTGCAGTGGTGTGGTTTCATCGAAAGGAAACGCCGACACCGATGCGCAAGCCTCCTATGCACTCAGCGTCTTTGTTGCCTGAAGAATCGGGCAGTGTATGTATGCCGCCCGCTCGCTGTCCAACTTCTCGAAGAAGACCAGAAGTAGGTATCGGAACAGACTCGCCCTGCCCAATACGCATCAACCCGGCCCGCATTTGTCAACACGGAACGGTTGCCGCGCAAACAAAGAGCGAGCGAGGCCAACACCACCAAAAATGGGGAGGGCGCTCACGTTTCGAGGGAAATTTAAGTTATGTGTGAAGGATGCCACGCATGCAGCTTTCTGCAACTAACCTTCATTGGGGTCCACAATGTACCCAACGGCCGAATAAAGGAGAGATAAGGAGAAGAAATGACAACCAAAATGAATCGTTTGCTATTGTGCCTCATTCTCGCAGGTCTGACCGCGTCGTGGGCGGTTGCTCAAGATGAGACCAGTGATTCCAAATCAAAGTCGGATGTAAGAACTGTCACGGGCTGCTTAACCAAAGGCGACAGTGCCGACGAGTTCCTGCTGGCCGGAAATGATGGAAGCACGTGGGAGGTGCGGGGTAGCAAGAGCGGCGTAGACCTCGCGAGTCACGTGGGCCACACAATCTCCGCAACCGGCGTGGTTTCGAATGCGACAGCGCATAACCTTAAAGAAGATGCCAAGGACGCGGAGAAAGATACTGGCATGAGGAAGAACAACACCGAGCACGGGCATTTGAAGATTACGGACGTGCAGATGGTAAGCAACTCGTGTCAGCAGTTGTTCCTCAGAACTATTCTGAGCACCATTTGGGGGCGTGGCCGAAGCCCCCTTTTTTATGCGTCCGTGCAGACGGTGCCACGCTGCATATATGTCCCTGCCACTGGAAAACATCAACAAAACAGCATCGACCGGATCGCAAAGCGAGCTAAATTCAACTGTACCGTTTACCGCTATCCTCCTGCTAGTCACCCCACGCTAGAGAACATATGGTTTAGCCCTTCATCGGAGCGGGCTGTTTCTTTTTCTTCCGTGCCTCCGCCAGTTGTTCCTCGGCCTCGCGGCTCTCTATTTCATAGAGGGACATTGGGCGGTTCTTCTTCTTGGCCGCTGGCTCTCTTGCTAAGGAAGTGCCCTTTGGAAGGGCATGGGTAAACTGCACCATAAAAACTATCTCTTGGAGAGACGCAAAGGCTAACAAAGGTAGAGTGTTTTTGTCTGTACTTCGGCGCACCAAGGGAGTTGTGGCGGTTCCGGGGGAGGAGTTGAGATTATTCAATCCCGACCGGGTTCAATCTCGCTCGCAACATTGTTCCGGCACCATTGAGCGGCATTCTGAAAATGTCCTAGGCTAAGGCTAGGCTCGATGGTGCGCTACCGCACAATAATTGAAGCAATTCGTTGCATAACTATCGTGCGAGGTATACATTTTCCCTAAGACCAGCCCGCCCCTCTTTGGGAGGAGGCTCTGCATATGGTTGGTAAGGGCGACTTTCAAGTGATCTGTCGCATCTGCAACAAGCCCCTAAAACTTGGAATTGACACGGCTGCGGACGAAGAGGGTAAAGCCCTTCACGAGACCTGCTACGTGAAACAGATCACGGACGCACCGCGCAATCCTCCTGCCGGGCTTGATGCGAGAGCGAAGGTGCGTTTCTCTTTTAGACGCATCTTCGCTAGAGAGAGACGGCTATGAGAGCCGACTATGTTTGGCAAGGATCGTACCAAGCTGCCATCCTCGAAACTAACGATAATAAGCTGCCAAATCGCCTTCAGGCAGCAAAGGCCGCGATTGACAACCGGCTTCACGACTTGCAGAGGGACTTTGGCGGTACGCCCGAAGAACGGCAAGCTATCACCGATGCGCTTGTTGGGCTAAACGTGCTACGGAGAGAGTTACAAATACGCTCGTACGAAACGGGTTCGGGCAATGCTGAGAGAATGCAATAATTCACACTTGCGTATTGGTGCCGAACACCCCTATGGATCGCTTCTGCTATAGATTGTCCTGACCGATTCTGGCTCGTTGAAAGGGAGCAGAAACCGAGAAAAAAGTTGACTGTCCGAGCGATTCGCATTCTTCTCGTGGACGACAGCGACGCCGTGAGGCAAGCTCTGTGCTCCTTGCTAAGCGCTCACGTCGAGTTTGAGATTGTCTGTGAATCTGTAAACGGATCGGTAGCAATCGGCAAAACTGCTGAGCTGCGACCGGATGTGATTCTCTTGGACATTAACCTGCCTGACATGAACGGACTCGAAGCGGCTAGGCAGATGAAGAGTGCTGCACCTTCCGCAGAAATACTCCTGTTGAGCGAACACGATCTTTTGCCGATGGTTCAGGAAGGCTTACGCGCAGGCGCACGCGGCTACGTGCTCAAGTCGGACGCCCCGCACGAGTTGGCCACGGCCATTCGACATGTTCACAGGAAAGAACAGTATGTGGGCCTCAGACTCGCGCAATGAGGGAACCCATCTGTGATCCGTTTGAGATGAACCATGCTTGTGCCTTTCCTCGGTCTCTTCGTGGCATAGCTGTCTCGGTCTAGAAACGTCAAGGTGGTAATCAACTTGACCGAGAAACAACATCACTGCCCCTATTGCGTTGTCGATGACAAGTTCCGTCCCATGACCGTTCGCCCAAACGGGCGATCAGTTTGCGAGAGCTGCGGGCATACCACTTTCCCGGAGGACAAGGCTTTCAAGTGTCCGTGCTCCGGTTGTGGTAACCGTCCAGCCGCGCGGGAGCCACATCGAGCTTAAGGATCAGATCGTGGGCAGAATAGCGCGGCCAGTGGAACGCGCCGGGGCCATTGGGATTGCCCTTGGCCGCGAACCGTGTCCAATAGCCCATCAGAGCGTTTGAAAAGGCGAGTTCGTCAGGGGTGGGCGTGAGGACGCAATCGCCGACCGAATTGTGGCCCGCGAAAGCAAACCTTTTCCAGCGCTGTGGCAATGTTCCAACATCAGTTGAGAGGGGCTCTCGACAGGAGCCTGCCGAGCCTGTGTGGCGGGACGAGAGGAACCACCGGCATACTGCAGACACCAGTCCCCACAGGATGAAACGATGCGATAAATGCGGCGAGGTAAACTATGTAACCAGAGGACCTATTTCTCGGAAAGGGCGAACTTAACTGAAGTCGTACTGCTCGGCTCGACGGCTACAGACTCTTCCCACGTTTTGGGCTCGCTGAAAAGTGTCCGTTGGACGCTTCTCTGTGTGAAAACGTCGAGGGCATTTTCTCTACCCAGCACGCGCCATCCTTCATGCCAGGCCACAATCTGATAA
>WNGL01001333.1_pt1 | contig 30106 bp, 25 predicted proteins | sample 5400591 | NCBI WGS metagenome assembly WNGL01 (sample SAMN13153377, study PRJNA577476) | soil metagenome | isolation source: 80 cm soil or saprolite under Garry oak tree replicate 1 | place: USA:California | collected 2016-06-15 | reverse complement strand
TTATCCAAACTCTCCCCAGCACATCGGCCACGCTCGAACCTACACAATTGCTGATGCCAACGCCAGATTTCACCGGATGCGCGGATACAACACGCTCTATCCGATGGGATTCCACTACACTGGTACGCCACTGTACGCCATGGCAAAACGGCTCAGCCAGAATGACCCAGAGATAGTCGAGACATTCACAAAGATCTATGGAATCCCTGCCGCTAAACTCGATGGTTTGAAAGAACCTAGGATGATGGCGGACTATTTCCGGGACGACATCAAGAAGGGAATGGTCGAGATAGGCTTCTCCGTCGATTGGCGGAGAGAGTTCACCACAGCAGACCGGCTCTACAACCGTTTCATCCAGTGGCATTTCCGATGGCTAAACCAGCACGGATTCATCACCAAAGGGACCCACCCTGTCGCCTGGTGCCCCAACGACAAGAACCCAGTCGGCGTCGTAGACATCCAAGGAGGAATAGAACCGGAGATAGGTGACTCCCACCTCGTCAAGTTTGAAAGCGACAGAACAATCTATCCAACCGCAACCTTACGACCCGAGACGATCTTCGGCGTAACAAACATCTGGGTCAATCCCAACACCCGCTATGTAAAGGCCCAGGTCGACTCAGAAGAATGGGTCGTCAGCCGAGAAGCCACTGAAACGCTCGAGCACCAGAACCATTCCGTAAGAGTCGAGACGGAATTGTCCGGAGCCGACTTGTTGTGGAAAGAAGTAGCTAACCCGATGACCAATACTGCCGTCCCGATTCTGCCCGCAGACTTTGTCGAGCCGGGCAACGGAACAGGCATCGTGATGTCAGTGCCGGGACATGCCCCCTACGATTACCAAGCGCTCATCGACCTGAAAACAAGATCCTGGAGCTCAAGCGAACCCGAAGATGTCATCCGGAAGATCGAGCCAATTTCCATCATAAGCCTCGAAGGTTTCTCGGAATTCCCCGCGGCAGACATGGTGAAGAAATTCGAGATCAGCGGACAGAAGGATCCTCGTCTCGCGCAAGCCACGAAAGATCTGTACTCTAAGGAGTACCATAATGGCGTCATGACCGATAATGCGAAGCCATACTCTGGATTGTCGGTTGAAAGTGCCAGACAGGCGGTCATCAAGGACCTTACCGGTGTTGGAAAGATGGCGAGTATCTACGAGCTGCTGAACAGACCGATAACGTGCAGATGTGGAACGAGAGTGGTCGTCCACGTCGTCGACAACCAGTGGTTCATCAACTATGGAGACGAGGAATGGAAGAAGAAAGCTCACCAGTGTCTTGACAAGATGGCAATTCTTCCCGAAGACCGACGCGGCGAGTTCAACTACACCATAGACTGGCTCAGAGAAAGGGCCTGCGCTCGCAAAGTGGGGCTCGGCACTCCACTTCCATGGGACACAGACTGGACCATCGAAGCGCTGTCAGACTCCGTTGTCTACATGGCATACTACGTGCTCGCAAAATATCTGGCCAAGGAATGGGTCACCTTCAAAAAATTCGAGAAAGACCCCGAGAAACTGCCAGACTCCTTCTTCGACTATCTCTTTCTAGGCCAAGGGTCCACTGAGGCGATTTCACGGGAGACCGGAATCTCAAAGAGAATCCTAGAGGCAGCGCGCAGAGAGTTCAGTTACTTCTACCCGGTGGACATGAGACATTCAGCGAAAGACTTGGTCTCGAACCACCTCTCCTTCTACATATTCCATCACACCGCTCTCTTCGCACAGGACCAGTGGCCAAGGGGGATTGTTGCCAACGGATTTGTCCTGATGGCAGGGGACAAGATGTCGAAGTCACTAGAGAATATCATCCCACTACGCCAGGCAGTCGCAAGATTCGGCGCAGACCCATTGCGAATAGGTACACTAGCAACCGCAGAACTCAATCAAGATACTGACTTCAGCGAAACACTCGCAACTACCATTCAAGATAGGCTCGTCAGTCTGATATCTCAATCCCGGAAGCTTGGACGAAAGACGAGGGCAAAGACAGTCTATTCGACACTCGACCGGTGGATGCTTAGTCGTCTCAACGCAGCGATTCTGGCAGCAACCATGGCGATGGAACGATTGAGAGTGAGAGAGGTCGTAAACATCGTCCTTTACCACCTGGAGAACGATGCCGCCTGGTATCAGCGCAGACTGGGCCCGAAGAAAGCAAGGGGAGACGCCCGAAGCCAGGTTCTCAGACATGTCTTCGATTCAAAAGCACGAATGCTGGCCCCACTTGCACCCCACGTGGCTGAAGAGATGTGGTTCACTCTGGGAAACAAGGGATTGGTCGTTCGGGCGGAGTGGCCCAAGCCTGACGATCGGTTGCACGATAAGACAGCTGAAGCTTCAGAGTCGATCGTAAAGCAGACCCTCGAAGATACTGGAGAAATTCTGAAAGCGACAGGCCTCACAGCCAATAGCATCACCTACTACGCGGCTGGACAGTGGAAATGGAGGGTCTATCAGAAAGCACTCACCGCCGCGAAGAGCGATCCTAAGAAACAGGGCGAGTTCATCAAGGAAATCATGTCCGACCCGGAGCTGCGAGCGATGGGAAAGCCAGCCGCAGACTACGCCGCAAAATCGTACCAGCAAGCAACTCAGATGAAAGAAGAACTGCGCGAATCAAGAGTCGGAGTCCAGCCAGACGAGAAGAAGGTTCTGGAAGATGCCTCAGACTTCTTCAAGCGAGAATTCAGAGCCGAGATTCACGTCTCGCAAGAAGGAGAAGAGGAGATCCGTGATCCGAAAGGAAGGTCCAGGTTCGCCGAGCCCTACCGCCCAGCCATCTTCATCGAATAGAACACGCTAGAGGACTCTTACCGCCAGCTTGCACGCCGGACAGTATTGATACATGAAGTACGTCTCCACCGGCTGTCCCTCGGGGCCGACCGATTGAACCACGATGGCTTGCATTTCCTGAAGACACGGTGAGTGGTGGGAATCCTCCATCGCGGACACCTCCACGGTCGCGCCCGCAGGCTTAGCCTTCTCCAATTGGCGGACCAGGTAGTCGAGTTCCTTGACTGAGAATTCCTCGAAGGGCAGGTGTGGTGCTTCCAGACTCTTCTCTGCCGCGTGTCGAACGGCCCTAGTCATTCAACCACCTATGCATCAGACTCAGCCTCAAGTAGGCTCCTTCAACCCTGCTTAAGCGTTGAGTAACCCCTAACGGTTCATCGATAGTCATTATCAATAGTCGTGAGAAGACAGAAGCTGCAGTATGAGGCGGGAAGACCCTTTCAGTAGTGACGCTTGAACCTTCGAATCGGATGCTGCTTCTCGATAGCGAACCATTCGCCACCGCACCTGTTCGGGCACGTTGAGTCTTCGAGCCGGACCATCTCGCCTTCTGATAGGTCTGCATCGCCGCGTCTCTGTTCGAAGCTCTTCTCAAAATTGGTCCCGCACTTAATACAGTGTAGCTCCAAGACAGTTCTGGCCAATCTTACACCATGTGTGCGGTGGCACGCTGCTCGAGGGTAATTAAGTCGGAAAGGGGAGTGGCAATAAACCCGGGTGTTCAATTCTGACGGTCCAGGGTGAGAATGCGATATTACAGATCGACGCGGCTCTTCGTCGATCCCTCGAAACCGTCTACAATGGACGTATCGGGAACGTGTTGGAATCGCTCGGTCGGATGGCACCAAGATACCATTTCCGGTTGAACGGTCCTCCCAGTACGAAAATGGAAACCGTCGAAAGTATGCGTTCCGAGGGCTTCGGCATAGGGCTTCACAAAACCATCCCTGAAGCGGCTTATCTTCCCGTGGCGGAACAGACGGTGACGCGGGAAGGGATACCTGTACTGGCTGACCGTTTTGCGGCGGAGGCGGTGATGCAAGGGGCACACCTGTACGCCCCGGGAGTAAAGAACTGTAAGGGTCTCCGGTGCGGAATGAAGGCAACGGTGGAGGCTCGGAACGGAGTTCTGGTTGGGTCTGGAATAGCACGACAGGGCGAGACAGCTATCTTGAACTATCATCGAGGCATCGCAGTTGAGACTCTAGCTAGCAGATTCCGTCTTTCTCCTCTCCGGGAATCCCGATGGTACGAGTCTGGACTAATCCATCTTCAATCACTGCCAGCAATGGTTACGTGTAATGTCTTAGATCCTATGCCGGACGATGTGATCGTTGACCTCAATTGTTCTCCAGCAGGGAAGATGTCTTATCTCTGCCAGTTGACCGATAACAAGGCCAGAGTTGTCGGCTTCGACAGAAATACGCGAAAGACGGAGAAGGCGAGAGAACATCTCGAAAGGCTACACTGCAAGAACTATCAGCTCATCGCCCATGATTCTAGATACGCTCATCTAGACTACACGTTGAGGGCGGACAAGGTGCTTGTCGATCCTCCATGCACGGGACTAGGCATAACCCCCAGACTCTCCGTCGACTCGACAATGGCTGACGTAGAGAACTTGGCTGCTTACCAGAAGCAGTTCATGAGAACTGCCGCGGCATTGGTCAGGAAGGGAGGGACAATAGTCTACAGCGTCTGCACAATTACGGGCGAAGAATGCGAGGGTGTGGTCAGATTCGCAGAGAATGAGTTGGGGCTCATCGAGACGGACGCTCGTCCCATTGTAGGAACTGGATGTCTCGATTCGAAAGCTCTGAGTCAGAGGTTCGATCCCGAACTCGACGGCGCGGGTTATTTCATCGCCCGGTTCATCAAGCCGTAGGTGCCTCTATAACGCCCGATCTCGACGGTTTTCAGAAGAGACTAACTCGAGCGAAGAAGGCGATAGCAGAGTCCAGCCTCACAGACAGCATAGTCGTTCACCATGATGAGGCTGATGGGCTCTGCTCCGGGGCCCTAACAAAAGTCTCCTTAGAGAAGCTCGGCCTGCCTACGCGCCTCATATGCGTCGACAAGGTCTACCCGGAAATGGTAAGAGATATCGAAGGCGGACCCCGACGAGTGCTTGTTTACGCCGACATTGGATCGGGACATATAGAATGGCTGAGCAGGTTCAACCGTTCCAAAAACTTGATCCTCGCACTAGATCACCACGACACTACGGAAGTGAACGATCCATCGGTCCATAATCTGAACCCAGAACTCAACGGATTCTCAGGCGAAAGAGACGCCTCTTCAGCGACGATCGCTTACCTCTTTGCCAAGACCGTTGATCCCTCATTCACCAATTTGGCGCATCTCGCGATCATCGGCTCTAACGAAATACCTGGCGAGATTCAGGGTCTAACCAGAATCGCTCTCGAAGATGGCGAGAAGATCGGGATTGTTCGTCGGACCCAGAAGGGTGGCTTGCGACTTGACTTGGCGGGAAGATCTCTCTCCCCCGGCAGAGCTTCAACGATGCTGAACGTTCTCGGATCCGTGGGATACTATCGAAACGGGCCCGAGATCGGGGTCAAGGCATGCATCGAGGGCTTTGAAAATGATATTCTCACGGAAGCCAAGCGTCTCGAAGAAGAGAGGAAGAGCGCGAACCAGAAATTACTCAAGACGATCCGTCAGAACGGACTCGCACAGTTAAAGAACGTTCAATGGTTTCACGCCAGAGACAACTATAAGGGAATGAGCGGTAAAGTCGTAGGAAGCTTCTGCTCATACCTCAGCTACCAGGGTCTCGTCAACCCTGTCAAGTACCTGATAGGAATGATGAACGTGCCGCCGGATATTCCAAGCTGGGGCAGACTACCGTCATCATTGGTAAAGGTCTCAGGCAGGGCACCGCAACTTCTCGCTAAGATGATACAGAGCGGCACGCGGCCGCCACTTTCCAAGATACTGCCTGACTCTTGTGAAAAGATGGGGGGATTCGGCGATGGCCACACCGTAGCCGCCTCTGGAGTTTTTCCGATTGGGGCTGAAGAAGGATTCCTCAATACGGTAGACGACCTTGCCTCGACGCCACCTAAGCTATCGACGCTCAACGGTTGATGGAACTCAAGTGCACCGGGAAAACACGGTTGAGAACTGGACACATGACCATAGGTTCACTCATGCGGTGTGTCCGTCTTGCAAAGCAATCGCGGGAGAACACAAACAAGTACCATCATGCTTCCACGACCAATCACAAAGAATCGGGGGAACTAATCCACGCGTGGTTGGGAGTGCGTGCTCACACCACCCGCTGGAGCCATGCAGTTCAGAAAGCCGAAAAGGTGGAATGAACCCTTCAAGCACGACAGTTTCGCTCTCCTAGCTCCAAAAAATCGTAACAATAGAAATCAAGAACTCGAAAAAAAGAGTGTGAAAGAAAAACCAAGAATTCTTTTTTCAAAAACCTTCGACTGCCGTGCGCGCGCGCCACGGGACCCGAGACAATCCAGAGACGGGTTCCTACACACACTTCCTCAACCCGTTCAACGAAACCGCAACAAACCCATTGCCGAGTACCAGGCCCATGCTAGCAAATGCTCGTTTTCCTTGCGGTTCCGGCTCGTTCCCAACCCCAACAATCCGCTTGTTTCCAGCTTAGAACACCGCACGATCGGCAAAAGAACCCCAGAATGTGGATACCGCCGTCGGCACCCCCCCTCCCCCGGGGATCTGCGTTCAGAGTCCTAGGCGTCTTCCACTATGGTCTGAGCCTGCTCATGCATGAACTGGAGCAGATAGTAGGGTCCACCCACACCCTTGCCAGTGGCGCCGCTCCCTTTCCAGCCCCCGAAAGGCTGCGCACCGGGCCACGCCCCGGTCGTCGCTCCACCCTTCCGGTTAGCGTAGGTAACGCCAAAGTTGATGTTCTTGAAGAACTCGCCCACCTCCTTCGGATCCTTGCTGAAGACCCCGGCCGTCAGCCCGAACTCGGTCTGGTTGGCCTTCTCAAGAGCCTCATCAAGGCTCTTGAACTCGTCGACCGCGACGAACGGCACGAACAACTCCTCCTTCATCAACCTATGATCCGGAGGCAGACCAGTCACAACTGCAGGCGTAACATAGTATCCTTTGGGCAGCTGAACCTTCGGAGCCTCTCCACCCGCCAGGATCTTGCCACCGTCCTTCTTGGCCTGCTCAACTGCTCGCTGATACTTTTTGAACGCCTTATCATCGATCACTGGACCCACGAAGGTTGCTTTCTGTCGTGGGTCGCCTACGACGATCTTGTCTACTTTCGATTTGAGAATCTTTAGAAAGTCTTCTCTGACGCGCCGCTCCACATAGACCCTCGACGTCGCGCTGCACTTCTGACCCCCATAGCCGTAGGCTCCCTTCACCACTCCCTCAGCAGCCTTCTCTAGATCAGCCTTCGCCGTCACAATGGCCGGGTTCTTGCTTCCCATCTCGGCAATGAACGGCTTCGGATACGACTGCTTGGCGACAAAATCCCTGTAGAGCTGCATTCCAACATCCTTAGAACCAGTAAAAGCAATCCCAGCAACCAACGGGTTGCTCGTGAATTCAGCACCGAAGGAACTACCGGGACCCGTAACGTAGTTAATGACACCTGCAGGGATTCCGGCCTCGACAAGAATCTCGTACAGCTTTAGAGCGGTGAACGGCGCCTCACTTGTTGGCTTGAAAACCACCGTGTTGCCGGTGATCAAGGCCCCAGAAATCATGCTCCCTGCCAGCGCTAGGGGAAAGTTGAACGGGCTCACCACAGCCCAGACACCGTGCGGTCGAAGCACACTCTTACTGTTCTCACCAGGGACAATTCGATCCATCGGCCTAACATAGCCATGATTCTCCTCCATGACACGAGCATAGTACCGGAGCATATCCGCAGCCTCATTGACCTCCGCGATCGCCTCGTACCTGTTCTTGCCGACCTCGTAGGTTATCAGCGCCGCCAAGTAGAACTGGCGTTTCTCAATTATCTCCGCGGCCTTTCGCACAAGCGCAACTCGCTCAGTCCAGGGTCTGCCGCTCCATGACTCGAAGTTCTCATTAGCCGCCTCAAGCGCTTTGCGCGCAAACTCTGCAGTGCCCTTCTGGAAATACCCCAACAGAATGGTCGAATCCAAGGGGCTCCGCAGCTCGAACTCGCCTGCGCTCGCCAGGACTTGGCGCCCACCGATATGCATCGGATGATGCTTTCCAAAATCTCGCTCAACCTGCTTCAGCCCCTCCTCGTATCGCGGGTGAATACTCTCATCCGCTAGTAGCGTGACATAGGTTACCTTCTTCGGTTCAGAGGTTACCTGCAAATCGCCAACCCTCGGTCAAGCCGTTGTTCTGGGAGGAAGATAAGACTAGGCTTCCGATTACCCCAACCGGACAGATGTACCAAGTGGAGCCACGTGAACTTTCACGGTTATGAAAACAGCTGGCTCCGGCATGGGTCCCGGGACTGGGGATCCGTCTCAGGTTGCCTACGCAGTTATCGCTGGCCTAATGCGTCGCAGCCTGCGGCCAGGTCTTTGACCGGCCTTGCTCGGACTCGAGCCAGGGCGCGAGCTCCCAGCCCTTTTCATCCAGTCAGGCACGATTACTGCTCGGATAAGCTCCTGCATAGTAATCCCTCGATCCTTCGCCATCTTTCTCAGCTGGGCGTATATCTGTGGATCTAGAGATTGCATAAACTTTGTAGCCGTTATGCTTTCACTCTCCTTGGTAAAAGTGCTACCCTAGGATATAACCCCAACCCTACGCTGTCGACCGTCGATATCCCAGTATACCATAATGGATCCACAGCGAGACATGATCGCTATGCGTGGGGCTGTTTTGCCACGGGCAGAAGCTCAACTAGAGATCTGATCGGAATCCCTTCGATACTATCCTTTCCGCTCTTGTTAGCTAGAACCGTTACTCCGATCGGTTTGGACTTTACACTCTGAAGCGTCTCAACAGCCGCGCGAATTGTTTCCCCCATTCGGAGAATCGTGTCAACGATCAACACCTTCTTGCCCTCAACTGTCGAAAAGCTTGGATTCACAGCGCCAGCAACCTTCTTCTCCCCGAGCCTCTGAGGCCTCACCGAAGCGACCGGCTTTCCCAACGACCGGGCAACTATCAGACCGAGTGCCATTCCTCCCGCCTCGATTCCAGCCACTACCTCAGGCTCCTCCATGGACCCTTGGTCAACCGACTCGCGGACCATATCCGCCATCGCTCGCCCGACGAGTGTCAGACGACGCACGCTGGATCCGATCGGGTTCCAGTTCACATAGACATCGTAAGCGTCCTTAGGCTTGACTCCGTCTTTTCCGTGGAGGAGAAGCCAAACAACTGTATCCGCTTGGACTTTCAGCTCATCAGCGATCTCATATGTAGACATGCCGCGTTCTTTGAGCTCGAGGGCTTTCTTGGCAAGCTCCTCCAGAGATCTCATAGCAAATCCCTTGTGCGAATTGAGAGCAAGTGCCTAGATATAGCTTGTCAGACCAAGCTCCAGCTCGAATCTCGAAGTTCACAATAGAACATATCTTGAAAGAATAACCAACTGGGCGAGTCAGAAGATAATTGCGAAGGTTTCACGTAGCCACCGAAGAAGAGATCAAGAATGGCGTAACCACGGACGTCTACTTTAGCCGCACCAGAGAGATACTCGAAAAAGAAGGACTAGCGGACCTCCACGTTACTGCCGAGATCACTACGAGCTCTCTTCCGAAGAACTGGGAGTGGGGAATACTCGCCGGCGTCGAAGAAGCACTACACCTTCTCGAAGACATCAACGTTGACGTGAAGTCGTTTCCAGAGGGCACGCTCTTCCACGCCAGTGACGCTTCAGGTGTCCGCGAGCCAGTAATGGTTCTCGAAGGTCGGTACCTTGATTTCTGCACATACGAAACGCCTCTGCTCGGTCTACTCTGCCATGCCTCCGGAATAGCAACCATGGCAGCCAGGGTCAGAAGATCCGCAGGCACCAAGACAATTCTTTCCTTCGGAATTCGCAGGGCCCATCCAGCCCTCGCACCGATGATCGATCGAGCATGCTACATCGGAGGATTCGACGCGGTTTCCAGCCTGGTGGGCGCGAGGTTGTTGGGCAAGACTCCGTCCGGCACAATGCCGCATTCTCTGATCATCGCGATGGGAGATCAGGTTCGCGCCTGGAAGAGCTACGACGAGCACATGCCGGAGGATGTTCCCAGAATAATGCTTGTTGATACGTACTGTGACGAAAAGACTGAGGCGATAATGGCGGCGCAAGCCCTTGGAAGGAAACTGTTCGGTGTGCGTCTGGACACGCCGGGGTCCAGGCGAGGCAACTTCGCCGACATAATCAAGGAGGTGCGGTGGGAGCTCGACTTGAGAGGATTCAACAACGTGAAAATCTACGTGTCTGGCGGTCTTGATGACGAGTCAGTCAGAACGCTCTCTGACGCTGGCGCTGACGGGTTCGGTGTAGGCACCTCTGTGAGCAACGCACCTAGTGTAGATTTTGCGATGGATATCGTCGAGGCTGCTGGGAAACCTGTCGCAAAGCGAGGAAAGCTCGGGGGCAGGAAAGAAGTCTGGAGATGCGATCAATGTCTCCTAGAATACGTTGTTCCGGAGCATGCTCCCGCCCCAGTATGTCGGAAATGCGGAAGCAAGACCCAACGAATGCTGGAGGGACTTTTGGAGAAGGGACGTCTAATTGGGTCTCTTCCTACTCCGGATACGATTCGGGAGAACGTGATTCATCAGCTTGCGAAGTTGACCACCAGCTAGCGACGGCTCGCACTAGCTTTCGAGAGGACCTTTCTTCTCAGCTCGGTCCCACAGATCCTGCATTTCTTCTCTGGGGGCTTGTATCTTCTGTAGCAGGCCGGACAGTACATTATCCAACGAAATCGATGGACTATTCCAAAGTTTGCCAATGAGCCGTGTTCTATCTGGAGATGATCTGCAAGGTTCTGTATGGCATAGTCGTCGCTGACAATGATCGGCTCTCGACCGTCCAGCTTCAAATCGACTGCTAGGGCAAGCACCTCTCTATCAGCCTTGGAGAGATATCCGGATTCACCAGCGCGAGAACTGGCGTCGTCGACGATTGCCTGGGCTCGGAGGGAGGGAGCTCGGACTGTCAGTTCTCCCTTCTCCCTGAACATTCGAAACCTCAGCTGGGGCATCGTCCCCTCGGAGAGCTCCTCCTCAACCGCTCTAACCGAGTACGCTTCTGCTGTTTTTGACGGATTGAAGCCCATAATGAAGGCTGAAGTGTCAAGAACCAGTGCCGTCAAACATTCTCTCTCTCGGATGCCAGCCGCCTGAGACTGCGTTGAAGGAACGTGTCACCAAAACGGACGAAATAGACGCTGTTCGTGGACCTCTTCATCTCAAGACTTTGTCCCAAACCGATTTGTTTGACGGGATTCCCATCATTGACCAGCGTGGCGGTCGGCCCTGGCTCTTCAAGCCGGACGGTTAGCTTCCTTTCGGCTGGGATGACAAGGGATCTTACCGGCTGAAGGGGGGCGATCAACGTCATAACGAGAACGTTGAGAGATGTCTCCAGAACAGGTCCGCCCGCTGAGAATGAGTGCGCAGTGGAACCGGTCGGAGTGGCTACCATAAATCCGTCTGCTCGGGCCTTTATGATCCTCTTGCCATTCTGAGCTGCGGCAACGTTCAACATCTTGTCGGGGATCCTAGGCAATAGGAGTGCTTCGTTGAGACAGTCTCCGATACGATGGCCATTCTGGGAGACTGCGACGCGCCATTGTTCCTCGATCTGGAAGTCGCCGTCGAGCCAGCGTTTAAGCGATCCTTCAAAATCCTCTGGTTCGACTTCGGTTAGATAGCCACTTCGGCCGAGGTTGATCGCGAAAATCGGCGTCTTTGAGTTAGGCATCTCCCTGACCGCTTTCAGAACTGTGCCGTCGCCTCCGAGTGTTATCATAAGATCCACATTCATCCTGTTGACCGGTCTACCGTTTCCTAGTCTTGAACTCCGTGAGAGTTGTTGTTCGAGTACTGGGGTCAGCCCGTGGTCTACGACCGCTCGGTTGACTTTCTTCGCAATTTCCAGTGCCTCCCTTGATTCGGTCTTGGCTATGATCCCTACTCGTCGGGGCATGACTACCAGTCTGACTTCCAGTCAAGACCAGTCGGCTTGAAAAGAATTCGCTAGGATGTTCCTATCGTCCGCGGGAAGTCTTTTAGATGTAGCCGATCGTTTAGCTGGATTTCATGAGCAAGCCTGTTTATGTCGGCGAACTCAAGATTGGCCAGTATGTGATTATTGACGGCGAACCCTGCCGTATTGTGGAGTTTGAAAAGTCGAAGCCTGGGAAGCATGGCTCGGCCAAGGCAAGAGTTGTTGCGATGAGTGTTTTCACGGGCCAGAAGAAGAGCCTGATCAGCCCAGTCGATTCCAGGGTAGAAGTTCCGATGATCGATAAGAGAACGGGCCAGATCATTTCCATCTCCGGAAACCTTGTCCAGTTGATGGATATGGAGAGCTATTCCACCTTTGAAAGCCCGATGCCCGATGATCCGGAACTCAAGGGATCTCTTGCCGCTGGAGTTGAAGTTGAGTATTGGGACGTTCTCGGGCGCAGGATGATCGTTCGCAGAAAGGGCTGACTCTTCCTTCTCGCCGAAAGGGCCCGCTGCGGTTAGACATCTCAGACTGCGTCCAGGTATGAGTCTGGACGACCTTGTCCGCGAAATGAGTGGGACACGGGTCCTTGGAGGAGGCCGGATCGGAGAAGCCACGGATGTTGTCGCGGAAATGTTTCGAGACCCTTCATACACGAACTTCCTGACAATAGCTGGTCCCATGGTTCCTGCTGGGTTTCGACTCTTGTTCGGAGACCTTATCGATCGAGGTTTCCTAGACGCTCTAGTGACGACGGGGGCTAACCTGACCCACGATGTGATCGAGAGTCTGGGGCTCCACCACTACCAGGGTAGCTTCCAAGTCGACGATAGAAAACTGATCAGGGCAGGGTACAGCCGGATTGCGGACATTTTCGTCAAAGAAACATCATTCGAGAAACTCGACAAGACGGTCAGAAGACTCGTATCCAAGATTCCGGTAGCAGAGCGAAAAAACATCTCTTACTCGGACCTGCTCGCAAGGCTCGCGCTGATGATCAACGACGAGGACTCAATTCTCCACAAGGCGGCAAGACAGAAAGTAAGAGTATTCTCTCCAGGTCTCTTGGATTCGATACTGGGGTTAAGCCTGTGGAGTTTCGCCCAGACAGAAGTCTTGCAGTTGAATCCCATCACCGACGTCACAAAAATCGTGGAGATGTCTATGACAGCCGACAAGATTGGCGTGGTTATCCTGGGAGGCGGGCTTCCGAAACACCATACGCTTTTGGCGAGTGTGTTGCGCGAAGGCGTCGATAGGGCCGTCCAGATAACCTCCGACCGTCCGGAACCCGGTGGGCTGAGTGGTGCCTCGCTCGCTGAGTCGATAAGTTGGAGGAAGATCAGAAAGGGAGGAAGGTTCGTAGATGTCTACGGAGACGCGACGGTGTGTTTCCCCTTGATTGTTGGAGCGGTTCTGGACAGGGTTAAGAAGCGGAATCGCATATTGAAAGAATAGGATGGAAGCGGTAGGGCGATCCCTCACCGACGCAGTCCGGAAACTACTCCGGGTCCCAAACGTTGACGAGAAAGCGGTCAAAGAGCTGGTCAAAGACCTCCAGAGAACCCTCCTCCAAGCAGACGTGAACGTAGAACTCGTTCTACAGCTGTCCAAATCGGTCGAGGAACGCTCACTCAAGGAGAAACTCCCACCAGGCATCGCTCGTCGAGAACATGTAGTCAAGGTCCTTTACGAGGAGATGGCCAAGTTTGTGGGCCAAGACCCTGCCAAGGCTGAGGTCCAGCCTGGGACCTTTCGGAAGATTATGCTTGTCGGAATTCAGGGAACAGGAAAAACGACAAGCTCGGTAAAGCTAGCTCGATTCTTCACAAAACGTGGATTGAGAGTCGGGCTCGTCTGCGCTGACACGTATCGTCCGGGTGCGTACGAGCAGCTGCAGCAACTAGCGGCAAAGGCTGAGATTCCAGTCTACGGGGAGCCGGGAAAGAAGAAGCCTGAGGAGATTGCGAAGCACGGCCTTGACCATTTTCGGAAGGAAAGATCCGACCTCGTGATTATCGACACGGCCGGTCGCCATAGGAATGAGAAGGATTTGATGGATGAGATGAAGCGGATCGCGTCCGCGGTCCAGCCCGACGAGATCGTGTTGGCGATCGACGCAACCATCGGTCAACAAGCCATCTACCAGGCCAGGGCGTTCCACGAGGCGACGCCAATCGGCTCTGTCTTGCTAACAAAGATGGATGGATCGGCTAAGGGAGGCGGCGCCCTCTCTGCAGTAGTTGCGACCGGGTCAAAGGTCAAGTTCATCGGAACAGGTGAGCGGGTCGAGGACCTGGAACTATTCGTCCCCACCGATTTCGCGGGCCGCCTCTTGGGCATGGGGGATTTGAACGCTCTCCTGGAGAAGGTGAAAGAGGCCGAGGTCAAGGTCCCCGAAGCCAAAGTCCGCCAGTTCATGGAGGGACGATTCAGCCTCAGAGACATGTTCGATCAGATGGAAAACCTCAGGAAGATGGGACCGTTGCGGAAGGTCTTGCAGATGATTCCCGGAGCTGGAAGCGTGCCGGAGGAACAGCTGGGGGTGGCGGAGGAGAAGATGAAAGCCTGGCGGGTCATAATCCAGTCCATGACCAAGAAGGAGGTGGAGGAGCCGCGGCTCGTTGACAGTTCACGAGCGAAGAGAATCGCTAGAGGTTCCGGCCGGTCAGAGAGAGAGGTCCGGGAGCTTGTGAACCAGTATTTCACGATGAAAAAAATGATGAAGCAGATGAAACGGCGTGGACCAATGATGAAAGGCATGCCATTCATGAAAAAGTAGCCTCGATCCAAGGGCCATAGACCTTCGACCAGGTGGATTCCACAAGAAGAGTGACTAGCTTCGCGAATTTTTGATCATACTATGTTCACTTGCAAACGTTCGGCTTATCATTTGATAACAGCACTGTGCGCATTGGGCCAGAGAGAAGATGTTTTGACAAGCCTTGAAATGATGCGCGAAAGTCTCAGAGAAACGTTGAAGGAAACTTCAGTGCTTCGGCATGTGGCTATCCAAGAAGAGGTCATAATCGGAGCGGAGAGCATCAACAAAACATGTAGCAACGCTTTGAGATACGCCAGGCAAATCAAGGAACTACTGACCGAGTCGGGATCGATTCAAGGCAGGAGACGATAGCTCCCAAAAAACCAAGCGGTATCAATACGCCAAGAAACCACAGCAACATTCGGGAAGGAGTACTGATCCATCCCTCCCAGGGGGCGTCAAGAAAAGGTTAACCTATTAGCTACGACTGTCGGCCGACGAAGCGAATGGTGCTTCCAAAGCCTGTTGTCCAGCAGCTTCTAGGCGAGAGCAAGGATCATGAGTGTCCCGAGGCGCCGGAGATATGTGTCCGGGTCATGGCGATCGCCAACCTGCCGGATATGTTCGGCGAGTATCAGGTTGTCGCGTTCTGGAACAATTTTGACAGAAAAGAGCACGCAGCGCTCATTCATGGCGACATTTTCGAGAAGGAAGATGTCCCGGTGAGACTCCACTCTGAATGCCTCACGGGAGACACTCTTGGGTCGTTGAGGTGTGATTGTCGCGAACAGCTTCACGAGTCAATGAGGCAGATCGCGAATATGGATAGGGGGATAGTCCTCTACATGAGGCAGGAGGGTCGGGGTATCGGGTTCATCAACAAGATCAAAGCATACCAGCTCCAGGACGAGGGCTATGACACTTTTCGGGCTAACGAATTGCTCGGCTTCAAGAGAGACGAGCGAGACTATGACTTGGCCGCGCACATGCTGAAGTCGCTGCATGTCAGGTCGATCAGGTTAATGACCAATAACCCTGCAAAGATCAAGGATCTACAGCTGCACGGGGTCAAGATAACAGGGCGCATCCCTGTCATTGTGCCTCCGAACAAGTATGACAGGTTCTATCTCGAGACGAAGAAGAGGGCGGGTCATCTTCTCGATAAGAACGAGCCGGAAGAAATCTTGGAACAGTCGGAGGATGGCGTGGATAATCATCACTGGGAACAGGCGGAATAGCTCGTCAGGCAGAGATGATGGTACTACGGACCAGTGCGTGCCTGGGATGCTTTGATCTGGTTGGAGACTGTTCGAGGTCGAGCCTCATCTCCCATGTGCGCCTGAAACCGAATTTCTTGTAGACGCTTCGACCCATCTCGCTCGCGTGGAGCATCAGTCGCCCATAGCCCTTCTTTCTACACCATTCTAGGGCCTTACTGACGACCATAGATGCCACGCCCTGGCGTCGGAATTCCGGCTCAGTATACATTGAAAGAAGATATGGTTGTAACATGTCGGCTCGTTTAGGGTTCGGTTGGATGGGTTGAAGCCACAGACATCCTCCTCCAGCGACCCTCCCATCCCGGCTCTGGACCAGCCATGCGATCAGCTGATGATTTCGAAGTCGAGTGTCAGCCCATCGTCGATATATCTTGTCGGCCCGTTCGTGGCGAGAGTGGTCTCTCACGCCTAGGTCGATCCACATAGCTCTGCGTTGGTGAACCAAGACGTCAAGATCTCTTAGACCGGCCCGGCGAACCGTCAGGCTCTTGGTTGAGGGTCGAGTCTTGCCGCGGCTGCGAGCCAACTCGCTGCGTCTCAGTTCAATTTCTTCGAGTCGAACTTGTTTCCATACTTGTCGACAAAAGCCAACTCGGACAACGGCCTTCGGTTCTTCTTCCCCAGTATCTTCACTGTCGGATACCCGAATCCTACGACGACCGTTGGCTTCAGCTCGTTAGGAATGGCAAAGTCTCTCCTCATTCGATCCTCCTTGAATCCTGTGTAGAGTCCGGATATGACCCCTTGGTCCCACGCGGCCAACTGCATGTCTTGGACTGCCCGGCCTGAATCTATGAGGTGGAATCCGAGCTGGGGGTCTGCGAGTACTATGACTGCGAAGTTAGCGCCCGCGACCCAGCCGCCGGATGTGCTGTCCTCCGCAAGCTTCTTGATCGTCTCCCTGTCTTGGACTAGGATGAATCTCCAGTGCTGTTTGTTTATGCCGGTTCCACTCGCCCTCGCCGCCTCCAGAATCTTCAGTTTCACATCTGCTGGAACTTTCTTCGGCTCAAACTGTCGGACGTCAAGCTTGGTCAGAATCGTCTTGTAAGTTTCCGTCCGTCTACACCTTGGTGTACTCGAGAAACAGTACCAATCTTAAAGGATCGCCTTTGAATGGCAAAACAGATATTCGACATGACTTCACCCGAATAGCGTGACAGCAACCTCGCTCAGGGCGCTTGAGAATCCGCGAGGGCTTCGGTCGATTACGCCCTACCTCTTTCCACAGAATCCTGATAAGTTGATTGATTTTCTCAAGAGGGCCTTCGGTGGTGAGCAGATTTTACGCGCGACGCGACCTGATGGAACCGTCATGCATGCCGAGGTCAGGATAGGGACTCGTCTGTTATGATGGGTTCACCGATAGGTCAGTTCGGACCCATGCAAAGATCAATCTATCTCTACGTCAAGGATTGTGATGCGGTGTACCAGCAAGCAATCCAAGCCGGTGGGATTTCAGTATTCGAGCCTGTTGATATGCAGACAGGAGAACGATATGGTGCCGTGAAGGATCCGGCCGGAAATATCTGGTGGATCGCAACTCACGTCGAAGAGCCTTCGCCGGAACTCCGCAGGCGCTTCGAAGCTTCCTTTCCTCACAAAAGCGCTATGAAGGCTAAACCTAACCCCTCTTAATAATAATCAAGTTGGCAACCTCCCCGAGAAATTAAGCGCGCGAAAATACAAGCACGGAACAGGTAAAGAGTTCACTAACTTACTCACCGAAGGTTAAAGGCTATTCCAACTTAGTTAGAGAATCAGATCCCCACCAAGAGCCGATAATTGAAGCTTGAAGGTGCCTACGTGAAGTTCTTACCAGGAGTCCTGTCGGTCGGTCGACATTGCCTTCTCCGCGGTTTGTTGCAACTCGTGAGGGTCCTCTCTGAGATTGGCGAACGCCAGTATTGAGGTATCTTGGGATTGGAAGACTATTGTGCCCGATTTGAACCACCGTTTCGCTCGGATCCTCACAAGAGAGCGAAGCGAAATTTCTTGCGTCCTTCGGAAGATACGGAGTTCCTGTTTTCTGATTACTCTTCGGTCGGTTATGTAGTAGGATACGCCCGCGTATTTCGAATAGGTATAGCTCCAGACCAGGATCAGAAGGCCGAAGGCAAGAACGATCCCACTTTGAGCCTCAGAAGGAATTGAAGGAAGCCTCATCTGTTCAAGGTAGGGTATGACGACAATCAATACAGCCAGATCTAATATCAACAGGGGGAATGGCCATGAACGATAGACCGGTTTCCCTGTCCATAGAATAGTCTCACCGGGCTCGAGGATGAGAGAGTCGTTCGACATTCTCGCTTATACCGCTGGTAGGAGAATAGGGAAAGAACGTTTGTTTTCGCCGAGGGTGGGGCGGTAGTTACCGTTCTCGCGTACACAACTATCTATTACCATAACTCGCGACAATGTTAAAGAATTCCTCCATAGTGATAACCGTCAACTGAGGTGTCGGGTTTTTGGCGCAGTCGGCGGTTAGTCAGATCACGATTCCGGAGAGGAAGCTCAAGGATTTCTGCAACAACGTCTGGACGAAGGTGGGGGTCCCGGAGAAGGACGCCCAGACAACGACTGACGTACTTGTAATGGCTGATCTGCGGGGTGTCGATTCGCACGGGGTCGCTAGGCTTCCCAGATACTACATGGACCTGAAGAACGGCTGGACAAAGCCCACGGACCAGAGCAGGATAGTCAAGGAGACCAAGGCGACGGCGATTATCGACGGAGGCGCGAGCCTGGGCCAGGTCGTTGGACGTAAAGGAATGGAGCTTGCGATAAGAAAGGCCAAAGAGACCGCGGTCGGGATCGTCTCAGTCGGTAATTCCCACCATTACGGCATTGCCGGCTACTACAGTCTGATGGCGCTGAAGCACGATCTGATAGGGGTCAGCATGACCAACGCTGCACCGCTCGTTGTGCCTACTTTTGGCAGGACCGCGATTCTGGGGACCAATCCTATCAGTCTCACTGCGCCCGCCTCGAAGGAGCAACCGTTCGTCTTGGACATGGCAACCTCCGTGGTGCCTCGGGGAAAATTGGAGGTTTATGATCGTCTGAAGAAGACTATGCCCCCGGGCTGGGCTGTTGATACGACGGGGAGGGGAACTTCTGATCCTCACATGGTTCTCGACGCATTGTCGAGACGGCTTGGTGGTGGGATCCTGCCGCTGGGCGGCGAGGGGGAGGAGCATTCGGGGCATAAGGGCTACGGGCTGGCTTTGATGGTGGATGTGCTCTGCGGGGTCTTGAGCGGCTCTGCGACGGGTCTTGGTGTGGATGTTAGCAAGGCGAAGCCGAATGTGGGGCATTTTTTCATGGCGATTGATCCCGCTGCGTTTCGTCCCTTGGACGAGTTCAAGACGGACATGGATCGTCTGGCGCGTGAGCTGAAGGACTCGCCTAAGGCGCAGGGTCAGAACAGGATCTATGTGCACGGTGAGAAGAGCTTTGCAAGGATGGAGAAATACCGGCGGGAAGGGATTCCGCTCACAGCCCCAGTCGTGGAATCGATGAAGAAGGTGGGCGGCGAGATCGGGGTTCCCTGGCCCGTCTAGACGGATTTCGGTGCCGCGGGATTTCTTCAGACCCCGGGGGGGCGGATAAAGCATGCTTATTTCTGGACGGGAAACGTAGTTTTTCGTCCGGCTTCGACGTTTTGAAGAGGACTGGGACGTTATCGGAACTTTCTGTTTGATTGGCGTAGTGCATCGTAAGTCTAGAGGCGGCCGAGCCGTGTCGTTTTTGGGCTAAACTCGATGGTTTTTGGTGCGTTTCTGAAACTCTCGTGGTTGTCGTTGATGGTTTGGTCGTAATCTGAATATAGGATACTGGACAGGGACGTTTGTCGGGATGGATACGGTGGAGCCGTGGGACGTTGCGATTATCGGCGGCGGGATTCTCGGGACGTCGGTCTCCTACTGGATAGGGAACCAGTACAGGGGACGGATAGCCGTCCTCGAGAAGGAGGGGGATGTGGCGGTTCACACGTCTCGCCGCAACACTGGTGTTGTTCATCGTCCCTTTTACCTGGACCCTGTGAAACGGCGCGTGTTCGCGAGGTCTTCTCAGACAGCCTATGGGATGTGGAAGTCCTATGCGAAAGCCCGACGTCTCCCATTTGTTCCTGTCACCACACTCGAAGTCGCCACTCGGCCGGAGGATGTGAAACGCGTTGAAAAGTACCACCACTGGGGAATCGAGAACGGTATGGGCGAGGATGAGCTGGAGGTTCTCTCGCCCGAGTATCTTCGAAAGCTTGAGCCGCACGTCCGCGGCTATGGAGCCATCTGGTCAAAGACAGACACGGCAGTGGATTACCGCGCTTTCACTAGATCGCTCCGGGCAGACGCTGAAGAGGAAGGTGTCAAGTTTCTCACCAGCTTCGACGTCGCCGCCATCCGAAAGACCGGTGATTTTATTGAGGTTCTTCCCAAGAACGGTGGGGAGCTGGTCCGGACCCGGTTCTTGATCAACTGCGCGGGAGGAAGCTCACTCCGGATCGCCCACATGCTTGGAGTCGGATTGGAGTATTGCGATCTCAACTTCAGAGGCGAGTACTGGGAGGTGGGAAAAGAATGGGCGTTTCTTGCGTCGAGGAACATCTACACTGTTGCTCAGCATCCTGAGCTTCCATTCTTGGATCCTCACTGGATCGTGAGGGCTGATGGTCGGAGAGAGATAGGACCGAATGCTGTGCCAGTGGCGGGACCCTACACCTACAAGGGATTCTTCACAAGCCCTGGACAGGCGATAAGAAAGGTCCTAGAGCAGCCGGTGGCGAACAAGCTGGCTCTACTCTACAACCGAGACTTTCTAGAACTCGCCGGGGAGGAGTGGCTGTCATCTATCTCGAAGGGTCAGATGGCTAAGCGGGCCCAGGAGTTCATTCCTGAACTGAAAGTGGATTATCTTGTCAAGCCGGGAATAGCTGGAGTGAGGGCTCAGGTGATAGATCGGAAGGGGAACTTCATGAAGGAAGCGATCGAGTTTGAGGCTCCCTTATCCTACCACATCGTCAACTACAACTCTCCGGGCGCGACGGGGTCGCCGGCGTTCGCCGCGTTCCTTGTCAACAAGCTTGGCGAGAAGGGCTACCTGGACCATCTTGGACAGTCCTCGACCAAGGGCAATGGTGTGTGGGACTTTGAGATGATTAGTCAGGAGATCAGCGCATCCTGATCATGTCGAGCGTTTTCGGAGAATTGTGATGTGTCTGACTTCTGGTGTCTACCGTTGGATTGTGTATGAGAACTGGTTGTTGTGGGAGGTGACTAGTGTGACTGTGTAGACGTTCCCTGATTGGAACGTGAAGGGTGTGCCTGTCCAGCTGCAGTTTGTTGTGGGCGGGGACTGTATGCTGAGGTGGACTTGGGCCAGTTGGGTTGGTGAATAGGGTCCAACGGACCAGCCGCTCGTTTTGGCACACTGGTTACCATTTAGGTCTTGAACATAATAGCTGACCAGGGTGGTCACGGCTGTACCGGTATTCCGGAGGTAGAGGGTCACATTGGTGGCCCCGTAGTATCCCTGGTTTTCCAGAACGAGAATCTCTTTCCCGTTGGAGGAGGCTGGTAGGATGGATCCGAATACTCCTGCGGACCAGGAGTAGACGATGACGGACATGACGACGACTATGACGACGAGTAGGAGGCTAGCGAGGATGGTGTCGATCCCTTTCCGGTTCCATCGTCTAGCGTGCATGCTGGTCCCGGCTCTCGAAGAGATTGGCTGCTCTGCTTCTGAAGCGTGTGTCGTCACTATGTTAGGAGACCCGGAGTAACAGGGGCGTTCGCTGATGTGAGAAACTGTTCGTAGATGTTGAAGCGAAACGATTCTCTGATGTCGGTCACACTGCTAAGGAAGTGATGATGGTATCTCATTCTCAGAGGGCCCCCGGGGAGGGGGGGGTCTGATGGTCGATTGTTCTGATTCGGGGCTGTTTTCGCGTTCTAGGCGTGTTTCAATCCGCAGACCCACTTTTGGAAAGGTGGCGAAACGAGCAGGAAGCCCAAGAGAAACGAGCATTTAGAACCATCAAGGACTGACATCAAGCTGGCCGTACTGCATATACGGGAAATGAATAGTGCAAGAGATGTCGCATCTAACAATGAAGCTTCCAAGTTCGTTGGCCGTGAACCTAAGGTCGTAGCATTTGCCTGGGGCTAATCCTCCTAGTCCTTGGTCGAAGTAGTGGGTTACTTGGAAACCATGCGCTTGCGTGTCATTGTTTATGATGTGTATGATGACGTTCTGGCCGAGAGTGACGTTCATGATCGGCCAAGGGTTCGAGGCGGAAGCACCATGCGCTTTGCTACCGTTGTACCCCACGTTCAAGCCTTCGTCTGCCATCACGATGGTAAAGATAGCAGTGTTGGGCGCGTTCCCGGGGCGGACCCAGCAGTCCGCTTTTACTGCGAAGATGTGAGATGCGTAGGCAGCAACGAAAAACCCCGTCACCGCGATCACGGCAGTCATCGTCGCCAGCAGAAGTCTTCTGTGTTCTAGCCGCCAATGCTTTGAGGTTTCTGCATTCGAATGACCCTGCTCATCGATCTTTGCCGCGAACTTTTCTGTCAGGTCATATCACCGAAGATAGCAGCGCTTCCATAGTATTGAACGATGCGCTGGCGAAGTTGCGCCGAGTCCAAGCTTGTCTCCATCAGATCGATGCTGTCAAGAGTGAAAGAGGGCGGCTACATATATTGCCAATATTCCAAGTATCCAAGACACAGCGATCATGAGCGGTTCCCTGCCTGTAACAACGCCACCCTTGACGAACATTGGCCCTGCAAGTCGGAAGACAGCGTAGATTGCGCTACCGGTCCCCAGTGCAAAGAAGTAGGTCGTATTGAGATTGGTCAAGTAGCCCGTAGCTGGCCCCATGATGAAGTAGCCTACTGGAACGCCGATAATTGAGGGAGTGGCAAAAATCAAGCCTAAGAAGAAGACATCCTCTATCCATCGGGTTCCTCGCCTGGCCTTCCAGTTCGTGTATATCGAATAGCATGCGCCTACCATCATGGGCTCTAGACCCTTATGCAGCACGTATGCTACGCCTACGAGCGTCCCCCCGAATGCCTCGAGAAGGGATGTGCTCGACGTGACGTATGCGGTATAACCATAAGCTGCTCCTTCGCCCAGACCATGGATTCCTACGGCGACGGCCACGAGTAGAGGAATGGTCATGCCGTATTTTGCCACGGCTGATTCCGGAGAGAATATGTTGTGTTTGCGATCCACCCAAAAAAATAGCATTACCCCAATTATGAAGAGCACGACTATAGCGACTTGTGCCATACCTCCGCTGAATCCGCTGTTGACATCGAGCACTGCTGAATCTCTTATTGTGTCGACGAAAAACCAGAACAGAATGCCGAATGCGAAGGCTGCGACATAAACTGCCTGAATTCTCCTGGCCGCCCAAGTGATGATTGTCAGACCAACTAAAGCCGGGATTAGAGTTGAGCCCAACCACGCGAGAAAACTCTCTGCGAACCCTATCATGGTTGCTTGGAGAGAAGTTCGAAAGTTTTCAGGGTTGTGGCTCAGCTCGCAAACTAGAGTTCTACTGGAGCGACCTGTCTGTAGGAGCCGGGTCCAGGTAGTCCAGTAACGTGGCTTTCTTCCTAGTTTTCCGCACGCCTCTATTCTTCACAGTTGCTAAGTATCGATGCATCTGCTCTTCTTTACGTCTGCTCGTCCAGTAGTACGCTTCGTCCACCGTGCCCTCAGTCATGAGGACGGTCGTCTTTCCTGGCCTGGTGCGGCCGGTTCTTCCTCGGCGTTGTATCATCCGGATTTCCGAGGGAACGGCCTCGTAAAAGATCACGTGATCCACGTCGGGTACGTGTAGTCCCTCTTCTCCGATGCTCGTCGTCACGAGCACGTTGTACTTGCCATCTCTGAAATCCTCAAGAATCTGCATCTGTTCGCCCTGAGTCAATCCGAGATCTTCCTCACTCCTGTGGGCCTGGCCGACAAATCGAACGGCTTGGACCCTTTCGATCCTGTTCAGATTCTCGGCGATGGTCTCGACCGTGTCTCGAAACTGGGTAAAGACGATAATCTTGGCCCCGGGATTTGACTTCAAATCGTCTGAGACGAGTTCTCGAAGCTTGGATTCTTTCGGGTGCGGAGTCTTCTCAAGGGACGCAGAGAGCTTCTGTGCCTCAATTATTTGTGGGTCGCGAGACAGTCCGCGCGCTGATTTTGTTCGGGCTCTTTCAAGCCTCGAGAGGAATCTGGTAGCGCTGTATGCTCCCTGAGTCTCCAGCAGATCAATTGCATGCATGAGAGACATGGCCTGCGACTGCAGCTGAACTGCACCATAAAGCGCACCCGCGCCTCCTCTCCTGAGGCTATTATGGAGCTTCTCTCCAAGTTCCAGAAGCATTCGTTTGCCGACTCTGACATTCGCAGGTAGTTGGTGCATTGATCGAAGTTTGTTCACTCTCACGTCGAGTGCTGCGTGCAAGACCTTTGTCGCCTGCTTATAGTCTTCAGGAAGAGGCAAGCGCAACCAGTTGACTTCGACGTCTTTCACGTAGTCCGCGACATCAGAGTCCTTCTCCGTACGAGTCTCTACATTGGCTATGGCCAGTTTCTCACATATCTCTTCAACGCGCGTCTTCTTGGCACTAGGGGACGCGGTAAGCCCGAGTATGAGCGGCTGTGCCGCTTGCGATCTGTAAGCTTGGGCGACGTCTGTGTAAGCATAGTCGCGGACGCATCTGTGAGCCTCATCAAATACGACGAGCGACACGTCACGGAGGTCATACCGGCCAGCTGAAATATCATTCCTGATTACTTCGGGGGTTGCAAAGATGAGCCGAGCGTCGTCGAAGTCTGAGGCTCGCGTAGCCGGCGGTGTCTCACCGGTCAGAGACACTGACTTTGCATCTCTGTCGGGATAGTGTTTGTCGAAGAATCCAGCATGCTGGAGGACAAGAGGTCTTGTCGGGGCGAGAATGAGCGCCTTACTTTCGGGATATTTGGCAAGCCGGTCTGTTGCGACGAGGAGAGCTACCATCGTTTTGCCCAGGCCAGTCGGCAGAACCACTAGCGTGTTGGCTGCGAGGGCAGAATTGGCAATGGACCTTTGATACTCCCTAGGCTCAATGCCCACTGGGCTCAACGCTTGCATCTCAGAATCCGTCCGGTTTGCCTAGCGGGGCTTGGGTCCATAGTCGAGAGGGGCGTGGCGTAGCAGGAAGAAATGTTTTCGCCCGTACTTGGCTACCAGAACAATGCTTGCTAGCCATGACCCTACGGCGGCCGCCTCTACTATCATTCTGGCTGGTCGGTCGAAGAAGAGAAACCCGGTGAACCCGAAAAGGATTCCGAGAAGCGCTAGAAACTGGTACCGATCCACGAAGCGGAAGTCGTGGAGACCGGCCCTCCAAGAAGCGAACAAGGTTGTCATGTAAAGGACAAGACCTCCTCCGGCGACTATGCTGAACGATATCGTGTTCCAGTACGAGAGTTTCAGTACAAGCAAGCCGATCTCGTCAGCTACGAGTCCAACGCCGATCCCCATTACTAGAGCGCTGTCCCATCGAGTCCTTGCATCTGCCGCATAAAGCATGACTCCGACAGACACGGCTACAAGAATGAGACCGTAGTACATGTGGTGAAATCTGAACCCTGCGACCCTGAGGACCGGGCAGTGCGAGGTGCACACGGACTCAAGGATTACGAATAGCCTGGCTATCGTCGCGGCCACAGTGTAGCCTAGCGATATGAAGAAGAGGCCCACGGGTCCAAGAAACGATCCCACCCGCTGCATTCCAAGCCAACCATTTCAATACCAATCTCTTTAAGCTATCCGCCTGTGTTACGACGCGGTTCATCTGAGCAGAAAATTTCATCTACAAGCTAAGCAAAAACAAAGTTCTAAGGCATAAGTCGCATACTCGTCCTATACTAGCAGTGAACATGTCCGTGACGATGGGGGTCTTGTATTGAAGTGGAAGCAGCTCGTACACAACGGGGTTGCGTTTCCCCCACCCTACTCGCCAAAAAGGCTCCACATCATCATAAACAAAGAAACAGTCCCGTTGTCGCCGGATGCCGAGGAGCTTGCCTATGCGTGGGGAAAGAAACGGACAACACCGTACGTTCAAGACCCAGTATTCCAGACAAACTTCCTCTCCGACTTCTCAAAACTACTCCCGGCAAAATTTTCAAATGTGAAATACTCAGAGATCGATTTCGCTCCTGTCTACGAGTACCAGCAGAAGGAGGAACTTTCCAAGGCCGACAAGGACCTGAGAAAGAAGCAGGCCGCGCAGCGAAAGGAGCTTCGTCTTCAACTGAAGGACAAGTACGGCTACGCGATCATCGACGGGACGAAGACCGAGTTTGCAAACTACATGGTTGAACCGCCAAGCATCTTCATGGGCCGCGGCAGCCATCCCATGCGTGGCCGCTGGAAACCCAGAGTGTTTCCGGAAGATGTTGTGCTGAATCTCTCAGAGGATGCGCGAGTTCCCCAACCTCCAGTTCCTGGAAACTGGAAGAGCATTGCTCATGACCACGAATCCATCTGGCTTGCCTACTGGGTTGACAAGCTGAGCCAAGTCCGCAAGTACGTCTGGCCCTCGGACATTTCGGATCTCCGGCAAGAACGGGACAAGATAAAGTACGACAATGCGAAGAAGCTGCGCCAGCGGCTCGCAGACGTCCGCCAGTTCATCGAGAAGAATCTGGACTCGCCAGATGTGAAAGCCCGGAAACTGGCGACGGTATGCTACCTCATCGATAACCTGGCCATGAGGGTCGGTGATGAGAAGGAGGAGGATGAGGCCGACACCGTTGGAGCCTCAACCCTAAGAGTCGAACATCTAAAATTCCTCCCCAAAGGTATCGAGTTTGACTTCCTCGGCAAAGACAGCGTGCGATGGGAGAAGACCCTCGAACTGGACGGCGCCGACAGTCCAATCCAAAGGAACCTCCAAGAGTTTTCGTCTGGAAAGAAGCCGGAAGACCTTGTCTTTGACGGGATAACATCCGAGGGCGTCAACCGTTTTTTTGGAAAAGCGATGAAGGGGCTGACAGCTAAGGTCTTCCGAACACATCATGCCACGGAGACGGTGCAGACATATCTCGGCCGGCACGACGGTTTCAAGCCTAAGGACCCCGCGTTCGTCAAGCTGTATTACGCGAGGGTCGCCAACCTTGAGGCAGCGATCCGATGCAACCACAAGCGGACCCCGCCGAAGACTTGGCAGAGTAGCCTCGACAAGAAACAGCAGCGGCTCGCTGAGCTGAAGACCCGCGAAGGCAAGACCGAGAAGCAGAAGCGGCGTTTGGAGGAAAGGAAGAGGAAGTTGGAGCTTGATGTCAATCTTCAGGAACGGACTCGAGACTATAACCTGAACACTTCACTGCGGAACTATATCGATCCAAGGGTCTACAAGCGCTGGTCTAACAAGGCAGAATTCGACTGGACAAGCGTCTACCCAAAGACCCTACAAAGAAAATTTCTGTGGGCTACGCGGTCCAAAGCCTAGAACCTGTGTGATGATCCTGCATGGTGTTGAGACTGGACTAGAAAGTGGATCTTGTCATTTCTATGATCTTCCCGAACTCTTCAAGAGTACTCGCGTAGCCCGCAGCAACGCCGGACCAGACCTGGCGTTTGCCAGCAATAGTGCTCTTCGCTTCTGCGACGGACATTCCCGACTGGATAAGATAGGCAGCAGCACAGGTAGGACTACGACCAGTCCCTCTAAGACAGTGGAGAATCACCTTCTTGCCTGAATCGACGTTGTCTCCGATAACACCTGATGCTACCTTCAGCCGGCTCAGTGGGATCGCTTGTCTATTCTCCTCAAGTTTCGGAGTTCTTTCATCGTAGGTTAAGCCCAATTCTTGGCACCATCCTTTCTCATCTGCGATGCCGACTAGATCCATAATCACGAGCTCGGTCCCGTACTGACGCTTGAGTTCTATCAGGTCGCTCTTCGAAGGAGCAGCCCCAACCCAGAGCCTCTCAGGAATAATCTCTGAAAGATCCAATCTGTCAAGCTCGTCTATTCTATCAGTTATTAGCATGACGCATTACCCGAATGCTTTACGATGACACCCTCGAAGCCCAATCTACTTGTGGGCACAGATGTCGTTGATAGAAAGAATATCGACAGACTCTCAGAATATTCCACCGTCTACACACTCGCAGATCTGATGGAAGACCAGCCAGCAGGGATTCTGCCCGTGATCGACGTCCTCCTCGTGTTTTCCTGGCCCAAGGAGTTGACGCCTGAGAATCTTCAGAAGATGACCGGGCTCAAGTTCGTTCAGAGCATTCTCGCAGGCGTCAACCACATACCTTTCGCAAATCTGAACAAAGATGTCATCGTGAGCAGCAACGCAGGTGCTTATTCGGACGAGGTCGCCGAGTACGCATTGGCCTTGCTACTCTCGGCTGCGAAGAGGATAGTAGAGCTGCATGTCTCCCTCAGGGAGGAGAAGTGGACCCTAAGACGGACACTCGACGCTGGGACAGAGGTCACCATTCTCAGAGACAAGGTGCTCGGCATACTCGGATTTGGAGGAATCGGGACCTCAGTGGCGAGGATGGCCCGCGGTTTCGGCATGCGCGTATACGCCTACTCCAGAAGAGCAAAGTCTGCTAAGGGTGTGAAGATATTCGATGGCGAAGACGGGTTATCGAGCCTTCTGAGGGAGTCTGATGCTGTAGTCCTGGCTCTGCCTCTGACCAATCAAACGACGAGAATCATCAATCGTGAGAGATTGTCAATTATGAAGAATACTTGCATACTGGTCAATATTGCTCGAGGAGAGCTCGTCGATGAGAAAGCTCTTTACGATCATCTTGTTGCCAACCCGAATTTCAGGTACGCGACTGACGTCTGGTGGTACAGAGAGTCGCGGGAAACGCTAAAGACGGATTATCCGTTTCTCTCTCTCCCCAACTTCATAGGGACGCCACACGTCTCGGGACCCTCCGGCCTGGCCACTGGACGACCTGTTCAGCAGGCCGTCGAGAACACGATAAGATTCCTGAAAGGCCTCCGACCGGGGAACGTCGTAGATCCGAGAGAGTATGTGACTAGCTACCCGTACTAGGAGGCATGGCTCACCGTCACCTCTTGTGACAGCAAGCGGCGCATCAGATCGATCGAAACATTTCCACCCGAGATAACCAGAACAACGCGTTTCCCAAACTTGGTCGGGTCGCGCTCACTCATGAGTGCTGCTAAGGGTGCGGACCCCGACGGTTCAGGGAAAATATGAGCCTCGCGAACCAGCAGCCTCATCGCAGATAAGATCTCATCATCAGATACACCGAACATTCCATCAACATTTTTCCGACAAACCTCAAGAGTCAGTTCGCCAACTGAGGAGGGGATCAGCCCGTCCGCAATCGAATGCGGGGCCTCAAGCTTCACAAGCTTGCCTGCCCTAAGAGACGATTGCATCTTGGTCGCACCAACTGGTTCGACTCCGTAGACCTTGGACGAGGGTCTCAGCGCTTTTACTGCAATGGATATTCCGGAGATGAGTCCGCCTCCACCGACGGGCACTATGACTGAGTCGAAGTCCGTCAACTGTTCAGTAATCTCAAGTCCACACGTTCCCTGACCCGCTATGATATCGGGATCATTGAAGGGATGCACGAAGGCCGCACCCGTCCTCTTGCAGATCTCAACGGCTTTTGCCTCTCTGTCCGAGTGATACTTTCCAAATCTTACCACTTCTGCTCCGTACTCCGCGATCGCGTCGGCCTTTTCCCTGACCGCCGTTTCAGGAATCACAACAGTAGACTGCTTCCCGAGCAGATGTGAGCTGTATGCAACTGCAAGACCGTGGTTGCCCGACGACGCGGCCACGATCTTTCTCGAAGCCAGCTGGCATATCTTGTTGTATGCTCCTCGGATCTTGAACACGCGGATTGGCTGGAAACATTCCAGCTTGAGATAGACTTCGCGTCCGAGAATCCTCGATAGTGAGGGCGATTCGACTAAGGGTGTCTTTGATGCGACTCCGTCTATTCGGCGTGCCGCAGTTCTGATATCTTCGATGGTTGGAAGTGTTGTAGTGTCCATTATTGGGACCTTCACAGTTGCGCTCTAAAGAACTCTTTCAAA
>WNGL01001332.1_pt1 | contig 30117 bp, 28 predicted proteins | sample 5400591 | NCBI WGS metagenome assembly WNGL01 (sample SAMN13153377, study PRJNA577476) | soil metagenome | isolation source: 80 cm soil or saprolite under Garry oak tree replicate 1 | place: USA:California | collected 2016-06-15 | reverse complement strand
CCCAACAGCGACGGCATCGCCCCGTGCCGCACCAAGCCCAGGTCATCGATGCTGTCCGCCCCGCCGATCATCCCCGCCACGATGCCGGGCACCTTCACCTCGGCGTTCACCCCCGCACCGGTGGCCTATCCGCACATGCATCCGCTTCCGCTGCGGCGCCGGCATCCGCCCGTCCGCGACAGCCTTGCCGGGCGGCACCCAGCACGCGGTCGCGGCGTCCCGCGGCCTCCAGGAAGGCGGCGTGCCCGCGCCGCTCGCGCCGGGCGCGGGCCAGTCCGCTGGCCACGCATGCGCAAGCCCGCAGCACGACCGCGAAGCCAGCTCAAGCCCCGCGCCCGCCCAGCCGCGCCGGAGCGGGCACCGCCCTCCCCTCCGGTTATGCACGGAAGCCCGCCTGCTATCTGCCCGCGCCCGGCGATGCGCAGCAGCGTCATGTCGAAACGGCGGCCCGGGCGTTCGTGGAATCAGTGAGAGGGTGCCATCGGGCGCCCGGGGTATGAACTGGCGGAGGCAAGAGATGAAATACCTGATGCTCGGCATGATCACCGAGGCTGGCCAGCAGTTGCCCGGGCCTGATCTTGAGTCGTGGATGGCAGAGATCGGGGCCTGGTATGAGAAGCATGGCAGCTCCGGGAAGCTCGCCGACGCTGGCCACCAGCTCGACTGGCCGGACAAGGCCAAGACGGTGCGGGCAACCGGGGTGACCGACGGCCCGTTCATGGAGGCCAAGGAGGTCCTTGGCGGCTACTCGCTGCTGGAAACCGCCACCATCGATGAGGCAGTGGAGATCTCGAAGACCTGGCCTGGATTGGACAGGGGATGGATCACGATCGAGGTCAGGCCCGTCATGGCACAGTGAGGCCAGGGCATCACAGCGATAGGCGGCGGGTGAGCAGCTCGCGTTCGGCCGGATTGGCAGCAAGCGCCAGCGCTCGCTCGTTCGCGGCGCGGGCCTGCTCATGGTGCCCGAGGTCGCTGAGCAGTTCGGCCCGCACGGCGTGGAACAGCCGGTAGCCGTCGAGTTCACCCGCGAGCGGCTCGACCTCGGCCAGCGCGGCCTGTGGGCCGATCGCGAACCGGGTAGCGACCGCGCGGTTGAGCCGCACGACCGCAGATGGCGTGAACGAGTGCAGCCGGTCATACAGGACCCGGATCTGCTGCCAGTCCGTGTGCTGGTAGCCCGCTGCCGCCGCGTGGACCGCGGCGATGGCGGCCTGGATCTGGTAGGGGCCCGGGCGGTGCATCGCCATCGCACGGGCGAGCAGCCGTGTTGCCTCGGCGATGAGCGCCCGGTCCCACCGCGCGCGGTCTTGATCTTGCAGGCGTACCAGCCGTCCCCAGCCGTCGAACCGGGTTGCGGCCCGCGACTCGTGCAGTAGCAGCAGCGCCAGCAGGCCCAGCACTTCGGGTTCGCGCGGCATGAGCCGGTGCAGGAGCCGGTTCAGTGCCACCGCTTGCGCCGCGAGGTCACGACGGGCGTGCGTGCGGCCAGCGCTGGCCAGATAGCCCTCGTTGAATAGCAGGTAGATGACGGCAAGCACCTCATCCAGCCGGCCGCCGAGCTGATCTGGGTCCGGGATGCGTACAGCGGAGCCGGTGTCCCGGAGAGCTTTCCGCGCCCGCGACAATCGCTGGGCCATCGCCGGCTGGCCGGCCAAAAACGCCGCTGAGATCTCGGCGGCGGTCAGCCCGCACACCACGCGCAGCGTGAGCGCGATCTGCGACTCCCTCGGCAGCGACGGATGGCAGCATGCGAAGACCAGGCCAAGCAGCTCGTCGTCCTCGTCCTGGCCGCCCTCCGGATCAAGCTCGGATGGCTCCCCCGGGCGCCCGTCAGCCCCCGCCCGCGGTGATTGGGTCGCGGCCAGCAGCGCCAGCTTTTCCTGGCCGGCGCGTTCCCGGCGCAGCCGGTCGATCGCCTTGCGGCGGGCGGTGGTGGCCAGCCAGCCGCCCGGGTTCGGCGGCAGCCCGTCAGCGTGCCAGTGCTCCAGTGCCTCGATGAATGCGTCCTGCACCAGCTCTTCCGCCAGACCAACGTCGCCGAGCCGCGCAGCCAGCGCCGCCCGGATCCGGGTGGCCTCCGCCCGGTAGATCTTCTCGAGCTCGCCGGCACCGTCCACACCGGCTAGTCTTCCAGCCCAGCCCCGGCATTCTCCAGATGGCCCAGAGGCCGGGTCGGCCGGCTGACCGGCGTGCAGGAGGTGGTGGGACGACAGGGGTCAGCCGGCTCCGCCGCCGTCGCACACGCGGGCGGGCGAGCGCATCACGAACGGCGTCACGTGCGGCTCCGGTGTTCGATGTGCCCGGCGGCGTCGGCGATGGCACCGACGCGGATCTCCTCGATGGCGGCGCGCAGTGTGCCGCCCCGGAGCGGGTCCGCCTCGGCCCGGGCCAGCAGCGCCTCGCCGAGCCGGTCGGCGAACATGCTGGCCAGGCCCTGCAGCAACAGCAGCCGGCCCCGCTGCAGGACCGGCGCGAATGCGTCAGCGCGGCCTTGCGAGCACAGCGGCTCCAGAACGTGTTCGACGACGTGGTCGGTGACCGACTCGGCCAGCTCGTCCAGCCCGGTGCGCATGGCGCCGATGAGCTCGAGCACGCCCTCGGCGGGCAGGCCGGCGCCGGCGGCATGGGCCACCAGGGCGAGCAAGGCGGGACTGCGGATCAGGACATGCCGTGTCCCGTCGGGCTGGAGGAGTCCGGCCGTCTCAGCGCGCCCGAGCGCGGCGGCGGAAAGTCCCGGCAGCCGGCTCTTGAGCTGGGCCCTTGTCAAGCGGAGCGGTGTCTCGTCCAGCGCGGCGGCCCCCAGGTCGACGCCGAGCACAGCGGCGAGGCCGCCGGCATCACCAGCCTGGAGGAGATCTTTGATGGCAGCCAGCGAGTAGCCGCGCCGCTGGAGCCGGCCGATGGTGGCCAGCCGCTCTAGGTGAACATCACCGTAGACGCCGATGCGGCCCTGCCGCCGGGGCGCAGGCAGGAGACGCAGCGTCTGGTACTCGCGGATGGTGCGGACCGGGAGACGCGCCCGCTGGGCAAGCTCATCGACGGTCAGCTCCACCGCCTCCACAGCCTCAGTGTCAGCCATCGTCATGGACACTACCGGTAAACACCGTTACGGTAAACACTGTAACCATGACTGATGAGCTTCCCCAGCGGCTGCTGGCGGTGCTGCGAACGGCGACGGGCAACCCGCGCCTTGACTTCGCCGCGCCACCCGAACCGCTGAGAGGGGGCTTCTGGGCCGAGCTGCTGGCCTTCCGTCTCGCCGGCGCCCCGGCGGGCTTTGACGGCGACCTGGTCGCCCGGCTGATGCCCGACTCCGGATTGGCGCGTAAGGAGACGCTGATCCAGGCCGAGGTGGCGCGTCGTGGCTTCCCGACGCCGAAGGTCCGGGCCGCTGGCGGGCCCGGCGATGGGCTCGGCCGCGCCTTCATGGTGATGGACCGGGTCCCTGGCACGCCGCTGCTTGACGGGCTCGGCAGCGCGAGCGCGTTCACCCGGCTGCCCCGCCTGGCCACCACCATCCCCGAGACGCTGGCCGTCACGATGAGCGAACTCCACCATCTGGACCCCGGGCCGCTGCGCAGCCAGCTGGACGGCGGCCCGGACGTCGCCACCACCGTGCCTGGCCTGCTCGACCACCTAAAGACGTTGTCGGAAGCCCACGGTCGGCGTGACCTCGCCAGTACCGCCCGGTGGCTGGGCGCCAATGCGCCGTCTGCGGCACCCGAGGTGATCTGCCACGGCGACCTGCACCCGTTCAACTTGCTGGCCGGCCCGGGCGGAGCGGCCACCGTGATCGACTGGAGCGCAGCGCTGCTCGGCCCACGGGCCTACGACGTCGCCTTCACCTCAGTGGTACTGACCGACCCGCCCCTGGTGGCGCCGGCACCGTTGCGGCCGGTAGCAGGCGCGGCAGGCCGGATGCTGTCCCGGCGCTTCGAGCACCGCTACCGCCATCACAGCGGCGTCGCCATCGATCAGGGGTCACTGCGATGGCACCAAGCACTCGTACGCCTGCGCGCGCTGGTGGAGGTAGCCGGCTGGGACGCCCGCGAGCGTAACCAAAGAAGCAGTCACCCGTGGCTGGTGGCTGGTCCCGCCTTCGCATCGCGCCTTTCCAGGCTCACTGGGGTTCGCGTGCGGCCACACTGAATACAGCGACGGGCCGGCGTGGTCCGGCCGTCCGCCCCGGCAGCTGCCGGGGCTGCCCAGGCTGCGGGCCTCGTCTGTGGCCGCAGGGTGATGGCCCGCCACGACGTTCCCAGCTGCGCCGGGAGTACCCGGGTCATCGGATCACCACGTGAAGCCGCTCGCGGGCAGCGCCGAGCGCGCGCTCAACCTGCTGGTAGCTCTCGCCTTCGGCGAACACGAAGCCGAGATACCGGTCGCCTTCGGGGAGGGGCTGGACCGGCTGGCCGATGGAGATGGTGACGGTCAGGCCGGTGATCCCGGGCACGGCCGCGGCTTCGGCGCGGCCGTGCACCGCCTGCAGCACGCCTGGCCGGTCGATGGGAAGCATCAGCACCCCGGAGGTCTCGGGCAGGCGGCGGGGTGAAAGTCGCTGGCCCAGGGCGTTGGCCAAAACCAGCTCCTCCAGGCTCTGCCCGCCGGGGAAGCGCAGCGCCCGTGAGCACAGGCCGCCGATGGAGCGGGCCGCCAGTTCCAGCATGAGGGGCCTGGCCCGGCTGCGGCGGTCGTCGATGCGCAGCTCAGCGTGGATGGGGCCGTACCTGAGCCCGAGCGCACCGGCGGCTTGCTCCGCGGTGCGGACGGCCGCAGAGACGACGGGCCCGGGCAGCCGGGACGGGGTGATCAGCACGGTCTCTTCGAAGGTGGGGCCTTCGGGGGTGCCCGGCTTGTCGAAGACGGCGGTGACCGCCAGGTCACCGCGGTCAAGGAGGCCGTCGATGCTCAGCTCCTGCCCCGGCACGTACTCCTCGATAAGCAGCGGCTCATGTCCGGGCCGCCCCGCTGTCGCCAGGATCCGCCGTATCCGGCCGGCCGCTACCACAGCGCCTGCGGGATCGTCGGCTCGCAGGATCCCCTGGCTAGCGCTGAGCGACACCGCCTTAACCACGCACGGGAACCCCACCCGCGCCGCTGCCTGCCGCAAGGAAGCCTCCGAAGCGGCGGCGGGCACGATCCGGAACGCTGGCTGAGGGACTGCGGCTTGCACCCAGCGGCGCCGCTGCTGGGCCTTGTCGGCGGCGGCGATCACCGCCTCCACCAGGTTGTGCGCCAGGCCCAGGCGCGCCGCCACGGTCGCCGCCAGCACCAGCATGGGCGTGTCCGCGGCGACGACAGCACCAACCGGCGCGCTGGCGGCCACAAGCCTGCTGGCGCTCCGGTCGAGGTCACCTGGATCGGCGTGCACGACCGGGAAGCCGCCCAGCGGCAGCGCGCCGTCGCTGCCGATCACCAGGTCGAGTCCCAGCCGGGCCGCCGCGGCAATGAAGTCGGCGGCGCGGTAGGTGCGGGCGGGCACCAGCAGCAGCACCCGCGCACCGGCCAGCCTGGCCGCACCCTCCGCGGCTCTCCCCTCATCGCAGGGTTTCATGTCGGTTACCGTTTCTCCGCGGAGAAGAACGGCTGCGTTCCGGCCTCGTGGTCGGTGACGTCCACCAGGCCGGTCATATCGGGAAGCCGCGCCCGCAGCAGCGGCTCGATGCCCTGCCGCAGCGTCACTTCGGCCAGGCTGCAGCCCTGGCAGCCTCCTTCGAGCCGGATGCGGACCCAGCCGTGGTCCACGCTGTCCAGGGCGGCGTGGCCGTGGTGCGCGCCGATCACCGGGTTGATCTCCGCATCCAGGACGCGGCGGGCACGCTCGGCGAGAGTTCCCGCTACGCTTCCCGCTGGCCCGGCGGCGGGTCCGGTGATCCGCACGCCGGTAATGCCGGGGACGGCGGCGCGGACCAGCGCCTCGATCCGGGAGGCCAGCGGGAGGACGGCGCCCGGGGATCCGGTGACCTCCAGGATGGCGATGCCGTCCTGGACGGCGGCGACCCGCAGGCCTGCCCCGCGGGCGATGACGGAGGGCAGCACGCTGCGCTCCAGCGCGGCCGCGACCGTGTCGGCGAGATCCATCGCGCGTCGGCCTCCTAATCCGTCGCCGACGGCCGCGGCGCGACTGCCTGGTGGCGTTGCGCGGCGCCGAGCGCGGCTTCGAGATCGGCGATCAGGTCCCCGGGAGCCTCGATGCCGACCGACAGGCGCAGCAGGTCGCCAGGCACCGGGGACGAGGGACCCTCCATGCTCCGCCGGTGCTCGATGAGGCTCTCCACCCCGCCGAGCGAGGTCGCCCGCTTGAACACCCGCACGGCGGGCAGCACCGCCAGCGCGTGCCCGCCGCCGCCGGCCAGCCGGATCGACAGCATCCCGCCGAACCCGCCCTGCATCTGGCGGGCCGCGATCTGGTGGCCCGGATGCGACGGCAACCCCGGGTAGAGCACGGCCGCCAGCGCCGGGTGGCCCTCGAAGTGATTGGCGATCGCCAGGGCGCTCTCCGAGGAGCGGTACACCCGCAGGAACAGGGTGCGCATGCCCCGCTGCAGCAGCCACGCCTCGAACGGGCCCAGTGTGGCACCGGCATTGCGCCGCCAAGACCGGATCCGCTCCCAGAACGGATCGCGGCGGGCGGTCAGCACCGCACCGGCCAGCACGTCGCTGTGGCCGTTGAGGTACTTGGTGGCCGAATGCACCACCAGGTCCGCACCGAGTTCCAGCGGCCTGGTCAGCACCGGCGTCGCCACCGTGTTGTCCACCGCCACCCGCACCCCGGCGGAATGGGCCAGCTCACAGACGGCGGCCAGGTCGGTGATCTCCCACATCGGGTTCGCCGGCGTCTCCACCCAGAGCAGCCGGGTGCGGCCGGGACGGATCGTGGCCTCCACCGCGGCCAGGTCGGAGGTGTCGGTGAACTCCACATCCAGGCCCCAGGTCAGACCGAACTCGGCCAGCCACTTGCGCACCCCCCAGTACAAGACCCGGGACACCAGCACGTGATCACCGGGAAGCAGGGACTGGAAGACCGCGGTGGCCGCGGCCATACCCGACGCGAACAGCGCGCACGCGCACCCGGCGCCCTCCAAAGCGGCCAGCAGCCGCTCCGCGTGCTCAAACGTCGGGTTGTCAGCCCGGGTATAGACGCGGTCCTGCCGGTAGGAGCCATCGGCCCGCTGCTCATAGTTCGTGGACGGGTTGATCACCGGCGCCAAGCCCCCCGACACCGGATCCACCTCCCCCAGCGCCTGCGCGGCCAAGGTCTCCGCTGACACAGATCGTCCTTCCACCCGCCCGCACCTCCTCTCTCGCCGACGGACCGCCGCCTGCCCGGCCAGCATCGCGTATCTACCGGCTGTGGTCGCCGGCGATCCACCGCGCCGCCAGCAGCCCGGACAACAAAGTGAGCGCCCCGCCAGCCACAACGGCCGCGCTGAGGCCGAACGCGCCGGCGACCAGGCCGGCGATCACCGCGCCGCCGGCGTAGCCGAGATCGCGCCAGAACCGGTATACCCCCAGCCCCTGCGCCCGCCACGCGGGATGGGTGTGGTCGGCCACCGCGGCGATCAGCGCCGGGTAGACCATCGCCGTCCCCGCTCCCAGCAGCACCGCGCTGGCCAGCCCGGCCACCAGCGGCCGCGACGGCAGCGCGAGCGCGGCGGGGAACGCGGCGGCCTGGACCAGCATCCCGGCGACGATCAGCGGCTTGCGCCCGATGGTGTCGGACAGCCGCCCGGTGAGCAGCTGGCCTGCGCCCCACAGCAGCGGGTACACGCCCTTGATCAGCCCGATCGCGGCCAGCCCCAGCCCGCGCGAGGCGAACAGCAGCGGAAACACCCCCCAGGTCAGCCCATCATTCAGGTTGTTGACCAGCCCGGCCTGGCTGGTGCCGCGCAGCGAGACGTTCCGCCAGCTGGTGTCCAGGAAGACCGTGCTGAACGGCTTGCGCGCGGCAACTGCTTTCCCCGGGGCCAGCCCCGGATCGGTGGGAACTGTTTTCCGGCCGGGATCGGGGTGGGTGGCGATTTCGGCGGCCACGTGCGCGGCGGTGTCCCGGATGACCAGGACTGACAGGGCCAGCCCGGCAGCTGCGTAGGCCACGCCGATCAGCTCCGGGACCGGGCGCAGCCCGTAGGCGGCGGCCAGGTACCCGGTCGCCAGCGCGGTCGCACCCACGGCCATGTACCCGGCGGCCTCGTTAAGGCCCATCGCCAGCCCCCGGTTCCGCGGCCCGACCAGATCGATCTTCATATTCACGGTCATCGACCAGGCCAGGCCCTGGTTGACGCCGAGTGCCACGTTGGCGGCCACGATCCACCCCCAGGCGGGAGCCCAGGCCAGCAGGAACGGGACCGGCAGCCCGGCGGCCCACCCGGCGACCAGCAGGCTCTTGCGGGTGTGCCGGGCGGTCAGCGGCCCCGCCAGCAGGTTCGTCAGCGCCTTGGTGACCCCGAACGCGACGATGAACGAAAAGACGGCCAGGTAGCCGGTGAGGTGGAAGACCCGGGTGCCGACCAGGCTGGTTGTGGTGCGTTCCAGGCCGACCATGCCGCCGACGCACACGTTCACTACCACCAGCAGCGTGAACTGCGGCCAGTTGTCGCGCAGCCCCAGCCGCACCGGCCGCACGGCCGCCCCAGCCTGGGTGCCAGCCGTACCACTCACCGGCGCGCTCACTCTTGGCCGAGGGCCTGGCCGGTGGCCTTCGCCCAGTCACCGGGGCCACCACGCAGCACCGATACGGCAGCAGCGCCGCCAGGGCCGGTGGCGAGCAGGCTGGCCCCGGTCATGGCCCGTTCCCCGTGCCCGCACATGACCGCCAGCGGGCCGTCGCCCAGACCGGCCGCGGCCGCGGGGCCGGCGAGGGTGCCGAGTTCGGCGTGCACGGCGCCGGGCAGGTGCCCCGACGCCCACTCGCCGTGCTGGCGGACATCCAGCACGCGGCTCCCGCGGGGAAGGTGGCCTGTGGCGGGGTCCACGAGCGGGATGCTCGCGGTGGACAGCCCGGCAGCCTGCCATGCGTCCATGCCGCCGTCCAGCTCACCGGTGAGGTTGTCGTAGCCGACCAGCAGCGCGGCCTCGACCAGCTCCCCGCGGTCCTGCCCCGGATCGAGCACCACGATCAGCGGGCGGTCGGGGCTGGCCAGCCAGCCCAGCCAGGTCGCGAACGCCGGCCGCAGCTCGTCCGACAGCGCCCCGGGGATGTGGCAGGCGGCGAACCCGGCGATCGGGCGGGCGTCCACGATCGTCGCCCCGCCGGCGGCCAGCTCGGCCACGTGCGCGGCGGTCAGGGCCGCCAGGACCGGGCGGCTGGTGCCGTGCCGCGGCGCGCCGCGCCGGTTCACCGCGGGCATCCGGGCGAAATAGGCCGGGTAGGAGCCGAGCCTGTCCAGCACCCGCCGGGTGAACGCGTCCTCGCCCGCGCCGGCCAGCAGCGGGTTGCCGGCCCGTTCCCGCCCGATCGTGGTGGCATGCTCGCCGGTCTCACCCGCCGAGCAGAACGACCCGGGCCCGTGCGTCGGGTAGGCCGCCAGACCGCCGGGCAGGGCGAGCAGGGTGAGCGCCGACCGGTAGGCCGCCCGGGTCCACTCCTCCGTCCGGGCGGGGTCGGCCAGGTCGGTGCGGGCCACCCCGCCCACGATCAGCGCGCCGCCGGTGAACACCGCCACCGGCTGGGCGCCGTCGAGCAGCAGGTAGCTCAGGTGCTCCGGGGTGTGCCCGGGCGTGGCCAGCGCCCGGAGGGTCAGCCCGCCCAGATCCAGGTCCTCGCCGCCGCGCAGCTCCTCGTGCGGGAACGACAGCCCAGACGCGGCGGGGGCGAGCAGCCGCGCGCCGTCGGCGGCCAGCTCCCGGCCGCCGGAGACGAAATCCGCGTGCACGTGGGTGTCGGCGGTGAAGGCGACCCCCAGCCCGTGCGCGGCCGCCAAGCCCAGATACGGACGCGGGTCACGGCCCGGGTCCACCGCCAACGCCAGCCCTTCGGCCACCTCCGCCAGATAGGAACTGTTGCCCAGGCCCTCGCAGGGCAGCGGCCAGATCCGTGTCATCGCGTTTCTCCCGTCTGCCGCATGCCGCGGGCGCGCGGTCGGCCTGGTGCTGCCCCCGGCCCCGCCTGGATGCTGAGCCGGGGCAGAAGCGGGCATGGTTCCAATAGTCTAAAGTACGTTTGAATAGTAGACTGCCGCTGTGTCAACCGAACGCAAGACCGCGCTGCTCGCCCAGTTCGCCCGGGTCGGCAAGGCGCTGGCCAACCCGGCCCGGCTGCAGCTGCTGGATCTGCTCATCCAGGCCGAGCGCAGCGTCGAGGCGCTCGCCGCCGCCGCCGGGATGCCGGTCGGCAACACCTCCGCCCAGGTGCGGGCGCTGCACGCGGCCGGGCTGGTCACCTCCCGCCGCGACGGCACCCGCGTGTTCTACCGGCCGGCCAGCGACGACGTGGCCGCCCTGTACCGGGCACTGTGCGAGGTGGCGCGCACCCACCTGCCCGACGCCGAGGCCGCCCGCACCGCCTACCTGGGCAGCGACGACCACGCTGAGCCGGTCAGCCGGGCCGAGCTGCTCCGCCGGGCCGAAGCCGGCGAGGTGTACGTCATCGACGTGCGGCCCGCCGAGGAATACGCCGCCGGGCACATCCCCGGCGCGGTGTCCATCCCGCTCGGCGAACTTCCCGCCCGGCTCGGCGACCTGCCCGCGACCTCCGAGATCGTCGCCTACTGCCGGGGCGCCTACTGCGTGCTGGCGCCCGACGCCGCCCGGCTGCTGCGCGCCAGCGGCCGGGCCGCCCGCCACCTGGCCGAAGGCATGCTCGAATGGCGCACGGACGGCCTGCCCATCGCCGCAGCCTGACCAGGGAAGGCAGCCGGTCATGAGTGCTGCTAACACCAGACGCGCAGGCCGGGCCGGGGCATCGGCGGGCACGGTGTGGGAGCGCCAGGCCGAGGGCTACCACCGCTTCTTCAGCCAGTTCACCATCCCGCTCGCGCGCCCTCTGCTGGATGCGGCCCGCGTCACCGCGGGCGGCACGGTCCTGGACGCCGCCGCCGGCCCCGGGTATGCCGCCCGCGCCGCCCGCGCCCGCGGCTCGCGCGTACTCGCCCTCGACCTGTCGGCGGCCATGCTCGCCTGCGCCCGCCACGCGGACCCGCTGCTGCCGCTGGTGCGGGCCGACGCCGCGGCGCTTCCGGCCGCCGGTGGCGCTTTCACCGCGGTCATCGCCGGCTTCTACCTGCCTCACATGACCGACCCGGTCGCCGGCACCGCCGAACTCGCCCGCGCCCTGGCCCCTGGCGGGTGGCTCGCGGTCAGCATCTGGGATGTTCCGGCCACGGCACGCCACACCGGGCTGCTGGCCGACGCCGTCGCCGAGGTGACCAGCGCCCGGCCCGCACCCCCCGCGGTTGCGCCCGGCGGGCTGCGCGAGTTGCTCCACGCCGCCGGCCTCGGCCATGCCGAGTGCAGCACCCTGCGGTGGGTGCATCCGGTGACCAGCGCCCAGGCCCTCTGGGACGGCCTCCTCGCCAGCCCGGTCGCCGCCGCAATTACTGTCCGGCGCGCCACCCCCGCCACCCAGCGCCGCATCCACGAACGGTTCCTGACCCTCGCCGCCGCGCTCACCGATCGCCATGGAACGGTGCGGCTGCCGGTCAGCGCGGTCATCGCCGCTGGCCAGCGGCCCACGGCCAGCGGGCCCCAGCGGCCCCGCGGGTATCGGCACACCGCCGCCAGCGCCCGCCGGCCCCTCCCCGGCACACCATGAGCGCACCAGATAAGGCGCCCGCAGTGATCGGCGGCGGCGACCGCACCTGCACCGCCCTTGTCCTCGAACTGCGCAGCCACCTCACCCGGTTCCCGCCGGGAACTGTGATCCACCTGATCGCACGAGACCCGGCAGCGCCCGTCGACATGGCCGCCTCGTGCCACCTCACCGGTCATACCTACCTCGGTGCACTCCTTCGACGATGGGGAGGCGGCTCATGTGTCGGTCAGTAGCTGAAGGTGGTGGCGCCGTCGTCGCCGATCCACTGCCACATTGGCGCGGTCCCGCCGAGTTCGGCATTCTTTAGCAGTTGGCCTTCGTCGAGTCTGCGGGCGTGGAAGCAGATCGGGCAGACCATGTAGCGCCCGCCGGCCTGCTCGTAGCGGTCGAGGAGGTCGGGCAGCGCCGGGCAGCCGTCGCAGGCCACGCCCACCGCGATGCCGGTGGTGGCGAGGCGGACCGCGTCCTTGGTCAGGAACATCAGGGTGGGTCGTCCGTGTTCGGCGGCGCCGACGGCGACGAGGAACGCGACGGTGACCCGTTCGGGGTCTTCCATGCCGGTGATGAGGCTGATGACGGCTTTTTGTGCCATGGTCTTCTCCTTCGGACGGTTTGGGTCAGGGCCGGTCGGCGGCCAGGGTGATGGAGCGTATGCCGTACTCGCGGCTGGCGTTTCGCGCCTGGGCGGTGAGGAACTGGTACTGGGGCACCTCCCGCACGGTGTCGATCTTCAGTCCGGCGGTCTCGATCGCCGCCCGGTAGCCGGCCTCGGGGGCGGCGCCGCCGATGCACGCCGACCACAGGTCGGCGTTGCAGGTCACCGTCTCGGGCAGCGGGCGGGTGGCGACGATGTCGGCTATGGCCAGCCGCCCGCCGGGCGTGAGGACGCGGGCCGCCTCGGCGAAGACCCGGGCCTTGTCCGGGCACAGGTTGACCACGCCGTTGGAGATGACCACGTCGAACGAGGCGTCGCCGAACGGCAGGCTCTCCAGCCGGCCGGGCACGAACCGGATGTGCGCCGCCCCGGCGCGCAGGCGGTCTGCCTTGTCCCGCTGCTCGTCGGTCATGTCCACCCCGGTGACCTGCCCGCTGTCACCGACGAGGAGCGCGGCGGCGAAGGCGTCGGTGCCCGACCCGCTGCCCAGGTCGAGCACCCGCTTGCCCGGCGTCAGCGCGGCAAGGTCGAGGGCGTACCCGACGCCGGCGAAGGAGGCGAGCGCCTCGGCGGGGATCCGGCCCAGCAGCTCGGGGGGGTAGCCGAGCTGCTGGGCGAGCGGCCGGCCGAGCGGGAAGTGGTAGGTGGCCGACGGCTGCTGCGCCACCTGCCGGTAGAGCGCCTTGACCTGGCGGACCAGGTCGGCGGTGTCGAGCTTCGCGGGTGCTGTCATCACGGCCTCTCCGTCGTTCAATTAATCAAGAAACTAGTTGAACTCTGGCGGAGTGAGGCCCTCCTGTCAAGCCCCCCACCACCCAACCCTCCGGCCCAGGGCCCACAATCCAGCCGTTCGGTGAGGCGCAGCCGGTCCGGGCACCACGCGTTAGCCCAGACTACATCCGGGCTGCGAAGGGTGCCGACCGGCGAGATCCGCCCTCCAATTCAACGGTTCGCTTGAATGATTGCTATGGTGGGTTCGGGGACCACGGAAGGTAGGCGGGCTATGGGCGACCGGGCGGCCAAGGACGCGCTCTACGACGGCTTCTCCGTAGTGGCCAAGGCCCTCGCCAACGGCCGCCGCGCCGAGATCGTCGACGTGCTCAGCCAGGGCGAGCGCTCGGTCGAGGAGCTCGCCGCGGAGATCGGCCAAAGCGTCGCCAACACCTCCCAGCACCTGCGCCACCTCGCCGGCGCCGGCCTGGTCCGCACCCGCCGCGATGGCAACCGCGTCTTCTACGCCCCCACCAGCCCCCAGGTCACGCATTTGTGGGCGGCCCTGCGTGCCGCCGCGGCCGACCACGTCGCGCAGATCGACCGCCTCGCCGCCGCCTACCTCGGCGACCGCGACGGGCTGGAAACCATCACCCGAGACGAGCTGGCCCGCCGGCTGCGCACCGGGGAGGTCGTCGTGCTGGACGTACGCCCCGCCGCCGAATACCACGCCGGGCACATCCTCGGCGCCCGCTCCGTCCCGATCGCCGAACTGCCCGCCGAACTCGGCCGGCTCACCGCGGACCAGGACATCGTCGCGTACTGCCGCGGCCCCTACTGCGTCTACGCCGACGACGCCGTCCGAGAACTCCGCCGGCGGGGCCTGCCCGCCCGCCGCCTCGAGGACGGCTACCCCGAATGGGCCGGCGCCGGCCTCCCCACCGCCTCCGGATAACGCCTGAAGCAGCCATCCCAGACCGGCCCCTTCCCGGCATATGACCGACTGGGGCCGGTCAGTCATGCTCGCAGCCACCTTCCCCGCCTGCTCAGTCTGCAGCGGGTTGACAGGCCGCGCCTCTCCGCGATCGGCGCCTACCTGTGGCACGGGCAGTTCCTGTCCCGTGCCCGCACCTGCCAGGCGATGGGCGAGCTGTTCGGGTTCCGGTCTCGCCGGGTGCAGTCACCGGCATGACGGCCCTGATCGCCAGTCGCGCTAGCCCCGCCCGGAGGAGATCCGCCGGGCGATCGCCGCCGCGGACGTAGCGCGCTTCGATGAGACCGGGTTCCGGGTGGCCGGGAAGCTGGCCTGGGCGTTCCGCCTCGGCTGGGAACTACGCCCTGACCACCGCGCACGAAAAGCGCGGCACCAAGGCGATCGACGCCGCCGGCGTGCTCCCCGCGTTCCGGGCATTGCCTGCCATGACGCCTGGGCGCTGCTCCACCATGGCCGCGCCTGCGTGCGCTGCTGCCATGCGCCCTGCCGGGGTCGCCGTGTGATCATTGGATCACCACGCGCAGCCGCTCGGCGAGCAACCTCGTGTCGTCCTCGTCCACGGCTTCCCGCTCAACGTAGCCTCATGGGGGAACTCACGGCGCATAGCGCGTCGCCAAAGCGGCGTTGTTCGGCCCCCTGGGCCCCTACCTGCTGCAAGCCGACGACAACCCCGAGGGTGTCCCCGCGAAAGTGTTCGAGGACATCAAGGCGGCTATCCGCCAGGACCGCTTCGCCTACCAGAAGGCCTTCCTGGACAACATCTACAACGTCGACGTCTACGGCGGAACGAGCCGGATCAGCGGCCAAGCATGGCAGAACAGCTGGAACGTGGCCGCGGGAGCGTCCCCGCTCGGCACCTTGAAGTGCGTCGACGCGTGGGGCACCGACTTCCGCAGTGACATGGCCGGCCTGGGGAGTGTCCCGCCGCTGGTCGTGCAAGGCAGTGAGAACCGGGCCAAACAGCCAGGGGATCCGGTCGCCATGAGCGCGCCCAGCAGCACCGCTCCATCCGAATCTGCCGAGTTGAGGGCGTTGGCTGGGCTGGTCTACCTCGCTGCTGCGAAGACGCAGGCGCAGATGCTCTAGTGTCGGGATACGCCCGCGACAACTGCGGGTCGGACGGTCATTGTCACGCTTCCTTCTCTGTGCCCGAGTCGACCAAGTCCTTCGATATCGCTGTCAGGGGTTGGTCCGCCAGGGCGGCAGCGAAACGCGCCGCGAGCGTCGCGACCGCGGCACGGAGCTCTTGCCCGCCATCGACGCGGAAGGCGAACGGCACGCTCGCCAACCACTCCTGCGCATACATCGCCGGGTTGCTCGTGCTGCCGACGAGCACGCACCCGTCTCCCGATGGTTCAAGCCGTCCCATGGGGGGCCGGATCCACGGCGCCACCTCAGCCAGTGGAGCGTCGAACACAACGCGGGTGGGGAACTCCCACCCAGTGCCCAGGTTCTCCTCCACTGCTGCCACGGGGTCGAGGCCGTCGGGCGGCTGGAACTCGTGCGCGGTCTGCTTGACCGCGCGGACCCGGTCGACCCGGTAGGTGCGGATCGCGTCCGCGCGATGGGAGTGACACAGGAGGTACCAGCGCCCGTAGCGGACGACGACCGCCCAGGGATCCACCTCGGCCTCCCACTCGTTGCCGGACTCGCTCCGATACGTGACCAGCACGCAACGTCGGGCCGCGACGGCAGCGACGAGCGCGCTGGTGGTGGCGGGGTCTGGACGGGCCGAGTACCGGTCGGGCGCAGCTGACGCGTGCTCTCGCAGCGCGGCCGCTTGCCGGCCGACGCTCTCGGGCAGTGCCCGGATGACCTTGCCCAGGGCAGAACCGACGAGGTCGCCGGCGTCGGCGGCTGCCGGCTGGCCGTCGAGCACCGCCATGACCAGACCAAGTGCCTCGGGCTCGGTGAAGACCACCGGAGGCAGCCTCGTCCCGCGCCCTAGCCGGTACCCGCCATGGGGGCCCCGGGCTGACTCGACGGGGATGCCGGCCTCCCGGAGGATCCCGACGTACCGACGCGCGGCCCGCTCCGTGACACCCAGCCACCCGGCGAGTTCGCCGGCCGTCGCGCCGGGGCGGGTCTGGAGGATCTCGAGGGCACGCAGAGCTCGCGCGGTGGGGCTGAGATCGGTTCGCACACGGGCAGACTAGGTGGTCACGCGATGAACCGGAAGTAGGTCGTCCGGAACTGGTCCTAGCGTGATGTCCATGACCGAGTTCCGCGAGCAGGACCTCACCGGAGCACGCTTCGAGCGCGTGAGCCTCCGCGGCGCCACCTTCACGCGGGTGTTCCTCAACGACGCCAGCATGCACGCGGTCGACTTCACCGGGGCGCGGGTCCGCGGCGCCCTGTTCAACGGGAGCCGAATGCGCGGCGTCGAGCTGGCCGGCGTAGAGATCAGCGGCGAGCTGCAGAACGTCGTCGTGAACGGCGCCGGCATCGCACCGCTCGTCGACGCCGAACTGAACCGTCGCATGCCCGACCGGGCGAGGATGCGCCCCAGCGACAGCGACGGGTTCCGTGCGGCGTGGGCAATCCTGGAGCGGCTGTGGGAGGGCACCGTCGCGCGTGCCAGGACATTCCCCGAAGCGGCGCTCCACCACAGCGTCGACGACGAGTGGTCGTTCATCCAGACCTTGCGGCACCTCAACTTCGCCAGCGCTGCCTGGGTGGGCCGGATGATCCTCGGCAACGCCTCGCCGTGGCACCAGTTGGACCTGCCGTGGGACGAGGCGCCCGGGTGGGACGGCATCCCGTGGGACCGCGGGGCCACGACCCTCGCTCGACGAGTTGCTCACGGTCTGACGCGAACGCCAGGCGCTGGTCCGCCACGTCATGGAGTCACTCACCGACGAGCAACTCGCTTCCGAGGTGACACGCACCGAGCCCGGCTGGCGCCGGGTGGAGAACTTCCCCGTCAAGGAATGTCTCCGCATCGTCCTCAACGAGGAATGGGAACACCGGCTCTATGCCGAACGTGATCTGACCTCACTGGAGAAAGAGAACTGATCATGGACATCCTGCTCATTGCTGGCCTGTGGCTCGACGGATCCGCATGGGACGATGTCGTGCCCACGCTCGAGGCACTCGGCCACCGCCCCATGCCGCTCACCCTCCCGGGTCAGGGTGACGGATCTGCGTCCGCCACGCTCGGCGACCAGGTGGCAGCGGTGCTCGCCGCCGTGGACTCATCGTCGGAAAGGCCCATGGTGGTGGGGGGCATTCCGCCGCCTGCAACCTGGCTTGGCTGGCCGCCGACGCCAGACCGGAGAAGGTGGCCAACGTCGCCCTCATCGGCGGCTTCCCGTCGGCCGACGGGGAGCCCTACGCCGACCTCTTCGAGCCGAAGGACGGCGTCATGCCCTTCCCCGGCTGGGGCCCATTCGAGGGGCCAGACTCTGCTGACCTTGACGAGGAGGCCAGGCGCAGCATCGCGTCTGCTGCGATCCCCGTCCCCGAAGGGGTAACCAAGGGCGTGGTGCGTCTGGCGGACGAGCGGCGGTTCGACGTCCCGGTCGTCCTCGTATGCCCCGAATTCACCCCCGCCCAGGCTCAGGAGTGGATCGGCGCCGGTGACGTGCCCGAGCTCGCCAAGGCCATCGGCGAGGACTCCTCTGCGGGTCTCCTGACCACTTTCTCTACGCTGGGTTCACAGCGGTGGATCGACCGGCCAAGCGGCGAGCGGTTGCGCGCGTCGAGCTCGCGAGCCGGGAAGAGGGGAGCGCGCGAAAGGACTCAAGGATGTCGTACACGATCCGGCCCCTGGACGCCTCAACGTGGCCTGACTTCGCGGAGCTTGTCGAGCGCAACAACGGGATCTTCGGCGGGTGCTGGTGCATCGGTTACCACCCGGAGCGCGGCCAGAAGGGGATCAGCTATCGCGCGGTCAAGGAGGACCGGGTCCGGGCAGGTCGCGCTCACGCCGCGCTCGTCCTCGACGAGGACGGCGCCGCACAGGGATGGTGCCAGTACGGCAGCCCAGAGGAACCCCCGGGCATCAAGCACAAGCGCGAGTACGAGAAGGACGCGCCGCCGCATCCCGGCTGGCGGATCACCTGCTTCTACGTCGACAAGAAACATCGCGGCCAGGGCATCGCACGGGCGGCGCTGGAAGGCGCGCTCGACCAGATCGCCCATGCCGACGGCGGCCTCGTCGAGGCCATCTCCGAGGTGACCACCGGCCGCGAGGCGCCGGGCCGTTTCCTGTTCAGCGCGACCGTCGAACTCCTCGAGCAGTGCGGATTCACCCGCTGCCGGCAGGTTGGCAAGCACGCATGGATCGTGAGCAGGGTGGTCGATCGCGTGTGAGCGTCCGCTACCAGGCCTCTACCACGTTCTCCCGATCCCAGATTCGCACGCTCATAGGCTCCCGCGATGAGGTACGTCGGCGACCGGCTGACTGCTGGTGGGTTCGCGGCGAGCGCGTACCCGTGTCCATAGGCGACTGGACACTCCTCGCGGACATTGCTGGGGTCGGCCCGCGGCGCATCAGCCTCCCCACCGGTCACAGAGCGTGGTCGATACTCCGGCGCCAGCCGCGCACGGATCCGCCGTTATCTCAAGCCCGAGTTTGAGTGTCTTTGCGGATGCCGCACGCCGCTCGCTTCGCGGGTCGATGCGAGTGGCGCGCCGGTGTCTGAGGACGACACCGCTATCGTTCAGCGGCTTTGTCCAGGACAGGTTTCACATCAACAAGCGGCGTTCCATCGAGCGCTTCGAGGCCGTGGACGAGAACCCGCAACCCTTCTACCGCAACCACCTGGACGCGGTGCAGGCCGATCGGGTTGGGCCGGTCGGGAGAGCGTGTGCTGAAGACCCCCAGCAGTGGGTTTTGCGGGTCGCCGCCAGGACGCGTAACGAGCACATCGCGGTGAGCCCGGTCAAGCCAGGTCAGCACCAAGATCTCCGTGCCAGCCCGGAGGTCGCGGATTCCTTCGCTGACCCCTGGCGTGAAAGTGAGCCACGCGGGCGGCGCACCCTCACCACCCTGCCGCGGCGCTTGCGCCCGGTCGGTCAATGGTGACTCCACCCATCCGATCGGCACTACCTCATAGTGCGGCTTGCCCACCATCGCCTCCAATGCCGCGATGCCGGGTGACTCGCGGCCACATCATGCTCTCACCACCCCGAGGACCCGGACTGCCCGCTCACAGCCACATAGGGTGCGCGCCAGGTCAGGCGGAATCCAGCCAGCGGCGCCGGGCCGTTCGCTCGCAGCATCGACGGGCACCTTGCCCGACGGCGACCTCCAGACCAGTCATGCCGCACCAAGTCGCCGGCCGGCATCGGGCTAGCGATAGGCAGCAACACGCGAGCGATGAGCAGCTCAGGCGTGGGCGCGCGCAGTACCGCCGTTATGCGCGCCAGCCACGGCATGCCAGGATGCCGCCAGCGCCGCGCCGAACAGGCATTCTGCGCGGCCGCGTGTCTGTGGCGTGACTGAGATCGCTGATCTGCGTCCTCCCGCACTCGGTCGCGCGGCGCTGGAGTCGGCCCAATGCGCTGAGCGGAGTGCAATGATCGCCACATGCCGGTTGCGTATGGTCGTGTCGCTTTGGTGACAGGCAGCTCGCGAGGCCTGGGCGCCGCGATCGCGCGGCGTCTGGCTCATGACGGCCTCGCCGTCGCGGTCAATGGCCGCCGCGGCGACCGGCAGGCACCTGAGGTCGCCCGCAGCATCGGTTACGACGGCGGCGTCGCCGAGGCGTTCTGCGCCGACGTCACCGACCAGCAGCAGGTTGCCGAGCTGGTCGCCGCGATCACCGGCCGTTTCGGCCCGGTTGATGTGCTGGTACTCAACGCCACCGGCCCGCAGCCCGAAGCCGCGGTGACCAAGGTAGCCTGGGCCGACCACCTCGCTCAGCTGAACTTCTTCGTCAAGAGCCCGGTGCTGCTCGGCGGCGAGGTGCTGCCCGGGATGCAGGCCCGGCGGTACGGCCGCATCGTGCACATCGACTCCGAGGTCGCCGGCCAGCCGCCTCCCGGCAGGTCCGCCTATGCCACGGCCAAGAGCGCACAGATAGGTCTCACCCGCAGCTGGGCGCGCGAGCTCGCCCCGTCCGGTATCACCGTGAACACCGTCGCACCCGGCTTCGTCCCCGTCGAGCGGCACGCAGACGTCCCCACCGAAATCACAAAGGCCTATCTCGCCTCGGTGCCCGCCGGGCGGATGGGAACTCCCGGCGACATCGCCCACGCCGTGAGCTTCCTCGCTTCCGAAGATGCCGGCTTCATTACCGGCCAGCGCATCGTCGTCGACGGCGGCCGGAGCCTTGGCAGCTGACAACCGGCCCCGAACGCCGCATCAGGTCCGTGGACAGCTCGGCTTTGCCGGGCTCGTCGGCTCCGGCGATGTCGCAGGGCTGCCGGGGGTAACGTCCGCGGCGTCCAGCAGCGGGCGGCGAGACCAGGTCGCCACGAGCACGATGTCAGCCCCGCGGGCAGCAGCCCGCGCGCTGGCGGCAACGGTGGCCCTGATTCTGAACGCCGCGCCGTGGCGGTCGGCGATGTCGGCTGCGCGACGCTTGTCGATGCCGCATACGGCCAGCTCCCTGATCGGCCGCAGCCGGCCAAGCCCGCGCAGCGTCATGTCCGCCTGCGTTCCCGCGCCAACCACGGCCACCGAGTCCGCCGCCCGGGCGGGCCAGCGCGTGGGTGCCGAGCGCCGCGGCCAGCCCGGTCCGCCATGCGGTCACGGTCGCGAGAGTCTAGCAGCGCGAGTAGTGCGCCCATGGTCAGGTCGTGCAGGCAGACCACGCCGCGCAGCGCAGGGCAGGCACCGGGGAACTTGGCGTTGACCTTGACGGTGTAGGCAGGGATCCCATCCGCGAGCCCCGGAATCAGCGCGGTGGCGGTGCCCGGGCCCGGCAGGCCGCTGCGCACTCTGCGCGGAACCCTGTGGCCGGTCTTGGCGGCGAAGCCACGGGCCAGCGCGGTCATACAGGACTCCTCGTCGAGCAACGCAGCAAGTGGGAGCGGCCGAGCAGCAAGGTCATCGCGCCTCCATCACCCATCACGCAGGGCCGGCTGGCCTCGCGGTACTGGCACGGCTGCGCGGGCGGGCGAACAGTGGCGGAGACGAGCCGGAGAGCGCGGTGCCAGGCCCTCCCGGCCCGGCCGCGCCGCCGGAACGTCTGAACCCGTCCGCGCCGATCATCAGCCCGCTCCGGCCTGCCCCGCGATCAACCCGGCCGGGACCTGGCGAAACCTGAAATGGTTCATGTTATTGTTCTAGAGAACTTTAGAATGTTAGATTTCTATCGTGCAAGCGACCACGGGCGCGGCAGTGTCCCGGCCAGCTGAGACGGCCGTGCCGGAGACAGCCGAGAAGGCGGTGGCCAAGCATGCCCTGTTCGAGCAGTTCGCCCGGATGGGCAAGGCCCTGGGCAGCCCGCTGCGGCTGTTGCTGCTGGACCTGCTGAGGCAGGCCGAGCGCAGCGTAGAAGACCTCGCCGCGGCGGCCGGGGCGGCCGTCGGCAACACCTCGGCCCAGCTGCAGCTGCTGCGCGGCGCCGGTCTGGTCACCACCCGCCGGCAGGGCAGCCGCGTGTGCCACCGGCTGGCCAGCGACGAGGTCACCGACCTGGTGTCGGCGCTGGCCATGTTCGCCGAGCGGCAGCTCGGCGACGCCGAGCGCGCCGCCCGCGCCTACCTCGGCGACCTCGGCGACCTTGAGCCGGTCAGCAGCCAGGAGCTGCGGCCGCGGCGGCTGGCCGCCGGGGACGTGGTCGTCATCGACGTGCGCCCGGCCGAAGAGTACGCGGCCGGGCACATTCCCGCCGCCCGCTGCATCCCGGCCGGTGAGCTGGCAGGCTGCCCGGGCGAACTGCCGCAGGACACCGGCATCGTCGCCTACTGCCGCGGACGCTGCTGCGTACTGGCACCCGATGCCGAGCTGCTGCTGCGTGAGCGCGGGTACGCCGCCTGGCCGCGCGCGGACGGGCTGCCAGGGTGGCGGCGGGCCGGGTTTGCCGTTTCCCCGGGGGCGGCATGACCCCGCGCCACCCTGGCCTGGAGGGCGGGCCGATCTACCTTGATTACAACGCGACCACACCTGTCGACCCCCGCGTCGTGAAGGCGGCGCTGCCTTACCTGACCAGTCAGTTCGGCAATCCATCCAGCGCCCATCGCTACGCTGGGCAGCCCCGCGGAGCGCTTGCCAGTGCGCGGGATGCGCTCGCCAGCCTGATCGGCGCGCAGCCCGCCGACATCGTGTTCACCGGCGGCGGATCCGAGGCCGACACCCTGGCCATCCGCGGCGCGGTGCTCGCCGCCGGTGCTCGGGCCCATGTGATCACCCAGGCCACCGAGCATCCGGCGGTCCTGGAAACGTGCGCCGCCCTCGCTCGCCTACACGGCGCGCGGGTCAGCTACCTGCCGGTCGGCAGCGATGGCCGGGTCGAGCCGCGCTCGCTCGCTGACGTGATCGCCCCGGACACCGGGCTGGTGTCGATCATGACCGCCAACAGCGAGACCGGCGTGCTGCAGCCCATCGCGGAACTCGCCCGGATCGCCCGGGAGCACGGAGTGCTCTTCCACACCGACGCCGCCCAGGCGGCCGGCAAGATACCGCTCGACGTCACCGCGCTCGGCGTCGACTTGCTGACGGTCGTCGGCCACAAGATGTATGCGCCTAAGGGCATCGGGGCCCTGTATGTCCGGCCCGGGGTCCGCCTGGAGCCCGTGATCTGCGGCGGGGGGCAGGAACGCGGGCTGCGGGCTGGCACCGAGAACGTCGCCCTCGCCGCCGCCCTCGGCGAAGCCGCCCAGATCGCCGCCGAGGAGCTGGCATCGGGCGGGCCGCAGCACCTGGGCGAGCTGCGCGACCTGCTGCACCGCCGCCTCGATGAGCTGCTCCCCGGCCGGGTACGGCTCAACGGCCATCCGGAAGGGCGGCTGCCAGGGACCCTCAACGTGAGCATCGAGGGCGCGTGCGGGCACGAGCTGCTGGCGGCAACTCCCGCGATCGCCGCGGCGACCGGATCGGCCTGTCACGAGGGCAGCCACGAGCCGTCGCCGGTCCTGCTCGCGATGGGTTACGACGAGGATCGTGCCTTGTCCGCGCTGCGGCTCTCGCTGGGTCGCTGGACCACCGCCGCCGATGTCGAGGCGGCCGCCATGGCGATCGCCGAGACAGCCAGAAGGCTGGCGATCACCAGCCTGGATGAACACCAGGACGCGGGTGTGGCTGCTGACTGACGCAGGATCGCGCCAGTAATCGGCCGTCAGCTGTCTGTCCGGCGCGCCGCGCCCGATCGGAACTGCTCGCGTGCATGCGTCCCGCGCAAGCTTCGCCTGACGCCACGAGCACAGCGGTCAGGCCCGCTGATCTCTGACGAGCGCAGCGAGGCTCTCGAGCACCAGGTCTGGCTGAATCACCGATGCTTGCAGCTCGGCCCGGCTGGTCATGCCGGTCATCACCAAGATCGCCCCGGAAGGTGGCCTCATCGGACAGGCCGAGTCCCCGCGCGAGCGCGATCGCCTCGCTGAGCGTCCCCAGAGTGCCGAAAAAGGTCAGGTTCGCGACGAGTTTCGCTGCCGCGCCGGTTCCGAGGGCGCCAACGTGGACGGCTGTGCCGAACGCCGACAGCAGTGGCACGGCGCGCCGGGCTATCGGGGCTGGGCCACCAACGAGGATCGTGAGCCATCCCGACTCAGCCCCGGCGAGGCTGCCGATAACGGGTGCATCGAGCAGTCCGGTCCCGGCAGGCAGGACCGGGGCGAGACGGGTCACGGCGGCTGGCCCAAACCGTGGACATCTCGATCACGGTCAGCGATGCGCGCGCGCCGGCGGCGATGCCGTCGGCGCCTTCGGTGACGGCCCGGAGCGCGGGCGGGTCGGCCACCATGGTGATCAGCGTGTCTGCTTGACGGGCCGCCTCCGCCGGCGTTGTCACTGCGCGGGCACCCAGCTTGACCAGCGGTGCCGTGCTGGCTGGGGACCTGTTCCAGATGATCGTCTCGTATCCCGCAGCCAGCAGCCGGGTGGAGCAGCACGTTCGCCGCAGGGGCGGCGGCCGGCGGCGTGCTGGTGCGCGAGCGCAGCGCCCTGAAGGCCGCCCGGCCGCCAAGGAGCACCAGGTAGGCGCTGCCGAGCAACTCCAGGGTGCTGAACGCCTGCCTGGAGGTCATCAACAGGGCAGCGAGCCCTGCGCTCACGGCGAGCGTCCACGTGGCCTGCCCGAGCGAGACGCCGACTGCGGTCAACACGCCGCCGCGGCGCCCGGCGGCCAGCGTGTTGCGAATGGTCAGCGCGGTGTCCTGGCCAGGCGTGATGATAATCACCAGGGCTCGCAGCGACGAAGGAGAGGAATGCGCCCACTGGTAACCCTTGCTCGGTTGGTCGTGGCCGGGCGCGCTATCGCCAGCCCCAGCTACGCGCAGGCGGGCTTGCCGTCGCGGTGGTCCCATGCTGAGGCCTGTTCAGCATGCCAATCAAGCTGTGATTGGCAGCCGAGCAGGCTTCAGACGATGACGTCGACGCGGTTCAGGCCATCAGCGTCCAGCGCGGCGTGGTACGCCTTCCACGCTGCGGCCAGTCGCCGGATGCCCTCGCCGAGCACGCCCGGGTCGTGGTCGAACGGCAGGCGGACGTATTCGTCGAATCGCCCCGTGGGAGACATGATCGAGCCAGGCACGATCATCACGCCGTGGCGCTGGGCGACCGGTGCGAGCTCGATGCTGCTTCCGGCCGGGAGCCGGGCCCAGACGGAGACGCCGCCCTCGGGCCGCCGCCAGCTCCAGTCCGGGAGCCAGCGTTGAAGCAGGTCTTCCGCGAGCGTGAGCCTCCCGGCGAGCTCGCGGCACCGCAGGTCACGGACGCGGTCAGCCTCGGCCACCAGGTGCACGGCAATTGCCTGGCTAAACAGTGAGGTGCCCAGGTCGGCGACCGCCTTGCGCCTGCCCAGCTGGGCGATCGCGGATCTCGGGGCGCGGATCCAGCCGACGCGCAGCCCGGCCCAGCAGAGCTTGCTCAGCGAGCCGATCGAACTGATTGGCGCCTCGCCCGCGTACGCGGCCAGCGGGGGCGGCGGCTCGCACCCGAGCGCCAGCTCGGCGAGCGTGTTGTCCTCGATGATCGGGACCCCGCTGACGCGGCTGAACCGGGCGAGTTCGCGCCTGACCGACTCGGGCATGACGGTGCCCACGGGATTGTGGAACGTCGGCATCAGGTAAACGGCGCGCACCGGGCTCTGGGAGATCGTCGCCGCGAGCACCCCGGCATCCGCCCCACGGTGGTGCACCGGCACGGTCAGGATCCGCCCGCCGGCCGTTCGGAAGGCCGAGCCCGATCGGGCCGGCCCCAGCGATGTAGGCGGACTCGATGTCGGGGCGCACGAGCTGGGCGCGGGCGTTGGCATGTCCGCTGGTGCCCATGACGTCCAGCAGCAATGTCGCATCGGCGAGGCCGACATCAGCGTCGACCGGGAAGAAGTTGGTCTCATGGACAAGCTCATACGGCCCGTACCCGCCGTCCTGGGTGAACCCCATGTCGGCACGTTTGGCGAGGCACTGGTTGGTGAAACCGGGTCAGGCTGGCCTAGCGAGGCTGACTGAGGCGGTCGGTTCGTCCTGCCGTGGAGGATGAGTGAGGGCCTCCTGGTCGCGGTGCTGCAAGCTGGCGTGGTTTTCGAGCGCTTGCCCGGCGACCGGGGCGCCGAGCTGCAGGACGAGCCAGATCCGGCTAGGTTCGGCCAGCAGCCGCGGTTCTTGCAGCGGGTCACCATCGACGATCAGCAAATCGGCGAGCTTGCCTTCTTCCACGGTGCCGATGTGCTCGTCCAGTCCCAGCGCCTGGGCGGCAGTCTTCGTCGCGGCGACGAGGGCCTCGGCCGCGGTGTGCCCGTGGTGGATCATCCGCTGGATCTCCAGCCCGGTGGCCAGGCTCATGTCGCTGCCCAGCGCGATCTTGACCCCTGCCTGCCTGGCCGCGCGCATGCTGGCCGCGCCCTCACCGAGGTTACGGCGGGCCAGGCCGGCCAGCACCGGCGGCATGTCCGGCGCGCTTCCCGCCCCGGCCGGGTCGATCACCTCGCCCAGCCCGGCCATCTGGTAGTAACCCGACAGAGTCGGCACCAGGACCTGGCCCGCGGCGGCCATTGCCGCCAGCAGGTCCGGCCGGTGGTGCAGGTACATGCCGTGCTCGATCGTGTCCGCGCCGTGCCTGATCGCGGCCGCGCAGCCGGGCAGCCCTTCGGCGTGCGCGCAGACCCGGTACCCCATCCGGTGCGCCTCACCGGTCACCGCCGATAGTTCCGCCTCGGTCAGCTGCAGCGGCTCGGGGTCTTCCAGCTCGTTGGAGCGGGCGCCGGTCGTCATCACCTTGATGAAGTCGGCCCCGGCCCGGATCTGCTCCCGGACCGCCCGGCGCATGTCATCGGGGCCGTCGGCCTCCCGGTACATCTCGCCGTAAAAGCGCCCGCCCGGCGCCGTCGCCGAAATGATCTTCCCGCAAGTCAGCAGGCGCGGACCGCGGAACGCACCGTAGCGCATTGCCTGCCGCGCCTCCTGCGGCGCCAGCCCCTGCGAGCCGGTGACCCGGATGGTCGTCACACCAAGGCGCAGGTACCCGCGCAGCTCGGCCTGCAGGAAATGCGCTGCGGTCCCCGGCAGCGGCTCCTCCGCACCGCGCAGAACACGCGGGACCCGGCCGGCGGCGTGGGTATGCGCGTCAATCAGCCCAGGCATCAGCACCCGCTGCCCCACATCAACCAGCCGGGCACCCTGCGGGCGCGGCTGCGAGGCATCAGCCACCCACCGGATGATCCCGTCCTCCAGCAGGACCGCCACGCCATCACGGACCGGCCCGCCAGTGCCGTCAAACAGGCGCACGCCAGTCAGCCACAGCCGCCCCTCGGCACGCTCAGGAGCCGCGATCAGCGCCGGGAACCTGTGAGGCACGCCGAAACCACCCTCCGCCCACCCCGCACGCCCAACAAGGACATCACCGGGCACAGCCGAATCGGCTCACCCAGCGCCGCTGCGGGGGAACCACAGGCCCCAGCCCTGGCGAACCACCGCCACAGCACAACGCAGCGACCCACGGCCACCAGTGCCGCCAGCCCCCCAGCGGTGGGGTTCCGCCAGGACAAGAATCATCGCAGAAACGGGCCGCCGCCAACAGCGGCGCCGGTGCCACGCCCGCGCCAGTCCTGGAGGGGCCGCGATGGACGAACACCTCGACTGGATGACGACACGCCAGATCAAGCCTGGCATGTTGACCGACTTCGAGAGGGCCTGGCGGCCGTACACGCCGGTCTTTGGAAGTGCCGCGACCGTACACTGAGTGGGCGCTCAGCGCCGCCAAATCACCTCGGAGGCGATTCCGTCGGCCTATCACGTCCGTTGCAAGCCTTTGCTGCGCATGACGCACCCGAGCCGCCGATATGTACAGTATCTAACCATGATCACATAAAATGGTCGCCTTGAGCAGGAACTTTGCAGTTCACTGCCTTAGAATCGAACAGTTGAGTGTGACATAGACCATACCCGTTATGTCCGTTTCAGGCGGTTGAGACTGCTCGTTACCCTGACTTTTTCCATGACCTGGAAACATGGACGACCAGCGGAAACACCCGAGCGAGCCACAAGCCATCCCTCGAACCACTGTGAGTATCCACCTATCGCATCACTGCACGTCAAGAGGCAGAAGCAACAGCCTGTCGCATTGCTATGCTGGTGAGCGTGCTCACAGCGTCACTGGATGTAATCTCCCCTCTGGGCTTAGTACTCCAGCTGTAGATCGTTATGCGCCAGCGGCCACCAGCAGACGCCAGCCTGATCCCGGCCGCAGCGCGCTACTGCTGCACGTCGCCGGCGGCTGATCAGGGTCAGTCGGCGGCTAGGTCGCGCTGATACCAGGTGCCTGGCTTACCGCCGAGGTGGGCCGGGTCGGCCGGGCCAACCGGGACGAACCCGGCCTTGGTCAGCACCTTCTGGGACGCGGCATTCTTGCGGGCGGTGGCCGCCCTGAGTGTGCGCAGCCCGTGCCGCGCCGCCGCCAGCCGGCACAACTCCCGGACGGTCGCGGTCGCCACGCCGCGGCCGGCGACGTGCTGCGCGACCCGGAAGCCGAGTTCCGCAGTGCCGTCCTCCAAGTCGACCAGGTTGAACCGGCCCAGGACCGAGCCATCCTCGGCGACGAGCACATAGAAGGCGCAGATGCCGGCCTCCTGCTCAGCCAGCAAGGCGCTGTGCCGGTCGGTGAACTGGTCGTAGAACTCGTCGCCGCGGTCGGAGACCGAGGCAGCGAAGTAGGCACGGTTCGCCAGCTCGAAGGCTAGGACCGCCGGGGCATGGCCAGCATGCAGCCGCTGCAGCTCGGGCACTGCCCAACTCTACCCAGATGGTGCGCTGAGGCCACCTGAGTTTCCGCGCCGCGGGCGCTGTCCAGCTGGCGCTGCTGCCAGACGACGGCCCCACAGGCCAGTTCCTGTCATGGGACAGAACCGCCGTGCTCTCGGCGTTCCTGACATCGCCAGCCGCCCAGCGGCCTATCCCGTGCTGAAGATCCTGGTCGACGGCAGCGAAAAGCTGGCCGGGCGAGGGCACCAGTACACCGGGTGGCACCCGGCTGACATCCTCGGCCCTGACTCACCGCTGCTCCCCGCTGAGCCAGCCCGCCGCGTCGCCCTCTACGTCGACGCTGCCGGCGGTTCGGTGGCCGGCTGCCTCGCCGCGTACGTAAAGGCCTTCGGCGATCATGTGGCGTGGGCCGACTTCAGGCGATTCGAGGGGGTCTACCACGCGCCCGCCATCCAGCCGAAGCCGGACGGCGGCGACTGGCGGATCGGCATCGGCATCGTGCCGCCGGTCTTTGACGCCGCCCAGTACCGGGCGGAGGTTCACCGCGCGAGCACGGAACGGGCATGGGAGGCTGAGCCGTGGCAGACGCCCTGCTGCTCGACCAGTACCTCAGCGCCGACTCCGGGGCTCTGGGCGGCAGCTGGAACCTCGGCTGGGCGGAACCGCACGGCGAGGCCACCGGCATGTTCTCGGTGACCCTCTGGAACGACCAATGACCACAGGCTCATCGTCGACCTGCACGCCAACTCGGGCGCGCCAGAAGAACGAGCCAGGCAGATGGCCGACTTCCTGACGACCACCCCGCCACACCAATGGCCCAGGACTCATCCCGCCCAGCGAGGGACTAGACGCAGTCGCAACCCAGACCGCTAACGCTGATCATTCAGTTCTGCCGTGGGTTGGGTGGGGCTGATCAATGCCAGGGCTTTCGCGGCGGTGTCGTTCGTCTGGATCGTGAGCACGTCGGTCATCTCGGCATGCGTGCCGGATGAGCCAGGCTGATCTGAAGTGCGATCCAGCAGTGCGGCGCGCCCGCGCGAGCAGGCCCGTACCGCTTCAAACCTCCGGCATGTTCCTGACCTGGGGGTTCATGCGATCAGCTACAGTGCCCGGTAGTACTCGCTGATCACGCCGCCGAGCATCTTCCGCCGCTGACAACCTCTGCCGGAAGCTCTTCAGAACCCACGGACCCATATCCGCCACCGACAGGAGCCGCACCGCAGCCACCGGAACGGTTCCGCGCGCTGATGCCTGCGGAAATGGCCAGGTCCGCTGCTTCAACCCGGTCTTCTGCGCGATCGACACAGTGATTCCGCTAGCCCACTTGACATTTCATGATCGACAAAATGTTGTCTATGCGGTGGCGTAGCTGATGCCGAGTTCGCCGAACAGGTCTTGCATCGCGATGCGCATGCTCTCGTAGCGGCGGTCGATGGCGGTCCAGATGGCGGGTTTGCGGCCCATGCGCGGGCTGCGGACCCCGGCGAGGATCGGGGCGATGACATGCTCGCGCAGCGCGAGCAGGGCGGCGATGGTGCGGGCGGCCTCGGGTGGGACGAGGTAGCTGCGGGAGCGGCCGGGCTTGAGGGCCAGGTCTTTGCCGCGGAGTTTGCGCAGATCGTAGGCGGCCTGCCGGGTGTTGTAGGTGGCGTGGGCCTGCCCGGTCATGGCGTGGACTTTGGCGGTCATGTC
>WNGL01002944.1_pt1 | contig 30177 bp, 24 predicted proteins | sample 5400591 | NCBI WGS metagenome assembly WNGL01 (sample SAMN13153377, study PRJNA577476) | soil metagenome | isolation source: 80 cm soil or saprolite under Garry oak tree replicate 1 | place: USA:California | collected 2016-06-15 | reverse complement strand
GCGCCGACAAAATGGAAGGCCAGCACATTGCGCTTGTGATTGATGGCATGGAAATACTTGGCCTCCAAAACGTTGGTCGTGGCTTTGACGTTGCCGCCGAGGCCCTCGAGTTTGAACGAATAGAAGAGCGATTTTCCTCCGGTGGGGTTGAGCGGGCTATTTACCGTGTTGTAGGTCAAGGTTGGGTTGATATAACTGGAATTAATGCCTGTAAGGGCGGAAGCCCCGGCAAGGGATTGGAAATCCAAAACTTCGAAAAGATCCGTGGAGGCCGTGCTGAACGCGGTGATGTCTGTTCGCGAATAGCCGTAGGTTAATCCCAGGCGGGCAAAAGAAAATTTTCGCAGAGGATAACTGGCGAAGACGGTGCCGCCGAGGGTGTTCTGGGTGTAGTCCTGTTCGATATTGGGATTGATTTGAATTTTCTGGCCGAAGAGGATGGATTCCTGCTGCGACTGGTTGAATTTGAAGCTTGTATAGGAGACTGTAAAACCGGTCGCAATCGGGCGGTCTAATAGATAAGGCTCGGTAAAACCAAAGAGGGCGCTTTTCTGAATATCGCCAACCTGCCCGGATAGCGTCAGCGTTTCGCCCAAACCGAGGAAGTTATTGGTCTGATAGCTGAGACCAATGAAGCTGCCGGCGAGCCCGCTTACGCCGCCGGTCAAGCTGATGGACTGTTTGCCCTTTTCTTTTAGCTTGAGCAAAATATCGACGGTGCCCTGCTTGGTATTGCGCTTGATGTCCGCGTTTTCAGGTTTGATTTTGTCGAAATAGTCCAACTGGTTGAGCCGAAGAATGCTGAGTTCCCAGGCGTGATTATTAAAAATATCTCCCTCGCTCAGCATGAGTTCGCGGCGAATGACCTTGTCTCGGGTGGTGGTGTTTCCGGAGAAATCGATGCGGCGGACGAAGTACTGCTTCTGTTCGTCAAAATCGAGCGTGAGGTTGATGATTTTGGTGTCGTCGTGGACATCCGGGAGCGGAACGGCAGTGAAATCGATATAACCATAAACGCCGTATAGCTTGTTGTAGTTTTCGATGGCTTTGCGAATCTTGCTGATGTCGAAGAGATCTCCCTGGTGCAGCGGGAAAACCGATTCCAGATATTCGCGCTTCAGCGAAAGGCCCTTCTCCGGATCGGCGCTGCGGATCACCAGCCGTCCCATGTGATATTGCTCGCCCTCTTCGATGGGAATGGTGAGGTTGGTGGCTTTGCCGCGCTGGTGACCGATGAGGGGAAGCGGCCCGAGGCCTTCGCGGTTTACATCGACGGTCGTCAGTATGGGATCCTTGACCACGACTTTGAAGTATCCATCGCTCTGATAAAGGTTGCGGATACCGGCTTCCAGGTCCTCGTTCAGCTTAGAGCGGTCGAAGGTCTTATGCATCACGGGCACATCGAAGAGCCACATGGGAACGGAGATGGGGCGGGAATTGTGCATGGATCTTATGATCTTGCGGTTGGAGAAGGCGTGGTTGCCCTGAAAGGTGATGGTTCCGACCTTTACCTTGGGGCCTTCGTCAACCGTGAAAACGAGCTTGACGGCGTTGGTGGAGGGAATCCTTTCGTAGGTCGGCTTGACCACCGCGAATTGATGGCCGTGCTCCGACTCGAGGTCCTTGATCGCCACTTCGGCTTTTTTGATTTTCGTGGGGTCGAACTGGCCCTCCACGGAGAGGCCTACTTTGCGATCCTTGAAGCGATCGAGGATGTCTGACTCCGTGATGGACTTGATGCCGTGGTACTCGATGCGTCGGATGATGGGGCGCTCAACCACATAAAAAATCACGATCTTGGCATTCGGGTTCGTGGGGCTATCCTGAACCTCGAGGCGAACGTCCTCGAAATATTGAGTGTTCCAAAGGGCCTGGAAGTCGCGTCGCAGCGCATCTTCGTTGTACGGATCGCCTGGCCGGCTGAAAATTCGCGCTTGCAGCGTCTCGGTGCGAATGCGGCGATTTCCCTGGAACTCGATGCGCTCGATGGCCGGCGCATTCTGCGGGGGGGCGGCAGGGGGAAGATTCACTTGCGGATTGGGAGCAACCGGATTCACCTGCGGTTCAGGAGTCGGAGGAGTCACTGGTGCGCCGGGATTGATTTGGGACCGCAGGGGCAGCGCAAGCGCGAACAGACAGAGCACCAGCGACAGCAACATCGAAATGTTAACGCCAGGAAGCAGGCAGAAATTTTTATGTGCGGCCGTGGCAAATGTCAAGGCCGCTCCCCCCAAGCCAAAATTGTTTGCTCTCCCGCCGGCCCCGCCAGGGACGGCTTGCGGGCGTAGGATTCGTTAGTGGGTAACCGGGGTTGCTTCGACGACCGGCCGGAAGCCCAGTGCGTCTCCGGAGACGTGGACTTCCAGGGTTGCGGGACGCTGCAGGCCTCCCTGAATCAACGCTTCCGATAGTGGATCTTCCACGTACCGCTGCAATGCCCGTCGCAACGGCCTCGCCCCGTAGCTGCGATCGCTGCAGGTCTTGTCGAGAATCCACTGACGCGCTTCCGGAGTCAAGACAATTTGCACTTGTCGATGAATGAGGGTGTCGTTGATCTGGCCAACGAGAAGGTCGATGATGCGCAAGAGATCGTCATCGCTGAGCGGATTGAAGAGAATGATCTCATCCAGACGATTCAGAAATTCGGGATTGAATACGCGCTTGACCTCACTCATCACCAGGTCGTCCATCGACTTGCCGGCGCCCTCTTCTCCGACAGACTGGAAGCCCAGGGCGGAGCGCTTCTGCAAATGGCGGGCGCCAAGGTTGGACGTCATGATCAAAATGGTATTGCGGAAATCGACGGTGTTGCCCAAGCCGTCGGTGAGCTGGCCGTCCTCAAACACCTGAAGCAAGATGTTGTAGACGTCGGGATGAGCTTTCTCAATTTCGTCCAGCAAGATGACGGAGTAGGGCGTGCGCCGCACGCGTTCGGTGAGCTGGCCCCCCTCTTCATAGCCCACATAGCCGGGAGGCGCGCCGATCAGCTTGGATACGGAATGCTTCTCCATGTATTCGGACATATCGAAACGAACCAGAGACTTCTCGGTGCCGAAGAGGAACTCGGCTAGGCGGCGAGCCACTTCGGTCTTGCCCACGCCGGTTGGGCCGAGGAACAGAAAACATCCGACCGGGCGGCCCGGCGCCTTGAGGCCGGCGCGGCTGCGGCGAATGGCGCGAGCCAGAGCGGTGATGGCCTTCTCCTGACTGATGACGCGCTTGTGCAGCTCTTGTTCGATGCGCAGCAATTTCTGCTGCTCGTCTTCCTTGATCGAGGTGACCGCCACGCCGGTCCAGCGGGAAACGACTTCCTCGATATCCTCGCGCGCCACGATACCGGTGGTCGAATCATCCAGCTTCAAACGCTCGCGCAACTGGCGCAAATTATCTTTCTCTTTGCGTTCTTCTTCGGAATAAAAACGCGCTTTTTCAAACTCGTGGTTGGCAATGGCCGTTTCCATGCGATGGGTGATGAATTTCACGCGCTTTTGCATCTCGGCCACTTCGTCGGGAAGCGTAGCCTGGCGCAGTTTAACGCGCGCGCCCGCTTCGTCGATGAGGTCGATAGCTTTGTCCGGAAGGAAACGATCGGGAATGTAACGGCTGGAAAGATAGACGGCGTACTGGATGGCTTCGTCGGTGTAGCTGATGGCGTGGAATTTTTCGTAGCGCTCGCGGACACCTTGCAAAACGCGAATGGCTTCGTCTTCCGTGGGACTATTGACCTTCACGGCCTGGAAGCGGCGCTCCAGAGACCGGTCTTTTTCCACCGATTTGCGATATTCGCCGGGAGTGGTGGCGCCGATGCATTGAATCTCGCCGCGGCTCAAAGCAGGTTTCAGAATGTTTGCGGCATCGAGCGAGCCCTCGGCCGAACCCGCACCGACCAGCGTATGCAGCTCATCGATAAAGACGACGGCGTTCTGGCTTTCCATCAATTCTTTCATGATGGTCTTGAGGCGCTCTTCAAATTGCCCGCGGTACTTCGTTCCGGCAACGATCAAAGAAAGATCGAGCGAGAGAATGCGCTTATCGGCCAGGAAGGGAGGCACATCGCCATCGGCAATGCACTGCGCGAGCCCTTCCACGATCGCCGTCTTGCCCACACCGGGCTCTCCGATCAACACGGGATTATTCTTGGTGCGGCGGCAGAGAATCTGGATCACGCGCTCGACTTCTTTTTCGCGCCCGACGAGCGGATCGAGCTGCCCCTCGAGCGCCGCCTGCGTCAGATCGCGGCTAAACTCGGCGAGGAGCGAAGTTTCCTTCGGCCGATTCACCTGGACTTTTTCTCCCGCGCTGCGCGCGAGCTCTTCGCGGAGGGAAGATAAACGCAGGCCGCGTTCCGCGAGTATCTCCGAGCCAAAACATTTTTCCTCGCGCAGAATCCCGAGCAGGAGATGTTCCGTGCCCACGTGCTTGTGGCCGAGCCGTTCCGCCTCCTCGGCAGCATAGTTGAGGATGCGCTTGCACTCCTGACTCAGGGGCACTTCCACCGAGGTCGAGATACGCTCGCGAATGGTAATGCGGGATTCGATCTCCTTGCGAATCGATTCGATGGAGCCATGGGTGCGCAGAAAGCGATTGGCCAGCGCCTTGTCTTCACGCATCAGACCGAGCAACAGGTGCTCGGTTTCAATGTACGGACTTCCGTATTGACTGGCCTCATAGCGCGCGAAAAAGATCACGCGACGGGCCTTTTCCGTATAGCGTTCAAACACGGCTCAGCTCTTTTCTCCCTCGGCTACCGGTAAAGGGGCCTGTTGGTAAGCCGCGTCTGGGCGGAGCACGCCATGCTCCAACCGCAGAACGCGCCCACAGCGCTTGGCCAGAACAGGATTATGCGTCGCCAGGATAGAAGCCAGCAGGTGTTTCTGATGCAAGCGCTCGATCAAATCCATAATTGCGACGGCATTGAATTCGTCGAGATCGCCGGTGGGTTCATCGGCGAGCAACACAGCCGGCTTGGTCACAAGCGCCCGCGCAATGGCCACGCGCTGTTGCTCCCCTCCCGACAAGTCTGCAGCTCTCTGCCGCGCCCGAGAAGCCAACCCGACCTCGACTAGCAATTCGTTTGCGTTTCGAAGCGCTTCGCCATAGCCGGCGTCACGCATGAGCAAGGGCATCGCCACATTCTCGGCTGCCGTGAAATCCGGCAACAGATGATGCCGTTGCCAAACGAATCCGATCCGCCGGTTTCTGAACTCTGCAAGCGAATCGCTTCGCCGCGCCGCCAGCGCTTTCGCGTTAAAGTATACTGTACCGCTCGTTGGAGTGTCCAGCGCAGCAAGCAAGTGCAGCAGCGTACTTTTTCCAGAACCAGAAGGCCCCACGATCGCGACCATCTCTCCTTGGCTCAGCGAGAGGTCGATTCCATCCAGGACGGTGATGGCACTTGCCCCGGCTCCATAGACTTTGCGAAGCGAGCGGGCTTCCAACCACACGCCGCCCGGAGTCAACCCCTCTGAGGCGCTCTCATCGGGAGCTACGGTTTCTTGCACCTCGTTCATTGTTCCCTCGCGGAGGGATCTCTACTCCGTTTGATGCCAAATTCCGCGTCCAGATTACTGTCCATATTGCTATCCGTGCGAGTAAGCCACACCCGGTGGCCGAATGCGTCTCAGTGCAAAATCTTTCCCTTTTTCTGCCCAAAACTGCCGTCGGCACCATTGGGTTACCACGGATGCCGGAGTCTCTCCTCACAAACCGTTGCATTCACGGTAATTGCCATGCGGCCGGAAACCTCGATCTGGTTTTTCCAGCCCTCGCAATCGACTCTTGGCATCCTCCAAACAGGTAAGGGAGCACGCGAGGCACCAAAGTTCGACCGTAATTCGGGACGGGAAGAATCTGTAAGAGCAGTCACTCATAGCGCAGCAATTCCACCGGATGAATGCGCGACGCCGACCGCGCCGGTACGAGTGTGGAAGCAACGCTGATCGCCAAGGCAGCGGCGGCGATCCATAATGCGTCACTTGGATTGGGCTGGAAAGGCACAAAGGGCACGGAATAAATCTGAGGATCGAGGGGAATCAGCCTGTAGGTACCTGCCGCCCAAGCCAGGGAATAACCGGCAATCAGGCCCAGCGCTGTTCCGAAACCGCCAACGGTCATCCCCAATAAAACAAAAATCCGGCGAATCTGCTGACGCCGAGCGCCCATGGCCATCAGGACGGCAATATCGCGGGCGCGGTCACTCACCGTCATCGCCAGGACCACGAGAATATTCAAGCCAGCAACAAAAGTGATCAATCCAATAAACAGCGCGGTAACCAATTTTTCCAGGCGCAGCGCACGAAAGAGCGCGCGATTTTCATCCATCCAAGTGGTTGCCACATAACCCGATCCGGCCTCGCGGGTGAGCTGAGCTCCGAGTTCTTCAGCACCATCAACATCCGCGATGCGGAACTCGAGAACGCTGGCAACGTCTCCGACGCCGGCAAGGTTCTGCGCCGAGCGCAGGGTGACAAACCCCCAGTTCGCGTCGTAGTCATAGAAGCCCGAATCAAAGATGCCGCTGATGCGGAACCGCTGCGAACGAGGAATCATTCCGAACGGGGTCATATGACCGGCCGGGCTGGTCAGCAGGACGTAGTCATTTGGCCGCAATTTCAAATCGTCGGCAAGCATCTTTCCCACGACGATGGAACCGAAGCCACTGGGGTCCGGAGCAAGGTCTGCCGTGCCGGCAACAATCCTTTGCAGCGCCTCATTGCGTTTTTGTTCAAGTGCGGGATCGACGCCCTTTACGACGACACCGTGTGCGCGTCCACCCGAGGATAAGAGCACGGTGATGTAGATGGCCGGCGCTACCGCCTTAACGCCAGGAACGTGGCTCAGGCGCTCGGCGAGCTCCGTGTAGTTGCTGAGGGCCTCCGAGCCGGGACGGGAAATACTCACGTGGGCGGTCACGCCGAGCAAGCGATCCTGCAGAGTGGTGCGAAATCCACTATTCATGGCCAGCGCGATCACCAGGGTGGCCACGCCTGCAGCGACGCCTACAACGGCCAGCAAGGTGACTAGGCGAAGCACGGCCGGCCTGTTTGGCGATCTCAGATATCGCCTCGCCACGAGCCAGGCAAATCTCATTGGTTGGAATCCGCCTGCGGGCGTAAGAGCGGGAAAAGAATGACTTCGCGGATGGAATGCGAATCGGTGAAGAGCATGGTCAGCCGGTCGATGCCAATGCCCATTCCGGCTGCGGGCGGCAAACCGTAAGAAAGCGCGCGGATGTAGTCGAGATCGACTTCGCGCGGCACTTCCTCACCGCCGCGCGCAACCTGTTCGCGAAAGCGACGTTCCTGCTCCTCCGGATCGTTGAGCTCGGAAAAGGCGTTGCCCAGCTCCATCCCAGCCACGAAAACCTCGAATCGTTCGACGAGGGACGGGTCGTCGGGACGGCATTTTGCCAAGGGGGAGATGTCGGTAGGGAAATCGTAAAGCAAAGTTGGCTGAATCAGTTTGGGCTCAGCCAGCGTTTCAAAAAGCAGGCCGGTGATTTCGCCATCTGACATGGAGCTGACGTCCAGCAGCGGACCGGGAGGCGCGGCCGACGGCAGCGGCGCCTGCCGCCGCAGCCACTCGTTGTAACGCGCAGCAATGGCGCGGGGTCCGCCAGGAGCGGCCAGATCCGCGGACGAAGGCGACGGTCCGGCGTCCGCGGGCCAGTGAAGCACGATTGCTTCGCGCATGGAAAGCCGCTGCCAGCGGCTGAAGTCGAGTTTATGCTCACCAAAAGTCACCTGCGTCGAGCCGCAGATTTTTTGCGCGAGGGAGGCGAAGAGCTCCTCGGTAAGGGCCATGAGATCGCGGTAGTCGCTATAGGCCTGATAGAACTCCAGCATGGTGAACTCGGGATTGTGTTCGCTGGAAACGCCTTCATTACGAAAATTGCGATTGATCTCGTAGACGCGATCGAGTCCGCCCACGAGCAAGCGCTTCAGATACAACTCCGGGGCGATGCGCAGATAGAGATCGAGATCGAAGGTGTTGTGGTGCGTGATGAAAGGGCGTGCCGCGGCCCCGCCGGCGATGGTCTGCATCATCGGCGTTTCCACTTCGATGTAGCCGCGCGCATCGAAGAAGGCGCGCAGGCCGCGCAGAATCTCGGCGCGCCGGAGGAATGTCTCCCGGACGCGGGAGTTAACGATGAGGTCGACGTAACGTTGCCGGTGCCGGAGCTCGACATCCGCCAAACCATGCCACTTTTCCGGCAGCGGAAGCAAAGCCTTGGAGAGTAACTTCAGCGTACCGACCCAGACGGTCAATTCATTCGTTTTTGTCCGGAACAAATGACCGGAAATGCCGACGATGTCGCCCATATCCAGCAATTGAAAGAGACGGAAGGTTCGCTCACCGACCGCATCGAGCTTTACGTAAAGCTGGAGGCGGGCGCCATCTCCCTGAATATGCGCGAACCCTGCTTTCCCATGGTGCCGCAGCGTCAAAATGCGGCCGGCCGTACGCACATTGACGCGATCAGTTTCGAAGCTTGCGGCGCCGCTCCGGGCGTGGGCCGCTACGATCTGAGCCGGTGTCGCCGTCTGGTCGAACTTATGGGGATAGGGATCATCGCCGAGCGCTTTGAGTTCGGCGAGCTTTTTCTGGCGCTGGAGGTACTGGTCGAGCGGCTCGAAAGGCAAGGAGGCTTTCCGTTTGTACTTCTCCCGCAGTATACCGATGCGTTTCTCGGAGCGTCAAGAAAACGCTTGTGTTAAGGAGCCTGTGATATTATCGCAGTCCCGCAGGAGGTGCGGCTTGGAGGATGCAGTAGCCAATCGCGGGCTTCGCCGCACGGCCAGCGTGCAGGAAGACTGGGTCGCCTGGTTACCGGAAGAGAAGGACCGTCTTTTTGACGCCACTCTGAGCGAACTGGAAATTTCTTACGGAATCCTGAGCGTTACGCTAAACGACGCCTTCAACTTATGCCGGCAGGGCAAGCTTGCGCCCGCACGGGAACAGGCTCGCATGTTCGCCGAACTATTCGACCGTCTGGCGGGCCGGCTGAGGGGGACTTTGCGTTCGCTTTATGAACACAGCCGGCAGTTCGGCACCTTCCCCAATACGGCGCCGTTGCGCCCCCGCTTCTTCCGAAGCGAACGCGCCCAGCAGGTTGCGCGAGCCAATAATCTGCTGGCGCTTATCCGCTTTCGGGCGCGCACGCGTTTCTTCCGCAAGCTAGGCGCTCTGGAAGAAATTGTCGCCGGGCTGCAGCGAGAAGCACGCGAAACCGCCCGGGACATCGCCGAAGGGATAGCTGTATCGTGGCGGAAGCAGTGGACACGCTTGGAGGTTCTTGACTACGACCTGAACACCAGCCTTCGCGAGACGACCATCGTGTTGAAGTCGTTTTTTTGCGTACTGCCCATCGAGGAGTTGTCGGCGTTTCGCCAGACGGTAGTTTCGCTCACACCCAAGCCATCACTGAACCAGAATCGGCGCTCTGCGCAGATTATCGCCAAAGTGGAACCGGCCTGCCGCAAGACGGCAGCCCAAGCGACGCCGGAACGACCTGCTCTTCCCCAGACTCCGCGCAGGAGCCGAGAACATCCGACCCTGATGGATAATAAGTAGTGTGAGTAGACAACCTTGTGGAGCAGGGATGGCATCCGATAGTAGCTGATGCGTCCCGACGGGACCGGTGGCCCGAACGAGACCAACTGAAGTTCGCGAGTTAGGCGAAGCGGAGGCCATCCGAAGGGCACAGCAGGGCGACGCCGAGGCTTTTGAACGCATCTATAGGTTGCATAATCGGCGCGTTTACGCGCTCTGCCTGAGGATGGTGGGAAACACGGCGGAAGCAGAAGACCTTACGCAGGAAGCTTTTTTGCAGCTTTTTCGTAAGATCGGGACCTTCCGGGGTGAGTCGGCGTTTTCCACTTGGCTGCATCGCTTGGCTGTGAACGTGGTGTTGATGCGTCTTCGCAAGAAGACCCTTGCGGAGACCTCTCTCGAAGAGGCGACCGAGCCGGACGAGGACGCCGGCGGACCGCGCAAAGATATCGGAGGACCTGATCTGCGGCTCTCGGGGTCTGTGGATCGGGTAAATCTTGAACGTGCTGTAGAGCAACTTCCACCAGGTTACCGCTCTGTTTTCGTGCTCCACGACGTTCAGGGCTACGAACATAATGAGATTGCCTCGATCATGAACTGCTCGATCGGCAATTCAAAATCGCAACTGCATAAGGCGCGCATGCGATTGCGAGAGCTATTGCAGGAGTTTGAACGTAATCGCGCGCGAGAAGAGCGCCAAGCCGCCAAGGGCGGTTCGGGAGGCGGTCGTTAAGAGGTGAATCAAGTAGCAAGCCAAACAGGTCGCGACGCGGAAGGATAAACCCCATGAGCCCGATCCAATGCGCGCAATTCGAACGGATGCTGGAAGAGCAGCCGGACGATCCGCTATCCGCCGGGGCCGCCGAGCATATGAAGGGCTGCGTCGATTGCCGCGTGCTGTGGAGCGATATCGAGGCTATTCACACTGCGGGAATGGAGTGGGGCAGCGAAGAGGTCGAGCCGCCGGAATACCTATGGACCTCCTTGCGGCGACAACTGGAATCGGAAGGATTGATACGAGAAAGGCCGGCACAGCGGGGCTGGGTCGCAACTTGGTTTGGGGCGGCGCCTCGGTGGACTCTGGCCGGAGCCTCTGTTTCCTTGCTGCTCATAGCGGCGATGCTGGCGGGCTATCGGATGAGTGATTTCAAGACAAGTGCCGCGCTGCCGGCGCGTTTGAGCATTTCCGCCGGGCGGCCGAAGTTAGTGGCAGCGGATCTGGGGAAAACGCTTGACGGCGACTTGAAGCGAGTATTTGATTCGCTGCCCGAAGGCAATCCATTGCTGGCGAGTTCGTTGCGCGAGAACCTTGGTATCGTTGATAATCTCATCGCTGTGTGTGAAGAATCGGTTCGCCAGCAACCCGACGACCCGATGGCCCGTGATTATCTTTATGGGGCTTATGAACAAAAGGCCGTCTTACTAGCGACGGCAACGGACCGCAGCGCCTTGGAGGGCCAATGAAAGGCCGGGTAGGTTCGGCAGTGCGATTTCGGATTGCCGGTACGGTTGGGCTCGCGCTGTTTCTCGCAATCTCGGCCGACGCACAAACGCGGCGTTTCGAGCGACACTTTACCGTTCAAGGCAAGCCGGTCGTCACCGTGCAAAATGCCACAGGGCGAATCCAGGTAAGAGCCTGGGACAAGCAAGAGGTCATGATCGTGGGGCAGCGCGGGAGCACAAACGTCGAGGTCGATACGGAGCAGGTTGGCAATCGCATTGAGATCGCCACCCGGGTGACTTCCGGCAGCGCCAATTCCGATGCGCTCCGCGCGGACTACGATATCAGCGTGCCTGTGGAATCGGAACTTCAGGTTCGCAGCGATTCCGGAAACGTGACCGTCGACAGTGTGCACGGGGATATGTCTTTCGATACGGTCGCTGCGGATCTCGCGCTCCAGGACGTGGAGGGCTATCTGGTCGTCAAGAGCATCGGTGGATCGACGATCTGCACACGTTGCGCGGGCCGGCTCGATGGAACTTCCATCAGCGGTAATTTCCAGCTTCTACAGCCGACCATGGACAACGTGCGCGTACAAACCTCCTCCGGAAATATCCTGTTCGACGGCAGTTTCATGAATCGCGGCATCTACGTGCTGAAGAACTACAGCGGCACGATCGAAGTGCGGTTTTCCAGCAGCGATTCGTTTGACGTCAGAGCTACGTCTCTTTATGGAAATGTCATCAATCAGGCGCCGGTAGTTCCGGACCGCCACAATATGCCCGCGCCGCGTAGCGGTCTGGCGAAGAGCCTTTTCGGCACAATGAACGACGGGCGGGCCAAAGTGGAGCTTTCCTCCTTTAACGGCACGATCAAAATCTCCAAGCGAGAATAAGACGCCGCGCCGGTGTTGCCAGCCTCCTCTCCACAATCCAATCCGGGCGCAGGACGCCGGTCTGATCAGCGTCTGGTCTGCCTGGCGGGATTCATGGGTTCGGGCAAGACCACAGTGGGAGTTTTCCTGGCGCGCCAACTTGGGTGGCGCTTCGAGGATCTCGACACGCGCATCGAAGATTCCGCCGGTTTTAGTATCTCCGCTATTTTCGAACGGCGCGGAGAAGCAGCTTTCCGCGAGATCGAGCGAGAGCAGTTGGAGAAAGCTCTGGGCCGGGTGGCCGAGTCAGGAGAACCCATCGTGCTCGCGTTGGGCGGAGGCACGTACGCGCAACCCGGGATCATGGAGAGACTCCGGGGCTTCGGCGCGGTGGTTATCTGGCTGGATTGCCCGGCGAACCTGCTGCTCGCACGCTGCGCCACGATGAACAATCGCCCTCTCTTCCGCGATGAGGCCAGCTTCCGAACTCTGCTGGCGGCGCGCTTGCCCTTTTATGAGCAGGCGGATTACCGTGTCGCAGGCGACGATGATCCGGCCAGCGTCGTCGCGCGAATTCTAGCCTTGCCTGCTTTTGCCAAACGCCTGACGAACCTAGGTGAAGAACTCTCCGCACGACGGGTGAAACCATGAAAGCTCGCTTTCTGCTGTGGTGCCTGCCGTTAGGGGTAATGACTTTGCTCTTGAGTGCCGCAGCAAACCAGGTGCTCCCTTCTCCTCGGCCGGCAGCGGATTCCCGCTTCACGCCAGATAAGGGAAGATTCCGCATTCTCCAACAGGACAATGAGGCCGGCACCGAGGAATTCAGTTTCCAGCCCTCCGGAAATGCCTGGGTTCTGGAGGATCAGACGGTCCTTCGCGTTCCCGGCAGTGTGGAGATGCGCACTTCAGGCCAACTGCGGATTTCCGCAGAGGGCGTGCCGCAGCATTACGCCTGGAGCGCGCAAGCCGCCAAAAAAGCCTCGGGCACGGTAGAATTCGATAACGGCACGGCAAAAACGTCAGCCAATGTTTCCGGGGCCAAACAGGCCGTACAACGGGATTTCAAATTCACTTCACCCCGAATCGCCGTGCTTGATAACAATCTCTACGAGCAATACGCGATTCTGGGACGAATCTACGATTGGAACGCCAAGGGAGCCCAGAGCTTTCCTGTCCTGATCCCGCAAGACGCAACTCCGGGGAGCATCGATGTGGAGTCACTCGGCGCGAAGAGCGTCGATGGCGCAAATCTGGAAGTCTTGCGCGTGCATTCAACTGATCTTGAAATCGAACTCTATTTTGACGCGAAATTCCACCTCATTCGGCTGGAGGTTCCGGCGGCGAAGGTAGTCATCATCCGGCAGTAGCAAACTTTCCGGGCGCGGTCAAAAAGAAGTCAAAAATAAAAAGGGCCGCAGAAAGCGGCCCTGTGCCGTCTCGGAGAATTAAAGAGGAATGCTGTGGGCCGCGCCCCGTGATGGTCCTCTGCGTGGCTCAATGTTAACGGATATTTCGCTTCCCCTGCGAAGCACGCTGAGCATCACGGTCTTGGCTTCGCGCTTCAGGCGCAGTTGGTCGCGCAATTCGCCGAGGGTGCGCACGCGGTCTCCATCTACTTTCGTAATCACGTCGCCGGCTTCGAGCCCGGCTTCTGCCGCCGGCGAATTCGCTTCGACGCCATGATGAATCAGACCTCCGTCCTTATTGGACGTGCCCAAGGGTGTCACGTAAGCAAGCGAGGTATCGCAAGATTCATGGATGCAAACGGAAGGCGAGCGTGACGCTCGTAATTACATTCATAGGACGTCCATTGACGACCGCCGGCACATAACGCCACTGTTCCACGGCGTGAATGGCGGCGCGAGCGAGGATCGGCGGGCCCGAAACAGGCACCACGTCGCGTATCGTTCCATCCCGGCCGACAAAGATACGCAGGGTGACATCGCCCTCAATGCCGGCCAAGCGGGCCACGTCGGGATATTCCGGCGCAATTGACTTAACCAGGCGCTTCTGCTGGTCCACGGCGTCGACCCGAATGGCTCCCCAGAGGAAAATATCAAAGAAGCGCCCGAATTCGCCCATATCGGCCGAGTCGCTCATGGCAGGCATCCCGTCCCCAGAACGGCGACCCACGCCAGCCGGGAACGTCTCTCTCTCGCCGGCGGGAAACCGGGACGCAACCGCCGCCCCTCGGGATGCATTGCCAATTTCGACTCGTCCGCCAGCCGTATCCGCCCATACGCCGCCATCAACTTTCCCGGTGATGATATCGCCGCCACCACTGGTGAAATGCGCTGCTCCGAAAACGTGACCAACACGAATGTCGCCACCTCCGGTGCGCAGCACCGCCGGCCCATACACATCGCGTGCAGAGATTTGGCCCCCTGCTGTTGCGGCGCGGAGTCCGCCGGCAACATCGCCGACGGAAATATCGCCGGCCGCTGTTTCCAGTTGGGCTTCGAATGCTGCGCCCGCAAGGCGTCTGGATGCAGCGTCACTGGTTCCCACACGATCCGCCCGGATGTTCCCGCCTCCGGTGGCAAACGCAATCGCACCATCTATCTCCTGAGTGACGAGATTGCCGGACTGAACGGCGACATCGAGATTGTAACGGCGCGGTACGTGAATTTCGTAAGTCACACTGACGCGGCAATCGTTTTCCGCTCCGCCGCGATTGGTGAGCACAACGCCGCGTGGCGTGTCATGGGCGGTAAGTGAAAAATCCCGGAGCAGCGCATCCGCATCGGCCCCGGCCATCTTTAGATCCAGACGCAGGCTATAGCTCACCTGATTCGCAGCGTCCGTAAAGATCTCTACGTTGGCGCAAATCGCTTTGACCGTGAGTTGAAGGTTCTCGCGCGTGGGGATCACATGCCCGGGCTGCGGCATCCCGAAAGCAATTGTGGAACTAGTGCCGTTCCAACTTGATCCGGCGAGAGGTTCGGCCCAAAGAGCCTGCGATTGGCTGTGGGGTGGCCTAGTAGAGAATTTGGTGGAAATAGTTGGAACGGCACTAGGTGCAAATAAAAGCCAAAGCGGCAAAGCCAGAATCGCCATGAGAATTGCAGCCCAGCGCGTGTGGATCGCGGGGCGGAATCTCACGTGTTTGACGAATCTCAAGGATGGCGCCCCTCTCCCGAAACTGAGTCTTCGTCCATGGACGCGAGCTGTCCCAGCGCATCGGCGCTGCGGGAACGAATATAACGATTAGAATCGTTGCGCATGCGGTCGCGCAAAATGCTGACAGCACGATTATCCAGCGAGACACTGGGGAATTCGTGGCTTCTCATTCGCTCCAGAAGCGTATTCAAAGCCTGAATGCGCACGCCGGAATTATCGTCATCCGAGAGGGCCTCAAGAATGGCGCTCTGCACGTCCGGCGCTGAACCGACGCCGCGAAGAGCTTCAATGGCCCTCAAGCGCACGGCCGGATTCGGATCATGGCGGAGAACTTCGCTCATCGCTTCCCGCACTTGGGGATCATCGGCCTTAAGCCGCAGCGCGTCGATGGAATCGAGCCGCACGCCGTCATCAAATTGCCCGCTGTGTCCGATCACGTAGGTCAGCACACGCCGAATCTCGGCGTCATCGGGCGTTCCTTGGAGGACGCGCGGCTGCGGCGAACGCACTTGCAGTTCCACTTTAGGATTGGTTGAACCGCTTTGTGGTTCGAGGCGAATGCTATCCCGACCGATGGTCTCAAGTTCCTGCTCCGTTAGGGGCGCGGGTGCAGAGACAGTGATCACCGGATTTCCCGGAACTGGCAAAGCGATCTGACGATACCATTCGCGAGCTGCCGTGCCCGCAAGCGCGCCGACAAGCAGCAGTGCGGCTGCGCTCCATCCGGGATGAAAAACAAATGTGCGGCGAAACGCGCCCACCCACCGCCAGGGAGTCACAAGCGCGCGCCAAGTCCGCTTAGATTGTGCTGTGGCATCGTCCAATGCCTCGAAGAGCTCACTGCGACAACGCGCCAGCAGCAGTTCGGAGCGATCGAGCGTATCGGCAGGCTGCACACGCGCGGCAAGCGCCTTATGCAAACTAATTTCGCGCGAAAGGACAGCCGCGCAGGTCGCACACCGCCGCGCATGCGCCTCAACTGCGGCGCGCTGTTCCTCGATAAGTTCACCGGCCGCGTAGAGGATCGCGCGATCCTCGAAATTCGAGCAATGGAGCGCTTCGACCATGAGTTACCTCAATCCCTCGAGCCGGGTCCGCAGTTTGTGCGTGGCGCGGAAGAGCGAATTTTTCACGGTTTCTTCGGTGGTGCCGAGCGCTTCGCCGATGGCGCGCAGTTTCATTCCCTGGTAGTGCCGCATCTCAAAAACCATTCGCTCGCGCGGCGAGAGCGCTTGGAGCGCAGCCTCAACTTGGCGCCCAATTTCGTGGCCCAAGACCTGGCGCTCAGGATCTGAATGCGTCCCGGTCTCTTGCTGGTGATCAAAGAAATCGGCGTCGCGGCGCTCCCCAGAGGAGACCGTGCGCAGAAGGGGCGGCTGTTCTTCCGGGTGACTGCGGCGGCGGCGCAGATGATCGAGGCAAATATTCGTAACGATTCGATAGATCCAGGTGTAGAAGGCGCATTCGAAGCGGAAGCGGCGCAAATTGCGATAGATCTTCAGGAAGGCCTCTTGATAGACGTCTCGAGCATCTTCCGCGCTGCCTAGCACGTTGAGCGCGAGGCGCAAGACCTGCCGGTCATAGCGCTGCACCAGGAGCTCGAAAGCCGAGCGGTCACCGGCTTGGGCGCGCTCAATAAGTACCCGGTCGTCCGCGGCCGAAAGGACCGAAGAGCCGGGCGGGGCAACTGCAGTCGTCCCGGAACTCGGCAATGCCTCAACTGGCGGCGCGCCCGCTAGGACGTCGGACATAGGCAGAAACCGACAATTCGATCTTTCGAGATTAGGCGGCTCATTGGCAGATCCCAGGCGCCACCATAAATTTTATTTTAGGCCGTCAGTAACTTAGACGCAGGAACGAGCGAAAACGTAAGCATGGGTTTCTTATTGAATTCAGGGCATTTATTTTCGATGAGCGCAAAATGAGGCCGAGCACTGTGGTATAACGCGGAGACGTGAGACGCGACCGTGCCTTTTCCCCAGGTAAGGACGGACCCGCGCGCCGGTCGCGGAAGCTCACCCTTCTGCCCCTCATCGCCGCCACTTACTTCATGGTAGCAGGCGGGCCTTATGGTCTCGAGGATTTGATCGGGAAGGCCGGGTATCGTGCCACACTCATCATTCTCCTGCTGACTCCCGTGCTGTGGAGCATACCCACGGCGCTGATGGTCAGCGAACTCGCCACGGCGTTACCTTGTGAAGGCGGCTTTTACGTTTGGGTGCGGCGGGGCTTGGGGCCCTTCTGGGGCTTTCAAGAATCGTGGCTTACCCTCACAGGCAGCGTTTTTGAGATGGCCCTCTATCCGACTCTTTTCGTCGCGTATCTAAGCCGTTTCGCGCCACAATTCACCGCGGGCTATCGGGCCGTTGGTCTGGAACTGGCCCTTATCGCCTTGTGCGCCGGCTGGAACATCCTGGGTGCGCGGGCCGTAGGCGAAGGGTCGATATGGCTGAACGCGTTACTGTTTTCTCCTTTTCTGGCCATCATTTTTATCGCTGCGACACATAAGCCCGGGGCCGCGCCGTTGGCTCCGATCCAGCATTTGGATCTGGAGGGCGGCATCGTCATCGCCATGTGGAACTACATGGGCTGGGATAATCTTTCCACGATTGCAGATGAGGTGGAGCGGCCGCAAACCACATACCCGCTGGCCATGTTTGGTTCCGTCACTTTAGTGATCGCCAGTTATTTGTTCCCGGTGATGGCTGTGGCGGCGGCGCGGCTCGATCCGAGTTTATGGACCACCGGCAGCTGGGTGGATGCAGGGCAGGCGCTCGGCGGTTCGACTTTGGCGCTGGCCGTCGCGGTGGCCGGGATGATCGGGGCTTTGGGAACGTTCGCAAGTTTGATGCTGTCGTTTACGAGACTGCCGGCAGTCATGGCAGGCGACGGGTACCTTCCGCGAACTTTTACGCGCCATCACCCGAAGACCGGCGCTCCTTGGGTGGCCATCCTCGTGTGCGCGGTGGCCTGGGCGGCCTGCTTGCCGCTCGGATTTTTTCGGCTCCTCATCATCGACGTTTTGTTGACGGGCTTGAGCATTCTGTTGGAATTCGCCGCTCTTATTGCCTTACGGATTCGCGAACCGAATCTGCCGCGGCCCTATCGGGTTCCGGGAGGGATTTTGGCAACCATTGCCATCAGCGCGCCGCCCAGCGCGTTGCTTGTTCTCAGCCTGGTTCGGAACCAAAGCGAGCGGGTGGGAACAACAAATGGAATGATGATCGGAATGGGAGTCATTCTCCTGGGCGTTTTGCTCTATTTTGCGAGCCCGGGATCGCGCCGGAGAAATGAGAACCGGTGAAGGTCGAGACTGCTAGTGCCGTTCCAACTAGATTGGCCAAACGCGCAAACGAACGTTTCCGAGAGATCGCCGTAATCAAGAGCCGAACGAATCGATTCATCTGGCCGGCTGCCGTTGAGGGGACGAAAAGTCGATTCGTTCGGTTCAAGACGAAAGACGATTTGCTCAAACAAGTTGGAACGGCGCTAGCCGCGGTGAGCGTCCGAACCGCGCACCAGCCGGATGAGGCCGTACAAGGCCACGCAAATCAGGAAATCTATAGCCAAACCCAAATCGACTTGAAACATGCGATGGCGCAAGGGAGCTGGCAACTGCGGCTCGATAGCGAGATAGATGATATTCCCGCCGAGCACGGCCAGCAGATACTCGGCCCAGCGGCGCGCCGTGGAGATCCTGCCTGACATTTCCGAATTTGTCTCTTCCCGGCCGCGCACGCCCGAGCCTTCCTATACCGGCACGACGAATTTATTCGCAGGCTCCTGGCGGTGTGCCGCGCCACGCCACCAAGCCAGCGGCAGAAGAAGCAGAATTGCGACCGCAGCGATCAATAGCGCGCCGTTCGTCCGATAATACGTGTTGGGCTGTCGAATCAGTCCGCCGATTGCAGGAGACAATGACAACAGCAGCGCCAGCAGGAAGTATGCCAGGAAGTTGAATCGCACCAGATAGCTCGCCCCCCACCAGATTACTGCTAATTCCGTAAAACCTAGGACAGCACTCTGAACAAATTCGCCCGCACTGCCCCATCGCGGCACGGAAAAAATGGCCAGAGCTGCGAGCAGAACCAGCTGAATCCACCACCAGCGAACATACCGTGCGGCGATTCCCAACACCAGGGCGACGATGCCAACCGTTAAGAAGCTGTACGTTACCGCACTGGTGAGCGCGTTGACAGCGGGCCAGTTCGTGTCCAGAGCCCCGGGGACACTTGCGGGGAAAGCATAGCGCGCGACCGGCCAAATCGCGCCGGCGAGATCCCGCAGGCGATATAGTCCGGCGAAAACAGCCCAGCCGGACAGCATCACCAGAATCGCGTCTCGGTAGTAAGGTCCGGAAAGGCTATGCGAGAGGGGCAGGCGATCAGTACCGTAGCCACGCACCAAAAAAAACAAACCCAACCCTAAAAGGAGTATGGTCGCCGAATAGAAAAGCGCTGCGCTCAAGGCCTGGCCGATCAGCAACGATCCAACAAACGCCGCAAAGGGCTGCTCGGTTCGATACATGAGGAGATACTGCGGTTCGAGCGTGGCGAACCGGAGCAGCGAAGCTGCCAACACCGCCAGCGACCACAGGGAAATTCGCCGCCACGGGACCGCCGCGATCTGGGGACTCTTTAGATTTCGGAGAAAGATAATCAGCACAGCGAGCCCGAAGCCGCCAACGAGCGACAGCAATATGACCGTTTGTGCGGTATTCGCGAGAGTGGTCTCATTCTGCTTGCGCACCCAATCTTCGGGAAGATGAATGAAAATGCGATAGCCTGAAACTTCATCTCCCTGTACAACAAGCGAAAGGCGTACCTGTGCTGCTTCGGCCCCGGGCGGAGAGGCGTTCAAAGCCCGTATTTCTTCCCAAACGAAGCTATGGTCGGTGCGCGACGGCAGCTTCTTGGATTGTGCCTCCACGAGTCTCCATCCGCTGAGATCGATTCCCTTTGAATCACGCAAAAAGGCCTCGGCGCGGGCTTGCGCTTCTTCCTTCGTCAAATTGGCTCCGGGCGCCGCTTCAGCCAGCGTGTGGTGGACGGAATGCAGCGTTCCATCGGGCCGGAGCACGATGAAATATTCTTCTTTCTGGGAATCTCGGAAGTAGCGCGCGGTCCAGAAGGCCGAAGGCACTTCATCGCGGTACACTCGGTTGGCAGCTTCCACACCGATATTTCGACGAAGGTATTCGTTTACCAACGGATCGAATGTGTACTGTATCGTGACCACGCGGTGGTAGGAGCCGGGATTCTCACGAAGCTGCCGAAGCACATTATCGGCCCTCTCGGCGGCTTCGCGGCTATCTAAGGGGAATCGAACGAAACTGCCGATGCGCTGCGGCTTGATCATCCAGAGGGATACAAATCCGAGCACGCCTGCGGCAGCCAGCACCACCAACGCGCGCCTAGCCAGCGGCTGATAACGGGCAGGGGGCTGGGCGGCCCCGCTCGGTTCTTCAGCTGATCCCCGGAACGTATCAGCGAAAGGCTCGTCAAAAACGCATCTACGGTGTAGTGCCATGTCAGCGTTGCCAGTATTCCCCAGCGCAGCATGACCCATCCTGCAACGATGCCGATTGCTCCGACCTCAATGCCTCGGATATAAGGCGGCTCTTGCGGGTAATTCGAGTGCAAAAAGCCCCAGGCGAAGGCCGGGAGCACGATGGCCAAAATTTTCGATCGTGTCACGCGCATGAGAAAGCGAATCGAAAACATGCGGAACAAAAACTCTTCGCTGGCCGCCGCGTAGATGCCGATGGTCAGGGGATAAATCCAGGGCAGAGCGGTGCTGAGAGTATCGGAATATTGCAAATCTTGCGGCGCCCAGACGCCGAACCGCCGCCCGACGACGTAAAAGGCGACGACGAATCCAATATGCGCGGCGGCCAGGCACAGGCCGACAAAACCCGAACAGAAAAATTGACGCGTGCGAAAGCCGGCGAAGGTGAATGCGCTGCCCAGGCGCAACTGCTTTGGTTGACCCGCTCGATAAAGCGGCTCGCCCGGCGCCGCAGCGATGACCACGAGCAACGCCAGTGAAAAGCTCCCCGCGAGCGCCTTAGCGATTTCAGTGGCGACAAAACTGGCATAAGAGTCGTTGGTATCATAGCCGGCTCGAAGGAGCGGCCACTCGTTTAACTGCATTGCGAAGTACAGAACGGTGATGAAAAGCCCCAGAGCCAGCACCCATTTCCATTGAACCAAACCGCGGCGGCCCAGCATGATCAGCACCGAAAGCGCTGCGCCGAGCAGAATGGCGTAAGGAATCAATGCCATCGTTTCGATGAAATTATTCGACGAGCGCAGCCGCGCATAGGTCCTCTGCCAAGCCTCCGGAACTTTCAAGAATTCCAGATAACCGCCAGCTCCATCACCTTCGATTGTGACCTGCAATCGATAGGGCGCGTCCTTGACGCGGAAGCCTGAGCGTTCCCACGCGAAAGTCCAGTCGCTGCGGTTAGTTCTTGCGATGGAGTTGGCTTCTTCGGGCAAAAGGGCGTAGAGCGCAAGATCCGTGTGCAGCGTTTGAGTAAGGAACTGCTCGGCGCGACTCAAAGCATCTGCGCGGCTCAAACGGGCGCCTGGCGCCGCCTCCTCGAGAATGTGTTCATAACCGACGATGCGGCCCTTGGGATCGACGCGCACGCGAAACTCTTCTTTTTGTCGCGGGCGGAAGAAGCGCGCTTCCCAATACCAGACGGTGACCTGTGAAGACATGAGGCGATTGGCTTGCTCCAGCCCAACCTCACGTTCCAGATAGGTCTTGGTATCGTCATCAACGTCAAACACGACGGCGGACTGGTAACCTTGAAGCGAGAGGCCCTGTCCCGCGGCGAATGTTTGTGCGCGCTCGAGCGCGGCGCCTGGCGTCACTTTGAAGTCGACGGCGGCTTCGGGAAAAGCGCGGAAGAAATAGCGGTAGGCGACGAACGCGCCAACGAGCGCGGCTAGCAGCCAGAGCAGGAGAACCCGCACGTCACGCCGGCTCAGAACATTTAACGGGAGCTCTTGGGTTGTCTGCGTGGACGACAAAATATCTCCGGGCAGCGGATGCCGCAGTACGATAATGCGCTCGCAGCCAATCTATGTATACCGCGATGCGAACGCAAGCGCGGGCGCTTTTTGGGTGCAGTGGTATATATAAGGCTCGATGACCGTAACTTCCGCCACCGAAGTGAAATATCTCAAGGGCGTCGGCCCGCAGCGTGCGGCCCTATTCGCTTCTCGGGGCATTTATACGGCCGCCGATTTGCTGCTTTACTTGCCCTTTCGTTACGAGGATCGCATTCGCTTCAACCGGATTGAGGAGATCGCTCCGGGCGGTACTTACACGATTCATGGCACCGTCGCCGATGAAGGCATTGCGCGCTTTAGCCGCGGCAGGGGAGCTATCTTTCACCTGGCCATTCGGGATTCGACCGGGACTTTAGCTTGCAAATTTTTCCACGGCGGCTATCTGCAAGGGCGCTTCCGCATCGGCCAGGCAATGGTCGTGCACGGCAAAGCGGATCTCGATCCGCGCCGTCCGGGCCGAATTGAAATGATCAATCCGCAGTGCGAGCTACTTGGCGCAGATGCTGCGGATTCCACCGAGATGGGCCGGATCGTGCCGATCTATGAAGCGATTGAAAAGATCAGCTCGCGTGTACTGCGGCGGATTATCTACGGCGCCCTGCAGAATCTTTCCGCAGCGCCGCTCGACGCTTTGCCCGCCTCGCTGCTCGCACGATATGATTTTCCTGCCCGCGGCGACGCCCTTCGCTTCGTTCATTTTCCTCCCTCCGATGTGCCCCTGGAGCTTCTCAACCAATTTCGCTCTCCGGCACACCGCCGCCTGATTTTCGAGGAGCTTTTCCTTTATCAACTGAGCCTCGCGTTGCGCAGGAAAGAAGTGGAGCGACATCCGGGCATTTCCTTTCGCATTCGCGAGCCACGCGTGCGCGAAGCGCTGAAACGCATTCTGCCTTTCAAACCCACCGATGCACAGAAACGAGTTCTGGCGGAGATTGCCGCAGACCTGGAGAAACCCACATCCATGCAGCGGCTTTTGCAGGGCGATGTGGGCAGCGGAAAAACGATTGTCGCGCTGGAAGCGGCTACGATCGTCATCGAGAATGGTTATCAGGCCGCCTTGATGGCGCCCACTGAAATCTTAGCCGTGCAGCACTTCCTTTCGGCCCGCCGCATCTTTGCGGCTTCGGGTTACCACGTTGAGCTGCTGATCAGCGGCCTGAAGGCGCCACAGAAACAGGGAGTCTTGGAACGCATGCGCGCGGGGGAAGCGCAATTTGTAGTGGGGACACATGCCCTGCTCGAGGAGCCAGCGGGGTTCACGCGCTTGGGGCTGGTGATCGTTGATGAGCAACACCGCTTTGGAGTCTTGCAGCGCAAGCGTCTGATGGAAAAGGGCGTGGCTCCCGACGTGCTGGTGATGACCGCGACGCCGATTCCGCGAACTCTGGCACTCACGCTTTACGGCGATCTCGACGTCTCGGTGATCGACCAGATGCCACCCGGCAGGACGCCCATCGAAACGCGCTGGTCTGCTCCGGAACATCTGCCTGGGGTGTGGGATTTTGTCGCGCGGGAGCTCCGGAAGGGCCGTCAGGCTTATGTCGTCTATCCGGTGATCGAGCAATCCAAGTCAAACGAGGCTCAGCTTTCGCTCAAATCGGCGATGGTCGAATTCGAGCGCCTGCGGAAATCCGTGTTCCCCCGAATGCGGGTCGGTCTATTGCATGGCCGGCTGAAGAGCGAGGAGAAAGAGCGAGTGATGGAAGCCTTCCGGCGCGGCGACCTGCAGATCCTCGTGTCCACAACCGTCATAGAAGTTGGAGTGGATGTCCCCAACGCCACAATTATGGTGATCGAACATGCGGAACGCTTTGGGCTGTCGCAACTTCATCAACTGCGCGGGCGAATTGGCCGTGGCGGTGAGAAAAGCACGTGCCTTTTGATTGCCCCCAAAAGTCTTTCTGAAGATGCCCGCGAACGCCTGGAGACGATGGTGGCGACAAACGATGGTTTCGTTATTGCCGAAGCGGATTTGAGATTGCGCGGGCCGGGTGAATTCTTCGGCACGCGGCAGCACGGTTCGCTGGGCTTCCACATCGCGAATCCGCTGCGCGATCGCGAACTGCTAGAACTGGCGCGCCGGGAAGCCTTTTTGTTGCTTGAGAATCCGGAAGAGGAACAGGAGCGTCTCCGCCTGTTCCAAACGCTCGATCCGGGCTGGCAACGGCGCTATCAGCTTGCTTCCGTGGGCTAGGGAGCGAAGCCGAGGAGTTGCGCATAGAACTTGGAGAGCACGTGGGATGCGCGTGATCGCGGGAAAATATGGCAGCCGCCGTCTGCAGAGTTTGCGCGGAACAGCCTTGCGGCCTTCCAGCGACCGGCTGAGGGAAACTCTTTTTAACATTCTGGGCACGGCAATCGAAGGGGCGGTACTCGTGGATCTCTTTGCAGGCTCAGGCGCCGTGGGCATCGAGGCGCTGAGCCGCGGCGCGCGGGGCGCTGTCTTCGTAGAGAATCACGCCGCCGGCGCTGCCTTGATCTCTCGAAATTTGGCATCGCTGGGCATTCCCACGGCCGCGCAAGTTGCCGGCCGTAAGACATTTGCAGGAAGTGCGGAAATCCTTCGCATGGACGCGATGGATGCCCTCGAGCGGCTGGCCGAAGGCGGCGCCCGCGTTGAGTTCATCTTCGCCGACCCGCCTTATGCGAACAGGCGCGCCTACCAAGACATTCTTGTATTTCTAGGGGAATCGGAACTACTTGCGCGAAGCGGCCGCTTCATCGCCGAACATCGGCGAAACACCGATCTTCCGATCATTGCGGGTCACCTGGAACGAACGCGCGTCGTGGAGCAAGGAGACACAGCGTTGAGCTTCTACAAGCCGATATTCGCGGCCTGAGGCATTTTCATGCAGGGTTGCGGGCGTCTCTTTTGTTTGGCCTCAGAAATGATCGCGCAATCCGCGAAAACTGGAAACGATCAGGAGTTTTCCGGCGCCGCTCTGCAGTTCGGCGTTTTCGTTATTCCAACTAGCGGCATGGGGGACAAAGGCGGCATTGAGTCCAGCCTGCAAAGCGGGGTTGATCTCCTGTTGCGCACTGCTGCCGATCAGCCAGGCGTGCGATTTGACCACGTGATGTTTATCGATGAGATCCCGGTACACGCCGATGGTCTTATCCGCCACAATCTCGATGGAGTCAAAAAATCCCTGCAATCCGGAACGTTCGACTTTGGCAGCTTCTTCGGCCGGTTCGCCTTTGGTGAAGAGAATCATCCTGTGGCGGCTGGAGAGATAGGCAAGCGTTTCCGGCACGCCGTCGAGTACGCGTGGCGGAGTATGCTCGAGCTCGGCCACCATAGAAGCCACTTCTTCGAGGGCGCTTCGCTGGGCCAGTCCGCCGGCAAGTTTCATGTAGCTTTGTTGGAGAGACCGAGCGAAGCTGCGTACGCCATATCCATGCTGCTGAATATTGTGCCGCTCGGTCTCATTCAGGATATGCCGTGCGTAGGCGCGGGCGTAACCGAAGGGCTCGACCAGCGAGAAAAAGCGTTCCAGGGTGTGCTCGAAAAAGACGTTGCTCTCCCAAAGAGTATCGTCCGCATTGACGAGCAGAGTTAGCCGCCGCATGCCTGCATCCGTGATTCGCGGAGGTTTTGCCGCGGCATCATCCCTCTTTCGTTTTCCCTAATCGAACTCTCTGCAGCACGCTTTGGGCGTCAATCACCTGAAGGCGCGTTGATGCTCAAGGCATTCTCGGAGAGCATTGTACTGCGGTTCGCAGGAAACGAAGATGCGATGGTTATGCAGATGCAGGAAGAAATTCGTAACGTTCAATACGCGCGGCCACTCCGCGCGATTGCCGCTGCGCTTCGACCCGGGTGACGCGGCCGAAACAATGGATATTGACGTCGCGCGTCTTGGTGATTTCTTTTGGCAGGGTGAGCACAAATTCGATGGGAATACCGGCCTCTAACTCTTCCTTGGTCCAAAAATATAATCCACGAAAGCTGACGTCCCGGGTTTCTCCACGTTTTTCTACGGGACCTGAAGAACTATACAAGCGCAGGGTGAGAGGAAGCGCCATCGTGAAACGCCGTGAGGTGCGGCGTTCAGTAATATCGGCCATTTCTCCCCCGGCAAGGGCGTACCCGTCGACAGAAAGCTAACATCTGAAAGGTAAAATCGCAACGGGAAAGCCCGAGATTGGCCTCTCATGGGCAGGCGGAACGCGAAGCCTGCGGAGTGACGCGGCTACATCGAGATATCGATTCGTTAATCGCCCTTCTCGCTACCCTCGGGCGCGAGTAAACGTCTGCAGGCCCGAAGAATGCGCCGGTAAGGCCAACCCGCAGGGCGAGTCTCCTGAAAAAAGATTTCACCCTCGCGCGGACTCCCATAGAACCAGCGCGCCAACAACGCCAGGTGATCTTCGAGCTCTTGAATCGCAAACGAGCCAGAGGCTGTTCGCTTAGGACTCGCTTCATCTGCCTGCGTCGTGGCGGGTTCGAGCAATTCGCGAAGGATCTGTTCGGCAGATCGGGGCTGGCCAGCCAACTCGCCGAATTGGAGAAAGAAGGGATCTGCGATCGTTCCGCCGCGCACTGTAAAGAGCGCAACCGCATTTTCCCCTGAAGCCCGCACCAGGATTACAGCATGGAGCTGCTCGATAGGGCGAACCAGTTCCGGGAGGGCGCGGCGCAGTTCCTGGATTTTCTCCAGGCGCTTGTGCAATGCCGAGGCCTGTTCGAAATCGAGCTGCGCGCTGGCTGATTCGCGTTCCTGGGCAAGCGCATCCGCGAGCGAGGCTCCGCCGGAGCGTAAGAAGGCGGCGGCGCGGCTAACCTCGTCGGCGTATTCGGCGGGCGTGCATCCGCCGAAGCACGGCGCCAGACACATCTTCATCTCTGAATATATGCATCCCGGGAACTTTGGATCGCGGCGGATTTTGATTTGGCAGCGCCGGATCCGAAATAGATCGAGCCACGATTCGAGGAAGCTTTCGGCTGCGCGACGCCTGGAAAACGGGCCCAGGTATAAACCTGCGGCACCTAAACGCCGAGTGATATAGGCTCGCGGATAAGGGTTCGCCAGATTCAGCTTCACAAAAGCGGGTGAGTAGAGACGCAGCCGTTGGCGATAGTTCGTGGGCCACAGAACTCGCGCCTGCTGCCAATGCACCAGGGCCTGCTCGAACCGGGAACCTGTAAGTCGAAAACGAATGGCGACGGCATATTCCCTCAGATTCAGGCGCTTGGAGGTGACGTCGGGCTCGCACAGTAAAAGGCGCATGCGCCGCTTCAAATCGGCAGTTCGCAGAAGCACCGGCCGTGCGCCTGCGAGCGCCTCACGGGGCTCGATGAGAACGATTGCGGGGCGCGCCGGCAAGCTTTCAAAGAACTCTTCTGCCCGCACGGGGTCAAACTTGATTTCGCGGTCGAGCCCAATCATGGATTCAGCATACACGCGCCGCGGGGACGAGGGGAGTATACAAACCACGGTGAGGCAGAAAATGCTCCGTTAGGCGCCTGCGCTAGGCAGCCATGAGGCTATGTGCTCGCCCGGCTCAAGCGCTCAGGGCGCCGCGCAATCGCTCATAGGTGGTCGTGAGTTCCTCGGGCTGAACTCGCGTTTCACCTACCGTGGTCATGAAATTCGTGTCCCCGATCCAGCGCGGCAGAACGTGCAGATGCAAGTGCCCGGCGATGCCGGCTCCCGCGGCCCGCCCGATGTTCATTCCGAGATTGTATCCGTCAGGGCGATAAAGATTTGCAAGAGCTTTTTCGATCCGCTGCGCTAGCGCCATCATTTCCGCGAGAGTTTCCGGCTCGGAAGCCGCAAGCGTGGCCTGATGCGCATAAGGAACCACCATCACGTGTCCCGAGGTATAGGGGTAGCGGTTCAGGATCACGAAATTTTTCCTGGCGCGCAAGACGATCAGGGATTGGGCATCATCGCGCCCTTCCGCTGCGGCGCAAAAAATGCACGGCTCGTCTTTCACGCCAGCGGCGATATAGCGGTACCGCCAGGGCGTCCAGAGATAATCCATGATGACGGAGATTACTGCGGGGGCGTATGGGGAGGAACCGCAGCGGCCGCCGCCGCAGTTTCGCCGTTGACGAAATCCTTAAGTTCTTTGCTGGGCTTGAAAAAGGGGATGCGCTTAGGCGGAACCTCTACCTTGGCGCCCGTCTTCGGATTCCGCCCCACACGGCCGCGACGCTGGCGAGTGCGGAAGCTGCCAAAGCCACGGATCTCGATTTTGTCCCCAGTTTGCAATGCCTGGATGATGGAATCGAAGATGGTCTCGACAATCGCTTCGGATTCTTTGCGGGGCAACTCGGTGGCTCGTATGACCTCTTCGACCAGATCGGCCTTGGTCATGGTCGTGTCATTCATCGCAGTCAATTCCCCCATAATCGAAGAATTCGGATCATTACCCAAAACTGCCACAAGCTGTTTCGGCGCCAGGCTGTCCGAATAAATTAACCTAGAAGATAAGCCGCACGAACGACACTATCATAGCTTTCGAAGGCTAGAGACTCTCGCGTTTGGCCAGAATCGCGTCTCCTATTGTCGCCGTCGGTGATGATTTTGACGATCTGTAATCCTCCATTTCCCGCCGCTCGGCGTGACGCACTGCCGCTCGATAACTTAGGCCAATTTTGTGCTGGTCGGGATTGATTTTTACAATCTTGAATTCGTACTCACGGCCCGGCGCAAGGACGGAAGCCGAAGCGCCCTGCCGCTGAGGCTGTTTTTCCTTATCCCGCGCGCGACGATCCTCGATTTCCGAGATGTGACATAAGCCTTCGATTCCATCCGCCAGTTCGACGAACGCTCCAAACGTCGTCAAGCGGGAAACTCTGCCGCGAACGACCTCATTGATCTTGTGAGAGGTAAACCAGTTGGCCCAAATGTCGTTCAGTTGCTTGATACCCAAAGAAACGCGCCGGTGCACGGGATCGATTTTCAGGACCTTCGCCTGTACGGTGTCGCCCTTCTTCAACGCTTCGGCGGGATCCTTTATTTTTCCTGTCCAGCTGATATCGCTCACGTGTATGAGCCCGTCGAAGCCCTCCTCGATTTCTACAAATGCGCCAAAATCCGTGAGATTACGGACCCTTCCCATAACTTGGGAGCCCACCGGATATTTCTGCGCGAATTGTACCCACGGGTCGGGCTGGGCTTGCTTGATGCCCAGTGAGATGCGCCTCTGCTCGGGATGTAGCTCGAGGACCACGACTTCTACAGCGTCTCCGACTTGCACTAGCTTGGAGGGGTGCTGCTTGCGCTTCGACCAGCTCATTTCGGAGACGTGCACAAGACCCTCAACGCCCGAATCGAGTTCCACGAAGGCGCCATAATCCGCGACGCCGACGACCCGGCCCTGGACGCGAACGCCCACGGGAAATCGCTCCGGAACCGCGACCCACGGATCCGGCAGCAATTGGCGCCGCCCCAGGGAGACGCGCATTTTTTCGCGGTCGAACTTGAGCACCTGTACGTCTAACTCATCGCCGGGCCGAACCACGTCGACCGGGTTGGTGACGCGGCCCCAGGAAAGATCGGAGACATGCAACAGGCCATCGACCCCGCCGATATCTACGAATACGCCGTAACTGGTAATGCTCTTGACGGTTCCGTGAAAGATCTGGCCTTCCGTGATCGATTCCATCAATTTTTGCCGCTGCAGCTTCTGCTCATCTTCCAAAATTGCGCGGCGGCTGACCACCACATTCCCGCGCTTTCGATTGAGCTTGAGAACGCGGACATCGATATCTCGATCCTTCCAGTCTTCCAGCTCATGTACAGGCCGAAGATCAACTTGTGAGGCGGGCAGGAAGGCGCGCACGCCTACGTCGACAACCAAGCCTCCCTTAACGCGGTCGACGATGCGCCCGGTGAGCGTCGACTTATCGTGATAAGCCTTGTCGAGATTGGCCCACACCCGGCGCCGGCGGGCGCGCTGGTAGGAAACGACAAGGTATCCGTCCTTATGCTCCCCCGTGAGTTGAACTTCGATATCTTGTCCCGGATCGAGCCGAATGGGCTGATCGGCTTCCATGAATTCGCCTGCCGGAATCAGCGCCTCGGTTTTGCCGCCAATATCCACCACAGCGCCAACGTCCGCGATCGCCACGACCCTGCCCTGGACAATCTCTCCTT
>WNGL01001464.1_pt1 | contig 30194 bp, 22 predicted proteins | sample 5400591 | NCBI WGS metagenome assembly WNGL01 (sample SAMN13153377, study PRJNA577476) | soil metagenome | isolation source: 80 cm soil or saprolite under Garry oak tree replicate 1 | place: USA:California | collected 2016-06-15 | reverse complement strand
TTCGGTCCGGCGATGATGATTACTTGCGGCTGTTCGTCACTCATTAAAGGCAACCGCTTTGATTCAAAGTCTTGAAAGACTGCGCCCTTGCTTACGCGCGGGCTTCCGCCGTCTTCATCGCCAGCTCGCCGTTGAGTTTCATAATTTCTAAGGTCATCTCGGCGGCGGCGTACATGTCTTTCACGTCGAGCCATTCTTTGACGGTGTGGATAGCGCGCATGCCGGTGCCGAGGTTGGCGCACTCGATGCCTCTGCGATTGAAGACGTTGGCATCGCAGCCGCCACCCGAAGCCATGGTCTTCACGTCGAGACCCATGCGCTTTGCCGCTTGAATTACGAGTTGGACGACGTGCGAGCTATCCGGCACGTCCATTGATGAATATTCGCGCTCGACCGTGACTTCGGCGCGCCCTTTGGTGGTGATGCCGGCGACCGTGACTTCGTATTTGGCGGCGGCATCTTCAAAGCACTCGACCATATGCTCGGTCTGGGCGGTAAGTTTGTCCTCGTTGCGCGAACGAGTTTCGCCTTTGAGATAGACGTAGTTGGGGATGATGTTCGTGGCCTTGCCGCCTTCGACGATCCCAATGTTGGCGGTCGTCTCTTCGTCAATCCGACCGAGCCGCATCGCGCTGATCGCTTCCGCGGCGATCTTTATCGCGGAGATGCCATCTTCCGGGGCAACGCCCGCGTGCGATTCGAGGCCATAGACTTTAAAGACTAGTTCGTTCGACGAAGGACCTTTAGTAAAAAGAAATCCCGGATCATCCGAGTCGAAAACGATTCCGTATTTGCATTTCAGTTTCGAGACATCGACATTCTTGGCGCCTAGCAAACCCACTTCCTCGCAGATTGAAAAGATAGCTTCGATGGGCGCGTGCGGAATGTTCTGCTCTTGCAGACAGCGAATGACTTCAATGATCACGGCGCAGCCGCTCTTGTCATCACCGCCGAGCACGGTCGTTTCATCGGTGCGAATGATGTCGCCTTCGATGATTGGTTTGACGCCTTCGCCGGGAACGACCGTGTCCATGTGCGCGCTCATCATGATCGGTTCAGCGTCCTGAATCGTGCCCGCGAAGCGCGCAATGACATTGCCGGTGTTGCCGCCGACTTTTTCTCCGGCGTCGTCAATCTCAACCTGCGCCCCCATTTCTTCACAGTAGCTTTTGATGCATCTTGATGCGTTCCTGGTTGATCATCGGGCCTCCGGTTCTGGTCAATCGCAAATCGTGAATGTTAAATGGTCGTTCTCTATTTACCATTCACCGTTCCCTATTCACAAGCCTTCTGGTTGCAGGTGGGTTTGAAATCTCATTCACACCTCGCTTCAGCGAGGTGACTGAACGACCGCGTTTGCGTCTGTTAGCCGTATCAACGGCTTGACTGAAAAACCGTTGAAACGGTTACTTCTAACAAGTGTACCCGCATCACCTCGCTGAAGCGAGGTGTGAATGAGATGATTCGTATCCCAGGTTTCAAAGCCAGTTCTTCTCGGTTGTTCCCCACTCTTCTTCGCGGTGATTGATCTCGTCAAGTGCGCTCTGTAACTCGTCGCGCTTAGCTTTCAATTGCTCTTCATCTGCATCTGGCGGAACGTAAATCGGCGGCGCGATGTACACGCGCGCTCGCGTGAATGGCTTCGGTGTCTGAAAACCATCCCAACTCTTCTTTGCTTCCCAAAACTTCCGCGCCGTAATCGCGAAAGGCAGAATCGGATTGCCCGTCTTCTTCGCGAGCAGGACCGCTCCCATCTTGGCAACGTACCGCGGGCCTTTAGGGCCGTCGATCGTAAACGCCGTCGGACATCCGGCACGCATCAGCCGCACCATCTCCACGATCGCTCCGGTCGCGCCGCGCGTTGAAGAACCGCGCGCCGCGCCATAACCGAATCGTTGAATGAAGCGCGCGATATATTCGCCGTCGAAACTTCGCGAAGTCATCACGACGATGCGGCGGCGCCGCCAAAAGTAAGTTGCGAGGAATACGCGGTTGTGCCAAAAGGTGTAGATCGGAATCTTACCGTCGCGCGAGGCGGCTTCCCAATTATCCCAGCCTTCGATTTCAAATCTGACGGTGCGGCCGATGAGGTTGATCAGAATGAAGAAGACGAGATCAGCGCTGCGAATAAGCAGTCGATCCTTTAGCGAATAAGACGAGAGACTAGCGAAGGTGTAGGCGCGATCGATACTGGACGTCGGTTGCATGACCGGTTAACAGAAAAGAATTGCAAATTGAAAATTGAAAAATGCAAAATGCAAATTGCTGCTCACCGTCATTAACAGGTTGATGCTTCGGGCGTTGATTGACAAACCGCCCGATTGTCTTCGCCTCAATTTGCATTTTTCAATTTTCAATTTTCAATTTGCAACTTCCGCTTATCAAGATTTAGTTAAAGTCTCCCAGGTCAATCGTAAATCTCCGCCTCACCCGGCGGCCGGGTCTTCCAGCGGCGGTGAATCCACAGCCACTGATCGGGATAACGTCGCACGTATTTTTCCACGACCGAAGTAAGCGCTTGCGTCAGACGTCGCACGTCCTCTTCTTCGTCGCCGCTGCGAACGATTTTGAGCGGCTCGTCAATCTGAAGTAAGAAGCGTTGCTGTTCTCGATTCCACGGAGCGAACACGGGCAGCACTTCTGAATTAGTGCGCAGAGCCATTTTCGCCACCAGGAAGGTTGTCGAAGCTTTCACGCCAAAGAAGTCGACAAAGATTCCTTCGCGTTCCTGGGTATTCAAGTCAACCAGAATCCCGAGGGTGCCGCCGCCTTGTAGAATCCGCAAGATCTCGCGCGCCGCTGAGCGCTTGTCGATGGTTCGATTGCCAAGCCGCGTGCGCGCCCGGTCGACCAATGCTTCCACTTTTGGATTATCGATCCAGCGCACCAAAAAGCTCAAAGGGTAACCGAACATTGACAGCCCGAAACTGGAAAGTTCCCACGCCCCAACATGTCCGGTGAAAAGAATCACGCCACGTCCATTCGCGTGGGCCGCCTCCAGATGTTCCAATCCTTCGCATTCTATGATCCGCTTCAGAGAGTCGGTGTCGCCTTCGGCGAAGTGGCTAAAAACCCCGAGCAGCCGTCCCAAATTTTCAAAACAACCGCGCAGCAAGCGTTTGCGCTCGGACGGCGCTAAATCGGGAAATGCCAATTCCAAATTTCGTCTGCCCGTGCGACGGAGCCGCCCGCCAAAACAGCAAGCCACGCCCGCAAATTTTGCGCCGGCGAGCATTGATATCCGCAAAGGCAACCAGGCAAAGACCGCGAGCAGAGAATGAGCGAACAGGTATTCGAAATTAATCTGTAGCTTGGATTTACTCATCATTCGAAGCGATTGAGCGCTGAGTGTACAAAGCACCAAGCACAAAGTACAAAGCACACACCTGAGAACGGGCCAAACCTTTGCTCGTCACATCTCTGATCGTTTGATATATTCTGCAACGCGATCGGCGGACAGTTCGTATTGCAAATTAAGAAAGAACCAACGGGGCCGTCTCTCCGCCACTGAAATTTGCAACTGATGATCAAGAGCGCACAGGAAACGTGCAGCATTCTCGTTGTCGAAAACAGCGATGACTTCCGCGCGGGCCTCGCCGACGAACTGCGCCAGTTGGGCCACACGGTGACGGTGGCCAGCGAGCGAAGGGAAGCGATGGGCCTGGAAGACCTGGCCCAGTTCGATCTTTTAGTGAGCGATCTGGTCAATCAGGCATCGGCTACCGAGCCCGAGATCGTGCGGTCCTTCAAGATGGCTGCGACCGGCTCACAGTCGCGGCGGGCGATAGCCGAGTTGCACGTCATCATCGAAAAGATTCTGTCATTCAAGCTGCGGCGCATCGATGTTGCTCAGCCGACCGATCAGATACGCGAAAAAATCGAACTGGAACTGCCCAGTAACCTGACTTTGATGAATGGGGTGCTCGAATATCTGGTCGACCGCGTTGCCCGACTTGGTTTGATTAAAGTTGAGCAGTCAAATTTGTTTGTGGCGCTGGATGAAGCTTTCGTCAATGCCGTCAAGCATGGTAATCGGAACGACACGACCAAACTGTTGCGCATCACGGCCGAGTTGTCGGCCCACGAAGCAATCTTCACCGTCGAAGATGAAGGCGAAGGTTTCGATGTGTGCGAGATTCCAGATCCGCGCGACTCGGCTAACCTATTCAAGTCGTCCGGGCGTGGCGTGCTGCTGATCTACAACATCATGGATGAGGTTGAGTACAGTGAACGGGGCACGCGGTTGAGAATGGTGAAACGTCCCGAAGGACTGAGTCCATGAACTTACGACATTGGCCCTCGAACAGTAATCAAATTCACGAACCAGGAGTCTTTCGCCGCCGCAGGTAATGTCCGACAAACTTCAGTTTGTCGATCGCGCGGGACAAGCTAAAGCTTGTCTGACATTTTGGCGCTGGTGGTTGCCGCCTACGGTGCTGTCTCTGATCCTCGGTTTAATTTTTGTCGATCCGTTCATCGGAGATTGGGACGCGTTTGAATATACCCTCAGCGCATTGCGTGGCGCCCCTTCGTCGATGGCACTCGGCCGAAGCCTCTTCATCTTCTACAATCACGCGCTCTATCTGATCGCTCACACGCTCTTTGGCCTTCCACCTCACAGGGCTTACTTGCTGTTCAAGTACGTCGTCGTTGCGCAAGGCGCGCTGGCGATTATCGCTTGCTGGGTACTAACTCACGATCTGACACGCTCGCGCCATGCAGCAACGATTGCGGCTTTGCTGGTTGCTTTTTCGCCGGTGTTTATTTTGTACAGCGGCCAGGTAATGACTGACGTGCCGGCCCTGCTAATAACGACGGTGGCGCTAATCATTCATCTTCGCGGGCTGCGACAACAAAACATCGTGTTAATGATGATAGGCGCGGCGCTACTTGGCGCGGGCGTAAACCTGCGCGAGACAGTTAGCTTCTATGCACCGTGGTTGATATTCGCTCCCTTTGTTTGCGGATGGCCCGTCAGCCAAAGGACGTTAATGTTGGTCGCCGCCTCCTCACTGATCTTTCTAATCTGCGCCGGCTCAGCTTTTGGATTCTGGTTTCTTGCCGATCCAAATTATCGCGCGGCCTGGTACGGCTGGCGAGAATCAATGCGCGTGGAGTCGGCGCGTCATCCCGTTTCTATCCGCATCGTTTGGCCGTGGCTCGCTTTTTTTCTGGCGACCGCGCCGCTAGTTCCGATCACCATACCCTTCGCCATGGTCAGCGAATGGCGCAAGCACAGACTTTCTATCATTCTGCTGATCGCGGCCATGGGATTGTTTGCAAATCTCCTGCTGCTGGCGAATTACAGCACCGCCGTTATCTGGCGCTATTTTTTGACCGGGCTTCCCGCGCTCGTTCCGCTGAGTTCCAACTATCTCATTGAGTGGTTCACCAGGAGGCTCGGCACGAAGCGGCGTGCCTTCATGGCTTCTGCCGTCGTGATTGGATTGATTGCCGTTGCTTTTGGCATTTACTCTTGGCGGCTGCGAAGCGAGATTGTGACCGTGAGAGCTGCGTCGAAACAATATGACAAAGATTTGAAGGAGCTTCCGCGGGACGCAGTCATGATTTCTGGCGCCCAGAGCGTTGCGGTGAAGTATTGGCGGGGAGTTGGAGAAGGCGATTGGGATGTTATTGCACCAGGCGCGGGCTGGCCCGGACCGCAACTGCCTTCAGTGATCGAAGGCTATTTGAAACAGGGACGACGGGTCTTCATCGACGCCGATCCTCGCTGGTGGCAGCCGTGCGGCTGGCATGTGCCCGAGATTGAAGAGTTGACGAGGCTCCAGTCCCAGTTTAATTTTCGCCGCGCAGCGCGAACCCTCTACGAGATTCGACCACGGACGGATTCATCCGTCACAGATCAACCGCATCTGCAGAGCTTATTACCTGAAAATCGGCCGGAAGAAGTGAAGATCTGTTTTAATTCAGGATAATCGAGATTATGCGGATCGCAATTGGACCACCGCCGGCTGTCCCGGAACGAAGTAATCGCTCTGGGAAGGAAACAGTGCTTCTTGCCAGTGAGGCTTCCGCGAAATCCACGAGCTCACTGATTCGGCGTCGACCGGTCTTGAGAACAGATAACCCTGGCCATATCGACAGTTGAGTTTGCGAAGCTGCGCCAACTGGCTCAACGTCTCGACGCCTTCGGCCACGACTTCCATACCCATGTTTTCTGCCAGCGACATGATGGTCCGCACGATCTCAATATTCTCCGCCGCTTCACCGATGCGTCCGACGAATGAACGATCGATCTTCAGAGTGGTCACCGGGAACCGGTGCAGATAGCCGAGCGAAGAATAGCCGGTGCCAAAGTCGTCGATGCTCAATTGCACGCCGAGAGCTTTCAGCCGCCGTAACAACTGCACCGCCGTTTCGGCGTTTTCCATTACCGCACTCTCGGTGATCTCAAGTTTCAGATATTTCGGATCGATGCGAGTCTCTTCCAGAACCTGGCGGATTTCGTTTACCAGCTTGGGCCGCGCAACTTGCTTGCCCGAAAGGTTCACGCTCATGAACAGCGACCTATTCGCCGCCGATTGCCACTGCCATTGGCTTAGTTGTTCGCAGGCCCGTCGCAGTACCCATATACCAAGAGGCACGATCAAACCCGTGTCTTCGGCCAATGGAATGAAATCTGATGGGTTGATGAACCCGCGCTCGGGATGTTGCCAGCGGACCAGCGCCTCAAAGCCGGCGAGTTGCCCGCTGTCGAGCGAGACGATCGGCTGATAATGAACTCGCAGCTCTTCGCGGTCGATTGCGCGGCGCAGGTCGTTCTCCATTTGCAGCACATAAACCGCGTGCGTGTGCATGCCTTTGTCGAAAATCTCGTAGCACGCTTTGCCCTGAGCTTTCGCGCGGTACATTGCCGTATCGGCGTCGCGCAGCATGTTCTCCGGATGATCGTAACCCGTGGAACTAAGCGCGATGCCGAGGCTGGTAGTGGTAAAAACCTCGTGACCGCTGAGATTGAACGGCGACTGGAGTTCCTCCTGAATTCGCCGGGCCATCTTTGAAGCTTCGTTTTGATTGGGAATGCCATCCAACAGGATCGCAAATTCATCGCCACCCAGTCGTGCCACCATGTCGGCTTCGCGAGTGCAGCTCTCCAATCTCCGCCCAATCGCGATCAGAAGTTGATCGCCGATCGAGTGGCCCAGGCTGTCGTTCACGATCTTGAAACGATCCAGATCCAGGAACAGCACCGCGAATTGATAATCCTCGTGTTGCTTGGCACGCTCGATGACGAACTTCAAATTCTCGGCCAGCAAGGCGCGATTCGGCAGATTGGTCAGCGTGTCATGAAAAGCGGCGTGACGAAAGTGTTCCTTGCTTTCCTTTAACTGCGAGCTGATGCGTTCCTGCTCCGCGATGTGACGGTTGAGTTCTTCGACGTGGCGCTCGGCCTGTTCCGCGCGCTCGCGCTCAGCTTCGGCGCGTGCCCTTTCTGCCTCCGCACGTTGACGCTCCGCTTGCTCGGCCTGCGCCGACGTGGACTTAATCTCGTCCAGATACTTGTGGTAGGTGAAATAGAGAATGAAGATTACCGGCACGCTCACGGCTAGAATTGTCAGGCCTGCTCTCTCGATATAATTCGAAGCCGCCGCTGCCACGGCCGCCCCCGCCAGGAAAGTCAAAGAGGTCCAGAGATAATGCTTTTGCCAGGTCTGCCAAATCGATTCTCCGGTTTTGAAGGCCAGGCCGACTGCGCAAATGCCGCTGCTCACGAAATACTGCACCAGCGCCATGATAGCTATGGCGGCGATGAAGGCTGACCATTCCAGAGATTTCAAGCCACTGACCGGTCCAAAGAAAAGGTGCAATACAACCACGGTAGCGAATGTCGAGCAAACCATCATTCCGCAATTGAAGAGGACCGTCAGGGGCTTTCCGCGGATACGCAGAGCCCCAAAGAGGCCGTCGGCGAGAGCCAGCAGCAAGCCTGCGAAACCGCCGTAGAGAAGCAGTACCAAGAAGATGAAGGTATCCGAAACTGTAACGTTGGTATTGACGCGAGGAATCTGGACGGCAAAGCGCGAGCTCACGAGTATCGTTACTGCGGCCAGCAACATAAACCGCAAATCGAAGCGCGGCAGTGGTAGCCACATCGGCGCGGAAACCAGCGCAGCGGCTCCGCAGGTTATGATCGAGTACTTGAAGAAGATCGCGGCTCTGGCCCACCCAGTCGTTTGTATTACCGTATCCATGATTTTCCCTGTGACAAAGTTAGTTAGCGAAGGTAAATGGTTTCGTAGTCGCTGTGAAACTTGTAGCCCGCCTTTTCATAAAAGGCCGCAGCGGGACGATTCTTTTGATTGATGGTCAGGCAAATTGAATCCGCCTGGGTAAGCAGCGTCGACGACAGTTGCTTGAGGCAACGCAGACCGTGTCCCTTCCGTCGCTCTTCGGGGTGTACGTGAACGCCTTCCAGATACGCGACCTGAGGTGTCATGGCGATAACATCGGCCTTAAAAATCAGCCGATTATCTTGCATCAAGACCCAGATTCGCCCCCGCTCAATTCTTCGTGCGGTGCGATGACGAAACCCACTCGGGTCTTTCTGAAGCGGACTGACTCCGCCTTCCTCGAAGGCCATCAAGGCATTTACTGCGAGAACCCTTTCCAGATCGTTAAGCGTCGCTGGCCGGAGATCGCTTACCTCTTCCCGAACCGGCGAGGCTTCACTCCTTTCGAACAGCAACTCGCTACAAATCCGGCGTGTCGCTACCTGGCTGCCCGCGTAATATTTCCAGAATTTGTTGATTATTTCGCGCTCGCCCCTAATCAAGTGTGAGATATGGCAACGACGTGCCAGGTGCGCAAAGCTGGTGATCGCACTCTCGTTTCCCGCTTCAATTATGGTGGCATGGCCGACCAGCGCCACGCCTTCCAGATGACCGAATCTTCCGCGGCAAGCATAGAATGATCCGCGATTCTGGGGGCTGATCAGGCCGTTGTCATTAATAAGGCCGGCCAGGAAAACCGTGTGGAGCGGACGCCCCGACAAAAACTCCAGAACTTCGATTTCGTCTCCCCGTTTTAATTCGCAAATTGTGCAGGGCTCCGACGCATCCGCGTAGGTATTAATTATCGCCCCTGATTCCTGCCGCATCATTGTAACGGCCATGGCTGCTCCTTCTTATGTCGGATAAGTAGTTGCGTAATAACGGCACGCAGGTTCCGCCGGGGAATCGACCGCGTGCCGCGTGTTTTCAGAGCTGCATTACGGTTCCATGTGAGGTCCGGAATCACCCTTGGCTAAGGTGGACATCGCTCGCACGTTGTCACCGAGCACGACGCTATCGCCGATTATGACGCCATCGCCGAGCACCACGCCGTCACCGAGCACGACACCATCGCCGATTATGACGCCGTCGCCAAGTAAGATACCGCTGCAGAAGATCATGCCGTCGCCCAGCACCACCCCTGTGCTGGTGAAGATGCTGTCGCCGATCACGACTCCATCACCAAGTAAGATCCCGTCGCCAATAACAACGCCGTCACCGAGCAGGATGCCATCGCTGAGCAGGATGCCGTCACCCAACACCACGCCCAGCGCGTAGTAAGTTTGGTATTTGGTGATCAGGTTTGTTCCTTTCGCATACCAATGTTTCAGGATGATTCCCTGCGACCACGTGAACGTCTGTCCCGCAATCGTAGTGTGCGGGTCAGGAGGAGAACTGGTAAGCATGGGGCTATCTTGCGCCGCGCTGGACGAGAGGTCGGTACGGATTAACTTCGCGAGACGCGCGGCGCCTTCGACGTTAACCTGCCCCGTGCCTTGCTCGAGTTCGTTGAACCCAGCTATTGGGCCAGCCGTGTACATCAAGGCCATCTTGACCATGTTCGGCGTGAGCTTCGGATTGATTTGTAGCATCAATGCGGCCGCGCCGGACACGATTGGCGTTGCCATCGAGGTGCCGCTGAGGTACATGAGTCGCCGATTGTTGTTGTCCGCAATGCCGGAATCCAGTTGCGGATTCTGCGTCACCAGCAGGTTCGGTCCAGCGTTGGAATCGGCTTCGGCAAAGATCAGCTTGTTGCCGGGCGCGACCAGATCGGGCTTGAGCAGGTTGTCATAGTGCTTCACGCCGTCAGCGTCCGTGTAGTAACTGCGAGTCGGACCGCGAGAGCTGTAAGTCGCGATGCCGTCGTCCGAACGCATATCGGAGCCGAACGTGTTCGCAGCACCAACCGTGATCACCGAAGGCTCGTTGCCAGGGGAATGAATCCGGCCGTAAATCTTGTTGCCGTTCGCGTCCTTACCGTCGTTTCCGGCCGCAGCGACGACCACGAGGCCAGCGTCAACCAAAGCGCGGGCCGCGCGGCACACCGGGTCATTCTTGTAAGAACTAAGGGCGTTCGCGCCCAAACTGATGTTCACGACGCGAATGCTGTACTTGTCTTTATTCAACGGGTTTGTAGAGCTGACTGCTTTGGCTGGATCTGCCGGACTTAAGAGCCAGTTCATCGCGGCCAGTAGGCCCGAAATTGTGCCCACGCCGTTCTTATCGAGGACGCGCAGGTTAACCAGACTGGCGCCGGGAGCAATGCCCTGATATTTGTCGCCGTCAGCCGTGCTTACTCCGACGGCGGACGAAGCGACGTGAGTGCCGTGGCCGTAAGGATCAGTGCTAGTGTAGTTCTCGGTGGTGAAGTCCTTATTGAACACGACACGGTAACCGGTGCCCAAAATACCTTTTCCTGCAAAGGCTGCGTGGCTAGTATCCACGCCCGAATCGATCACGGCGATGCTCATCCCGCTGCCGTCAACCGTGGTACTACCCAGGAGGTTGGCCAATAGCGAACCGCTGGATGGATTGCGCACCTGATCTGTTCCGGTCGTTTTCACGACGTGTCCGAAATCTAGATTTACGATCTTCGCGTCAGGCGAGATGTAATTCATCGAATTGCTCTTGGCGAGCGCTTCGATTGCCGAAACCGGCAGATCGACCTTCATCGCGCCCAGTTTGGCCATGCTGTCGCCAACCAACACTCCATACCGAGTCAGTAAGGCGCTAACTTCACGGCTGTGAACGTCGTCAACCTGGATGATGGCTTTTACGCGTCCGTTCTTACCGGTGCTCTGCATCAGTTCGCGCGTGTCGGCAGAAATTTTTTCGCCTTCGAACTCTTCGTTGATCGGGCTGTGCCTTTTGTCTTTGCCCGTGGCTGAGGATGAAGCTGAGGCATGTTCAACTGCCTGATCGATCGAGATCGACTCGAACAGTTTGGCGACGCTTTCATCTGAGGCGATGTAGGCGGCATAGGCTTCGGGCGTGGCGCCGCCGATGATGCGAAGATGATTCGCCTCGATGACGGTTTTCACCGTTGCCGAGGCGATCGCAGTCGCGCGCGCTCCGGCGTACTCGTGAAGCTCATCGACAAAGAGGACGATCTTACCTGCGGCTTTGGCAGCTTCCGTGAAGACAGCCTGTACGCGGGCGGAGAATTCACCATCTGTCTTCGCGCCCTTTGCCAGGGCATCAAGACTCAAGCGAAACACGCGTTTCCCGCGCAAAGCATCCGGTACGTCGCCGAAAGCAACCATCATCGCCACGCCTCGAGCAACGGCGTCGCGATCGAGATCGGATTCACCGACTACGACCGGCGCCTTTGAGAGGGCCGACAAGCTCGCAATCACGCGCGCGACATCCGCGTCATGGTCGCGAGTTGTTTCGAGCTTGCCTCGAAGCGCTAACAGAGTTAGGTCGGTCGCGTATTTCGAGAGCATTGGATAGTTCGCGTCTGAGGTTTCGCGCGCCTGGAGTTGGGTGGCGGTTTCCTTATCCTTGTTCGACTGGGCCGCCGCGTGCGAACTAAACATAAAGCTGGCGCACATCGAGACCAGAAGGGCCAAGGCCGTGATCCAGGTAATGGCCGGTGCGTGTGATTTTCTTTTAATCTTCTTCATCGCTGTTAAGCCGGTGACATCAGAACCGCCGGCGGCTTTTCGGTTGGGGCCGTGTCTTGTGCGGCGCTCGCTCTTTGTCGGGGGAACGAAACCAGCGAGTTTATTGCCGCTGTCTTTGGCGAGGAACTCGACTTTGGAATCAAGACTTGTGAAAGAACGCGCCAGTAGAGAGTTTCCACGGGCCTTGCGACTAGTGCGAGGGTCGTGCCAGCGATGTTAGATCGGCGTAAGTCCTTGATGCACAGGAGATTAGTTGGAAATCAGCCAAACACGCCCTTCCGGCGAGCAATCAATCTGACAGAGGGCTCAGTCAGATTAATCGAAGACTCTCGTGAATGAATGGGCCGGCCGGGCTCGCGAGTGAGAGGAGTTTCATGTTCCATTTCCATTTGTCGCTCGTCGTTTGGAGTGTTCAATCAGAGGCTCTTCACTCGCGTCGCCATAGCGATGGGCTCTCTGAACCGGCTGCGTTTTCCCTCTCCCAATGGCAAATGACAAATTGCAAAATGGAAAATGCCTGCGGTTGCGCGCTATAATGCCCGCGGCGTTTCGGCGTCAGGATCCGAAGCGCTCCCGGCATTCATATTTTGTGGAGAACTGATGTTCGAACGCTATACTGAAAAAGCGCGTCGGGTTATTTTCTTTGCGCGCTACGAAGCATCACAGTTTGGCGCGCCGGCCATCGAGCCTGAGCACCTCTTGCTCGGTTTGATGCGCGAAGACAAAACCCTCGCCGGCCGTTTCTTTCCCCGCGCCCAAATCACGATCGAATCTATTCGCCGAGAAATCGAGGGCCGCACAATCCTGCGCGAAAGGATTCCGACTTCGGTCGAATTGCCGCTCGCGCCCGAGACCAAGCGCGTCCTTCATTTCTCGCATGATGAATCAGATCGGCTTCAGCATCGGCACATCGGCACTGAGCATTTGCTGTTAGGACTGCTGCGCGAAGAACGTTCGATGGCCGCGCAGATTCTGTTCGAGCGCGGACTGCGTCTGGCCGCGGTGCGCGACGAAATCGCGCGGCAGAGTGGCGCCGACGCGCGGCACCGCAAAGACATTCCACATCTGCTGGAATTCTCGCGTGACCTGACCGAGGACGCCAGTAACGATCGTCTCGATCCATTAATTGGCCGTGATGGAGAAATCGAACGCGTCGTCCAGATACTCTGCCGGCGCACTAAGAACAATCCCGTTTTAATCGGCGAACCCGGCGTGGGCAAGACTGCGATCGTCGAGGGCTTGGCCCAGCGCATCGTGCGCGGCGAGGTACCCTCGTTCCTGGAGAACAAGCGGATTCTTTCGCTCGATATCAGCTTAATCGTCGCCGGCACAAAGTACCGCGGCCAGTTTGAAGAGCGCCTGAAACAGATCATGCGCGAGTTGATTGACAACCCTCAGTACATCGTCTTCATTGACGAGCTGCATACGCTGGTGGGCGCAGGCTCGGCGGAAGGCTCGCTGGATGCAGCAAACATCTTGAAACCTGCATTGTCGCGCGGCGAAATTCAATGCATTGGGGCCACCACACCGGCGGAATATCGCAAGTCAATCGAAAAGGATCGCTCGCTCGAGCGACGCTTCCAGGCCGTCAAAGTGCCGCCGCCGTCGGAGGATCAAGCGATCGAGATTCTCGAAGGCGTGCGCGAGCGCTACGAAAGTTTTCATCAGGTGCGTTACAGCGAAGGCGCTTTGGAAGCGGCCGTGTTGCAATCCAGCCGTTACATTCCCGATCGCTTTCTGCCGGACAAAGCCATCGACGTAATCGACGAAGCCGGCGCGCGAGTCAAGCTCCGGGCGCGCGACGAACAGGGAAATCTCGATGCGCTGGCCGTTTCGTTGACCGAATGGGAACGCGCGACGTATGGCCGGGCACAAATGCCGATTATCGACGATGAAGAACCGGTCGTCCTGGCGGAAGTAACTCGCGCTGATGTCGAAGAAGTGATCGCGCGCTGGACCGGCATTCCGATCACATCGCTTAAGGAAGGGGACTCCAAGAAACTGCTCCGCATCGAGAACGAGTTGCATAAGCGCGTAATATCTCAGCGACCGGCGATCTCGGCGCTGGCGCGCGCGATTCGGCGCTCGCGGGCGGGCTTGAAGAATCCGCACCGTCCCGTCGGCTCGTTCTTGTTCCTGGGACCTACGGGCGTCGGCAAAACCGAAGTGGCACGAGCATTGGCCGAGTTCCTTTTTGGCAGCCAGCGTTCCATGATTCGCTTTGACATGTCGGAATTCATGGAAAAGCATTCGGTGTCGAAACTAATCGGATCGCCGCCGGGGTATGTCGGACATGAGGAAGGCGGACAACTGACTGAGCGGATTAAGCGTTCACCTTACTCAGTTTTGTTGTTTGATGAGATTGAAAAAGCGCATCCCGACATCTTCAACGTGTTGCTGCAGGTTTTCGAAGATGGGATTCTCACCGATGCGTTGGGCAACACCGTCGATTTCAAGAACGCGATTATCATTATGACCTCGAACATCGGCGCCCGCTTCATTCAGAAAAGAGGCACGATGGGATTCCAGGGGTCATCCGATGTCTCGCACGGCAAGATGGAAGAGATGGTGATGAATGCGGTCCGCCAAACCTTCAATCCTGAATTCATCAACAGGTTGGACGAAATTATCGTCTTCGATGAATTAGGCGACGAGGAGTTGCTGGACGTTTTGCAGTTGCAGGTCGATCAACTAAACCACACGATGTCCAACCACGGGTTTATCGTGCGGCTGGCGGACGATGCCAAGCATTGGATTGTCAATAAGACCTGTGCCGATCGCTCGTATGGCGCGCGCCCCTTGCGCCGCGCTTTGCAAAAGCACGTCGAAGATCCGCTTTCGGAGGCGCTGATTCAAGGCCAACTCGCCGGCGCATCGCTCGTTGAGATGTTCTTGGAGAGTGACGAGATAAGCTTCCGCACGATCGTGATCGACGAAGCCGGAATCGAGCAGACTGGCGAACTACTTCTAACGCACTGATCGCTGCGCCCGCTACAACCGCTTCGAACCAAAGACCCTGAACTAAAGTTGGGGCTCTCCCAGCCGTTTTCTTCAACTTGCCTTGCGTTTTGGACATTCACTTAATTTTCCCGTTATAATGCGCCACTTTGTTAATCTGGAAACTGGCAACGGGCGAGAGCCGCGGTGAATCAAAGTGCTCCCCAGGCTGCACAATCGCGACCTGTTTGTGTTACGGTTTTCCTGAAATAAGCGCTGAAATTTTTTCATAAGCTGTGTGACTGTCCCCGGACAAAACCCTTAGGGAACCGGCACTTATGCATTTATATCGCGTCGTCAGGCTCGCCGTTCTGGGCCTCTTTATCGGTACCGCTTCCCTGTTCTTCGTGGGTCGGGCGTGCGCGCAACAACAGCCGCGCGTGGTCGAGAACGTGGACGTTATCGGCAATAGACGCCTCCGCAAAGACGACATCATTTACTACATTCAAACGCGTCCGGGAGACACTTACAATCCTTCCCAGGTTGAGCGCGACCTGCAAGCTCTCAATGCCCAAGGCTTCTTCGACAAAACCGAAACTCGGGTCACCATCGAAGATGGTCCACGCGGCGGAGTCAACGTAACTTTCTACGTAAAGGAACTCCCGATCGTCCGAGACATTCAGTTTGAAGGACTCAAGAGTGTATCCGAGTCGGATGTGTTGAAGACTTTTCGCGAGAAACGCGTGGGCGTCTCTAAAGAAGCAATCGAAGATCCGGTCAAGATCAGGAATGCGACTCGCGTGCTTAAAGAGATGCTCGCCGCCAAGGGCCACCCTAATGCGACGGTGAAAGCCGCCATCGAAAAGGTATCGGCAACCTCTGATGCGGTCACTTTTCAAATCAACGAAGGCCCCCGCGTGCGCGTCGCCGAGATTCGATTCGAAGGCAGCAAGGTCTTTAAGAGTAGCAAGCTGCGCGAACAAATGAAGTACGTACAGGAAGCCGGACTGATCTCTCGCTTTCGCGAACAGGACATTCTCGATCGGGAAAAGCTCGACTTCGACCTGCACAAGGTTGACAACTACATGCGGTCAAAGGGCTACTTGCAGGCGCGCCACGGCGAGCCGCGCATCGAGGGCCTGGGCCGGCGCCGCACGGGCTTTCCGATTTTGCCGATCCCGTTCCTTTCGTCCACCGACGACACGTTGCGTATTTCCGTTCCTATCTTCGACGGCAAGCTCTATCGTCTGGGCGACATGAAAATCGAAGGTAACTCGATTTTCTCCGAAGCCGTGATCAAAGCAATTATCGGCTTGAAAAAGGGCGAGGTCGCCAACGGCGAAGCTATCAGCAAGGCGCTCTATGAAAACCTCAAGAAGTATTACGGCAATCAGGGCTTCATTCAGTACACTGCCGAAGTCACGCCAACTTTCAAGGACAACCCCCAGAACGCGAACGAAGGTGTCGCTGACTTTCTGATTACCATTGACGAGGGGAAGCAGTTCGCGCTACGGCGACTGGAGTTTACCGGGAACACTTTCACACGCGACAACGTGCTGCGCCGCGAAGTGCTGATGAATGAGGGCGACATCTACAATCAAAATACGTTCGAGTTCTCGGTTATTCGCTTAAATCAGCTCGGCTATTTCAATCCGATTGATAAAGACAAGGACGTCGACTTTCGCACCAACGACGAAGAAGGAACCGTGGACGTGACGGTCAAGGTCGCGGAGAAGGGCCGGCAGCAGATTTCTTTCAACGGCGGCATTTCCGGGATCGGTGGATCGTTCTTCGGTCTTGATTACTCAACAAATAACCTCTTCGGACGCGGCGAAGTTCTTTCCATTAATCTCGCGGCCGGCAATCGCCAGCGATCGGCCCAGTTTTCTTTCACTGAGCCCTACATCCGGAACCGGCCTATTACAGCGGGTTTCTCGCTTTTTACTTACTCGCAGAAGTTTTTTGGCGAAGGAACTTTTCTTTCTCAGAACACCGCGGCACAACAGGGACTGTTTGGAAATGCGCTCGATTTCTTCAATACCAGCGAAGCGAATTTATTCACGCGTAACTCTACGGGCGGTTCGATCTTCGCGAGTGCGCCGTTGTCCGAATTTTATCGCAAGCGGCCCTTCACACAGTTTTCGCGCATAGGCGTGTCGTACCAACTCGCTAATTCAAGCGTCAAGGATCCGGCCGTCAACGCCAGCGGAAATACGGCGCAATTCATTCCAGTGATTTATCGCCAGCCCAGCATCTTGACCAGCCGGGCGACTGCTACCTTTGCTTACGACACGCGCAATGCCAGCATCGATCCAACCCAAGGGCGTTCGTTATCGATCGCGCTAGGCGTCGCCGGGCTGGGCGGCGATGTGCGCACCTATGAACCGACGCTGGAGTTCACACAGTTTATTCCCATACGCCACAAGCGGACCGATCATCCGGAAGTTTTTGGCTTCAGAATTCTGTTGGGGACCGTCGGAAGCTTTGCTACGTCGACGAAGGTGAGGAACGCGAACTCGCTCGCATTTGTCGACGGGGTGCCGATTTACGAACGGTTCTTTTTGGGTGATGAATTCACCATTCGCGGTTACAACGTCCGATCAATCAGCCCGGTCACGCCGCTCGACAACTTCATCACTTCTCGTAATGTGGTGGTTGCGACCAACATTAGCGGGACGCCAGTTCCCGTGCCGGGCTTTAATCAGGCGCTGGCAAACATCGGAACATTCACTGGCACAAGTGGAAACAACATTGCTCAATTGCCGCGCGCCTACACGGCCACCGGCGCCGACACGCAGATGCTCGGAAATTTCGAATATCGAATTCCTATCATCGGCAGAACGGTAAGCGCGGCGTTGTATGTAGATGCGGGATCGGCTTTCAATTTCCGCACTAAAGGCGAACAGAGTTACTCGAGTGAATTTCTTGCGGACCAGCCATTCCTGTCGAGCGTCGGCTTCATTTCGTGTCCGCGCATTGCGGGCACGCAAGTAGCCACCGTGAGTCTTACGACGCTGGCCGCTTGCAGTAACACCTTCGCGAACCTGGCATTTTCTCCGTTTCTTGGTTCCCTGATCGCACGCGACAACCGTTTGGCATCGCAGTCTGAGTTCAATCAAGCGTCGTGTCCGGGGTGTCCGTCCGATCCGCTTACGGGTTTTCCCTTTGGTTTCTATCCGGTTTTTCTGCGTGGCGATGCTCAGACGAACACCGTCGTGCGCCTCAACCAAAGTTTGTTCGCGAAGTTCAGCGACATTCGCAGCAGCATGGGCGCCGAGGTTCGTTTCCAGATACCTATTCTCAACGTGCCTTTTCGCCTTATCTATGCTTATAATCCCAACGCGCGTCGCGACCAGGTGATTAATGGGTTTCCATTCTTCTTCAACGAGAAAAAGAGCGTCTTTCGCTTCAGCGTGGGCCGCACTTTCTAGGCAGTTAACCGAAAAACCGCGAAGCGAGTCGCCCGATCAGGCAAACCAAAACGGCGGCATGAACAACTAAGGTTGCGTCAGTCGCGTCTCAAACTAAGGAGTTTACGAGGAAGTTATGAAGATATTTCGTGCGATAGCCGCGGTCGCTTTTTTCGCGGCGATCAGTGCCGGGTCCGCTTTCGCTCAGCCGCGCACCAATACGCCGTCGCCCACGCCGGCTCCAACCCAGGCCGGCAGTGTACCCGACACCAAGATCGCGCTCATTGATAGTTCCCAATTCGCTGATGAGAAGCAGGGTATTTATCGCTTTGTGGCGGCTATCAAGAAAGTCGATGCCGAGTTTCAACCGCGGCGGACTGAGCTGCAAACCTTGCAGCAGCAGATTGAGAAGTCGACTGCCGATTTGAATAAAGCTGCATCGCTCCAGGATCCCAAGGTCACGGCGCAGCAGAATGATAAGATCGAGCAGATGAAGAAAGACTATCAGCGTAAAGGCGAAGATGCTCAAGCTGCCTTTGATAAGAAGCTCCAGGAGGTCCTGGGCCCAGTCTATGAGGACATCGGCAAGGCTCTCGATGTCTATGCCAAGGCCCATGGCATCACGCTGATACTCGATGTCACCAAAATTCAGGGTATCGTCAGCGCCTCCGAATCTTTGGATATCACCAAACCCTTCATCGCTGAGTTCAATAGTAAGAACCCGGCCACTGCGGCATTGACGCCGAAAGAGTGACGGCGAAGCGCTAAGGGCCAAGAGCCACGGCATCTTTGCACTTTGCCCTTTGCACTTTGCTCTTAGCTCTTTTGCGCGTTGAGGAACACATCATGAACAGAAAGCTTTTGATAATTGCGTTCGCATTCATTCTTTCGGTCGCAACTTCTGCGGCATTCGCGCAAAGTCCGGCGACTCAGCCAAAGCCGGAGACTACGACCGCGCAGCCCTCGGCGGTCAATATTCCGGTAGGCAAGGTGGCGGTAATCTTTTCCGCCGCATTCCAGGATCCGAAGGCGGGCATCGTAAAGTTTACCGTGTTACTGAATCAGCTAAACGCCCAGTTTCAGAAGACGCAGGACGAATTGAACCAGACTGGCCAGAAGATCAAGCAGTTGGAAGATGAAATTGCGAAGGCTCAGGCTTCAGGAGGCGGCGATCCCAAGGTGGTGCAGGCCAAGATCGACCAACACGATCAGCTCAAGAAGGATGCCCAGCGAAAAACCGAAGACGCTCAGGCAGCATATCAAAAGCGTCGCGAAGAAATATTTGCGCCGCTGCAAGATGACGTGGCCAAGCACCTGGACACGTACGCCAAGGCTCACGGGATTACGCTAATCATCGACGGCAGCCAGGTTGAAGGAATTCTTTTCGCGGCCGACAGCGTCAATATTACCAAAGCGTTCATTAGCGATTATAACCTCAAGAATCCGGCAACCGCGGCGGTGACGACGCCCAAGTGAGACGCAAACCATTTTCCATTTGTCATTTGACATTTTTCACTTATCATTTTTGACTTGGCGCGATTGCTTAATCTCGGGTTGGTTTTGCCAGACGACAGATGAAAAATGTCAAATGACAAATGGAAAATGATCTTTCTATGGAAACGGTTCTCGACTCCGAAGCGATTAAGAAACTCCTGCCCCATCGTTATCCATTTCTATTTGTCGATCGCATCATCGAATTAAAGCCGCTGGAGCGGATCGTCGGCATTAAACAAGTCAGCATCAATGAATCTTTCTTTCAGGGCCATTTTCCCGGTGCGCCCGTAATGCCCGGCGTTTTGGTCATCGAGGCACTGGCGCAATGTGGCGCGATTCTCGCGTTGCGCGAGATCGCCGATCGCGATCAAAAGCTGGTGCTATTCACCGGCATCAGGGAAGCGCGTTTTCGCCGGCCAGTAGTTCCCGGTGACGCTCTGGTGTTGGAGGTTACGGCCTTGCGCTTCGGTCCGAGAATTCAACGCATGCACGGTGAGGCAAAAGTTGACGGCCAACTCTGCGCCGATGCCGAACTCACCAGCATAATCGCCGAGCGGCCCGGTTCTTAACTATGAATGCTTCGTTCATGCATAGTCCCGGGCGCGAATTTCACTCCACCGCGCTCGTCAGTCCCCGCGCTCAGATTGGAAGTGACTGCTACATCGGCCCTTATTCAATCATCGGTGACGAAGTCTCGCTAGGTGATCGAGTGCGCATTGATAGTCATTGCGTGATCGACGGCCGTACGCGCATCGGAGATGAAACGCATGTCTTTCCATTTGTCTCGATTGGTCTGCCGCCGCAGGATTTGAAGTTCGCGGGCGAAGCTACCGAAACGGAAATCGGCCGGCGCAACCGCATCCGGGAGTTTGTTACGATCCATCGCGGTACCGCGGGCGGAGGCGGCCTGACCAAAACTGGCGACGATTGTTTCATGATGGCTCAGGTGCATATCGCTCATGATTGCCTTCTCGGCAACCACGTGCTGATGGCCAACGCCGCGACGCTTGCCGGACACGTCATCGTCGAAGACGGTGCTCAAATCGGCGCTTACTCGGGCGTCCATCAATTCTGTCGCATCGGACGCGAAGCGTACGTCGGAGGATATTCAGTCGTAGTGAAGGATGCTCTGCCCTTCGCCCTCACGGTGGGCAACCACGCCAAGTGCTACGGCCTAAACAAAGTAGGTGTGCGCCGCCGGGGCTACTCGCGAGAGACGATCGCGGCGTTACATCACGCGTTTCATCTGCTGCTGGCGTCGAAACTGAATACCGTGCAGGCGATTGATCGCATCCGCGAAGAGGTCAAAGACTCCAAAGAAGTTGATGAGCTGGTACACTTCATCGAGACTTCGAAGCGTGGTGTGGTGAAATAGACTTTTGAAACTCAGCCGTCGAGCTGCTCTTTCTCTAGCCCAGGCGTTCACGCCTGGGACCGATAATCAAAATGATTACTAGCCCCATTCATGGGGCTTTCTTGACTCAAGGTCTTAAGGTCTTAAACGTCGAAACAGGTAAGCCTCGTGAACGAGGCTAGTGATGTTAATCTCGTATTAGTTTCCCAGGCGTGAACGCCTGGGCCAGAGAAAAGCAAGTTTACCCAATTCGATGAAAATCGGCCTAATAGCAGGCAACGGCAAATTCCCTTTTCTCGTGATCGAAGGTGCGCGCAGGGCGGGCGCTTCCGTTGCCGTGGCCGCTATTCGCGAAGAGACTGACCCTGAGATTCAAAGGCTGGCCGATCGGATGACCTGGGTCGGCATTGGTCAACTCGGCAAGCTTCTGCGCTTCTTTAAAGACGAAGGTGTCGAGAAAGCGATCATGGCCGGTCAGGTCAAGCACGTGCAGATTTTCAGCCGCGCGATTCCCGACGTGCGCACGCTTAAGATGCTGCTGCGACTTCCGCGACGCAACACCGACGCGCTAATCGGCGCGGTCGCCGGCGAGTTGGCCAGCGAAGGCATCGAGCTAATCGACTCGACTTACTTCCTGAAAGATCAGCTTCCGCAACCGGGAACACTGACAAAGCGCAAACCTGACGAACGTGAACGCGGCGACATTGAATACGGTTTAGAGATTGCGCATGAAATTGCCCGCCTCGATTTGGGCCAGACAATTGTCATTCGTGATCGCGCCTGCGTGGCGATTGAAGCCATGGAGGGGACGGACGCTGTCATTCTTCGCGCGGGCCAACTTGTGAACGGTCGACTAACCGTGGTGAAGATCGCGAAACCCGATCAGGACATGCGCTTCGACGTGCCTGTGGTCGGCGTTCCCACCATCGAATCGATGATCGAATCAAGAGCAAATTGCCTTTGCGTCACGGCGGGAAAGACACTAATGTTTGACCGTGAGGAAATGATCGCCTTGGCTAACAAAAACAAGATCGCAGTTGTCGCTTTCTGATAACGCGGCAGGTTCGTCGGATTTGAATGGTCAGGATTGCGAGGGCCTTACGGCGGATGTGGAGATTAACGGATACGATCCAAACTGCCCCAGGGTAGCGTCCTGCACCACGTGCCTCCGATAACTACGCAGTCCGCCTGGTAGAGGCTTGACTTGCTTATTGTTTAGTTACAAACTCGCCAAGTTCGCAAACACAATCAGCGTAGTTTCGACTGGGTCTCAAAGAGGCCTTGGTCTAAATGACTTTCAAGGAAAAAGGAGTAACCATCATGGCATTACGTTTAGGAGATGTGGCGCCGGATTTCACGGCGGACACCACCGAGGGACAGATCAGCTTTCACAACTGGATTGGCGATAGCTGGGCTTGTCTGTTTTCCCATCCAAAAGACTTCACGCCGGTTTGCACAACCGAACTGGGCGAAGCGTCGCGGCTCAAACCGGACTTCGAGAAACGCAACGTCAAGGTCATCGGACTGAGTGTCGATCCAACCGATTCGCACACGCGTTGGGCCGAAGACATTCGCGAGACGCAAGGCTCGGCACTCAACTTTCCCGTCATCGCGGATCCGGATCATAAAGTGGCGGAGCTATATGACATGATTCATCCGGCGGTCAGCGACGTGTTCACCGTGCGCTCGGTCTTCATCATCGGTCCCGACAAGAAGGTAAAGCTGATGATCACTTATCCGGCGAGCACCGGCCGTAACTTCGACGAGATTCTGCGCGTGATCGATTCCCTGCAATTGACCGCTAAGTACAGCGTGGCCACGCCAGTCAACTGGAAAGACGGCGACGACGTGATCATCGTGCCCGCTCTTTCTGATGAAGCCGCGAAAGAAAAGTTTCCCGGCGGTTGGAAGACCCTAAAGCCATACCTGCGCATCGTGCCGCAGCCGAACAAGCCCGAGACAAAAGCGGAAACTGTCAGCGCGACCTGAAAGTAACAAAGTAGCATAGACTTTAGTCTATGATTGGCCGAACGACATAGGTTCACTATGTGACCTCCAAAACCGTTCGCATCATTAAGCAAGGCGCAGAGCAAGCGAAGCCTCTGCGCCTTAGTTTCTGAGTAGGATCACAGAAGTCTAGGCTACTTAAGGACGTCGCATGGGAGTTGCCAAGTTAACCGATCAAAACACGTTCGTTCCGGACAGCAAGTACGCGCGCGTCGAACGCGAGCGGCGTTATCTCTTGCCGGATCTTCCGGAAGGACTGTCGCGCGCCGATCATCATTTTCAGATCACTGACAACTATATAACCGGCACGCGCTTGCGCATTCGCAAAGTGCGCGATCCAGGAACCAACAAGTGGGTTGTGAAGTTCACCCAAAAGTTCGCTCCCAATCCCGTTGACCTCTCGCGTACTATAATCACCAACATCTACTTGAATGCCATCGAAGCAGAAACGCTCGCGATTTTTGAAGCGAACGAGATTCGCAAGAATCGTTATCGATTTGAATTCGAGCACCGGCAGTTTTCCGTCGATATGTTTCTCGGCGATCTGTTTGGTTTGGTATTGGCCGAAGTCAGCTTTGAAACCGATGAAGAGATGGACAATTTTCCGCCACCGCCGTTTGCTATTGCAGACGTGACCAATAATGAGATATTCACGGGAGGAAGATTGAGCGAGCTGACTTTCGAGGAGATTGGCAAGGAAATTGAGCGAAGCGGACTATTGAGGAGGAATGTAGGATAACCACCAAAGCAGACTGCCTTTGCCACGCTGCTAGTTAGAACATGAAAACCCGCAAAATAAATCTGATTCTTCTGCCTATCGTGGTCGTGATCGCCTCAGCCGCATGTCGACGACAATCGCAATCTGTCCCACAGCCAACTGCGAACAGCAATCTCGCCGTTACTCAGGAAAAGCCTGCCGGTGGCGAGGCCTCAGTCGGTGAAAGATCTTATTTCCGCGGGACAATTGCCGGCGCGAATAATCTAAAAATCGAGATGACTTTAGTGCGCGACGGTGAGCGCGTCAGCGGAAGTTATTTCTATCCGAAGGTCAGCAAGAACATCGAACTCAATGGCACGATCGACAAAGACGGTAATGTCGATCTGCGGGAAAAGGACGACAGCGGCAAAGAAACCGGCGTCTTCAAAGGCAAGTGGAAGGCGGCCGTTGAACCGAATGAGTTGGGCATGGCCAACTTCGCCGGCAAATGGTCAAGGCCCGACGGGACAAAAGAAACGACTTTCGAGCTCACCCAACAAGCGATCGATTTCAGCGCCGCCGCGGCGCGCTTTGTGCCCAAAGTGATTAAGGAAGCGAACAAGCAATCGCATTACCGAATCGAAGTTGTTTATCCGCAGATCGACGGCGACGCTCGCTTCGATAAATTCAATAAAGAAGCACGCGCCATGTCCACTAAGAACGTCGCGGCTTTCAAGACCAGCGAGACCGGCACCGAAACGGATACCGGTACCGAAACTCCCGCCGAAACCCTGACGTCGACCCTCGACAGTGACTACGAGATTCGACTCGCCACCGACGATTTGATCAGCATTGAGTTTAGCGAGTCGACTTATGAACGCGGCGCAGCGCATCCCAACAGCAACACGACCGTCTTCAACTACGATGTCCGTAACGGAAAGAAACTGGCGCTCCCCGATCTCTTCAACGCGAAATCTAATTACCTGAAAGCAATTTCGGATTACTGCATCAAGGATTTGAAGCAACAGGCAAAAAAAGAGAAGGATTCAATGTTGACCGACGACATGATTCAGTCGGGCGCCTCGGCCCGCGCGGACAACTTTAAATCCTGGACAATCACCAAGCAGGGTTTGTGGATCACTTTCGATCCCTATCAGGTCGCAGCCTATGCCGCCGGGCCTCAGCAAGTGCTGGTTCCGTACTCGGCTTTGAAAGATTTGATCAAGGCGGACGGACCAATCGCGGCGTTCGCGCAGTGATTTTAGAGCGCGCCGGCAGAGCGAAGCGGCGACGGCGCTTTTAGTTTGCTATTGGTTGGCCCGAGTGATCCAAAGCGTCATCGCCGCTTCGCTCTACCGGCGCACTCCAAAGAAGGCATCATGAATCGCAGCGTCGGACTGATAGTCATCATTGGCGGGGCATGCGTGGTGATTATCGGATTGCTGATTTATTCCGGCGCGCTTTCGTGGTTTGGCCGTCTGCCTGGTGACATCCGCTATGAAGGCGAGCACGCGCGAATCTACATTCCGATAGTTTCATCATTGCTGCTCTCGCTGGTTTTGAGTTTGCTCTTCTATCTGCTGCGGCGATTCTTATGAGCCACGATCAAGCGATACGCTTCCGCGCGTTTCAATCCCAACTCTCGTGCGGCCTTCTTCAACGCTGCTCTCGAATCCAATCCCTCACTCTCGAGTTGACGCACGCGGGCGATCAGTGCTCGAGATGAAACGTCGGCCACGCTTGCCAATTCGCTTGCGCCTGAACCTGACTGCTCGGCTCCGGCGCCGCTGATGAGCAGAACAATTTCCCCTCGAGTTGCTGGGCTTTGGGAAAATCGCTTTGCCAATTCACGCAAATTTCCGCGCAGGATCTCTTCATGAATCTTGGTCAGTTCCCGCGCCACTGCCGCTTTGCGATTTCCCAAGACCTCGAGGGCATCACTCAACGCGGTAGCGATTCGGTGCGGCGCTTCATAAAACACGAGCGTCGCCTGAATCGCCGCCAAGTTTTGCAAATGTGCCCGCCTCGCGTTCGCTCGCGCGGGAAGAAAACCCGCGAAGAAGAATTGATCCGATGGCAGCCCCGAGGCGACAAGTGCCGCCACGAAAGCCGTGGGACCCGGAATTGGGACGACTGTAATTCCGCCCTCAATCGCCGTGTTGACGATGCGAAATCCAGGGTCGCTTATCAGAGGCGTGCCGGCGTCAGATACGATGGCGATACTCTTTCCGCCATCAAGAAGCTCGGCCAACCCCGCGACGCGTTCCCGTTCGTTGTGTTCATGATAACTAATGGTCCGGGTCTTAATCCCGAAGTGATTCAATAAAACTCTAGTCCGGCGCGTGTCTTCGCAGGCAATCACTTCCACTTCGCGCAGTACGCGCAACGCTCTCTGCGTGATGTCTTCGAGATTGCCGATTGGTGTGGCGACGATGTAGAGCGTTCCAGGCATTTCGCCGGTATTGTGGCGCATGTTGTGTCAGAACCGCGAGCGGTAGCGACCGGATCATTTGTCATTTGAGATTTTTCATTTGGTCATTTGCGAACGCGAGTGTGTTACGTTCCGAAGAGAAAAATTATCATATGCGAAATCTCAGATGCCAAATCTCATATGATCCGGTCGCTCGCGGTTCTGAAACGGAAAACTACAAAAGCCCCGCCGCTGGTGAAAAGCGACGGGGCTCCGGTCGAACGCGTTACCTTACTGATGTCAGCTTCGCTCGTTTAGCTTTCTAAACAAATCTTCTTAAGCAGACCACCAGTCAACCTAAGTTAATAAGGCATGCTCAGGTCGTACGCGTCGGCTATTATGTGAAGACTCGATCTGATTGCCGCCAACTCAGCGTCCACGCTGCCGTTGCCAGTGCGCAGTCGCAACTCACGATCGAGCTGGACGCCTTGATCCAGAACCATCCGCGCCTCGTCAACGCTGGCGTCGAGAGCGAATCCGCCACGCGAACTCGTCCTCAAATCTCTGACCGCGCGCCGAAAGTCACGGACTTGATCCATCGCTCCGGTGTCTACAGTTCTAAACTGAAAGATTCCGCCGAAGACCCGGCGCGTTCTGCCGTAATTGAGATCGCTTTCCAACCGGGCGCTCGAAATATCGAGCTGACGAATCGCTTCGTGAACATCGCGCCGATCGGTACGATCAGAGTTATAGCGATCATAGTCATAACGATTATAGATTTGCGCCGAACTGACTAAGGGGAGCGCCAGAATCAGCAGAGCTGCCGTGAATATCAATCTAGCTAGAATATTTCTTCTCACTTTCCATTACCTCCTTTACAAAACCTCTCATTCAATGATGCGATGATCGCAGCCGAGCAAAGGTGCGCACCGTGAAAGAAAAGCGCGAGCTTCACAAGGAACTCGTAAGGTGAAAACAAGAAAGTAGGAGCGCCGGCATCCTTGCCGGCGGTTCGCGGGCATCCTGCCCCAACTGTTGGAAGATCAGGATTCCCCGAGCAGAACCAAGAAATGATCGCGCAGCCGCCCTTCAGTGAACCGCGATTGCGCGCCCGTCTTTTCGCTGGCCATCCACAGAGGGGCGCCCGTCGCCGCCCGCATCAGAGTAAGTTCAGCGTTCGCGCGCGGCCGGCCAAAGTGTTTGATGTTTGCGCAAGCCAACCCGCCGCCGCGAATGAATCCATCTCGCGGAGCACGCGGCCATCCGCTTTCGACTGTCAACGCGCGCACGCCATTGCGCAGCGTCACGCGTGTTCCGACCATCGTGGTAGGTCCGACGCGAAAGCGATGCGCTTCCTGCTGTTCGATCTGAATGCCCGCGCCGCTACGATTTGCTTCGCCCGCCAGAGTAGTCAGCGAACTCACCAGCCAGTCCGTCCCGGTGTGTCGCAGCAGATCATTCCGCGCGCGCAAATTCAGATACTCGGCAATATCCGCGCGTCCGGCAGCGTGCGCCCGCCGCTTTGCTTCCGCCAGCGCCAACTCCCAGGCATCATCAAGTTCGGTCATCCGGCTGGTCTCGTTTTCCATTCGTCGTTCTTTTGATGTTATCATGCCCTCCCGATTCGTCTCTCCTTGCATGCTAATTGGTCAGATGAGATTAACTTTCCTTAATCAACGGACGATCGCGTCGGCGATGATACTCGCGATCGTTTCCGTGCTCTGGGGTAGCGCGGTTTTGTGGGCCCAGGTCAAGCGGCTGCCGAGGCCGAGCGGGCATGTTAACGACTTTGCCGAAGTCCTGGACTCGCAGACAAAGTCGCGACTGGAAGTCGTCCTCGAAAACCTCAAGCAGCGCACGGGTCTTGACTTCATCATTGCTACGGTGAAGAGTGTCGGCTCAGAAGACATCTACGATTACTCTCTGGCAGTGGCCAATGATTGGAACCTGGGCGCGCCGGCAACTCCGACCAAGAGTCTCCTGCTTTTGATCGCGACCGACAGCGGGAAATTCTTTTCGCAAGCCAGTAAGTCCGCGCGCGCCAGTCTTCCGGACGGTCTGATCGGCGAGATGGGCCTGCGCATGAGACCGAAACTCGACAGTGGTGGTTATAGTCAGGGACTACTGACAGGGATCCAGGTCTTTGCGGAAATTCTCGGTGAGCGAAACAATTTCACTTTGGCTGATGTCGATCCGCAAGCCGAGAATCTAGCTGCCAAACAGCAGCGGCCACGGGTTGTCAGATCAGCGAGAACTGAGCCCACGGAAACGCCGACTCCCCAAACGAGTGAATCACCCGCGCCACAACCCAAGGTCCAACCAACCGAGACACCCTCGCCGCAAGTAATTCCGAATGCCACACCCGCGGTTGTGGCTGCATCGCCGGAATCAACGCAAACAACCGAGCCTTCCGTAAGGCCACGAGTCGCGCAACCATCCGAAACGCCGGCGGTTGCGTCTCCTGCGCCGAGTGCAGCTCCTCCAGAAATCACTTCGTCAGCGATAGCTACCAACTCCCCTTCGCCGAGACCATCTCCGCAAGAGAGTCCGAGCGCGCCAACCTCGCCCAGTGTCCCCGTCCAAATTTCAGATAATTCTGTGCGGCCCAGTCGCGCGTCGACTACGGATCGAAGGACAAACGTCACGCCTCCAGCAAATCCGGATGACGAAAAAGAAGAAGTTGAATTAACGCTTACCAAGCCCGTCGACCAGAGAATCGATTTATTGAAGGCGTTCATCGCCGCGCATCCGCAGTCTGTCGCTGTCCCGCGCGCCTTTGAACTGATCGTGGCGGCGCACGCGACCTTAGGCGATCAGAAATTACAAACGGGCGACGTCGAGGGCGGCCTGCGAGAATTTCGTCTGGCGATTTCTGAGGCGCCACCTGTTATGGGCGATGCCTTGTTTACGGAAGTTATCGCGCGCATTCCCATGAACTTATTTCTGCGTGGGCAGCGCGGGCCGGCAACCGAAGCCGCGCACCGGGCTGAAGCGCTGGCGAAACTGAACCCGCGACGTTTGTTGGCCCTCGTGGAGTTCTATCTCACGATCGAAGATGCCGGGGAAGCTAGTCGCCTTGCGGAATTGGCGGTGCAGAACGGACCCGACTCCGCCGCGGCGCATCAGGCGTTGGGCGCGGCACGTCACATCGCGCTCAGGCTTGACGAAGCTGAAAGCGAATACGCTCGGGCGCTCGCGATCGATCCGAAGTCCACGGTGGCCAGAATCGCGCTCGCCGATTTGAAACGCTCTGGCGGCAAAACCGAAGAGGCACTCGCACTTTACCGCGAACAGGTGCAGGCTGATTCGAATAACAAATCTGCGCGTGCAGGTCTGGTGCTTTCGCTGCTGGAACTCGGCAAGAAGAACGAGGCGGACCAGGAATTAAACAAAGCGCTGCAAGACAAAGAGCAGACGCGAAATCTTCCGTTGTTGGTTGGCACGGCCTACTGGTTCGTGGCGCACAACGATGCCGCGCGTGGCCTGGACCTGGTCCAGAAGGCAGTCGCGATCGAGCCGCGCTATTCCTGGGCGCAGATTGCGCTCGCCCGCGCGCTCTTAGCTGAACGCCATCCCTTGGAAGCCGAAAGGGCTTTGCGTTTCGCGCAGCAATACAGCCGCTTCCCGACTTTGAATTACGAGTTGGCTAACGTACTGGCCTCGATGGGCCTCTATGACGAAGCGGCGCAGGAACTCGCGCGCTCTTTCACTTTCAAGGACGGAAAGATCGAAACGCGTCTCGCCGGTCGCAGCAATGCCCGCGCCGTGAGCTTCACTGAATTGCTGGCGCCGGAACGCCGCGCTGCGATCTTTCAAGCCGGCGTCGCGGATACTGAAAGCAACGCCAAGATGCTGAAAGCGCTATTGGCTCTGACGGGCGCGCTGGATCGTCCTTCGATTGGCGATGATGACGCCCTCAACATCGCGCAGGGCTTTATCGCCGGCGAAGATGGGATGCGCACCTT